>Ga0265797_10001675_pt1 | contig 38827 bp, 32 predicted proteins | sample P2T30metagenome_FD_192433 | JGI IMG/M metagenome (GOLD analysis project Ga0265797, IMG submission 192433) | Plant litter microbial communities from East Loma Ridge, Irvine, California - P2 T30 | ecosystem: Environmental > Terrestrial > Plant litter > Unclassified | place: USA: California...
CATGTCGCTCGATCAATGGAACCGTCCATGTTGTGAGTGTATATTCGAGGATTCCCGACATTCTTCCTCGATCGTTCCCATTTGCTATACAGCAATTGACCAAGTGCAACGAGGAAACAGCGACGTTTTCCTTGTCGTCACGATTAGTCAATCGATCTATTCGCGACACGATTCGACGGATAAGGTTGTGATTGTAGTAAAAAACGATGTCGACCATGCAATCAAAAAGGTTTCCTTCGAACAAGGTAGTCGGACTTTTCAATAAAGCGAGACAGAGTAGGTCCGGCTTCCAATGGGAGTTCCGTACCACCCTTCTGCCGTTCCTGCGAATTTTAACGAGTTCAAGAAGGAAGTCCGAGTACGCAAGGCAGTCAGTCGACGGAAACCATCTGAAGTCAATGCTGTGAAGGTACAAAGGTCTTTTCCCCATGGTGAAATGGCGAAAGCCGCCTATACAAAACAGAATCTCGAAGGACTCAAACCCAGGACGCCGTGTTCGTGAGCATCATCAAGACCGTTGTTGAACCATAGTCAAGGACATGAAAGAAAAGGCGACTTCAATCAACCACTTTTCCCAAATCAGAAGAACAGCATCTCCTCCTCTTTCCAGCCAATCTCCAACAACGCCGCTTTGGCACTCTTCTCCAACGGCTCCGGTCCACAGATCAGTACCATTGCATTCCCCTTGCAGAACTCATCTCTGTGCGCATGCTCTTTGAGCAAAGGCGCTGCGATCCTGCCCTTGAGCCCCTCCCACTCCTCCGGCGCCTGCGTAAGAGTATAGAGCAACTTCGACTTCTCCGAGTCCGCATTCTCCACATGAAAAGCGTCCAGCTCAGTCTTGCACAACACGTCCTCCAGCAAGCGATTCCCATTCAAGACCACACACCGCGTCTTATCCTCCCGATCCTGCATCACGGCGCGGTAGACTTGGTAGATCGGAGTCACGCCGCTGCCGCCGCAGACCATCAGCAGTTTTTCGACTGTTCGCTCGACGCCATTCACAGTGCAGAGGCCGGCGCCTTTGTACTCGAACTTGCCGATTGGGCCTTTGAACTCGATCGGGTGGCCTATGGGCAGCGTGTCGACGGCCTGGGACATCTTGCCGCCTTTGCGCTCGGGCGTGTCGAAGTAGATTTTCACCAGCACGTCGACGAAGCCGGGCTCGCTGGTCTCCGAGATGGGCGTGTAGGAGCGGATGATCATTTCGCGGGTGACGGGGTCGCGCAGCCGGATCATCATGTGCTGGCCGGTGGGGAGGCCGAGGGTTTGCGTGTCAGATTCGAGCTTGAAGCGGAAGATGCGCGTGTCCCAGGAGACGGATTTTTTGGAGTGCAGGGTCGAGCGCTTCCAGTGGCGGGGGGAGAGGAAGGTGGTGGAGGGTTCTTCTGATGGGGAAGAGGATTGGGAGTCGCCTTCGGCTAGAGCGATGCGGTCTTCGGGGCTGAGGGTGCCGATGTGGTAGTCCGTCATCATTGCTTTGGCGTTTTCGCTGTCTTTTTGAGGGTTAGTTGTTGGTTTGTTGGGTTGATGGGAGGGTGCAGGGAACTTACGGATGGCCATGAACTCGTCTGTGCTGTCCATTGCAGCGGCGGAAGTGATACTCGATGCGCCACCTGGGTGGCCTCGTAGGAATGATGTGCCATCGTATACTTCGCCGTTGACGACAAACCAGGGGTTGTCTTCTTTGTCGTGCTCTCGTAACTCGTCAAGCGTGATTGTTTTCTCCAAGCCGTCTTTAGTCATTTTGATAGCCGGAGCCTCTTCCTCGACCGCTTCGGCTACCTCTTCATTGCCCCATCGTTCCCCCCAGTACCCGTTGCTCAAGTTGCCGCCTGCCTTCTTGACCTTTTCCATCCAACCACCAGGCATCAGGGCAGGTTGCGTCGGGTGTTCGAATGTGAGACTGTCGTTCTCCTTCGTGATGGCGATCCTAAACCAAGGGTTGTTCATCATCCCGAGAACACTCCAGTACATGTCGCGTGGTTGAAGGTTCATACTCTCATCCATAGCGCGAACGAGGATGTCTTGTGACTCGGCGAGCTCAGCCACGGCAATGTCAACATTCCAGAAGCACCAGCAGAAGCTGCTCTCACGCCACTCCATATCGAGAGTGCTGTTGTAGAGCCGTTGAGGACCCGCTTCCCTGTAACGGTCTTCGGCGTAGTCGATATTAGCCAGTCGCCAGCTTTTGCCCTTGTCGATTGAGATTTCTACTCGGGTGATTCTTCTCCCGCCGCCGCCGTAGGCATATCCCCTAACATTGTAGTCGGGAGGTGCTTGTGCAAGAGAAAGTTTTTCATCATGAGCAGGGTATGCGATGGCTGAATTTGTGCTGAGGTCGTAGATGGCGTATCGCTCGTCCTTCCACCAGTTCTCGTTGCTAGCGGATTCCTCGGGTGATACCATGGTGGGTAGTACGCGGTTGTCGTAGATGTGGTACCAGTTGTCGCTTGGCTCGGCGGTGATGATGAGTTTCTTCAGCCACTTGACACTGCGACCTCCGATCTGGCCTGGGATGACGACTCGAAGAGGTTTGCCATGGTCCGGTCGCAGCATCTCGCCGTTCATACCATGTGCGAGCATCATGCCCTTGTTTGGGTCCATTGCCCAATTGAGCTTGACCGAAGTGCCGTAGTGACCGTTGGGCAGCTTATCTGCGCCCTCCATGCAGACATAACGTGCGCCACGTTTGGGCTTTGCCTTTTTGAGAACCTCGCCGAGAACTACACCTGTGAAGAGGGCGGTGGAGACACCGGCAGCACCCCATGAGAAACCCTTGGACTTCCGAACGATGTTTTGTTCCTTTCGCCTGTTGCCAGCACAAACGAGAGTGACCGGGTATGTGACGTTGTTATATTGCTCCATCAAGTCACGAAGTGTGAGAGTGATTGGGTCCTCGACCATGCCCTCGATGGTAAACTCCCAGTCTGGTATGTCTTCGTCCTTGACTTGAGGAACATGGCCGTGATTCCGAACGTAGAAGAGTTCCGGACTTGTCAGGAAACCTTCATTGTAGAGGTCTGAGAGTGGAGCTTCGACGTTGAAAGGATGCACGCCAGTAAGTCGAATCAGCCGAGGGTCTCGTGGTAACCACTTGTCCGGTGTCTTTTTGTCGATCTCGAGAACGTCCGTGGGTTCCTTGGAGGGCGGAGGTAAAGGAAATTCCGGTATTGTAGGTGAGGTGCTGGTACTGTGCTCGTCTTTTGATTGTTTCTCATTGTCGCTAAGGTCCGAGTCTGGTGGTGTTGGGGGGAGTTCGCCCGCATTGGCAGAATCACTGCGTACAAGAGGTGACTTCTCAGGTTTTGACATTGTCGCGTCCATGTTTGAAGAGGCGGTTCACGTATATGTGAAGGGGTATCAGAAGTGGTAGGCTAACTCACAGGAACACAAGAGGCTGACAAGGATGCAATATAGGGCACCGGCGGTACAACAACGTTCAACCTACCAGGAAAAGACGGATGGAGATGTTGACATGTCATGGCAAGACGAATGCCGAGTTTCACATGGGCAATCTAGGCCGTCATGGAGATGCAGATCTTTTGGGATTTGTGTGATCTGGCAATTCCGATCGAAGAGGTGCACAGTAGGGGCCAGATGGAACGGATCTCGATGCCGCGGAAAAGTAGGCAAATGTGGCAGATGGTGAGGCCGCGGAAAAGGACAGATAAAGAGACAGACGCCAGGATTGAGTCGCGTTGTGGGGCGCGCCTAAGGACAAGGCGGCATTATTGCACCGTCAGATTGGTAGTCTGGCACTCTGGAAGAAGACGAGATGGCGCGGGCGATGAAGTCGAGGACAGTGCTGGCCAAACAGAGTGTAGTATGCTTATCATTACACCGATGAAATCTGAGGCATGAGCTGAAGGTACATGTATACCTTGAGCATGCCGCTGCACTACATGGCGGGCATGTCTGCGCTGCATGGAGTTGGTCGAGGTTGAAGAGTGCATGTAATGCAGGATGTAAGGCATCTGATTCGCCTTGTCCTTATCAGCAGAGTCGAGATGAAGTCGAGAGGAAAGGCTTGGTAGTCTTGGTATCGATTGGGGCGGGCAAAGGCAAAAGCAACAACGTGGACTTGACATCGCCTATCACCCCGTCTATCATAAACGCTCGCACACACGGAAATATCGTTTTCTGCTCTGCGCGATCATGACATCGCCCCTGAACGACAAGGACGCTGTTTTGATTCACGCTACGGCACGTCCAATTCCATAACATGGCCGTCATTCCTTCCCTCCGACTGTCAAACGTTATTCGGCCACGTGTATATTTGGAAACCGCTTACGAACAGCCTTCAGTGACATCCGTTTTTGCCGATCGATAATTCTGTACGGTTTTGAGAGTATGTGGCCGTTATCTTCACAAGATCCTTATCTCGAGGGGGCCCACTTCACCCGCTTGCTTGCTCCTCAATCTCTATCTCCATTGTGCATGTCACTCGCACTATCTACACACATCTACCGGACCTTCGGAGAACCAAGCCATACCACTTCTGTTGAGCAATCCGGCCCTCTTGTCATCGTGCATCTCCAAGGCGGCACGTCAACACCAGACTACTTCTCCGTGGCCAACACTGGCCATGGTTATCGACCAGTCAGCATTCACCTATTTTCAAGCCGCCTGCCTGTACTGTAACACTTGGCTTGATAATGGAGCAGCTATCTGGAGATAGGTTCTGCAATGGCGAAGTAAGCATTCTTACACATCTCGTGGCACGGTATATTGATAGTGCTATACCTACTCAATACATCTCTCGCTGCTGTTCCATCTCCTATTCTTTCCGTGTTATGGTCTCCTACCTTTTCACTATTGCAACGCCGGCAAGATGACCAACAGCACGTGGAACGACGCGGAGGCAAATGTCCTTCCGGACAAGGTCGAAGAACTACAGCAGAATGGCGAGATCCCCAACGGCGATCAACCCAGTGATGCTGTACAGCAAGACAACATCATCAATGGCGAGCTACCAAAACCCACCAGCAGGAAGAGAGTCGTGGTGGTCGGTTTGGGAATGGTAGGCATTGGCTTCATCGAAAAGCTTATGAAATACGACGTCAAGCGAAGAGAGTACGACATCATCGTCATCGGCGAGGAGCCTCACCTGGCCTATAACCGCGTTGGCCTCACCAGTTTCTTCCAACACCGACAAGTGGAAAACCTCTACCTCAACCCAGAGTCATGGTACTCATCAATGCCAGAAGGCTCTCTCAACTACCACCTCAATTCTCTGGTCACATCAATAGACTCGGACAAGAAGATTGTCCAGACATCACAAGGCCAAACCGTACCATACGATATCCTGGTACTCGCCACCGGCTCTGATGCCGTTCTTCCCAAACACACTCCCGGATACGATGCGAACGGCGTTTTTGTTTACCGAACAATCGATGACTTGCAGAAGCTCATTGCATATTCCGCCGACAAGAAAGGCACCACTGGTGTCGTAGTCGGTGGGGGTCTGCTCGGTCTCGAAGCTGCCAAAGCCATGATGGATCTCGAGGACTACGGCAAGGTCAAGCTCATCGAACGCAACAGATGGGTTCTCAGCAGACAGCTAGACCAAGATGCCGGCAGCATGGTCGTAGGCCAGGTCAGAGATCTCGGTCTCGATGTGATGCTAAGCAAGAGGGTCGGCCAAATCAACACCGACGCTGAGAACAATGTCGTCGGAGTCACATTCGAAGATGGCGAATCTATGGACTGCGCATGCATCTGCTTCGCCATCGGCATCAAGGCAAGAGACAGCCTCGCCCGAGAGACCGGGATTGACTGCGCAGACCGAGGCGGTGGAATCATCGTCAACGACGATCTCTCGACTTCGAAGAAAGACATCTACGCCATTGGAGAATGCGCGAGCTGGCAAACGCAGACTTTCGGTCTTATCGCCCCTGGAATCGAGATGGCCGACGTCCTTGCTTTCAACCTCACACAGGCGAAGGCTCACACTCCTCGCAAGTTCAAGAGTCCTGACCTGAGCACCAAGCTCAAACTTCTCGGTGTGGACGTTGCCAGCTTTGGCGATTTCTTCGCTGACCGCGATGGGCCCAAGCAGCTTCCCACACGGACTCGGGCAGAGAAGGCGAATGGTGCCAAGAATGGCGAGCTTATGTCACCAAAGTCTGTCAAGGCACTCACGTACAAGGACCCGTTCACCAATGTTTACAAAAAATACCTGTTCACCACTGACGGTAAATACCTTCTTGGTGGTATGATGATCGGTGACACTAGTGACTATGGTCAGTTCTCTTGACTTTCAGCATCTTGATATCTGCTAACATGTTTACAGTACGTATCATACCCTACTGTGCAAGACTCTTCACGAGCAGGCGAGATGTTATCTCAGAACGGACAGCGGAATCGCACTGTAAGCCATCCAATCACAGACCACATGACTGACCTCACCTTCACAGATCAAGCTCGTTCCCTTGGTAAAGAATCAGAAGCAGCTCGAAATACCACCGGGCGAGCTCATCATCGGCGCAAGCAAAGGCGAAGAGAACGGAGATGACCTTGACGACGACACTCAAATCTGTTCGTGCCACAACGTCACCAAAGGCGACGTGGTCAACGGTGTCAAGGACGGCACCTGCAAGTCCATCGGAGAAGTCAAGGCGTGTACAAAAGCCGGCACGGGCTGTGGTGGCTGCATGCCCTTAGTCCAGACGATCTTCAACAAGACCATGAAGGGTATGGGTAACGAGGTCAAGAATAACCTCTGCCCGCACTTCGACTATTCCCGCGCCGACCTGTTCAACATCATCTATGTCAAGAAGCTGCAGAACTTCACAGACATCATGGCGCACGCCGGCAAGGACCCCAATTCCGCCGGCTGCGAGCTCTGCAAACCCACAATCGGATCCATCATCTCCAGCTTGTTCAACAGACACATCATCGACAAGGAAAACCGCGGTCTACAAGACACCAACGATCGCTTCCTCGCCAACATTCAGCGCAACGGCACTTTCTCCGTGGTGCCTCGCATGGCAGGAGGCGAGATCACGGCAGATAAACTCATCATCATCGGAACCGTCGCCAAGAAGTTCAACCTCTACTGCAAGATCACTGGTGGCCAACGTGTCGACATGTTCGGTGCCAAGAAGCATGACCTGCCCGCTATTTGGGAGATGCTCGTCGATGGCGGCATGGAATCCGGCCACGCCTACGCCAAGTCACTCCGCACAGTCAAGTCCTGCGTTGGCACCACGTGGTGCCGCTTTGGTATCGGTGACAGTGTCGGCATGGCGGTCCGCCTTGAGGAGCGCTACAAGAGTATCCGCGGCCCTCACAAGTTCAAAGGCGGTGTGTCCGGCTGCGTGCGCGAATGCGCGGAAGCGCAGAACAAAGACTTCGGCCTGATCGCCACGGAGAAGGGTTTCAACATCTTCGTCGGCGGCAACGGAGGCGCCAAACCCCGACACAGCGAGCTCCTGGCCAAAGACGTGGCGCCAGACGACGTCGTGCCCATCCTAGACCGCTACCTGAGCTTCTACGTCCGCACCGGCGACAGACTGCAGCGAACCGCGCGTTGGATCGAGAACATGGAAGGCGGAATCAAATACCTCCGCGAAGTGATCCTCGAAGACAAGCTCGGCATTTGCGCCGACCTGGAGAAGCAAATGGAAGATCTCGTCGGCTCCTACTTCTGCGAATGGACCGAAGTCCTGCAATCGCCCGAGAAGAAACGCCTCTTCACGCAATTCGCCAACACGGACGAAACAATCGACACCATCACCGCCGTCGACGAGCGCGGCCAGCAGCGGCCCGCCATGTGGCCCAAAGAGTCCATCAAAGAAGATTTCCGCGGCACGCAATGGAGTGAACTCTCCTGGCAACCTCTGGCGAAATCCGAGCAGTTCGCAGACACCGAGACCGGCTCCTCGCTCGCCGTCAAGCGCGGCGACACCCAGCTCGCGATCTTCAAGGTCAAAGGCGTCTACTACGCCACGCAGCAAATGTGCCCGCACAAGCGCGCCTTTGTGCTCTCCGACGGCCTGATCGGCGACGACTACAAGACCGACAAACTGTGGGTCAGCTGCCCGTACCACAAGCGCAACTACGAGCTCAAAGGCGAAAACGCCGGCAAGTGCGCCAACGACGATGAGGTCAACATTGCTACTTTCCCCGTCGAAGCGCGCGAGGACGGCAATGTGTATGTAAAGCTGCCGCCTGTCGAGGAGTTGGATGCGGTTCTTGGGACGGAGAAGTTCAAGATTGCAAAGGAGAATGAGGACGAGCCTTTTAAGAATTTGGACAAGAAGACTAAGCTTATGAAGGGCAGGAAGTCGAAGGGTGCGAGTCACTTGCCTGGTGGTATGGGTGGGCCCGCGAAGGCTCAGGCTATCCTGGCGGGTGGTGAAAGGGGTGCTGGGGGGATGGATTGGTGACGTGTGGGTTTGGTGAGGAACTACAGTACCCGTATACGTGGGCTTGAGGGGGCGTTTTGAGGCGAATTTGTGTGATACCATTTCTTGTTTAGAGATCAGATTGACATCTACATACGTCGAAATCTTCGGTTCTGTTTCTATCGTCGACCATGTACTCTTTCCTTATAGCGTTCAATGGCTGGAGTAAGGGAGTGTTTGCCGTTACGTAAGCGGTACACAATCGGGGCTGTATCGAAATCCACGAACCTTCGGTCTGTCGACTTCTGTTTGCTCGAGCGTCTCACAAACGATGTCACCAAACATTTTCGAGCACAGAGTCTACAGATCCGATGGACTTGACCAGGATGAGACAGAAGTGTGCAAAGCTGGCATCAGATCCCAGCCTCCGGTGGACGGCACGCATCGTTCATGGCGAGTTCGGAGAGCCCTTCTCAGACGGAGGCTTGCAACAACAGACATTCTGGCCGACTGAGGTTATGGTCATCACATAAGGACCACTACAACCACTGGCTATACAGCGCCGACAGCCGCGCTGATGATTAGCCTGCATGCATCTGCCTTCGCTTGCAGTAGATGGTGCAGTCTAGTGGCGTCTTGCAGGCTCAGCTGAGGCCAACTTCTTCGACTTCCGTACCTACATACCATATCTAGAGACACCGCCACCTCGACTATGGGAGATCAGATCGCTATCAACCCGGAAGTTGTCGTCAAGCCGCCTGAGTACAGAGTCTACAGGGACACACTGTTGCAAGGAAGCTCTCGTCTCCACGCTGGAGATGTGTACGGGAATGTCGTTAACAGTACGCTCGCACAAGACCTTATGTGGTGTAGCTACCCAGCCATCTTAGTCGAGTGCTAACAGAGATCACTTAGATTATACAAGTCAAGACGTAATCCCGAACAATGGTCTGTCCGCTCTTTCGTTGCGCCCTTTGGTATCACCCGGAAGTGCTATCCATGGGGAATTCGTCCGAGCTGCAGCAGAGGGACAGCACACGACACGATTGAGATACCTACTGGCTCAAGGTGCCGATATTGACTCATGGGACGATCTATGTCTCACGGCGTTGTATTACGCTGCGTGCAGAGGAGACCTGGACAATGTCCGGCTCCTTCTATCTTCGGGAGCCGATGTCAACCTGCGGCACGAACATGCTGGAACGTCGATTTGTATCGCAGCTTTGAAAGGGCACGCGGATGTTGTCGAAGCTCTCTTGAGCCACAAAGCAAATTTGGTCGCAGGTAGGGGCGTAATGGGCTCTGCCATACATTGCGCTTGCTTCAGCGGCAACATCACAATCGTCAAGTCTCTGCTTGACCGGGGTGCCAATCTGGACCGTGAGGTGGTCCTGAATATATGGGCACTATCTGAACGAGCGAAGAAATGTAATGCATCCGCATCCGTGCAGGTGATAGCTTCGTCTCTAAAGCGTGAGTCTTTGAAACATCGCACCATCTCGTGCTCGCCAATATTACTTCTGGCCGACCGCTGTCATTTTGAGATCCTCAATCTATGCTGGAACGGATACAAGACGCAACCACCGTGCTCGCCAAACGACACTTGGAATGCACGCAAGCAATACGAACTCTTCGGCTATTCCAAGCCAAAGCCCAATGCGTGGTCTTTGCTTGGCTTTTCAACTCAGGTGGAGCCCTCTCAGTACCGTACACTGTTGATGTGGGCCGGCGCATCTCTGAATCCCGACTTAATCGACCATCTAATTCTGGCCGGCGCAACTGTTGACGCACAGGACAGATATGGATGGTCAGCTCTACACTATGTAGCCTCACCGTTCCAAGAAGCGACATTCGACCGCATTGGTGCATGCGTACAGCGTCTTGTGAAAGGCGGAGCTAATGTGAATACGTTCGACCGGCTGAGCTGGACGCCATTGATGCTTGCGGTTGACAAGGACCATCCAGCATTGGACCCTAACACCACGTCCAAATGGGGCTGGGATCTTCGAACGAGGTGCGTCAAAGCCTTCCTCGACAATGGCGGACGTGTCGACGTGGCACAGAAAGCATCGCACTCTGTTCTCTTACACGCTATCGTCTCAGACTGTCCACCCGACATCATCGAATTGATATGCCAACATGGCGCAGCGCTTGATGTAAAAGACGCCGATGGCCGTACACCTCTCACTCTAGCCCTGCTCGGCCCGAGAGAAGAAGCCATCACTTCGATTCTGCTCCAACACGGCGCCAACCCGAATGTTATGAACGACAAACCCGCGAATCCGTTTGAGTTTGGTCCGCCACCTACGCCCTTATTGGTGGCCATCAACAAAGGATGTTCTCCAGCTATAGTGTCAGCTCTGCTCGCACATGGCGCATATCCCGGCTTGGGGACGCACCTTGGATACACGGCTTGCGGCCTAGCAGAAAAGCGTGGTATGCCTTTGTCGCCTCTTCTCGAAGCCGCAAAAGCTGCGCCGACTCCAATGAACCGCCCGTGGTTGCAACGCGTATACGAATTGCCGCTTTCTGTCTTCGGGGCTTGAAGAAAGTCGACCGGAGAGCCGCCGAGTCATATCGTAAACCATCAGCAAACCATCAGTAACCCTAGCGATTGATGACATTTGCTCGAGCAGGAAGCCGAACCTAGCGGCAAGCCCTCCCGTAGCAGCCTACCAATGGAATTCACCGCCGGAAGATAGTGATCACGCGGGTGGTACAGTTCATCGGCCAAATGACAGCTCCGATACAAGGGAAGGGCTCCAGGGCCGCGTGAACCGCTAGCAAACATAGAATGGTTGTTGGCATTGTGCGGGTCCGTATCTTTGGGCTTCTCTTCGACTCGTTTACGTCGGGGCTTCCGACATCTCTCCAGTCTCTGTTCCGACTTGTCGATCACTTGGCCATCGCCTTCTCTCTGTCCTCCCTGGCCTTCTTGACCGCAGACCTAGCCTGCATCCTCTGGTACCAGGCCCAACTAGTCGGGTACTTGGACTCCCATTCCTAACGAAGAAAAAGAGCACTGTCAGCACATCGCGAACACTCTGGCTCGACAACCCAGGGAAACTCACCTTGTTGAACCCCTCTCCCATAATCGCCGGGCAAAGCCAGTACCAAGGCACGAAGCTCAAATCCGCATAAGAGCACTTATCCCCCACCAACCACTCCCCGCCACTCTTCTTCAGCGTCGCATCAATCACGCCCGTCACCCGCCAGATCTCAGCCCCGTACCTGTCCAGCACAGACTGCGGCTTCTCTTCAGCGTAGAACGTGAACCAAGCCCTCTGGCCAAAGTACGGACCCTGGCCCGAGGTCTGGAAGTGCAGCCACGACTGCGTGAGGAACTTGTTGGGCGAGGAGGTGTAGGTCAGCGAGTTGGAGGAGTCGTACGTTGCGAGCAGGTACTCGATGATGGCGCCGGATTCCCAGAGGGTGATGTTGTCGTTGTTTGGGTCGGTGATGGCGGGGACGCGGCCGTTGGGGTTGACGGATTCGAAGGGCTCTGCGGTGCGTGCGTGCGTGTTAGATCTTTTGCTGATTTTCCTTGGTCCGTCTTGGGGAGGAGACGGATTGCAACTTGCCTTGGTGCAGAACGCTAAAGTCCATGAGCTCGGTCTCGTAGGGGATGCTCAGCTCGTTGAGAATGATGGCGACTTTCCATGGGTTGGGTCCCTGTGGTGGTAATCGTCAGACCTCCGACAATATCACCAATCGACAACTGTTTATGTCCAGACTTACACCAGCGTGGCTGTACAGCTTGATCGGTTTGGGTGCCATCTTGTTAGGATCGTTGTAGTAGTGTAGATTATCGAAATGTTCCAAAATGTAGTGATCTTATTCCTAAGGTAGGTACAGATAGAAAACGGTGTCGTTACGCAGAGATTACAATCCCTTGCTCAGGCTAAGAGCTCTGTTATGTATACGTACACACACACACACACGACACACGCCTTGATAATCGATGACATGCGCTGGCGAACGAACATGAGGGGTCGATACCTTATGTCGATCGATCGGAATACCCCACCTCTCTCTCCATCTAGCTTTCCAAGTGATGACAATTCGTCCATCAACCATCTCCACTCAAGGAACAACGAGCAAGCGACGGCGGTGAAGCTTTCTGATCTCGTGTTCCGGTTATCATTATCGTGAGCTAGCCCTTAGCCTCAAGGTAAGTTGGGACAGTGCCTCTCTCACTCCGTGTCTGAATGAGGAAAAACGTAGGAGACCCAACTCAGGATGTAGTATGCCATCATAATAGTCTTTCAAGGTATGTCGACATGCGTCTGTTCCAACTGCCGCACGCACGCACGCGCGCGGTAGATCTGATCGACAGTTTTACATCTTAGCCGATCTAGCAAATCGATTACAAATGACGCCTATGAGAAATCATTGATATTGATCCGACAATCAATAATATAAACACCTACTAATTTGCCAACAATTGATCAAAGTCTAAAACGGCCAACATCCATCCACCCATGAGGACCGAAATACTTGTGAGTGAGGGCTGCTGCCCCCTTCATAGGTGGTAGTCCCGACGGGTATCAAGTATGAAGATTCCTGATTGATGTCATCATATTATGCTTATGCTTATGCGAGATGAAACGAAAAGGTACCCAGCGTTCAAATGGCATGTCCGAGTCGTCAGAAGTGTTTGTCTGAAATTCATCACATCTCATTTCCAGCAGTAGCGTCTCAAAAATATATGGTATCTAATGTACCATTGCCATCCCCTCCATTCACCATTCCAAAGACCAACCAAAGGACCGCCCGATCCAAAAAAAAATTCCCAGAGAAGACCTATATCAACGCCCGCAAACCTGCCTCCATCGAATTAAACCGACGAAGCAAAACACAATCCAAATGACTTAATTTACAGCTTGTACACCACACCCTGGCTCAACATGACCTTGTTCTTATCATTGAGCTCCTCCAACGCAGCATTCGCCTCCTGATCGCCGAACTTCTTGGCTCCGCGAGCAAGGCGAGCATTGACAGCTGCGACCAAGGGCTCGACGTCCGCTGCGTCGTTGGCGAAGAGCGGACCGTCGATCAGCTGGCCCAGAGCAGTTTGGAAGACTTGCAAGCGGGCCGACGAGATGGTGACTGGGTCTGAGCTTGAGGCGGGTTGAGACTGCGATTGCGACTGCGATGAGTCTTGCAGCAGCTGTGAGGCGGGCTGGGACGAGGCCATGCTGGCGGCTTGCGAGGCTTCCTCTGTGGTTGTGCGCTGGGAGCGGCGGGGCGCTGGGGTTGAGTTGTACAGGTCTTCTTCGTCTTCGTTGTCGGGGACGTCGTCTCCTTCTGCGGCAGGGGTGGGCGCGTTTCTAAGGTTGCGACCTGGGGTGCGTGTGCCAGTGCGTCGGCTTGCGCCGGCAGTGGTAGCGGCGTCGTTGTCATCGTCGTCGTCGCTGTCGTCGCTGTCGCCGTCGGTGCTCATGGCGTCAACATCCTCTCTGCGCGCGCGCTTCTTCTTGCGGCGCTCATCCTCAACGACCTCCTTGAACAGAGCGAAGCGCAAGACCGCCTCTGCAACCTTGGCGTCCTTCTCCTCGACGCGATTTGACAATCTCGCTTTGGCGTGTGCGGATGCGAGACGGATGAGAGTCTCAAGTGTACGGGGAGTCATGGGCGACGTCTTGCGCTGGTTTCCTTCCATGTCGTCGTTGCGCAGGGCAGAGTAGACAGATACGACGTAGTCGGCTGCACCCTTGGTGAGGATGGGCTTTATCCTCGACTTGGCGTACTGGATGTACTTCTTGATGAAGGGGATGCTGAGAACTTCGACCTTCCTTGCATTCCCGCGACCTACGGTGACAGTTACACCAGCGTGCAGCATGACGTTGTACTTTTCGTAGACCTCACTGGGCTTGTTGGCGTCTGCCTCTTCTTCCAAGCCTACGCCGAGGACCTGGTTGAGCTGTTCGCGAACGGGTGCACCTTCTTCTGTTCCAGGCTGGCGGTATCTGTGCATGCGCAGGACATGTTCCGACACTTGTCTGTCTCTCACGTCTTCGATGTCGTCTGTGACGATGAACAACAAATCGAAACGCGAAAGCAGCGAGTCCGGAAGGGCGATGTTCTTGTGTGGGTCTTTGTGGATGTCGTATTGGCCATAGATGGGGTTTGCAGCCGCCACGACGGAGCAACGGGCGTTCAGCGAAGTGTGAATGCCGGCTTTTGCGATCGTGACCGTCTGCTGTTCCATGACTTCGTGGATGGCAACTCTGTCGACGTCAGACATCTTGTCAAACTCGTCAATACAGACAACACCCCGGTCACCCAGGACCATAGCACCAGCTTCGAGTCTCCTCTCACCGGTCTCCTTGTCGGAAGTCACAGCAGCGGTCAGACCGACTCCGGACGAGCCACGACCGGTAGTGGCAATCGCCAGAGGTGCAGTGTTCAGGACGAATCGCAAAAGTTGTGATTTAGCCGTTGAAGGGTCACCAACCATGAGAATGTTGATGTCACCACGCAAATGCGTTCCATTATCCAGGTTCTTCTCCATACCTCCCAGAAGCATGAGCAAGATTGCCTTTTTGATGTAATCATGACCGTAGATACTCGGCGCGAGCGATTGCGAGAGCAGATCAAACAGCTTCTTTTGCTTTGAGATCTTGTTGATGTTTCTGATGTCCGTGTCGGTGATGGTGGCTTGCGCAATTCCTCCTCCTGATTTTGAAGATAGCAAGATGATGTTGTTTGCCAAAATCAGCGTCTTGAAAGTGGAGCTTCCCTGTCCGGCATTGCGGTTTCCGAGCGAGCGGTAGATACCAACCAGCTGAATCCTGTCACCAGGCTTGACCTTGTCCACCATGTCATCGTCTAAAATGACATCCACACCACGAGGGAGCTGACCAGCAGGTGCACGTTCGGGCATTTCTTGAATCGAGATTGTTTGGTGGTCGCGGTAGGTGCAGTATCCGTACTCGGTGACCAGTGGGTTTCCTTCGCCATCTTCGGTCGGGTAGACGCTCGTGCTCGCTGCGCCATTTGCAGTCATGGTCTGATCGCGGTACTCGCGGAAATGGAAAGTCGACTTTGCTTCGTTCCAGTGCACACTTTTCACGACCTTGGGCCTGACGAGCGAGCATTTTGTTACAATGCCTTCCAGAGACACCATGTGGTTGAGGTAGGGCGAAGAGAGTGTTCGAGGGTTGCAGGCGTATTGTCCGAAACTGCCAATGTATGCGCAGTAGTACATCTGCGTGTTGTATTAGTTCCCATTCTTATGCGATCTCACTTTGCCGAGTCCTACCGTCTCTTCTGCTGTCTCGAATGCAGGTCTGTTACCCAATGTCTTGACAATGTTCTTCAGTGCGCGGTCAAATGCTTGTGAGTAGTCGAATGGCTGATCCAGCAGACCATCTGCCATTTCCCTACTGTGCGATCTGATCTCATCTATTGAGACTACTAGTCGGCGCGAGCTTCTGTTAAGCATGAGCAAGATGTCGGCGCGATATGATCGTGCGCGAGGGTCATCTAGACAATGTCAACTCATCTGTTATCCTGAAGACGTACTGTTCTCGCAACACTTACTCGGATCAAGGAACTCCTCTGCGGCGCGAACGCGATCTCTGACCGCTTCATCGCGAAGCTGGGCGTCGTCCATGGTGAGTCGCAGTCACTCGATTTCCGTTTTGTAGGCGAGTTTCTCTCGGACTGCAGCTATGAGCGGTGAAGGGTATTGCGGTATATGTCAAGTGTTGGTGGGGCAGTAAGAGTGTGAAGTCGGTTGTTTGTTTGTCGAGGGGCTCGCTGTCGATAAAGCCCATTAATTAATCACGTCCGCGTCACGCTGAGACGCGTAGCTCTTATAGTGCCTGCAGACGAAGCTCGCTCGAAATGGCATGCAGATAGATTTCGTCGAGGCAAGAAACATGACATGATATCAACATAACATAACATAACATAACTACAGTGAGTACGAAGAAAAATATGAACATCTGTCTTTGAGGTCATTTCATCAATTTAGTCGTTATCGTCGAATGCATAGCATACTGTAGATCAAGACAATCACAACCCTAACCCTAGAATATGCACAACGACGTAGGAGATCATCTCGCGTGTGTGAGACAGTTGAGATCGTTGATGACCACGAGGCGGGTGCAACATTGATTTCCACGCGCATTCCAGCATGCGCCCTTGCTCGGATGCCCATGTAGTATCATATCTCCCATCAAAGCCCTCCTGATGGTTGCCCATACACGATCCTCTTCCACCAACACCTCCACCACCACCACCGCCGCCCACCCCTCCCGGCGCAACACCACTCGACCACCGCCCGTCTACTCGCGCGACTTCGCCTATCCCAACAACGGCCCTCAACTCGTCCTGCCCAGTCCGCGCATGGCTAGACAGAGCATCCGCGACGCCAGTGCCTCCATTTTTGCCGAGTACGTCAACTTTCTCTTCGTTTCCACCCACCCCGGACCAACGTCGTCGTCTTTGCGCCCGTGAGATCTAGAGCAGCACCGATGAGCGCATTCATTGGCTCTCCGTCGCGCTCGCATCTGTGGTTTGCCATCGGCGCAGGCGAGGTTGTGGACGGACGAAAAGAGAGCTCCGAGGCTAAGACGTTGCACAAAAGGCTACTCGCCGGCCCGACCGTTGACATCTTCGTGGGACCCGAGCGGAGGCACTGGACGCTGCACCGCAATCTACTCTGCCATCATTCCTCCTACTTCGAGACCGAGTTCGTGGGCCACGAAGTTCCAAAAAGCAAAAAGGGAGACGATGGCGCAAACGAGCTGGAATTGCCCGACGACGACCCGAGAGGCTTCGAATTGCTGGTGAAATGGCTGTACCAAGGATCGCTGGAGGACGTTTCTGGCATGGCGGACATGGAGAAATACAACTACGCCGTTGCTTGCAACAAGCTATATGTGCTTTGCGACAAATTCGACATGGTTCTTCTCAAGAATATTGCAATGGATCGCTATCGACGCCTGCTCAACGAAGCTCAATTAGTGCCAGATCCCGACGAAATCAACGACATATACCGCGCTTCATCGGCAAGGTCGCCTTTCAGGAGGCTGATGACCAACATCGCCGCTCGCCAGATCATGGACCCCGAAGTCGACAAGGACGCCGAAAGCTACCGCAGATGCTTTGAGAACAACCCGGATTTCGCCGTGGAGATGGTGAACTCGATCCGGAGACTTTCAGGAGGTATGCTTTTCAACGACCCTACGGAAGGCGATGTGTGTGAGTACCACGACCATAGGAACGGTCTCAAGTGCCATGTCAAGAGCAGGCCAAGTGGTAAGATCTCCCCAAAACTTGAAAAGAAAGCAGCCCAGAATATTGAGTACTCATTAGTATCGTGAAGGAATGATGCGCAGGGTGATGTCGGTCGATATCAAGCGATCCCACCCCCCACGGACCCCACGCAAAATCAGGATAAATCCGCCAGAGCCTTCCCCAGAGGCCGCCACAAGAAACAACAACTCTCGCCAGCAAGCCAACTCCACAAACGGGTCTGGAGCCTCGAATGGATCGCCAGAAGCCACCAGATCAACCGGCTTCGCCGTTCCAAACCGCGACCTTGCATCAGCGAAGGAAGCCTCACGGCGCATGGAAGTCCTTACCAAAGCCATCAGCCCACGGAAACTACCAGAAGATCGCTTCAATTCGATTGTGAAGCGATTAAACTACGCCGCCACCAGCACTAATGGCACTAACGGCACACATCCAACACAAGACGATCAATCGGTCGCCGGCGCGAGCGACGTCAGCAGCAAACCCGTACCAAAGAAGCACCCACGAAAGCTCAGTGTCAGCCATAGCAGTGCTGATAGAACCAACGGCATCAACGGAGGCGACACCTCTTAGCATCCTGTCGGCGTTTAGGGATCGAGTCGCGTCGAATCGGGTTTGGGTCAGGGGTGGGTTTTCTTGTTCACACTATTATTAATCTCCGAGATACCCCATTTGTGCATTCAGGAAACGAAAGGGAAAATGGGGGCATGGTCTATTTCCTTACAGCACACGCAGGCGTTTTGGTTTTGTTTTCTGGATTGTTTCCAACCAATCTTCACTTCGTAGAATTTCGTAGTACCGCACACTTCTTCTTCCGACCGATCAAGGTGGTAACACCCGTGAAAGACTCTTGGAACTGCCAACCCATTGTATTATAGAATCCGAAAGCTCGTTGAGTGGTGTGAAAGCCTAGCAATAAAAACACATGGGAAAGAACGCTGTTCTGACCAAACCACGCGAACAGAAACAAAACAATCTGTAGCACACTTTTGTTTTTCATCCATCTACCGCCGCGGCCTTCTCATGGGTTCCCATAGATACACAATGACAACATACCCAGTCAATGCAACTGCCGCTGGCGCGGTTCAAAGTATGTAGAGCTTTGCGGCGGCCGCAGAGTTGTGGATGAAGAGAGACGAAGGCTTGAGACCGCTTGTCGCCTTGGAGGAAGGGAAAACTGATACGAGTCCGTCGTCGGTACGCTCCGAGAGATGCAATATGGAAGGCACCTGAAGCCTCTTGCGTCAATTCGTACGTAGCAAACACAAAAGGTGTGCTGCAGCGAGACGTGTGCATTTCATGCACGTCCACGGAGATACAATACTGCTCCAAATGGGGAAATCATGATCCTCCGTGTATGCAGAAGTATGTCGAGCGCACGATCTCTCCGGTACTAACATGCTAAGGATAAGGTATCCTAGAGCTGCTAGTACTACCAACTACGATATCGTATCCCGGCGAGATACCCGTGGTTTGTTTTTAGTGTCTGATTGGTTTTGGGATAATTTCGACGCACGAAAGTTGCTGATACCACCCTATTAACAGACAAACTTTAGCATGAACTGAGGATACTACCCGGGAGTGAGCAATATCTCCATTGTGATGCTCGTCGGGGTGTTCTTCCAATGTTTCGATCCAACAGGTCATATTTGTACAAGTATGAATACAGTTACACTGCTATACACTACTCTACACACAGCCCCTGACAACCAACGTTTCCAGACATACTAACGCTCGACAGAGAACACGATCAACGAGTCTCTCCCTGTATACAACTCAACACTTACTTCTTGCCACCCTTCTTCTTGGAAGGCACGACCCTGAAGTTGCCGTTGGCAGGGTCCTCCTTGGGTGTCTCGGGCTTGGGTGGTCCCTTCTTGGCGACCTCACTCCAACCACCCGGAGCCGCATTAGCGGGACTACCGCTCTTGGGTGGGGTAGAAGTGTCCACGAGGCCCTTGTCTGCAAGCCTCTTGCGGCGAATGAATTCCTCGGCGAAGTGGCGAGAGTCGATGGTGCTGCTGCTGCCGTGAACAGCTTCAGTAATGAGCTCGGCCTCGGCCGGGAAGAAGATGAGGTCTGCGACGAATTGTTCGGCTGTAGAAAAAAAGGGTTAGCTTTGTTCAAGTTTGTAGTGATGACGAGTGTAGACTTACCAGTAAGACCAGGGTTGAGGTCGGGACGAAGCTCATTGATGGCCCACTTCCTGAACTCCTCCTGAGCGTTGACAGCACCGGAGCCGGTCAGAGTAGCGCTGCGAGAAGGCGCCTTCTTGACAGCTGAGGACATGGCGGTCTGCACAGCAGGAAGGACAGTCGAGCTAGGAGCGCGAGCGGCAGGGGCAGGAGATGGCGCAGCGGGCAACTTAGTCTTGCCGCCGGCACCGACAGTAGTCCAAGCACTACTACCAGGAACGGGTGCCTGAGCCGACGCAGGCATGACCTTGCCAGCGAGGTTCGCGTAGCTTTTGCCTCCGGCCGGGCTGGGGACGCTGGCCATGGCGACAGCCTGAGCCTGTGCAGCAGCAGCAGCGACACGTCTCTTGCGGGCCTCTTCCTCCTTCTGAATTTGAGCCATGCTCTTTGCGGCGGAGCTGGTCGGTTTCGGCTGAGTAGCCTTGGCCCAAGCACTTGCGCCAGAAGGCACGGGTGAAGCGCTGGTGGCGGCCCAAGTGGATGACGAAGGAAGGCCAGGGGCAGGTGGAGCAGCAGACATGGCGGTCTGAAGCTCAAGCTCCTTCTGAAGAGCAGCACGGCGGGCAGCAGCAGCGAGCTCTTCCTGCTCAGCGGCCTTCTTGGCCTCGGCTTCCTGGATCTCCTTGAGAGATGGGCCCTTGGGTGGGCCAGCGGGCTCCTTGGCCCATGGAGCAACGGTGGTAGGAGTCTCAGCGCTCGGAGTTTGGGACCTAGAACGCGACTCGGCGTTCAGGTGCTCGGCAACGGTTTGTCTGCTGGTCCTCTGCGCAGCTGGTGCCGGAAGAGGAGACTGAGAAGGCGCCGGCGGGAATGGTTGCGGGATGCCGCTGTCGACCTTGGCCCACGCCTGTTGGGTCGGTGCAGGCGACTGCTTTGCGGAAGCTGCTTTCTGGACCTGTTCGGTCAAAGTAAGCGGCTCCTTGGTTTGCGCCTGCTCTGCTTGGCCAGCAGCTGGAGAACCAATGCTGCTTTCAGTGGTGGAAGACTCAGCCTGGGAAGGCTGCTCACTGGTCTGCTGCTTGCCAGGGGCAGTTTGGAAGCGAGGCTGAGAAGCTTCTTCCTGCAGCTGCTGGAACTCCTGAAGACGTTCGTTCGGCACCTGTTGCCCATCTTGATCTTGCTCTGCGGCAGTCTGCCTGGCCTGCTCCTCGTTCAACCTAGCACGATCCTGAAGCATTTGCTGGACCTGCTGGGCATGGGCATCCTGCGACTGCTGCTGTTGCGAGAAAGGCTGGCCAGGCGCGCCGAACTGGTTGGGCTGTGCAGAGCGAGACCCAATGTTGAGCCTGTTCATGATGCTTGGGATCTCTTCCTCGGTGATGTGTCCCAGAGAGTCAACTCCAGCACCTACTGCACCTAGACCAGCCTGAGGGTTGCGGAATGAGTTGTCGAAGAAGCCAGCGGGTGTCCCAGAGGCGGGTGCTTGGGTCGGGGAGGCCTGGAATGCACCTGGGCTAGTGATAGAGCCGAAACTCGGCTGCGAGTGCAGGCTCTGAGCACTGGAGTGGCGGTGCAACTGGCCACCTTGAGAGGTTCCACCAGGAGCAAAGCCTTGGTGCGGGCCCTGAATGTGCTGCATACGATGGGCGATCTGCGCCTGGGCGAGGTGCTCCTTCTGACGGGCCATGAGATATTGCTCCTCCTGCTTCCTACGCTCGAGTGCATTCTGCTGGTCGGCAGTCAAGGTAGTGCCAAAGGACGGGAAGCTCGAAGCAAAAGGTGGCTGGGCACCGCCAGTAGGGGGTGCAGCAGCAGGAGGTGCGGCGGCAGCCCAAGGTCCGGGAGGCGACGCGGTGGTTTGACCGTGAGGAATGCCGATCTGCGGGACCAGGAAGGGCTCTCTGGAGTTTCCTATTCTACGGATGAGCTGTGCCAATGGTTCGTAATCTGCGTCTTCGGCCTTCTTAACCAGCAGTTCCGGCGAGAAGAACCCGGCCTTGTACCAGTCGTGCATTTCAAGTCCAGACCATGGTCCTTGAGTCTGCCCCTGAGGGTCGCGGTAGATCCACCGCATTCTATCCGGCATGACCATAGTGCGCTGTTGCGGAGGCGGAGGCTGGTTGGAGGCTGAGCTCCCCGGCTGCTGGTGCTGGCTGGCCATTTGCTCCTGCAAGAACTCGAGGGTCTTCTGGTCTCCGTCGAGTTGGCCACCGAAGCCTTGTCCCTGGAAGGGGTTGTCGACGTCGAGGCCGCCAAGTCCGGCAAACTGTCCTTGGCCAGGTCTGTCCTCGTGTTCTCCCGGCCTCATCTGGTCTTGCATGCCTTGGGGGAACATGCTCGACATTCTGCTGCCGCCAAAGCCGGATCCGATATGGGGGCTCATTCCACTACCGCCTCCGAGTCCGGCCAGGCCCGGTGACTGCATGTCTGCAAGAGAGTTGCCGAGCATACCGCTTCCGAATCCAGACAAGTTTGCGTGCTGACGACCTGGAGTTCCGAGGCCAGGCTGGCTAGTAGGCCAGGGAGACCCGCCGCCAAATTGTCCTAGACCTCCGAGGCCAGTGAATCCACGGTTGGGCCCAACGCTGCTGGTCTGGCTGCGGTCGTCGCTCACCGGACCTTGGTGGCGGCCAAGGTTGGGGAGCGCACCGAGACCACCGAGACCAGGCTGGTGCATTGAGTCGCCACCAAATCCAAGACCTGGAAGAGGCGCGCTTGGAATGTCCGGGGTAGCCTGTTCCAGTGCTTCGCGGTTGTGCTCGGCGCCATGATCAGGCGACTTGTAGGGATTGGTGTCGGTTGGACTTTGCGGATCGTTGCCTGCAGGGCGTCCAGGTGTCTGCTGGTTGGATTGCAGGAAGCCAGACCCGAATCCACCAGTATTGTCGGAAGTCATGCCAAAGGCGCCAAAGCCAAAGTCACGATCGCGAGTGCTCGATCGACTCGGGGTATCGTAGCCGCGGAGTCCTTGGTGCGCATTCGGCGGGGAAAGGTCAGAGCCCGCAGCCAGCGCGGCGCTTCCAGATGGAACCCCCTCATCCTCGTCCGCCTCTTCCAGAGGGGCAGCAGTGGTGTCAGATCGGTCCATGGGTCTCCAAGATTCGTTCTCATTGACCTTGGGAAGATTGGAGATGCTCGTCTTGTGCTCCAGAGTCTTTGCCCCAAGATCTTCACTACTGTCCTTCGACAGAAGATTCTTGAACCTGCTCTCTGCCCTTCCGTTTCCCAGACCAGTCCGCTTCTCACCAGGCGTACCTTGACCAGATCCTCCAAGGCCAAAGTTTCCGAACGAGCCCATTGGCGAAAATCCAGCGCTTTGCGGCGCATTGCCCCAGGGCGACGTGGGAACGCCAAATCCAGCACCTCCTAGCGGACCGATAGGGTTGCGCTTGACTGAACCGGACGGCGTGGTCGCAACTTTGTCTTCGCTCGAGATGTCGTCGGCCTTGGTCGAGTCTTTCAGATCGGTCCTCCTACGAAGAAGCGACGGCGGGGGCGACGGCGCGCGTTGCTCCTCCCTGCCAGCTGGAGAGGCGACAGAGTTCGGGAAGGGATACGACTCTCCAGTCTGACGACGAGACGAGCCGCGGACAACGCCTGGAGACTGCATGCCAAAGCCGCCAGGGGAGTTGACGGACAGTTTGCGACCCAGCACACCGTTCGACTGTTGATTATCCTTCGTCACAGTCGGTGGCTTCATCGGGGTGTTGACGGAAGTGGTGAAGAGCTAGTAGCAGCATTAGTCTCATGCCCAGCAGCAATTATGAAGGCCATGTACAAACCTCTTTCTCCTCATTGTCCATCTCGGTCAAAGCCAGCGGTTCGTAGGCGCCATCGTCATCCCAGCAGACGTCAGGACCAGAAGGCTGCTCCCTGCTCGCGTCGTTCCTGCCCCAACCCGCAGCAGGAGCTCCGTTCTGACCATTCGGCTGCCAATTCCCAATGTACAGATGCTGGAGATCTTCCTGGAGGCCATCGTCGGCGCTTTGTTGCAGTCGGTAGAGGTCCAGAAGCTGCGACTTGGAGTAACGGGGATCGGTCACGGTGCCGTTGCGGTGTGGCGGGACGTAACGAGGGGGTTGTGAAGAGACGGCGGGACTGGCGATGTTCTCGTTGTTCTGCGGCACGGTGTTGGACGTGTTGACGGCGTTGGAGGTTCGACGGAAGGTCTGCGTCGCGCCGTTGGGTCTACGCGCCCTGTATACGGAGTGTTAGCGTCTGGTAGTTGATCAGATGTGGTGTGTGCGCCGGGAGCTGTGTCGGTCGCACAAGCGCAAGAAGGACGACAAGTCTCGCAGTCGAGGAGGGCAAGGACGCACCATTCCGAGCCAGCATCGCGCTGTTGGGGGGTTTGTTGGTTGCTGCCGGCTGCCGCCGAGGCGAAAGTTGAAGGTGCCATTGTGTTTGATGGAAGTGGATAGTGGCAGGATCGGTTCGGGAGAGGCGAACAGATCGAGTGTGGATGCGGTTGCGGGCGCTGAAAATGCGGCTCAAGTGCGATGATAGTGAGGGAAGATGTTTATGCGTCGTGTTGGAATCGTTCGGTGGTCAATTGCTCGCGGTGATCTGAAGGGCGTCGGGAGGAGAGCACGCGGTCTCGAGTTGTAAGTTAAGGAAGAAACCACCAAGTGCCGCCAGCCTTCTTACGCTAAACCCTTTTGGTCGCGTGACGTCCATTTACATCCACTCTAGATATTCGTGCAGACATTCAATGCCTCTATCTGCACAAAGATGTTAAAATGGTATTTCACTTACGTCTGGTGCTGGCAGCATTATTGACCAACTGTGTCATACACCAAGCCTCTGAAGAAATACATCTGCTTACCTGCATATAGCCTATGACAGCTGTTGTTGTTACGCGACGCGTCTCAGCACTCGAAGCCTCGAAACTTTCACTTCACTCCATCCCATCGTACTGTTGTTTTGAAGTATCACATACGATCCCTCAAGCGTCACTCACTACACGGCTCACTTCTTCGGCATGAGTTTTCATCACGCGTGGAGACTTACTATGGTGCTACCTAGGAGGCCTGGGCGGTTTGACCATATCATGTGGTTGAAGGTACCATGATATGATCTAGGGGCTGTAAACCCGATACTCTCGCGTTACTACGTGATATTGCCTCAATGAGTCCACCCAGATCTGACCCTTGGTCATCACCGAGATGCTGGCCTGATCATAATCACAGGCAACAAGTCATCGAGTCAAGTTCCACTGATTAGGTACAGCACTGCTCAGCTCATCGCCGACACGCAGCATGCATCTCTCCACCATCGTCATGTGGCAGGCAGATCTATAAGCAGAACTGTTTGTTTGCTACCAACGCCAACAACCCTGCAACGAACGAACCAACCGGTCCGTCCGCATACGGGCCGGTGGAAATGTTTGCAGCGCACCCGTCGTACGAACCTAGCGCGGCCGCCTTGGAAGAGTGCATGCAGCCAGTCAACGATATCTAGAGACCTCCTTGGGCGAACAGAACCAACTCGAAAGGCAATATCGGTGCACCCGGGAAATGCAGCAGGGAAAGCCATATATACGGTCTGCTGCCCAACAATCTACTCTTTCTAGTGATTTGATACAGAAGCATACACGTAGTCTTTTCGTTCAACCACAAAGACACATTCTACTCATACTCGCTTAGAGCACTCACTCAGCCACTCCTTTCACAACCTATACTAGCGACATAGCACGCACCCGCTGCTCGGGATGGATCCAATGGCGCTGGCTCTGATGAGGTCTCCTCATCCCGGCCGTCGGTCTGGCGGCTATGGTATGTTGTTCTTATTCTTCCATCTCCACGTTTCGCTTCTCTACCCACAATTAAAAGTCTTCACCAAAAGTCACCCGCAACAATGTCACTCGTCTCACGCAAGTGATCTCTCCTCTCAGGCTACAGCCCACACACGTCCCTCAACCAAGGGTATCCAGGCATGGGAATGGGCTCCCACGGTAGCATGTACCCAGGCATGCACCAAGGCATGTACGGCGGTATGCACGGCGGCCTGATGCCTTCCAGCCTCGGAATCAGCGGGCTCGATCCCTACTCCAGCCTTGGACTCGGAGGTGTGGGCGGCCTCGGCATGGGAATGGGACTGGGGGTGGGCAGCATGATGATGGGAGGTATGCCCCGCTCACGCCGCAATCCCTACTACGACACTTACGGCTATGGAGGCGGCGGAGGAGGAGGTCGGGGCGGCTACGGTGGTGGCGGCAGCCCTTACGAGCTCTTCGACGAATCGATGTACGACGATGAGGCGTACATGGACGACTACGACGACATTGAGGATCCGCTGCTGGCGTATTTGAGGATGCAGAAGCGGGGTGGTGGAAGAAGGGGAGGCAGGAGGGGAAGGAGGTATTATGGCGGCGGTGGTTATGCTATGTATTGACGTTGAGAAGGGGCGACGATGGGTGTATTTCTTTCCACAATTTCCTTTCTTGCAGCGCGGAGCTGGTTCCAACCCTCCAATAACGATGACTAACGGCAGCACACCTCAGCATGCGGCAATCCGCGATGTTGTTGGTTTTCTTCCTCCTTTTCCTCTTCTTATCTTCTCTCCTTCTCTTCTCTTCTTAGCACCTGAGTTGTCATGTCTCTTTCGGTTACTGTCACCAAAGTCTAGAGCGCCACATTCGTTTCATATCTGTGGATGGCGTGCTCTTGACCTGATATATGGATTGGCAATTTACCGTTATGATCTTTCCATCACGATTTTGACGAGTATATGGCTAGACAGCGCGATCAGTTCTGGGTTGTATTCAACTCTAGTTGAGAAACAACAAGCAGTGAAATGCATTTCTCAGCCTCAAGCATGGCTCGAGGTGAAGAGCATGACCTTGATACATCAACTCAAATCCAAGGCAACGGTTCGGTAGCAGCGAGGTTCACTGGGAGTGGAAAGATAATTTCATGGAAACAGCAGTATTGATTTGTATACATGTCGTGCGACTTTCATACTTCAAGATATCACTTCGAACAAGGTATATAGGCCTTAATCTATGGACCACTGCAGCCACATGCAGGCTACCGCGGTGAGTAAGAGGTCATTCCGAAAGGATAGTTCTCCTTTTCACCAAAATAGGGCTTCGACAAGGTAGAGGAGGTCGGGCCCAGAGTGTTGGAAAAGTTGTCAAAAGAAAATGGAGGGAGGCTTGTTGGCGCAAGCGACGATGGGAGGTGGATCAATGGGAAAACAGCCATGGACTAGAAGCTGACTGGCTTGTTACGGCTGCAGCTATACGAAAGAGGGAACAGACGTCGCAGACCGTCTGCTGTATGAACGCCGGACTCCTGAAATGCGGGTATCGTGAATTGTCTCTCAGGCTTTTGTGCCCTTGAAGCAGTTATTGCATTGGATCTCGTTGAGCGCGTAATATTTACTCCTCAGGGACTGGGAAGCTGTTAGTGTCGAACTCGAGTTGCGCATGGGCGGAGCAGCTGAAAACTCACTCTCAATCTCGCCGGACTTGATGTCGTCGGAGACGCTCTTGGGGGAGCGGCCGTCGATCTGGCAACCGGTGGAGAAAGCAGTGCCGACAATCTCAAGGACGGTACCCTGGAGCGACTTGGCCATGGACTTGTGGCGCATGGTGCGGCCGATCTCGATGATCTCGTCAAGAGGGATGGACTTGGTGTGCTTGATGTTCTTCTCCTTCTTGCGGTCACGCGGGGGCTCCTTGAGGGCCTTGATGACCAGGGAAGAGGCGGAGGGAACGACAGAGACGGCGGCCTGACGGTTCTTGATGGTCAAGCGGACGGTGACGCGGAGACCCTTCCAGTCGCCGGTGGCCTTGGCGATATCTTCACCGACCTTCTTGGGCGAAAGACCGAGAGGACCGATCTTGGGCGCAAGGGCGGAAGAGGCACCGACCTCACCTCCGGTGGCACGGAGGTGAATGATCTTCTCCTCGTTGGGGTCGAATTTGGGAGCTTTATTGCGGTATCAGCATTGGCGCATCGTCGCGGACACGACCGAGCCTCAGTCAAGACTGAGGAGCCACGGATCGAAGAGGTGATACTTACGCATGGCTAGGGCGTAAGGTGGTCTACCTTGATCGATATATTTGTCGGGAAGTGAGGTGGTGTGTCGAAGTCAAGGATTGCGCGCGCGACAGAGTTCTTGTAGCAAAAATGAACTGTGGACAAGCGCGGGCCTCAGGCCGAGAATCTTGGCGTGGAGTTGCTCTCGCCGCAAGCCGATCCGCCGCCTTGATGGATTGGTGATAAGGCATCGATATGTTTGCCTGATGTTTGGTCCCCTCAATTGTTAGCGTCTCCAAAAGCGACAGAGGCAACGTCGTCGTTCGCTGGATCGACCCTGGGCAGTCGCAGCCGCAACCTTCTAACTTGTGAACACCACCTCCTTGCGACCGCACGGGCACTGCATCCGACTAGGACCATCCCTCACATCGACATTATGGCGCAACCACAGGGCCCTCCCGGCATGCCAGCAGGCCAAATGCAGCCTTCGCCGGAACAAATGAAGCAAATACAGGCCCAGATTGCCGCAGAGGCCGAAAAGGCCGGCATGACCGTGCCGCAATTCATTCAACACTCGAGAGCGCAGCACGCTGCTAGGATGGCGCAACAGGGCCAGCAACAGCCATCTCCCGAGCAAATTCGCGCCATGCAAGCACAAATTACTGCAGAGGCAGAGAAAGCCGGCCTGACGGTTCCACAATTCATTGAACGCCAAAGGCAGGCGCAGGCGCAGGCGCAGGCTCAGGCTCAGGCCGCTGGAATGCAACCCGGCCAGCAGCCGTCTCCAGAGCAAATCCGCGCCATGCAGGCACAAGTGACTGCTGAAGCAGAGAAAGCTGGCCTCACAGTCCCGCAATTCATCGAACGCCAAAGACAGGCGCAGGCACAAGCACAACAGGCTGCTGGAATTCAACCCGGCCAACAACCCTCTCCGGAGCAGATCCGCGCCATGCAAGCACAAATCGCCGCCGAAGCTGAGAAAGCTGGCATGACAGTCCCTGAATACGTCGAGCGCATCAAGGCCCAGGCTATGCAACAGCAACAGATGCGTCAACAACAGCAGCAGGGAGCGCAGCCCGGCAAGCAGGTGCCCATCGCACCCGGCCCACCAAAACCAGAGGGCATTGCGGTCGCGAAGTTCCTCAGGAGCCAGGACTTGAAGTTGAGGACCTGTATCTTCAACGATCAAAGAAAGGACATGTTCAAAGTCAAGCGGGCTATCAGAGCACTACACTCGCCTGCTTACGAGAAGGCACGGAAGAAGAACCCGCTCTTACCAGAGGTCAAGGACAGAGTCACCGCAGAGAACACTCTCAAGCTGCTGCCTCTGAGCATGCTCGCATTGCGAGTGTCGAAGGTTGATCCTCATGATGGCCATAACCACGGCAAGAAGAAGCGTACCAAGGGTCTCTGGACAGTCAAGGTTGAGCCCCAGCAGGAGGCCCGCGACGATTACCACTATGTGTTCCTCTACGAGGGCGCTCAGTGGAAGAATAAACTCTACGCTGCTGGTGCACTCGGTCTCATCCTTGCCGTCGTCTTCTTCCCTCTCTGGCCATACTCTCTCCGTCTCGGTGTCTGGTACCTCTCCATGGGTATGCTTGGTCTACTTGGTCTCTTCTTCGCCATGGCAATCTTCCGTCTCATCCTCTTCTTGATCACAATGTTTGTCGCTGCGCCCGGTTTCTGGCTTTATCCCAACCTTTTCGAGGACGTGGGATTCTTCGACTCGTTCAAGCCGCTGTGGGCATGGCACGAGGATGAATTGACTATCAAGAAGCGCAAGAAGGAGGAGCGTCAGAGGAAGAAGGCTAAGCGTGAGGCTAAGGCGAACGGCACCAGTGTCGATTCCAAGGAGACCACACCGCACAAGGCTGTCGAAACCGCAAGTCCGGCTCGCCCAGCGTCATCTAGCGGCAGCAGCAGCGATGGTCCTGAAAACTCCCGACCGAACATCTCTTCTGCGACAGGTGTTGAGGCTGCCCCTAACAACACCCAACAACGCAGCCTGGGTGCGAGAGTCGAGGAGGTAGAGGACGAGTAGACTTGAGCAGTGATGGGTCATGGCGTTATTTTGTCTTGCAGTCGAGTTTAGCGAAAAAGGGCATGTACAGCATGCCAGACTGGGGCTCTGTTGGTAATTGACGCAGAATATGGAGCGCTGGCGCACATGGCATTACACGAGAGCAGACTGAGAAATCCATGGATTCCACGTATGATTGCAATCCTCGAATTCGAGACATCAAACCTTACGGTTGTTGATACCTGCACCTTTGCCTGTGCTGTACACGTGCTTGTTTGGCACCAACCCTGGCGTTCGTCGTGTGCTTCTACATCCACCATGCTCGGTTTTCGAGTATGACTACAGCGGCATTGAGTTTCACAGTTGAGGAATTAGCCAATGCAATGCAGTAGTATCGTAACATTTTCGTTCAGATATGGCTGAGGTGACCGACATCCAACCTGGAACCCTTTTGTACAGCGATTCTTCCAGATCTCCAGAATTTCACAATCGATGCGAGAACATGCGATCTCACCATAAATTTACGTGACCATAGACACAAAGTAATCATGCGAAATGAACGAAGCATACCCTCTTAGCATCTTCGAACTAATTCCATGCCAAATCATCGAGTTTATCCACATGATACTGTTTTCTTCATGGCTCACTGTACCCAAACCCTAACCCTAAAACATCGAATATCTTGGGTCTTATCTAACGGACCATCCTGTGATCGAATGATCGTCTTGCGAGTACCTAGGTAGTAATAGAGCGTGTACACTCGACGAAATGTATACAGCACTACTCAAAGACTGACTACGGCGATCGCGGTTGGAAGAAAGACACAGGTTGATGACCATTTGGAGCGTAACTCGTTGAAATCATCCAATCCACTCCAACGTAAAGTCGTCATTGAAGTACGTTTTCGCGATCGACAAGGAATGCACATAGTACATAATCAAGCATCTCAGACTAATCCCAGACTTAGTCCATCACATTATACAGACTCTATTTTAGATCGTTCCTGCGGCTCTGCGGACTCAGAGGCACGTCATTCAATCTTAGAGGCCAATCCCCCGCAAGGTTAGGTAACCAGTTAACCAGCCACACTTTCCGCGTGAGCCGCAGCAGGTTCGCAAAGGGAGAGAAAGCGAGCCCTCGCCATTCAACACAGCGCACCGCCCGCCCACCCGCCTCTTCAGGCGTAACGACTTCTCTCTCCCTGCTCCTCACCCCCGTGCAGCCATGCCGGAAATGGTCCAGCGCAGCGCATCGCCAAACAGCAGCGGTATGCGCCTCTCCTCCGCTGCCATCGCCGACGACGACGCCGAAGAGCGCGATCCGCATGTCCCCGGCTCCATCCCCCCATGGGTGCACATTTCCTCCGCCGAAGACGACACGCTCATCCCGCCGCCGGTGCGGCCCAACACACGACACTATAAGCCGCCACCGTCACACTACAAGCCCGGGCGCAAATGGGACCAAATACGAACCGCCGAGCCTCCGCTCATGAGCGCACCCATTGCCGACCACCAGACGAGATGGTTGCCTTTTATGCAAAGTGGTCCTCACCCGCCCTGGCACGAACAAGGAGCACGCCTGATGAGCCCCGAGTGGATGGAGGATAATGTTCCCATCACTGTGCGGAGCTGGGAAGAGGAGGACGAAGCTCTGGCCGACAAGCAAGAGGAATTAAAGGGATTCTGGCTGCTGAGTCCCGAAAAACGAGAGCGAACAGTACGGCTTTTCTGGGTAAGTCCTTTTCATTCCTTGCATTCGTTTTCGACAAGCATCTGCTTGTCTCGGCGAGCATGGCTTGTCTCTGTCGACTGGTCAAATCGTCCATCGAACAGCCACGCTCGCCACGATCCGTTGCATGGAAGTGGAGCCCTTCGTGAAGAAGCTTAATAGGCGCACACTGGCGTCCGACCGTCATCGAATAAGCCGCTTTAGCTCACCTGGGAGAGCGCCAGACTGAAGTTCACTTCAAGTCACGCATTCTATGCATTCTGGAGGTACTGTGTTCGATCCACAGAAGCGGCATCGATCTATTCTTTTGTTTTTGTTTTTGTTATGAGTTCAGTATCGTCGTGCTCGCTCGAGTATGCTGTCTTTTGTACTTGCGATCGAGTCTCGCGCGTGGTGATTTTCCTCGACTCGGATTCTCTCCCGTTCTATGGATGCTGTTCAGTTCGAGGACCGTCACATTACTAACACTCGAATAGCGATTGATGTTGAAGAATCCATTTATTCCATTAATCTTCCGAATTATTGTTCTGGCCTTCTCCGGTGCATCGCTAGGCATCTCTGCTGTTCTGTTCGAAAACATACAACGAGTCAATAACGACACCGATCCCAACAACCAATGCGCCCCCCGAGCCTCAACGTACATGGCCATCGTTGTAGGCTGTCTCGCCATTCCATATGTCCTTTACGTCACATGGGACGAATACATGAGCAAACCGTACGTCCCACGATCCTCTCAAGATAATATTGCACGCCCACTAACAAGACCCTCAGTCTCGGCCTTCGCTCAGCCGTAGCAAAAACTTCCCTCCTTCTCTGCGACCTCTACTTCATCGTATTCTCCGCCTCCAACCTATCCCTAGCCTTCGACGCCCTCTTCGACCGCCGCTGGGCCTGCTATGGCGACCTCTACAAAACGGTCGGTGCCGATCAAATCGGCATTCCCGCTACATGTCCCGACAACCCGAGCATCTGCTACAAGCAAAAAGCGCTTGGCGGCGTGCTCATGATCAGTCTCGTCGCGTGGTTGACGACTTTCAGCATTTCCGTCATGCGAGTCGTGGAGAAGCTGAGATGAGACTTTTGCTCCGACTGTTTTTCTTTCCCTCGTACTTTCTTTTGCGTTGCTCCTTTACTTTTCATTTGTTTTGCGCATCCGGCCTGCATTGGAGGAGATTCAAAAGGCGGCTTTTCCTTGATTGTAAACTGCATCTTTGCGTCGGCGTTGTTGGATACTCTGTGTGTTGCATTTTCGGGGATCTAGGGAAGCGAGCGAGCGACTAACACATGGGGGGGCTTGACGATACCCGGTTCTATGGGGTTTGTTTCTTGGGTTTTTTTTTTAGCGAGGTGGTAAAAACTGGCGTAACTCGGACAAAACGGTATGAAACGGCTGGAATGAGGGTCGGGATCTTTTGTTGTATTTTGTGTACATACGGGATCGGTTAGGTTACAACTACTATGTAGACAATGAGATGCGTTGCTTCTCACAGATTTGCACGAGTACGTGCTTCGTTTCCGATGCTGAAATGTAAAGGTGGTATCTGACATCCCTTCACGCCATTTGGTCTATTGAACCATCGAGAGATTACATGGAGGGCATGTAACAGACTGATTGTATCAGGTTAGTATCCTGCATGCCAGCGCGCAATTCCAGCTCACAGAGCCATTGTGGGTCGCTGCTAATCGTTAGGTACCTTAGGTACCTATGGGACTCACATTAATGAAATCTAACGATCAAATGCAAGAGTACCATGTAGCTGCATTATGTGTTGATTGGAGCGCTTTTGGTTAGCATACATGTAGCATCTGTTAGTCACAAAACGGCAGCCAAATCTGGATCATAAAGTGCTGAGGAACATCACGTTTTGTATGAGTGATACATAAATTAAAAAATGTAACAGATATATCGACGCGCCTTCTTTGTATAACAGGGAATCCAAGAACTCTCAAATCTTCAGAACACTGCCGTCCTCGAGCAGACCGAGCAGAGCAACGACGGAAGAAGCGATCATGATGGCGGCGCGACCTGAAACAAAAAAGTTAGCCCAAATTTGCATGCAGCACGAGTGTCAAACAACAAAAACGAAAACATACCATAGTTCAACTTCAACCACCTGCTCTGCAAACGCCTCAACTCCTTCTCGCTCTTCTCGTCCTCGTTGTTCGCCTGCAAGCTCTCCGCATGGCGCGCCATGGCCTTGTTCATCGGTACCATGATGCCCAGCGCCCAAGCAGTGGTGGCCAAGTTCAGCGCCAGCGCGGCTCCGAGGTAGGGGAGTTTGGCGGCGGCGGCGGGCGACTGCTGGCGGTTCAGATAGGCGCTGATGGTCAGGACGAGGTTGGTGACTGTGCAGGCGCCGTTGAGGGGCGGGAAGAATTTCTCAGAGTTGTGCAGCAGGTAGGCGGTCATGGTGCCGGCGTGGTGGGCGGGGACGGAAGAGAGTTGCAGCATGGGCATGATGAGGGGGGATTGCAGGACGGAGCCGCCGAAGTTGACGGCGGTGCCGATTACGGCGAAGGACTGTTATGGGGGGAGGGAATGTTAGCTGGGTGGTTCTTGTTGTTGTTGTTTTGGGGTGGTGGGTTTGGATTGCGATTGGACTTGGACTTGCCTGGAGAGGTGTGAACCACCAGAGGTTGCCGGTGGACGCCATTGTGGGTGATGGGATGTGTGTGAGTCGCGATGGTAAGTGTCAATGGGTAATGGTGTTGAAGGGGAAGGGAGAGGATGTGATGGGAGGAGAAGCAATAATAGAGGTGTCAATATTGGGAAGGGTTGATGATTTGCATGTGAGAGCTGCATCGGCTCCGCTGTCCGGTCGAGACGAGACATAGGTAATGCAGCTTGCGACCATTGGCCTAGACACTTCATCAACGCATATTGCATCTCTAATCGGTGTGAAAGAGTTGGACTGATGGGGAAACATACTAAAGGAAGTAGTCTCTCGGAAAAACATACTCTTCAGAGAGACAGTACTTACCAGACGTGGTCTCTTTCATCTCTCAGTGGTGTCTGTTGGTCAAATTGACTTGTAAGGTAGTACGGCTTACGGAGGTAGGTAGTCTCCAACCGATAAACATACCTGTCAACGATCTAATGTCATACTTAGTGTCTTCATCACAACAGTCAAACAACGAAGATCTCGGACAATTTGAACTCGTCGATCAAGACAAGACTCAGGTTGGTAGGCAAGGTATGTCATAGTTATAGTTACAGTTGACACTTGAACACGGACCGAACCCTGCGCCGCATTCTCGGAATGTTCGGTAGGCCCCCAGCAAAAGTCTTCCCACTTCCGGCACTAAGCTGCTGAGCTACGCGACTCTCTCTCCCGCGGCGAACCTCCAACAAGGGAAATATGAGGTCGGACGACGTAGATGTGGGTACGTTTGTACAGTTGCACGCAGATAGGGAGAGCAGTATCCGATCCTTCCATTCTTCCGGATCTCATCATCACGTGGCTGTCACCAATAACCGAGTTCCAAACCACTCCCAAGCCCTTTGACATCACTCCCCAGACTCAAGATCCGCAATCTCTCCGGCCGTCTCACGACACGATCCACTGTTGTTGCTGTCGCAAGACGTACCAAGAGAACCGATCGATACCGTACCCTCTAGGTTTTAGCTGGAGTCGGAGAAATCCCAAGTCCATTTCTCTTCTTCCTCCCCTTCCACAACCCTTCCTCCTCCCCCAACAAACACCTCTCCACTCTCCCCTCCTCCTCCTCCACACACTATACCCAAACATGTCTGCGTCTGCGCTCTTGAAGAGCCGGGTTGCGAGACCCTCATATCTTTCCAAGCTTGCGAAGGCTGAGGATCTGATTGAGCACTTCCCTCACAACTCTTGGATTGTAAGTCGATTGAAAAACCTGAGATAGTTTGAACTCAATACTATCCAAATGTCTGAGGCTCAGCTTGGACGAATTTGGGTTTGACAGCGCACGATCGCTAACACTAAATCGCAGGGCTGGAGTGGTTTCACCGGTGTCGGCTACCCTAAGAAGACTCCCACTGCATTGGCCGACCATGTCGAGAAGAACGGCCTTCAGGGCCAACTCAAGTACAACCTCTTCGTTGGTGCCTCGTCTGGCGCCGAGACCGAGAACAGATGGGCGCGCAACAACATGATCGAGAGGAGAAGCCCCCACCAGGTCGGCAAGGATATCGCAAAGGGAATCAACAACGGCAACATCAAGTTCTTTGACAAGCACCTTTCTATGGGTCCTTCGGATCTGGTCTACGGATACTACACCAAGAACAACCCCAGCAAGAAGCTTGATGTCGCTGTCATCGAGGCTACTGCCATTACCCCCGAGGGTGGCATCATCCCTGGTGCTTCCGTTGGAGCTTCGCCTGAAATCATCCAAATGGCGGAGAAGATCATCATCGAAGTCAACACTGCCTCTCCGGATCTCACTGGCCTTCACGACATTGTTGGCACCGATGTTCCTCCTTACAAGAAGCCTTACCTCGTCATGTCGCCCGAGGACCGCATTGGTCTTCCCTACATTCCGGTCGACCCCGAGAAGGTCGTTGCTATCGTGGAGTCCGACTACATGGACCAGACTCAGCCTAACGCAGCCGAGGATGAGACCAGCCGTAAAATTGCCAGCAACCTGGTCGAGTTTCTGCAGCACGAGGTGAAGCACGGCCGTCTCCCTGCAAACCTCACTCCCGTTCAGTCCGGTATTGGTAACATCGCCAACGCCGTTGTTGGCGGTCTGGCCTCTGGCGGCGCCAACTTCAAGAACCTCAAGGTCTGGACCGAGGTGTTGCAGGACAGCTTCCTCGACCTCTTTGACAGCGGTAACCTCGACTTCGCAACCGCAACTTCCATCCGATTCAGCCCCGATGGATTCAAGCGCTTCTACGACAACTACGAGCGTTACGCACCTAAGCTTCTCCTCCGTCCCCAATCCGTCTCCAACTCCCCCGAGATTATCAAGAGACTGGGCATCATCGGCATGAACACCCCTGTTGAGGTCGACATCTACGCTCACGCCAACAGCACTTGCGTGATGGGCAGCCGCATGCTCAACGGTCTCGGTGGATCCGCCGACTTCCTCCGCAACTCCAAGTACTCCATCATGCACACTCCTTCCACCCGTCCCTCAAAGACCGACCCCACTGGTGTCTCCTGCATCGTCCCCATGTGCACACACGTCGACCAGACCGAGCACGACCGTAAGTTCCGACTCATCGTTTTGCCCACCGATCTCAATACTAACCTGCTTCTCAACAGTCGATATGGTCGTTACCGAAATTGGTTTCGCCGATGTCACTGGCATGTCTCCCCGCGAGCGTGCCCGCGAGATCATCAAGAAGTGCGCCCACCCCGACTACCAGCCCATCCTGACCGACTACCTCGACCGCGCCGAGTTCGAGTGCCTGCGTAAGGGCTGGGGCCACGAGCCTCACCTGTAAGTGCCTCCCGCATGTCCCACCGTAATACATGAACCACGCTAACTTCCTTTCAGGCTCTGGAACGCGTTCGACATGCACAAGCACCTCAACGAGCATGGCACCATGAAGATTCCCAAGTGGGATGCCACCAGGTCGACTGGAAGCCCTTGAGCGACGAAAAAGCCACTTTTTTCTTCAATTTCTGATCCTTTGAGCGTTAGTACATCTCTTTCGAAATCTCATTTGTTGTGCGCTAGGCGCTGGTTGGTATGGTGTATGCGTTGTACAAAAGGCATACACGGGGAGGCATTATCTTTGCATTTTTTTTGCCCTATACAATATAGAAAAATCTCGAGGGGAGGCTGGACGAATTATTCCGTCCGAGGGGATCAAGATACATACGACGTCGTACGCGACGATCAAGAATGTACGCATGTTCGAATGGTGTAGAGTATACATAAGATTCACTGTGGACATTTACCAAGAATCGTTCGAGTGAAGCCGTACAATGAAGAAGCTGAACTTGGCTATCGATGGTCGATCAGACTTCGGCGCAGATATAGCGGATGTCACTTGGCAGATTTGACTCTCGATGGTACAGCACGTGGAAATCCGTACGAATGTATCAGGTAACACCGCGTGCGGTTACCACCGAGGTAGATGTGTACTGTAGGAAAGCCTCTCAATGGATAAACGCATGAAACGATAGATGGACACATCAGGTACTACCACGTGCACATGGTCATCACTGAGAAAGAGATGTGTAAACGTATGATCGGATCTCTCAATGGCACGAGGGAACGAGATTTACACAGGCGGGTAGAATATCACTGCATGAGATAACCGGGTAGGTGATGCCCACGAGAAGCCGCTGAGACGAATCAACGCCAGTGAGAGAAATCGTGCTTAATTCTACACCATCTCTGTATAACACATACCAATCAAACGACGCCATCCTAGCACGCGACTCCTACGCGACTTGATCGATAAAGTCCCGACGCGTTCCCTCGACATCTCAAGACCCCTCGTCAACCACAATGTCGGCAATGCCTTCCTCACCACCCAATAGCCCGCCGAAGAAGCGCAGCTTCGCAGACATAGACCTCGGACCCATACTCGGCCGACCAGCAAAAGCACAGCGCTCGTACTACGGCATAGACATCCACCATCTGCTCAAAGAAGCCCAAGCGGAAGATGAAATACCCAAAGCAGCACTCGAACTTCCCACACCACCCGCAGAGAAAGCGCCTTTGGTAGCAGCCAAAACAACTGGAAAGCCTGCATTGCTCTGGACGGAGAAGTACCGGGCCCGCAAGTTCACGGATCTGGTCGGCGATGAGCGCACGCATAGATCTGTGATGCATTGGCTGAAGAGATGGGACGAAATCGTCTTCCCTGGATCGTACCGGCCGAAGAAGGCGAAGAGAGGCGCGGATGGGGAGGAGCTGTTTGAGAAGGCGCATCGCAAGATCTTGATGCTTACTGGACCGCCTGGGCTGGGAAAGACTACTTTGGCGCACGTTTGCGCGAAACAGGCTGGATATGAGGCTCAGGAGATCAATGCGAGTGACGAGAGGAGTAGCAATGTCGTCAAGGGCAGGATCAGAGATATGGTGGGCACGGAGAATGTCAAGGGCATCGACACAAAGACCGTCAAAGGCAAAGTGCGCAAAGCAGGCAAGCCGGTGTGTGTGATTGTTGATGAGGTCGATGGAGTGGTTGGTGGCAGTGGGAGTGGTGGTGAGGGTGGATTCGTCAAGGCTCTGATCGATCTCGTTCTGCTGGATCAGAAGAACTCTCAAGCGTTATCGACACTGTCGCAAGCACCGGCCCGGAAAAAGAAAGGCGACCGCTTTCGCATGCTGAGGCCTATGATCCTCATTTGCAACGATGTATACCATCCCGCACTTCGACCTCTACGGCAAAGCAAT
>Ga0265797_10001676_pt1 | contig 38827 bp, 40 predicted proteins | sample P2T30metagenome_FD_192433 | JGI IMG/M metagenome (GOLD analysis project Ga0265797, IMG submission 192433) | Plant litter microbial communities from East Loma Ridge, Irvine, California - P2 T30 | ecosystem: Environmental > Terrestrial > Plant litter > Unclassified | place: USA: California...
GACACCCTGAGAGTGCATAGATGTGAGGTAGGTACCCTTGGGGGACCACTGTACGAAAGACTCTGTCCAGGCTTGCCTGTCGACGACCATCTCGGGCTGATCCTCCTTCTCGTTCCAGAAGACACCGACGTTCTCGCCACGGTACATGACGAACTGATCGCGGCCCTCCTCATCGCCCAACCACCAGCGCAAGTGCTCCTTCTCCTCGAAAGGCGCAATCTCGGGCTCCTTGTACTCCTCGTCGATGCGGCCTTCACGGCCGAAGCGCTCAATGTCGGTGAGCTTGTTGACAGCAATGGTGTGCTTCTTGTCGAGAGGGGTTCCGTTGAGGGCCTTGACGGCGGCGACGGCCTGTGCAGATGTCTCGTATTCGACGAAGGCGTATCCTCCAGTCTGGCCAGTGGCGTCGTCCAGGGGCATGAAGACGTTGTCCTCCTTGGTCTTGCCGGCGGTGGTGAGCTTGCGCAGCAAGAACTTGATAAGTTTGGGCCTGCTGTCCTCGGGGACCTTGGGCAGGCCATCGATCACGACAAAAGTGTCGAGACCCTCCTCCATGCGGACCTCGTACTGCTCGCGGAGATCTATATATTGTCAGCATCGCCGTCCCTCCGCGCATGCGTCTGGTGTATTGTGACTGCGGGCGGGCGTACCAGAGAAGTCGATGTCCTCCTCGCCATCGTACTCGGCCTGCTCGGGGTCGAGCTGCTCGAAAGAAGGCGCCATATTGATTGTGATTCTCGTCGGCGCGCGTAGACGAGATGTGGGTGCGTGTGCGGGCGGGTGCGGTGGTGGTGGTGGACTGATCTCGTCGTGTTTGCTCACTGGCGCCGACTCGCTCGCTGTGCGTTGCAGCGATGCCAATTTTCGAGTGGGGCCGGGTGTCTCTGAATGATGAAGCCTGAGGCATCAATTTGGACACATCAATTCGGACTAGCAGAGACTTGTCTCTTTCCCGTCTGCTCGGTCCGAGAATGCGGAGGTGGGAGGGAGGGAGGAAGCGCTGCCGTGCCTGCATCCCGCCGCCTTCTCTCAGGTGAAGGTGAACAGATCGGTTTGACGATGTGACCTGTCGCACGTGCAACATCTAGTTAGACAACACTGCTGCAACACATGCTACCTGGATCAATCGACACCACATAAAAGCCCTCACTCTCCCCTTCACTCTGACATCTTGAATCATCTCAAACCCCATTGATCACTCTATCACTGCCGCACATCCTCCTGCTCTCTCAAGATCGCTCATCTAGCCCACCATCACTCGTGACGCTCGGACATACATCATACCGCGGCCCTCACGTCTGTTAAGCGCGACGAGCTCGTACTGCATATCGCAATCCCGCGACAAACACGCATAGCATTGCTGTATCCTTTATCTGGCCCGACGACTGCTGCTTGACCGTATTACTCGCCAACGTGCAATAGCTACAATGGCCTCTCAACGCAAGTCCACCCGATCTTTGCATGCATGCAATCGCGGTTCGCGTCGGCGCGCTATCAAATCGCACCCACTTCATCGTCCATGGCTAATCGTGCAAAAACAGTCCCCGCGGAACAGCGCGCATCTTACGCTGCAATCATCGATGAGATCCTCTCGACTGCCGACCTGGAAACTATATCCGCCAAGCGCATCCGCAATGCGCTGCAAGAACGAGTGGACTACGACTTGTCGGGCCAAAAGGTATGTGGGAGTGGTCAGCTAATCGCAAGCATACACTGACAACAATCAGGATGCTATCAAAGACCTCATCATGGAGCGCTTCGACAAAGTGCAAAGCGAAACGACCACAGTAGCACCCGAACCCGCTCCCACTCGAAATGGCGCAAATCACGACGATGATGAGCCGTCGCCGAAAAAGCGCAAGGCTGGCAGTGCAGAAGATGGAAGCGATCTGAGCGATGTCGCAGACTCACCACCGCCAAAGAAAGCCAAGAAGAAGGTCAAGCCTGAAGCGGAGGACGACGAAGCGTTCGCGCGGAACCTGCAGGCTGAGATCAATGGTGAGAAGCGAGCGACGCGCGGTGGAGGAGCAACCAAGAAGAAGCCTGCTGCGAAACAAGCAAAGAAGCCAAAGAAGAAGAGCTCAAGCAAAATCAGTGCTGCGGACGACAGTGATCTTGCAAGTGGCTCGGAGAAGCCAGAAAAGGAAAAGAAAGGAGGGTTCCACGTAAGATCGCTCGAACGGATGAGATGTTTGGGCAGGCTGACAAGATTTTCAGAAACTCATGAACCTCTCAGAGCCGCTGTCAGCCATGCTCGGCCAGCCCGCTCTATCGCGTCCGCAAACAGTGAAGCAGATCTGGGCTTATGTCAAGGAGCGTGACCTACAAGATCCCAGCGACAAGCGTCAGATCCGATGCGACGAGGCCATGTACGCGGTGTTCAAGCAGGACAAAGTTCACATGTTCACCATGAACAAGCTACTTGCTAACCACCTCTACCCTGCGGAAGAAGAATGAGGCAACGCCATGATCACTCCACATCTGGTTTGACACGTCAGTACACTTGTCACAGGTGTTTGATCCAGCGTCATCGCCTCTTAGCCCAGCTGAGATACGCAAGCATCCTTTCTCCATGTTGGTCCGTGGATCAGCATTGATGCGCATTGCAACATCTTGAAGGATAGCGGCACTAGCGCTATAGAACCTGATCGTTGGGTTTTGGCCAGTAGCCAGGATGGTTGTCATTTCTAAGGTTTGCATACTTACGGGACGCTATTCAGCATCTATCTATATTGCTACTGGGCGACCTCACGAACCAAACTGACAGGAAGTTCGTGTATCTGAGCTTAGACCACAGGAAAGAGTATTTGGAAAGGTTTTAGTGCTGGTCTCGGCGACTGATCAGAATTCCAATCATATAGGACAGACTTAAAATATACCCTTAGATGAGCGCGAACTATCGTACTCACGACAAATGCTTCCTAAACCACTCAATCCCCTGCTGTGCCGCAGCATCCAGCGCCTTCTTGTCTTCCGCCTTCTCCTGATCTCCTCTCAGCGCGAACCCATGTACCTGCCCTTCGTAAACCACAACCTCCCCTTCGCACAACTTTCCCTGCTCCCCACTCCTCTTCCTCCTCATGACCTCCTCAATCTTCCTCACCTCGCTCATTCCCAAATACGAATCCTTCTCCCCCAGCGCAATCGACAGCGGCTTGCAAACATTTTCGAAATCTCCCGGAATCGCACACAGAGATGGATGCGCCACGTACGCCGCATCCACACCTCTCCCTTCCGCCCCGGAAAACGGCTCCTGCGCCGCAAGAATCGCATACCGTCCGCCCCAGCAAAAGCCCACAACACCAACTTTCTCCACGCCCGGCAGCGCCCTCACCTCACTGATAAAACCCTCAACCACAGGCCGCGAGACTGCTTCGCGGTGGCGGAGGAGCCAGGGGCCTAGGCTTGCTCCTGCGCGGAGGGTGTTGAGGGTTTTGGTCAGGAAGGACATGTTATCTCGCGCTGGGAGGGTGGGCTCGATGGAGGTTAGGAGCCCGCCGTCGCCCCATGGGAGGCTGTCGGCGTGGTGGACATCGGGGATGTAGGCTGTGAAACCTGCGGCTGCGTAGCTGTCTGCGAGGAGGCGGATGTTGGGTAGGGTCCAGCCGAAGGCTTTGGGAAGGTTTAGTATCCATCAGTGTGATTTGTGAAGTTGGTTTTGCGTACCGTCTGGGAGGAAAATGATGGTTTTCGCGGTGGAGTTGTGAGGCGGTTTGGCTATGTAGGTCGGTAGGCCGGCGATCGTGCCTTCTGTACCTGCTGGAGAGCCAGTGGCGAGGGTGCCGGAGAGGCAGCATGGTTTCATTGTTGGTTGTTCGGACATGATTTTGATCTTCGGAATGCAACCGAACTGCGAAGTCACAGGCACAACAGGTTCTTGAGGATCTGACAGTGGGTTGCAAGCGTTTATGTAGGCTGGGTACACGAAGGAAATGACAATACGACTATGATTGCCACGAGATAGTTTCAACGTATTTATGCTTCACGCATGACCTCTTCCTCATGGTATCGGTAGTGTGGCGTGAGTATCTCACCACTGCTCAAGTTTGGAGAGTGGCGTGTGGTCTGGATCCTCTAAGCGAACCGCAAGAAGTCTGCCATTCGAACTAGACTTGGTATCGAAGAAACAATGCTATCGATGGCCTTAGCTGCCTCCAACCTGGTCTGATGCCATTTCTTGCATCTCAACGCCGTTACACATGGTACGGTGCGACGATCGGCAGTCAAATGTCTGCGTGTGATGTATCCATGGCAAGATCTCCTGTTGTTAATCTGTGTTTGACAGCATTAGCGTTTTAGCCATCACAATACTCGTTCGCCTGGATCAGATAGCAACAGCTCAAACATGAGTCTACTTGGCATCAACAATTTTCAACATCAACATGTGAAAGTGATGAAGGAGGAGCTCTGGAGCTACATGTAGTGTAGAGTGTAGACTTTTGCCCGAGACTGAGCCGAAGTGGTGAATTAGAGATCATCAGCCATTGGAACAAAGCAGTACGGCCAGGCGTAGCTCCAAGCGCTTATAGTGCGAATTTTTTATGACTTCCGGTACACTGGGTACACTGAATGATGTAAACGAATATCTGGTATTGTAAGAGAGCAGAGGAGGGAATCAAGAATGAATGTCAAGCAACATGGAAGAAGCTACAATGCCCTTTCTTTCCCCAGATTCACGTCGATTCGCGTCAAATTGGCAGTCGCGTCTCCCTTGAACACCAATCAATGACGCCACGCCTCTGGCTTCAAAGATAGAACATCGAGCATACAATTGCTGAACCAATCTGGCCAGCGAAGAACAATGGGCACGCCTCGCTCATCAGCAGTGGGGAGCTCACGACAGTCGGCCGACAAAAAGCAAAAGTCAATATCGAGTTTCTTCTCCGCCAAACCAGCAGCGCCTGTCAAGCCGAAGACGGTACAGCAAGTAGAGCCCAGCCGACCTGCAACGGTGAACACAGGCTCTACGTCAGCCAAAGTCGCGGACGACGAATACGGCAATGACCTTTTTGTGAGCGAAGACGAGGCAACCACCAATGGCCAACAAGAATCACCACAAGCCGCGAAGCGCTCACTGGCCGAGGCTGCGGACAACGAAGAAGACGATAGATTGCCTGACTTGAAACGTTTGCGGTACAATGTTGAAGAGAAGGAGAAGGATGCTACTCCTGGCGATGAGGACTTTCCAAAGCAACCACAAGCGCACCGGACAACAAGTCAGCCGAGCGCCAGGAATCCGAAAGTGACGGAACGTACATCGAAGTACATGTTCTCGAGCTCTCCAGCAGTTCTGCCGCAGGAGGAGGATGACCTGCTGGTGGATGATGAAGAGACACGGAAACTTAAGGAACGACTACATCAGAAATTCAAGAAGAAGCTGGGACGACCAGACAGCATCGCAGAGATCAAGAGACGCAATCGGCATATCACTGAGGAGACCGTAGAGGGCCAGGAGAATGGGGAGGAAGAAGATGAAGCTGACGAAGAACCCGATCCACCACCAAAAGCTCGAGGGAGGAAGGGCGCAGCGGCGACCAAAGCGAAAGACAAACTCACACCTCTCGAGAAGCAGGTGCTTGCCATCAAGAACAAACACCCGGACACTCTTCTTGTAGTGGAAGTCGGCTACAAATTCAAGTTTTTCGGTGAAGATGCTCGGTCCGCAGCAAAGGAGCTTAGCATCGTCTGCATACCTGGCAAATTCCGATTCGATGAGCATCCTTCAGAAGCGCATATCAACAGATTCGCTTCGGCGAGCGTACCTGTTCATCGCCTCCATGTCCATGTGAAGAGGCTAGTCTCCGCTGGTCACAAGGTTGGCGTTGTACGCCAGCTAGAGACAGCAGCGTTGAAGGCAGCAGGAGACAACCGCAACAAGACTTTTGAGCGCGGTTTGACAAACCTGTACACCAAGGGCACATATATCGATGATCAGGAAAGCCTTGAGCCTTCCGTCTCCGAATCAGGCGGCAACTCAATCGCGACTGGCCATCTGCTGTGTTTGACCGAGACCTCCCCTAAAGGATGGGGAACAGACGAAAAGGTCCAGATTGGGCTAGTAGCAGTGCAGCCACAGACTGGCGACATCATATACGACGACTTTGAGGACGGTTGGATGCGAAGTGAGCTTGAGACACGACTTTTACACATAGCTCCTTGCGAGTTTCTCATTGTCGGAGAAGTGTCCAAAGCCACGGACAAGCTTGTCAAGCACCTGTCAGCATCGAAGACAAACATCTTCGGTGACAATGCTCGGGTAGAGAGGATCGAGAAGCCGAAGACTATGGCTGCGCAGGCTTACAGTCACATCACAAAGTTCTATGCTGACAAGATGTCGGCCGCGGATCCCTCCTCATCACAAGTTGAGTCTTCACAAGAGAACGGTACACTACTGGATAAGGTCCACAAGCTATCCGAGAACGCGACCATCTGTCTCTCCGCCATGATTGAGCATCTGCGAGAGTATGGCCTCGAGCATGTCTTCGATCTGACCAAATACTTCCAGTCTTTTAATGCACGATCGCACATGCTTCTCAACGGCAACACCCTCAACAGTCTTGAGATCTATCTAAACCAAACTGATCACTCAGAGCGTGGCAGCCTGTTCTGGACACTCGACCGCACACAGACTAGATTTGGTCAGCGCCTTCTCCGCAAGTGGGTTGGTCGACCATTACTTGATCGCAACAGACTCGATGAAAGAGTAGCGGCGGTCGAAGAATTGAAGAATGGTGAGGCCACACTGGCAGTTGATCGAATCAAGACATTGTTGGGCAAAACAAGAGGCGATCTGGAGCGGTCTCTGATCCGTATCTACTACAAAAAATGCAGCCGGCCTGAGCTGCTCTCCGTGCTCCAAACCTTGCAGATGATAGCACAAGAATTTGCCCACGTCTCTTCACCTGCAGACTCTGGCTTCCAATCAAGTCTGATTAGCGAAGCCGTTGCAGCTCTACCCAGGATTGGCGACGACGTGGTCGAATTCCTGGAGCGCATCAGCACACAAGATGCCAAAGACAATGATAAGTACAACTTCTTCCGCGAGAGCAGTGAGACGGATGATATCAAGGATCACAAAGTCGGTATTCTTGCGGTGGAGCAGGATCTTGACGAGTTTAGGCCTGTCGCGGCCGAAAAATTGAAGCGCAAGAAACCTGTGGACTATGTCACTGTTGCCGGCATTGAGTTCCTCATTGAGCTGGACAACACTCAACTGAAGAACGTACCGGCGTCTTGGGCGAAGATCAGCGGCACGAAGAAGAATTCACGATACCACCCTCCTGAGGTCGTTCGACTGATCCGTGAGCGAGACCAACACAAGGAAGCACTTGCAAACGCTTGTGACGCCGCATTCGCGGATCTGCTCGGCGAGATTGGCTCCAAATACCAAGCATTCCGCGACTGCGTCCAGGCTCTCGCCACACTCGATTGTCTGCTCTCTCTAGCCGACATAGCAACTCAGCCCGGCTACTGCAAACCAGAGTTCACCGACCAGATTGGGATTGACATCACAGGCGGCCGTCACCCAATGGTCGAGCAACTTCTCCTCGACGCCTTCGTCCCTAACGACATCCACCTTTCTTCCGAAGAAACCCGCGCACTCCTCATCACCGGCCCCAATATGGGCGGCAAATCCTCGTATGTGCGCTCCGTAGCCCTCATAGCCATCATGGCGCAAGTAGGCTCATACGTCCCCGCCTCTTCCGTGCGCCTCGGTCTCCTCGACGCCGTCTTCACGCGCATGGGCGCTTTCGACAACATGATGAAAGGCGAGAGCACCTTCATGGTGGAGCTGTCGGAAACAAGCGACATTCTCAAACAAGCCACGCCGCGCAGCCTGGTTATCTTAGACGAGCTCGGCCGCGGCACGTCCACGCACGACGGCGTCGCGATCGCGCAAGCAGTCCTGTCTCATATGGTTTCCGAGCTCAAGAGCCTGACGCTGTTCATCACGCACTACCAAGCGCTGGCACGCACGGCGTCGCAGTTTGCGGGCGAGCTGCAGAATGTGCACATGCGGTTCAATGAGCAGAAGAACGAGGACGGACAACAGGGCGATGTTACGTTCTTGTACGAAGTTGGCGAGGGCGTGGCGCATCGCAGCTATGGTCTCAATGTTGCTAAGCTGGCTGGCCTGCCGAAGTCGTTGATCGATAAAGCGGCGGGCGAGAGCGCGAAGATGGAGTTTGAGGAAGGAAAGAGGAGATTGGGATTCCTTGCGAACGCTATGCAGGGTATTGTAAGTGACGGAGAAGCCGAGAAGTTAGAGCTGTTGGTCGCTGGGATTGAGCAGCTGTAGAGTCAAGAATGCTCGCACTTAAGATAGAGAGTTGCCTTTCCGGCTCTCGTGGCATGTATACTTACGCAGTGTGCATAGTTACGATATCCATGTCTTGAAAGTTTCCCTACGCAAGGTCATGCTGTGATGTTGAGCAGATGGCCAAAGATTGTCTTGAGGCTTCTCATCTTACTACAGGGTACTGTTATAGATAGCTATGTACTGTTATGAACCCCTTGCAGCAAAAGCCCTCGCTCCTCTGATATCTAAACCCAGGGATATAATACAATACCAATAGAGCGTCCAAAATTTGCGAAAAAATGGCGTTACCATCAAGACTGCGCACCTCGACACGTTCGGAGCAAACCATCGAGAGGGTAAAGGCTATCCATTGTAGCAGAGAGCCGACTTCACATGCCGCCGACCACAGGGCGAGTAGTTCAGACTCTTCGTACTCTTCTCCGCGGCAAGCACCATGCGAGTCAACCAGTTGGTCGACGGTTTCTGATGGTCATCTCGAACTCGACTGCCCGCCTCGTCAGATCCACAAAATGAAGTGGCGGACCCGTGCCGAACCCAGCCACATTGTTCGTGGCGCACACGCTCTCGACCCAACGCTGGAAGTCTGGTCCAAGATTTCTCAAAAAGAGGAAGCACAGCATCTCTTCGGAGAAGACATCCTGCGAAGGCGGAAGTGTTGAAGAGGGATGCGGGGTGTGAAGGTTGGAGAAAGCGCCGGCGTGCGTGCTATGGTTCGGCGCTCTGAGAGAGCCAGGAGTGTCGTTCTGGGAGTGCCAGTGCGTGCTGAGGCGGTTCAAAGCCGTGTGGGCGTCCTCGAGCCGAAGGATGTAGTCTTTGAGATCTGCGCTGTTCGCATGCGTGATGTTGTGCAGGTCCATGTACAGCTTGAATCCGGTTTGCGAGCCGCGTGGCAAGCAGGCGTCTTCGAGCACAGCCCAAATTTCGGAGGCTTTCGTCAGCTTTTGCACACGGCTGCGGAAGGTCGGTGCCAGCGTGCCCCAGAGTGCGCCTGTGAGAGCTGCGTTCCGGCGGATGAAGATGGCGAACTTCTTGACGTACTCGTTCCATTCTTCGACTTTGCAGTCGTTGGCAGGCCGAACCGGCTCGGTCTTAGTAGCCATGAGGACATCAAAAGTGTTCTCTTTCATGCAAGCTTCAGTCATCTGGTCGCGATAAGTTGGCCAGTCGTCGACAGAGGCGAGTACCGGTACACTTCGATAAGACTCTCCGCTGCCACATGAACTGGCTGCTAGGATTTCTACAGCAGAGCTTTGGAAATCTAGCCTGGTTGGCGTGACATGCTGAGTCTGGAAGGCCTGCAGATTCGCGAGGATCTCTTCCGCTCGATGGGCCCTCTGCTGGAATGCGGACATGCCACCACGAGCGCGACCACGACCACTTTGCTGCTGCTCTTCGTCTACATTGTCTTCATTCGGTACGTCTTCCATGTCGCCACTTGTATCAGGGATTGCAGTCTCTGTACCGTCGGCGTTCTCGGCGTTCTCCTCAGCGGGGTGATCATAGACGCAGGTCTTGTCAGCATCTCTACAGGCTGCACAAGTTGGCCTTCGGTTGTTGCACTTTATCTTTCGAGCTCTGCATTCGTTGCAAGGCCGACCCTGGGCAGTTGTGTCTCCCTTCACAAGACAGGTGCCGAACTTTTTATACTTCAGCTTCATATTCGCCACGTCTGTGCGGGTGAAGAGACCATTGGGATTTGTTCGTTGTAGGAACTGCAGTACCTGAGCAGTAGGGGTGCCAATAGCAAAGAGACCATCGACAGCCTGCTCAATGCCTCCGGCACGTGCTCTGCGTCTGTGACCGGCTAGGTTCAAGGCGTCCAACGGGCCATGATTATGATGTGTCTTTCTGTGACGGACTTGCCACTGACCGTCTGTATTGTTTGGGTCTACAGCAACCACAGCAATACTCATGGGACAATTCATGCGAGAGCTTTTGCGATTGAAGCGTTGTCTGGTCTGATTCGTGAGCTTACCAGTATTTGCGGCTTTGCCGTGACGACTGCAATGCATGTAGCGCTTGTACAGCACGCCTTTTGCATTCTTCTTGCTAGCTCGGCGCACAAGTTCATAGCCATGCTCTAGGGACCATGAATGTACAGCTTCCTCTAAAGCTTCTTGGGTCTGGTAGATGCCCTCAGGTGGCGGCGGAAGGTGAAAGACTGGCTCGGGTTCATTGTTGTCGTGCTCAGGTTGGGCACCGTCGTCATCGTCCTCGTTAGCTTCATGCTCTCCCCTCACGTTGCCGGAAAGCTCATTGTACTGCGAAGGAGAAGGTGAGTTGAATTCGGGCGGAGGCGCACCCGGGCCACTTGCAGGAGAGGCGAGAGACTGCTGTCCATATTGCTGGGAGATAGATCGATGGACGTTAGGATGGGCATGATGTTGCTGCTGTTGCTGTTGTTGTGGTGCGTGCCGAGGATCAAGTGACTGGTAGTAGGCATGGTGGTGCTGGCCAGCTCCATCAACGGGTGGGTATGAAAGTTGCTGATGTTGCTGATGTTGCTGACGTTGCTGTTGCTGTTGCTGTTGCTGTTGCTGTTGCTGTTGCTGTTGCTGCTGCTGCTGTTGAAAGGGGCCTGGTTGCGACACAGCAGTGAAAGGGTTCGGCGGGAAGGTCGTGTTCACGTCGACGGCATTGTGCGCGCCATACTGCACGTCTGTGGCATAGTTGTTTAGACACGGGTCACGTGGATGCTTGGATGATATATAATCTCACATTGCGGATTCATGTCGACGGCAAGCGGCCGAGAGGCCGATGGTGGAGTGCGACGATGGTGTATTGCTCGATAGAGAAGCAGTGGGCGGCAAAACTAACGAGAGAACGATAGTCCGGCTTGCTGACGGCGCAGGGCGGCCTGCGAAAGTCGTGTCACCTTTCTCAGCGGCAGCATGAGCGTGGCATGACCGGCACAGACGACAATAGTAATACAACAACACAACAATACAACAATAGCACAGAAGCAACAATAGCATCACCGAAACCCTATCCTCACTCTCCGGTGTGCTACGGGAACTGCATTCGAAATACGCCAAGTTCTCCCAGCCAGCTAGCAAAAAGCAAAACCATTCCTCACGAGATCACATGACGCTGCTGTTATCAGAATGTGGGATCCTTCGCAATGACCTACTTTGCCTGTGGGCTTTCTTCGCCAGAATGATATTAAAAATCTCGCTATAGGCTATGACCAGCTCTCTATGTAGAGATAGTTACGGCTCTCCTTCGCCCTCCATCCATGCAGCACCGGCTAACCCCGCATGCGCCGATTCCAACCTCACGGCGTTTCCATTACCCTATACCGAACCCAGATTACCCCATGCCGTCGCAACACAAACCTTGGAAAGCATTTGTCTTGCCCCATCATGTCCAATATCTATGACCCCGATCATACAGACCGCCCAGGGATGCCAAAGCTAATGCCCTCTGCCGCCCATGTCTTCCTGCTCGTCGCATCACATCTGCTGTCTCTGCGATGGATCACCTTTCCTGATCCGTGCTAAGCTTCCGGCGGGTTATCGCCATGCGCGCGGATGTCGTTCTCAGGGCGCGCGTACGGCACATCCATCAACGATTGCGGCTGGTGTCGATCCGGAGTATGGAGCAAGTCGATTGTGAGCATTGATTTGTGTTGTCACGGGTGGTGGCCGCGTGATGAAAAAAGCGTTTCGGTTCATTATATGTATCCCGTCCGATCAATCCGTTCGATTCGACTTTATCACTCACGTCTCACGATCAAACTATACCTCTCTATCTCAACCTCATTCGTTCGAAATGACTGCAGACGCTTCCGTCTACGCTCCTCTCACAAACGCTCCCTACAAAGCATTTGCTATCAAGCAGCCTGCCGTGAAGCCAACCAAGAAGCCATGGCGCGAGACCCCCTTGGTCGAGTCTGCCAACCTCTCTGAAGCCGCAGGATGGTACGGAGCCCACTCTTCTCATTCTCCTCTCCTGTCGTACTCCGTGAATGCATCAATGGTCTGCGCATGACATCTTCTTGGCAACAGCTGCTGGGTTTTGTCCATACTTGATGGTGGCAGTCTGATTATCAACGAGATACGCATGTTTCTCTGGAAGTATCTCAATGGTGAACAATCGCCACCACTTATGCATATTCGAAGACATCAGCATCAAGCTTCCAGAGATATATGCACAGATCAACGAGCGAACACCCATCACACCACACCTCTCCCCCACCCAAGAGACACAGATCGCTAAATCGCAGAAGCAGAATCTTTCTCAAGCTCGAGACCCTCCAGCCCTCCGGCTCCTTCAAAAGCCGTGGCATTGGCCACTACTGCCAAGTCGCCCTCGAGCGCTCCACGCGCCCCAAAGCAGTCCACTTCTATGCCTCGTCCGGCGGCAACGCCGGCCTAGCCTGCGTCTTCGCCGCCAAATCGCTAGGATGCCCATCAACAGTCGTCGTCCCTCTGTCGACAAAGCCAATGATGATTGCGAAGATCCGCGCGGCCGGCGCCACGCAGGTCATTCAAGAGGGGAAGAGCCTCAAAGAGGCTATCGCGCACTTGCAAGAAGCCATCATGCCTGAGGCTCAAGCGAGAGGCGAAGAAGCTGTTTTCGTCCCGCCTTTCGACCACGAGAACGTCTGGCGCGGTAATCAGACTGTTTTCGAAGAAGTCGCCAAGCAGATGGCCGAGCAAGGCAACGGGGAAGCAGATGTCATGGCTTGCTCGGTTGGTGGTGGGGGTCTTCTCGTTGGCATGTTGCAAGGTATGACCGAGGCCGGCTGGGGCAACACTGAGGTGCTTGCCGTTGAGACTGAGGGAGCTCATTCTTTGAGCGAGAGCTTGAAAATGGGTGAGCTCGTTGCCCTGGATGGAATCTCGTCACAGGCCACTTCCCTTGGTGCAGTCAAGGTCGCTGAGCGCTGCTTTGAACTCGCTCAGCGGCACGAAGCTACTGGCAGCTTGAAGAGTGTGGTCCTTAGCGACGCTGAAGCGGCAATGGGATGTTGGCGATTCGCGGACGATGAGAAGTCGCTGATAGAGCTGGCTTGTGGCGTCAACCTCGCCCTCTGCTACGGTGGCCGTCTCGACAAAGCTCTTGGACGAAAGGTCAAGCCAGACGATCGCGTAGTCATCATTGTATGCGGAGGCAGCAATGTGACTACTGCCATGGTAGAGGGATGGAGGCAGGAGTATGGTTACCTGGACGACAGGTACACCCACGAGGTCATACCCAGCGCGAAAACTGGATTGGCCATGGATCTTCCAACCTACGGAGTTCCCATCGACCAAGCAGCAGGTATGGCTGGCGGTATGCCGATCCGAGTCTGATCATCAAACTCACCACCACTGAGAGTATATTAATGACCATGGAAGAGCATAAGTAGTAGTAATCACAGGAAGATCAACTGTAAGGAGTTTTGGATAAAAAGGAAATCAATCACATTACAAGGGTATCTCCCTGCTCCCAATGCACCAACCCATGGTTTCGTGTTTCTCATGAACGCTACAAATCGACATTGCCATCGCCGTTCGACCTCACTTCCACTCAGGCAGCAGCCGTGGCAGGGAGACCTAGCAGGCCTTTCCTGTACTCCCAGTAGTTCTTACGGACAGGGTCATAAGTGCCCGCCAGCAAGTCGAGAGCCTCACCGGCCTTTTGCTTGTCCTCGTTGGCCAGAATGTCCGCCAACAAGTCAAGAGCGTGACTTGAACGCACGCCGTTCGGTTTCGAGACGTCCGCGTACTCGCTCGCGAGAGCCTTCAGCTCCTTCAACCCTCCACTCGCCTTCGCAATTCCCCTCAAGTAGTTCCACGGACTCGGATTCTGCGGCGCCTTGCTGATCGCCTCTGTCGCATACTCCATCTCCCTCTGCTTGACCTCCTCATCAGTCACACCCTTGACACCCTCCGCCTCGCGCCCATTGACCAAGAACCAGCGGTAGTTCCACGCACTGTTATTCCTCACATCCGTCTCCAGCATCTTCCTCACAAACGCAAACTCGCCCTCCCCCCAAAGCGCAAACCGCCTGCAAAGCCACTGCCTATAGCTCCAAACATGGTAATTCTTCCCGTCCAGCCCAAACATCTCCTCCACAAACTCCGCCTCACCAGCAGGATCCCCCAGCTCGCCCACAACCATCATGCGGTGATTCCAGATCTGGTAGTTCTTCTGGTGCGCACGCGCCGTGTCGCTGACCCACTCGAGCTCTTCGCGCAGGTCGGCTTTGATGGCGAAGACGGTTGCCGCGCGGTACAGCCAGACGGTGTAGTGGGCCGGATTGAGGTCGATGACGTCTTCGGTCAGGTCGAGGACACGCTGGGAGTACTCGTTGGCGGCCATGACGGCGCGCAGGTAGGACATTGCTTCTTCGTATTCGGCGGCGTAGGCAATTGCGGCGAGAGGGTTGGGCCCGCCTTCGTCGGTGGGGAGTGGGACGACATCGGCCCAGAGGGGGTCGGTAGAGTATTTACTCATTGTTGCGGTGTTGCTGTGAGTGGTTTTGTATGGGTGGAAAGTTGGAGGATGCTTTGGAGGAAAGTTGATGGTCAATGTTGGAGAGTGGGGTGGTGGGGACTTTGGGGTCAAGACAGACGATGGAATGTCTTTGAGAACAATATGAAGGAAAGTCACATATTTGGCTCTGACTCCACTCGGCTATATGCATACGGATATCTGTGATTGATGGGATCCTTACACTAAAGCTTCGCCTCGCCGTTGACCTTGCTCAACCACGGTCGCTTATCCTCCTCAAACAATTCGAACTTGGGCTTCATTGGATTCTCACTTTCGATCGCACCAGCACAAACGACAGCAAGCCCAGGAATGGCATCAGGCACATTCATAAGCGATGATCCCTGTACAAGTCCATACGTTAGCAACCTCAAAGTCATCACCAACGAGTGGTGGGTACCCATCAAAACGTACACATCTCGAGCAAAAGAAGCGCTCCAACACCTTTCCCGACTTCGTAGCATCATCTCGATACGACCGCACCAAATCCTTCCCTTTCTGATACTCGATCGTCGTCTTCATCATGCGGTAGTTGTGCCCGTAGGTTGAGCCGCTGAAGCTCTTGCAGTTGCTGCAATGGCACAGGACGGCGCCCTTGTCTTGGCCTTTGACGGTGAAGTGGATGCCTTTGCAGAGGCAAGAGCCGTTGATTGTCGTTTCGCCCATGCTGAGCAAATGGGTTCTGCAATGGATCAGTTGGAATGGTATATCAAGAGCAAATGAATAGCGTTGAAATCAATCATCATCATCGACCAGAATCTCCTCGGCATCTGCCTCGGCCCAGATTGCGACCTTGGTGAGGAGACGGAAGCGTGTCAAATCATTATTATCCCGATACAATTACAAGGTCTCATTGATCCGGCCCAAGCAACGATCCAAGAAGCGTTATTGATGTGTTATAGGAGGACCTCAATAGTACAGAATTACTAAGTACCTTGATGGTCACCTAACAGTGGACGAATGGCTTTATGCACGCGGCCGTGAGATCGGAAAGTCGACCAACGGAAGTCCAGACATGCGCCTTTAGTACTGTTTGATCTGCGAACTTGTACTTGAGAAAGCTGGTTGGAAAAGACATGATCAGGTATTGATTGAACATGACCAAGATGTCGGGATCATCAGGCTTTCAATAGATTCGTGGTCCCCTGTGATTGAGCACAGCGATATGGCGTTTTTTTGAAAATTGTCTGAGAGTGGCTGAATACGAACAGATCACAAAAACCGCTGTCTTCTGGTATAGTGTCTTCAATGGCCGAAGTCGTCCAAACTCTTGTAGTAGATACCTTAATGAAGATCACCAATAATCTGAACCGGAAGCAAGGGTGTGGCAATGAATCGCGGGCCGGCCGAGGCGTCGTTTGCGCAACGCCGAAAAAAGTGGTGTTGATCAACACGCCAGCCTTTGCGACTACACATTAGCAACAACATATTGCCATTTCTTTATATTACCATAGATTGATCTATCCTCATCGGCCACAAGTACTAGCCAAACCGAACCAGGCCAATTGCTCAAATACACAGTACATTGCTCCAACAAATCAACACTTTCAACTTCTGCTTCACAACCACAACCATGCCCGCCGAGTAAGTCAAACCCACCACGACACCCCTCCCTCTGTCAAGTAACAACAGAATCCAATACCTCCTCCCAGCATCCTCTCGACACCCCGCGTTACCCGCCGCACCGCCGCCGCTCTCGCCGCCCAAGGCGCCCTGAACATCCCAGCAACGCCCGGCTTCCGCGTGATCGACGGCAAGAAAGTGTCGACCGAGGAAGCCGACGTGATCAATGCCAACGAGCAGCTGAACCGCGAAGCACGCATGGCGCAGAAGTCCAAGCGGGCGCGCAGGCGTGCGCGCTGCGCGGCGAGGAAGAGAGAGGCGGCGTCGCCTGTTAAGAAGGATGCTTCTGCTTGAAAGGCTTTGACGTAGATCGATGGAAGGATGATAGATTGGAAAGCCGTACGGAAAAGGAGAAATAATACCCCATGGTGTGGAAGAGTTGCGTTTCGATGTGAGCTGGATTTCTTTATTCTGGGATAGCCTTGTGGAATGGCAAGGACATTGAGATCAGGAGGGCCGGACTGCTCCTGGCTGAAAAGTCTGTGTTCTCAATCATCTCCTGGAGCAAAATGTACAAGGCCAAGCAACCAACCAGTTGGCTGTCTCGGAATATCTGGAAACCCACCATGCCACGACATCGAGCGCGGAAATCCGCCTGGAAACATCTACAACGCCGTTATCCGCAGGATTCTGTTTATCGAAAAGTTTCACACCGACCATCCGCTCTCTCGGACAAGGAGAACCAATGCTGGCAATGCTCCCGACGAATGACTTGGGCTTTGGCTGGCCTTTGCCGCATCAGGTGAAGAATCGAGCATGGAAGAGGTTGGAACAGTGGTGGCATGGAATATAATGAACGCTTCTGGGCATGGATGGTTTGAGGGAAAGATCTTTGACGATACAAGTAGAATCTGCAACAAATCGAAAGAGTCGTGGCAAGTATCAGATGAGATTCAAGCGACATCTGCTCTTACTAAAATACACGTCGGTACATCCTCTCAAAGATCAATCCATCTTTCCAATTCAAACCAACACATATCAAACAAACCCATCTCAAGATTACCATCAATTTCATATCCCCTTCCTCCCCTCCCTCTCATTCCAATACTCCGGATAGCTACTCTTATACCCCAGCACATACCCACCATACCACCTCCCCACCACAACGCCAAAAGCATAACTCACGCTCCTCATCAGCCAATCCGGGCCCCACGCAAACGCCAACGAAACCTCTGCACTGTCCAGCATAAGCAGCAGCTGCGGCAGCGAAGGCTCCACGTTCTGGCCGTAGCAGTCATCGAGGTACGTGTAGATGTTGCGGAAACTGCAGATCATTCAGGTTCGATGCTTTCTAAAAGAGTCGGGGAATGGATGGAACGAATGCGTGCTCACTCACAACTTCGAACTCGCCCCGTTCGCTTCAGGCTCCCCAGCACTCGACGCAGGCGAGACGTCCGTGCTGATCTCAATCATGCAAGGCCCATCGTGCGTATCATCGACTTTGAACGTATGCCGTGCCTGCGCTGGGATGCGCACAGGCTGAGGATCCGCGGCCGAGATCAAGGTGTCTTTGCCCTCGAGGGTGAAGATATAGCGTCTGTGTCTCGCGTTAGGTGCTCTACGCTGCTAGTAAGTTTTGGCAGGTATCGAAGGGTAAGAAAGAGCGACTCGGGGAAAAGGAAACTAAACGGAATCACACACGCACCCTTCGCGGATGTGGAAGTACTCGTCCTGATACCAGTGCCCTACATTCTCCCACAGCAGCATCAGCACTGCAATCAACCAGCCACGATGTAGCACCTACGCACAATGATAAGGCGGCGTCAAATAATTTCTTCCCTCCGGCACCTTCTGCAGCGCAGTCGGATCATGCGTCGTCTGGATTTCCAGCACGCTCTTTCCCTCCGGTGGCGGGATTATCCATCTCGTCGATCGGAGGCCGTTGTACTGTGTTAGAATGTCCAGGTGGGAGGTGCGCGAGCGCTTGATGTGGAAGGACATTTGCTTTGTTTATGAGGACGGGATGGGAGTGAAGCACGTTTAACGTTTCCAGAACATAAATAGAACGAGGACGACGACTTTCTGTGATTCTAAGTGTATGGGCTGACAGAGCGGGCGTGGGCTCGAGTTCGGCTGATAGACGAGCTGAGAGCCGCTAATGTACTTATCGTTGTTGTTTGTCGCTTGTCGTCTGCGTGCGGCTGAGAGCTGAAGATGTGGTTTGTTGTTCAGGGCTAGCTGGGTGAGTGTAGAGCGAGGCTTTGGTTGGCGTGGGATGAAGGGTCGTAGTTAAGTGTCGTCAAAATCATATATACGCATGCATGGAAGGAGGCTCTGTACAAGTGATAAGTGAAGAGCTTCAGACGTCTGCAAAGCCAATGGCTCGCTGATATTGCAAGACTGTACAGCATCTTGATTTGAGTTTCAGGCGGGGTTGTACAGGTAGGCGAAAGGCGTAGTCGAGCCCGTTGGTGGCTTCGCTCAGCACCGCCGACCTTGCTTCTTGGCTCAAAGATTAAGCGATACGTTCTCTTGTGGGCTGATCAAAAGAGTCGTGGCTTCTCGTGTGTCGGACAAGGCGAAGGACGAAAAGCGTCTGTGTGACATCAAACAGACTTTCCATGAGCTTGACAGCGACATCTCTCAAACTTTGTGGAGTTGGAAAAAGGGTTCCTTCAGGGACTATTTACAGAGATGTGAGGAACAAGAAGAAGAGACAAGTAACGAGAGAGGAAATGCTCCAAACCTACTAGCCGCTGCTCGATGAAGATCGAGGCAGCGCTTCCAAATGCCGCCAGAAAGTTAAACAATGCAACATGTCCGCCCGCTATGAAACGCTTCAAATACGAAAAGATTCCAAACCTCGACTCCGCTGCCCAATTTATGCGTCGTTCAAATCATCCGCATGCGAAATCGTTCAGTAAAGCGAGCAACCACCGAGCTCAGCTCTAGCAAAGGCTTCACGGAAGAAGGCTTGCATGGCAGAGTAGTGGAATAGGATACCACCCAGCACAGCAATGTGCCAGATGTTGTGGCTGCCCCCGACGTAGTCGAAAGCACCGGGCAGCCAGCGCTCGGGGACTTTGGCACCGTAGAGGATAGCGCCGCCGAAGTACACTAGCATGGATTTTGTGATAGGAGCGTAGAAGTACGCTGTCGCTGGCCAGCCGCGCTCCATGGTGAGCTGAATGACGGGGAAGAAGCCAGTGAGGGCGAGGAAGACGTAGAAAGCAACGCGCATCCAGGCCATGTCGGAGCGGTTGAACATGGGGTGCCAAGGGAGGATGGAGCCCGAGACACCGAGAATGAATGTCAGGGAGAGATAGACCCAGCGGCTGACGGGCTCGCAGTAGAAGGCTGTGTATTCGGTTGTCATGATGGAGGCTGCCACGAGGAGCGAGATGCCGGTGTAGTCGACGCAAGCGAAGCGTTCCAGGAGCGTCTGGTTTGAGATGGCGTTCATGGTGTGCCACAAGCAACTGCACACCAAACATTTGGCTGCCGCGAAGAAGAAGCATCCAGCGATGAAGATGTCGAATTTGGTGGCGTTGGTGAATGCAGGAGAGATGGGGTAGAAATAAAAGGCGATCGCGAGGACGATGATGAGGCCGATTCCGTGAGACCAGATGTTGACGGTTTCGTTTGAGAAGGTGGTAAAGCAGGACTTGACGCATTCGAGCTTGTTCTCTGAGAAGCGATATCCACGGCGGATATGCGGGTTGACACGCCACGGCTCGGGCAGGATATCGTAAGTGATCAGACCTTGTGTGCGTGCGAGGTGAACAGCCTCCTCGATCCTAAGTTTCAAGGCTTCCTTTGCTCGTCGTGCAGCGTCGGCACTCTCGTTCATGATGTCTGCAGCTTTGTGAGAGGCATTGTCCATGACCTCTAAAGCCTCTTTTCCGTACGCCTTGCCAGTATCCAGCATGTCGTGAGCAGCTGCCACGAGACCAGCCTTCCTGATATCGTATGCTCGTCTCTCGAAATCCGTGAGCAAGCCCTCGGCCAGCTTCACGCCTTCCTTCACCTTGCCTTCCAAAGTCTCTTTTTGTGCCAATGCATTCCTGTAGCGAGACTCCATGGTCTCAACGAGCACCTTTGCCCTCCTCCTGCCAGCGTCCATGATGTCGTCGCTGACGTGTGTGCAGCTTTCGTGCACAGCGTGTAGTGTGTGGTATGCGGCGTTCATGCCCTCGTCGATCTTCAAGTGGCCATATGTCTCGATCATCTCGAGTCGGCGGCCGAGATCGACCAGGAAGCGGTCGACCAGGAGTGAGACATTCTCACGTTCACTGCTCCAGTTCCGAGGTTGGTAGGAAGAATGCCTCCGTCTCTTGCGGGCTCGGTCGAGATCGTGTTCGAGTTGCAGGCCGGATGTCGCTCCGAGAGTCGGCTCTTCACGACTCTCGGTCATGACGGAGGTGGTGCAGCCTGTGGTGTAAGACATGGCGGGATAGTTGAGCTCGAGTGTGGGCGGGCTGATTAAGCAAGCAGTGTAGGGAATGACAGTGTGTGTAAGGCGTCTATGAATGCATGCGGGTGGCGGTAGGGTGTTGAGCAGAATTTGGCCGAATGTTCGAGGGACTGCGGCTGTCTTGGAGGGAGTGTAGGAGTGTAGTAGAACAATGGCCAGCAGAAACAGTGAAGGAAGGAATGGGCAATCCTGACGAAGATAAGGAGCGGAAGAAGTGGGGAGGGAGTCGAATGTGAGAATATGTACAGTACATGTACAGCCGATACCAAGGAGGGCGCGCGCGCAAATAGGGACTCGATCTAGTGACAGGTGGGCTGGGCTTTGGGGTTGATTGAACTGAAGCGATTCATCCTCATCAAGCGAGCGCCAGCAAATGTGGAGTTTCCCCACCAAGGTTGCATCTCGGCATCATCGCCTGTATTTTATTTCGCTCACACAAGGAAGGTAGGTGGTGTTGATGAGATCGTGCTGCTGCTATACTGTCTACTATCCTACTTTGTTGAGCTTATATACTAGCTATGCTTGCTTCTCTCTATCTATACTGTTTATCTGTATATTTTTCCACCCTATCATCACAATGCCCATCTCCCACACACTATATAAGGCCACCCTCAATTCCTCCTCCTCCGTTTCAACAGGCAGGTACCCGCTCGCCCGCCCGCCACCCAAATACTGTAGGCAGCTTCTGTGCAAGAGCCATGCGACGCTAGCGCCAACCATCGCTAGCGCGCCCGAGCAATCGCCCATCGCAGCTGAAGCATCAATCCGATCGTCTGCAGCAAGTGAGTGAGCGCAAACAGCTACAGTACCTACCTTACCATCAACACGACACAACAACAACAACAACACCACACGCCCAAAATGACCACCTCAACCCCCATCGTCACCCATCCCTCCCTCCAATCCGTCCTCCACGCCGCCGCCCTCGCCCGCACCCAATCTCTCGCCATTCTTGACCTCCTCGACGCCCATCACGCCTCCGACAACACAGACCCAACAGCCCAACAACTCGAACTCTCGCTCCAGCAAAAGAAACTCAACACCCACCTCGCCCACCTCCGCGGCCTGAACCGTAAAGCCATCCTGGGCGTGCGCAGCACCAAGCAAGAAACCGGCGAAGCGCGGCAGGAGATCGACGCGCTGCATTTGCAGTTGCAGAATTTGTATTACGAGCAGAGGCATTTGAGGGGTGAGATTGCGGGGTGTGAGGATTATGAGTGAGTTGTCTTGTGGTCCCTTCGTGGATTTGGATGCGTGGTCGGAGCAGACGGAAAGCTAACATTGTTCTTCTCCAGCCACATCTTCTCCAGCCTACCACTCACAACACCCGAGGAGTTTCTCGCTGCACACCCAGAACATGCGGGTAGTGATGAACATGACTTGACTGTTGCGCGCATTCAGGACGAGCACGCAGCGCGACAACAGCTGGAAGATCAGCGACAGGCCCTGCAGAAGCGCAAGGAAGCACTCCTCAAGGAAACGAACGCGAAGAAGGAAGAGCTTAGTAAGTTCGATGTCGAAGTGGAGAAGTGGATCGCTGGCGAGAGTAATGTGAGGAAGATCTTCGAAGCGAGAGAGAAAAAAGCGAAGCAGGCTGAGGAGAAGGCTCGATGATGGAGTCGTCTTTCGGTGGGCAATGCGTGAGGTGCCCAATGGCAAGAGCTTCAAGTGCCTCTCACGACCACGGCTAAGAAGAGCAGCGTGAAAGTGGCTCTGAAGCTTATGGAAATGTCACGGCCAATGCGGCCTCATTCCAAACACCAGCACTACAACCTTCAACACCACCAACAATTTCGAGCAACAAATCAGTCTATACACGACCTGGCCAAACAGCTCAGTCGTCATCTATCTTCGCATGGGGCCCAGCCGTATCAACCAGCGGTACACTATCCAGCGTTACCGACCCACGCTGCCTTATCCATTCCGTCTCGACGCGCAAGAAAACCCACATCCACCTGCGCAGAATCTCAAACATCTCAATCAAGAAGATGCCGCCCTCGAGGTCGCCAAACGCATACAAGTGCACGCTCAGCTTGATGCTCCAGGAGCAGCGCAGCAGCAAATCCACCACAATCGCCGCGTAGTATAGCACGTCCGGCTGGAACAGGCGCTGCCGGCGCAAACCCCACGGCTGATCGGCCGCGTTGCGCTCGTCTTTGGACGAGAAGAGGGTGAGGTCCCAATCTTTGGCGACGTCCCAGTAGAAGCTGTATAATGAGTTTGTAAAGACTGCGATGAGCCACAGCTTAGACAGACCGCTCTCGCTGGCCCACATGAGTGCTGGGTTGGTTTCGCGCTTGAGGGAAGAAATGAGCAGAACTGGGAAGGCCGTAGCATATTTGAGCGCGTTGGCCATGTGCTGGAAACCCGTCTTGCCGTGCTCGCGCGCGCGCTTGGCTTCAATGAGACATTGGCGGAATCGAATCCTAGATAGCAGAAGAACACATGTTAGCCAATCATCCAGACTCCTCCCAAGATCTCTCCCAGATGACCCCAATATCCCCGGCAGAAGAACTCACAGAAACGGCACAGCAATCAACCCCGGCACAACCCACCCGCCACCGCATCCCCTATCAACTCCACTCCCCTGCACTCCCCTTCCCGTAACAAACCCACACCCCACAACCCACAAATCCGCCACTGGCTTCGCATAACTCGTCAACACATCCGCCACAAGAATATCCGCAAACCGTCCTTCCTGCTCCGTCGCCAACCCGCCCACACAGATCCTCTTCAACGTAGCTAGAAACCTTCCCCTGCCTCTCCTCGAGAGATGGGAAATGGGGAGTGCGAGCGCGAGCGGGATGTAGAGCAGGTATGTTGTTGGGAAGAACGCGGTTGGATAGACGGTGTAGCAGAAGATCGAGAAAGCCAGCGGGAGAGCGAGGAAGAGGGCCAGGCGCTGGACGCTGGCGTGGGCGTGCGGGGAGGGAGGGTGTCGGAGGAGGGAGGGGACGTCGATGGAGTGGGAAGCGAGGTGCCGGAGGTTCAGAGAGTAGAGGTAGAAAGCTGGATGGCAATAGGTTAGTTTGATTGCTCAACGGGTGAAAGGTGCGGATCTAGGCAGGCTGGCTGGCATACCGAGGACTATGAGCGTTGCGACGCGGTATGGGAGGGGGAGGTATTTGTTTAGAAGGTGCTCGGATGGGCTTGTTGTGGGTTGTTCTTGTACGTCGGACTCCATTTTGTTGGATTTGTGAGAAGAGTGGCGTTTGGGCTGGGTTGTCGTGATGAGTGAGAAGGAGTTGTAGTTTAAGCTCAGGTTGGGGGATTTAAAGGTAAGGTACGTAAGGCAAGGGTCTCGCTTTGGTATAGGGCTGAACTTTGCGCGCGTTGTCGCGTGCCTGCGTCAGTGATAGACTGCGTTTTGACGTGCAGCGAATGCTTATTTGCAGGATTGCATTGATAGTCAGGCGGAGAGGAGCGGAGAACTGGACTATTATCATGTGAAGAAAAATCTGCAAATGTGCATATACAAACATCTTGTTTGTGCGTGGTATCATATCGCCATCCTACTCAGCAAAGGGTATATCTCCAGTCGTCGTCTCAAAAAAAGAAGGCCAATCCTCGTCCTCATCCCATTACATAATAAGTCCCTCCGCTGCAGGATATGGTGTAGTGCATCCCGAGCCGGCCCAAACCCTTTCATCATGGGCCGTTCACATCCCAGCCTCTGCCTGATTGCGAGCACAGTACTCCGTAATTAAGCGCTGCAGATCCATAAGCTTGTATGGCTTCGTCATAAATCCCTTCATTCCCACCCTGGCAGCCCTCTCAAGAGCTCCGTCCGTCACATCTGCGGTCACGGCCAGCACTGTTGGCCCGTGAGAAGCACCGTTCAATCCGCCGTTGACACCGTTCTTTCCATAGTGCATGCTGAGAATACGCTCAGTGGCTTCATAGCCGTCCATCAAGGGCATCCAAAGATCCATGAGCACGACATCAATTTGGTCGTGGTGTGCGCGAGGCAGAGACATTTGGCGCACAGCCTCGGCACCATCGTGTGCTTCGAAGATGTTGCGGTAGCCAAACTTCGAAAGCATGTTCACGAGCAGCTTGCGATTGATCTTGTTGTCTTCCGCGACTAAGAACGTAAGTGGGTACTTGGCTGCGAGGTTGCTGTCGATTTCCGGGTTTGATACCGATTTGCGCATACGCGGGCGGCTTTTCGCAGGAAGTGATTGTGGAGGCCCGCATGGAGGCGATACTGAACGGTTTGAGTTTACTTGAAGAGTGGGGTATGTTCTCGGTGATGGGGTGGAAGACGGAGAGGAGTTGCCAAGGGTAGAACGCCCTGTGCCATCTTCCGCCACAGCCTGCTGCAATGCGTTGAAAGTCCTCCATGGGCTGCTGGCGCGTGGGGCTGGCAAGACCGGGGTTCCAGGAACATCCAGATTTGCCAAGTTTGCACGGCGTGGCAGAGGAGATCCGAACGGAGAGGCTGGTCTGCTGACAATGTCGCCTGGGTTCAAAGGAATCCTGATCTCAAATTCGCTGCCGTGGTGCATTGATGCTGTGTCTGCGCGGATGCACATCAGATCACCTCCCAATTTCCTCGCAATTCCTTTAGCTACCATCAAACCCAGTCCGAGACCCTCGCTCGATCTTGTAAGTGATCCGTTTTGCTGTGAGAATGCCTTGAAGAGCTTGGGTAGAAATGCTGCAGGAATGCCAGGTCCGTTATCTACCACTTTGATGGAGACGTATTTCCCCCTTGAGCTCATTCTTGCGTGCAGACCGACGCGGCCATCTTGTGGATCAGTAAATTTGATGGCGTTCAAAAATACGCAAGACACAAGCTTGCTGAGATCCTTCTCGTCGATGAACATTGTTTCTGGCAAATTGGGATCCACGTCCCACTCAATAATCTTGCGGCTCGCTGTGCCGTCAGAGCCTCTCGTCCGTACTTCGATGATCTCACCAAAGTCGGTCTCTTGTGCCATCGCTGAGTCGGGCCTTCCACCAAGCTTCAAACCCTCGTTTATGACATATTGCAAGACTTCGCGGATGTGGGCGTGGCGAAGACCAGGTGCAACAATTCTGCTGGGGTTTCCCACGATTTCCTGGACTGCTTGATAGGCTGGACCGGCGTCTGGCTGAGCATTGGTCTGCACTTCTTCGGCCTCGTGCACACCTTCTTCCATCTCACGGCTCGGTTTTGCGCCACGTGCCCATACCATGTCATCATCTATCCGGGCAGATTTGGGTTGGCTTGCGTTGCTCGGGTTTCGGGACTCGTCTCTTCTCCTTTTATTAGGTCTTGCTAGTGGTAAGTTGCTGCCGGCGACTAAAATTTCAGGTCGTCTATCGTTGTAGTTGTTCGAGAAAGGAAATGTGATCTCTGCTAGTTCATCCTCAGGGAGATTGGGAGGTGCGTCTGGGACACTCATGTCCATGTCGTAGGCGTGTACTACATTGTCGGCCGCTTCGACTGCTCTTCTTGAGCTATCCTGCACGACTTCGATGTTTTCTTGCAGGTTCGCGAATACTTGGCGTAGGTGAGGGTCGCTTTGTGTCATAACAGCCTCACGCACTGTTGCGTACATGACGTCCAGCATACCGACTACACCCTGCATTGGCGTTCTTAATTCGTGTGACAAGCTTCCAGCATAGGGTCGTAATGATTGAGCCATAGTGACGGCTTCGTGAGGAATTACTACTGGCTTTTCTGATGCTGGCGCAGGGCGGACAAAATTTGAGCCTTCCTGCAGTCTCTGCACCATCATGTCTTCCATAGCGTGAATCATCATCTCAATGAAAGCCCAGGAAAGCGTCCGCCTCTCGGCGGCAGGCTTTGACCACATGGCGCCAAAATGGGCCACGCACTTGCCCTCGATGAAAAGTGGTACAGCAATATAGGCCTCGGCGGGGAATGGCATTGCGTTTGGGTTGTCGGTGATGAAATCATTGAGAGCTTCGGGAATCAGGAAGACCTTGTCGTGGCGCATGTACGCGCAAGGACATCCGTAAGCATGAAATTTGGTTTCCTTGACGGTGTGTTTTGAGCCGTCGAGAGTGCAATAGTGGAGAGCAGCTGCCATCAAACATGAACCAGTCTCGCCTAGAGGTGGCATCTCTACCGCTGTGTCGTGGTCGTCTACCAGCATTCGCTTCATCACGAATGTGATCTCGGCGCCTAAAAGTTTTGAAAGTCCTTCGGTGGCGGCTGACCAGTAGTCTGTATTTGAGAGAGTTCGCAGATGTGATTTTAGTTCTATTAGTGATTCGAGCGCGTTGTTCTCGTCGGTCGCGTAGAGTCGCCGTAGCTCGTCCCGGAAGCCTTGTGAGCCCTTCTCGAGGATAGTCTTGGTACCAGGACGAGGGAAGCAAATACTGTGACGCTCCATAGCTGTGGCGGCTGGGGCTTTGCCGGTGCGTGATGTGTCGTGGGTGTCGTCGATAGACATATGTGACGGCCTCAAGACGGGAATGTCTCGAGGGAGATTCCTTGGTTTCAGAAGAGAGGTCGGTGCCAGACGCCCGGAATGCTTTGGCGGCAAAGCAAAGCGGGCGGTCCAGTCCAGATGGTGTTCGGCGTGGTGCTTAGGCGTCGATGTGAGCAGCCATTGCCATTCAATAGATCCAGGTTGGTCGAGTGGCGTGTGCAAGTGCGCAAGAGATGGCGACGTTAGGCCGGTGGGGTCGAGGAAGAGAAGGCAGCACCAGATCTGGCGGGACGAGTGGTGCGTGAGAGGTGCAGAGACGGGCAGAGGCTACGCTGCAGGCCGGTGTTACACCCGAGCTTTGCTGCTGGCTGGCTCGGTGCACGGGACGGACGGGGTGGTATTATTGTGCAGGCAGGCAGGCAAGTAGCAAGTAGCGAGTAGCAAGAGGAGGACGGTTGGAGCGATGGCGCACACTAACAGACAGATAGACAGGAGGCTAGTGGGGAATGTTGTGCAGGTGGTTTGCAGAGCCGCGACGGAGGAAAGTGATAATTGTGCACGCAAAAGGGCTCGCGGGCTCGCAGGCTCTCAGCGGCCAGGCTGCAAAGCAAAGGGCAAAGGGCAAAGGGCCCTGGGCGCGCGGGCGTGGGTGCTTGCTTGCTGCTGGCAGGCCTCGCTCTCAGTGGTGCACCGGTGGCTGCGTGTGCGTGGGAGTTGTGGAGAGGCACGAGTGTTCTAGACTGTCGATCAGCGAGTCTGAGAGCCAGCTGTGCCAGTGAGAGCCTTTTAGCGGCACTGCCGAGCACGAGAGCCCAAAGGAGATCTCTGTCGCGATCTGCGTATATCACGCAGCGTGCGGGTGCATATGTATGTGTACGTGTATATGTATGTATGCACCGCTCGTCGGCATCCACTGCCCATATCACAGGCAGCCTCGACCACTCCCAACCGCTCCTTCCGTGATATATGATCGGGGGGAAATACCATGCTCTCGGATGCGCTCGTCATCGTCAACGACACCGCCGGCCGAGCATGCACCATGCACGGAGAGAGCTCCACCACTAGAGCGCGACCTACGTTCTAGGCCAACTTAAGCCAACTTAAACCAAACGGCCACCGCCCGCCGTCTACCCGCGCAAGAGGGCAGAGACGAGTCCAGGCTGACAAACACGTAAACACGTTGCGCCCTGGCTAATCATCCAAGGCATCCCAACTTCCACGAATTTCCACACATAACAGGGCCAGACACGTCCATCTAGATATACATAAATAGTCACGGCTTGACGGCAAAATACTGGCTCTGTTCCGCCTTCATGCTGTAGTCCGTCCAGACCATCCATCATGTTCCGTGTTCGCACACGCATCCCACAATCAGACCATCCCATGCCCTCTCACCTGATACAAACACAAACCCACAAAACAATAAAAATCCCATATGCTTTCCCACTCACGTAGGCACCGGATCCTTCACTACCCGACCAAATCCAAATCGTGACCTCACGCAAGAAGCTTAACTTACGAGCGAGTGCCATCTCGTAAGCCACAATCAGCAGCCACCCACCAGCGCCTCTCGCGCCTCTTACAGCATAATCATGCACTATGAATACACCAGTACCACTCCCTCCTACGGGCGGTACTCCTGTAGTATCCTCTGCCTGCGTCCGGCTTGGCTTGGCCAGAAGACTCCCAAAAACAAGAGACGGGTAAATCGCCCTGTGGCCCCGCTCCTGCGATCACGATAACTGGCCGCTCACACCTGACCAAGCATGACTCTCGCGCTCCCCAACTTTCTCACATCTGCTGCTGGCTCGCTATGCTGGCTTTGGAAACAGACCACCTCGATGGTTAATTCAGACTTTCGCTCTCGTGCATCTGGGCCCGGAGTCCGGCACAGCACAGACCCCTTGTCTCCTTCCAGGCAAGCACAAACTCGCTTTTCCCTTTTTCCCCTTCAGCAGCCTCACACGCTGTTCCGCAGTTGGCGGCTGGCGCTCTTAGAAGAATCCTTCGAATCGCGTTTCGTTGTCGTTTCAGGCCTGCCGGCGCGCCCTGGCTTCAATGATTGCCCGGCCAGGCTTCTGCATGTCCCGTACTGTATATGTATACCATTTCTCTGCAAGCTGACCTTCCGCTCGGACAATGACCGAGCGCCCACTGAGGGCATAACCATTCGTACCTGATAGCGTGGACGAAAACCTTGCTGCCTTGAGGAGCCAAAACGCGAAAAGCATATCTTTCGATGCATGTAACAGTACACTGATACACTTTGGTGCCTCATCCCCCTTGAAAACGCCCTTCCTTCTTGGCCCAGCAGTCACAGCTGTGCCAAAAAAAGGCCGCGTCAGAGGCGTGCCCCCGAATGCGAAATCCCACAGAAATCGAATCCTGCCCGCCGGTCTAGAACGCGCCCAACATGGGGCCAACATGGGAATTTGAAGTACCGTTTTGCGCGTGGGTGATCATGATGATGACGATGAGTAACTACTTGCATCTTGTTCCCCGTTTCAGGGATGAGTGGAGGGGCGTTTGGTGGTTATCTTCAGCCTGGCGGGTTTGGCGATTCTGCCCTTGTGTTGTTACAGGGCAGGCCCTCCCCTGTCGCCTTGTTACAGGGCAGGCCTCGAGGTTTGGGCGTGAGGATTCGTCGGTCTCCCTCGTCTCCTTACGTTTGGGCGTTGTAGGGCCGTATGTCGATGGCGCTCCTCCCTCTCCTGTACAATAAACCCTCTCAATCCTCCATCCCATAACATCAATATTGGAGATCAATTCCTACATCACAAAGGACCTTCCGCCAACGCGAACTGGTTGACTTCAGCCTACGCGGATTCCATTCCGCTTTCACCAGCATTATACAATTATGGCTAAAGTGACTATCAGCCTTCGAGATCAATAATCCTAGCGAGAAGATCGTAAGCTCGACTTCTCCGGAGAGCTGATCACACACATGGCAGACGGAAACGTGAGTTCGTTCGCGCAGTGACGATCTTGCAGAAACGACCCCTGGTCTGGTCTGGAAACTTTCAAGCACAACAATCTGCCGCGACGCAAGACTAAGATACGCACTTACTGATTTAGCTTCTCGAACCACTTTCAGGTCTTTTTGCTTGTGCGAGAACGCGATGAAGTACTCGAAGCGAACGAATTCTCGACGGCGTTGCATCAGACGGGATTTCTCGATACCTTTCCTTATACAAACACAACATAGCGCTTAATCAAGTTCCGACGGTCACTGAACAAGAAGAGCATGGGTCATCTCGTTCTCGGGAGCATCTTCTCTTGCGGATGATGGTCCAATAAATAAATATATAAACACGGGCGTGGAGCAGAAGCGTATCAGAAAAGAACTTCTCGGCCTTTTTATATTTCCCCAAAAAGAAAACACAACGACCTCCGAAAATGCAACAGTTGAACAAACATATATGCTCGTGGTATCATAGAATAAAGTTGAGAAAATGGCAAGGGAATATGAAGAGATCAAGCGTCTTGTTTCTGCCCATGAGCCGCATTGCTCGTTTGGGCTTCGCCTGCAGCTCGTGGCGTGTCAGATGCAGTTGTGTCTTCACGGGATGCGTGAGATTCTGTTTGTTGCTGCTGAAACCCAGGTACGGGTGCAGGACTTTTCGGCTCGTAGCGTGGCAGACTGGATTCTTCTGTTGCATCGGCATGGCTGTCATGATTTATACTAGACTCGTTCGGTACGAGAGTAGCCTCGCCGTCTTCATCTGGCGACAGGGATCTTTGCCCAGGCACGAATGATGTGGTTGGTGCCGACGCCTGCCGCGCTGTCGCAGTGCCGCTGGATGGTATGTCCGGATCGGCGTAGAGGTCTTCATCATCCATAGGTGGAGCAGATGCCGCAGCTTCGAGTTCACGTCGTCGCATCTCCTGTTTGTCATCCACAGGCGTGGGCACAGGCACGTGGTTCGACGGCCCAGCGGCCGGGAAATACTCAGGTGCAGGCGAAGATGCAGACACATCACTGCGAGGCGTTTGAAACGCAGCACTTACCGGTACCGACGCCGAATGATGAGGTGGTTCATAAGCAGGCGTCGGCACACCATACAGGCCTGGGACATCCTCACCTGAGAGGTATGGCGCTGTGGCTGCGTGTGCACTTTCTCCTGCCTGCTGGTCCATATCGGGTGGTTGACTGGGTAGCAGACGCTCTTCAGCTCGTCTCGCGCGCTCCTTGTCGGAAAGCTGCGAATCGTCCGGCACGTGAGGCATTGGGATCTCAGATGGCATATCCCATCCGTTCCTGTGTCCGTTTCCATGATAGTCCCAATGGTCGTGACCATTGGCATTGCCATAAGTCCAGTCATGGTAGCTGTAGCCCCAGTAGTCATCTTCAGAGGGATAGCCGGAATATGGCCGATCAGCACCGCCGCCTGTCGCTGCGTGCAGTGGATGCTCCACAGGTGTTGGCTCTTCAGGAATGGTAGCATTGGCTTCCTCCTTCTGCTTGCCTTTGCGACGCTCGCTGTCCCGAGTGCCGATAATGACCTCGAATGTGGCAGTAACGACTCCCTTGTCTCGCCTAACAGGCGCGGTGTCGACCATGTAAGTACCTGAAGCAGTCATACCGCCACGCTCGTTCTCAAGGTCGTCACCACCAGACGTGGTAATTGCTGTCAAACCAGGCAAGCCAGCCAATGCTCGCTCTTGAGCGCCCAATCTGCCTTGTATGTCGACGACAACTTCGACATAGTACCTAAAGCTGATCATGGCTCCAGGCACAGTTGATATGGTTGGAAATGCGTCTTCCGGCACTCGCACCTTCACTGTCACCTCAGACAAGAGGCTGCCAGGGTCTACGATGAGAGGCTGCACAGTCTGCGACAGATCTTTCCGAAACATGTGACTTGATCCGGCTCCAGATAACGACAGCCCTCCAAGTCCAGTCTTCGACCTAGGATAGTAGTCCTCGTACTTTGGGTTCTTGCTTTTCTCAGTCGGGCCTAGTGGAATTGCAGGATGCATGTCGACGCGAGCTTGACGGTACAGCGTTACCATAACACCGTTCATGCTTTTGATGTGCTTGACGTGGTTCACGCTGACCTTGATAGGAATGCTGTCGCCACGTAGACAACCGCCCACGCACGACTCGACTTCAGTGGTGATGTTCTTCACTGTGATGGACCCCTTGCTGTCGTTCGGCCGGGTGTTCGTGCTTGTGCTTTGTGACTGAGAGCTGGAGTTTGACTGTGCATTAGAACCACTGACCGCACTCTCAAAGCTAATATGGCTAGGCGACGGGCTCATCGGTGGCTCGCTCTCATTTGTTGTGCTAGGCGCAGTGGAATTACTGTTTCTCTGCGGACTGCTGCGAGAAGCTGAATCAGTCTTGCGACTCTTGCGATCAGCAGGATCCACGAACTTCTTCGCATGGTCTTTGGCGACTTTTCGCCGTGAGACGGCTTCGAGTGTGATGGTTCTTGATTTGGGCGCAATGAGTGGCGAAATGTCGATACGCTCAACAAAATATATCTTGCGATCACAAGATAGCGTGGGAGATATTGTTGTAGGCCTGGTCACAGTTGCTGTGATCATGTAGGAAACAGTGCCTCGTTCGAACTAAATTCACGTTAGTCCTCTGATGGATGGACATTATGGCAGAGTTAGATGCTCACATCGATACTACTGGGCAGGTCCGTGTCGGGAAACTCAAGCTCAAAGTTGAACTGGTAGGCGCCTTCTGCCAGTCTGCCGTCGCCGCACAGGACGAGTTCGTCCTCGAACAGCGATGCGAAGCCATTGCCAAAGTATTCCGCTGATTTCTTGCCGCCACCGTTGCCCAGATAGCCGGGAGTGCCACGAAAGCCTTCACCAGGCGATCCAGGATTCTTGAAGACCTGCGCGTAGCCGTGAAGAGAGACGACAACGTGGGTCACACGTGTTGGGCGGAGCACCCGCAGGCGCACACTTCCAGTGACAAGGTCACCTGGCGAGTATTGTTTATGGGGATCGTCGGGCTGAATGTAGAAGTCGGTTATGCTTCGCGACTTGGTAGCGAAGGGCGATGTGATGCGCGACAGAATGCGGCGTCCAGGCGAGGCGGCGGCAGAGGAGCGGTCGGCAACTGATGGCATGCTGCTGCGGACGCGACCGTGTGCGCACGCGCAGCAATGGCACGCTGGACAGCGGTCGCAAAGAGGTAGGGAGTTGTTGGGTTCGTCTCAACCTGGCCGTAGCGAATCGGCCACGCCAAGCCGCTGTTGAGATCGGGGCTGGACGGGATGGGAGGAGGGTGTGGTGGTATGTCTGCCGCGCTGCATGGTCAGTATGGCGCAGAGAGCATCGGCCGCAGACGCTCGTCAGGGCGGCGCGGAGGGATGGGGCGGACAGTGCGGTGGGCGCGCGCGGTGGGAGAGGAGAGGGACTGGATGCGACGGGCGGGTCTGAGGCAGTGCATGGACCATGACGCGGTTGGTGGATGTGGATTGTCGGACGAGCACGAGGGCTGGTCGTCGGCGGTGCTGAGGAGACGGCGAGCTGGTGGGGAAAGAGGGTGCGCGCCGTTGGTCGCAGTCCGCTGGCTCTCGCTGGCACGCGGCGGCGTTGACGACCACGTCTGCTGGAGAGGGCGGAGCGGGGCGGAGACGGTCTGCAGGCTGCAGAGGGCCGTCAACGGGCTCTGTTCGTGATCACGTACCTGTTGTACACGGCGATGCTGCCAAGTGCGCCAAGATGGAGGCTTGTGTGGTCTGCTGTGTCTGGACAGGCGTGCGAGAGGGAGGAAATAAGCTTCGCGACTTGCGACTTGACCCCGGAGTCGTCGAGTCGAGTCGTCGTACGAGATCGCTTGGTCGGCCGGGTATAAAGAATTATGTGCAATAATGAAGCTGATATATATTAGCCTGTGTGTTGCCACCTGGGTGACATGCCCGACTGCTGCTATAGTCTGTCTTCTCGCAAGTGTCGACTAGAGCATCCTCCCGAGGGTCTCCTAGTACCCTGTTGACTCGACGTATCACATTGAGGCTCCGTCCCGACAGACAGGACCCCCCACCATGGTAGACGGTGACTGCAAGTAGCGCATCCCCAAACCGCTTCCTGTCTATGTGACAGACATCCTCCGATGCTTTGAGCGTGTCGATACATGCGGCGTACGACAAGCAACGGTTTAGCAGCATCCCAACGCTCCACTACCAGATATCCAAGCGAGGTGTCCATCAAGCCTCCACAAGTGGGGCCGGGTTGTAGGAAGGGACACCCCGACTCCCTCCTTTCAACTCTCCGTTGTGCAGAACATAACAATACAACACCGTTCCTCGATGTATGCGCGATTATATAACAGTCGCACCGCTCTCGGCACAATTGCCCGTGATAATGCCGGTATTTCTAAGCATTCACTTCAGCTTGCGCGCCATCCCACGTTAGGTAATCACAGCGGGGTCGATGCTCGTCACGTCATGCTCGCATGCTCGACTGCCCGCAATTCCGTCTCTGAGGTGCTTGGAGAGCTGTGTGTTTGTGTATATATACAGAAGCTCGAAGCTGAACACGGTCGTTTCTACAACAATCGACAGCTCCTGAAATTACCAACATAAACACAGCAAACATGGCCGACAAGCTCTACATCAGCGAGACTCCCGACGAGGTCAAGGTATGTCTACCGTCTCATCATTGAAGCTGGGATCATGCTGACAGCTAGCCAAAGAATGCCAAAGGCCTTCACCTCCTCACCATGAACACTCCCAACGGCCAGGCCGTCCAGATCCTGCTCGAGGAGCTCAAGGATGTCTATGGCACCGAGTGGACTACCACCCTTATCGATATCTTCACCAATGACCAGAAGAAGGAATGGTTCTTGAGACTTGATCCTAATGGTAGGCTTGACCGTTACTCTTCCAGCAATGACAGATAGCTAATGTCGTGCAGGCCGTATCCCGGTCTTGGTCGACAACACTAAGAGCCCCCCGTTCACCGTCCATGAGACGTCGGCTGAACTGCTGTGTAAGTTGAAAAGTGCCGGTAACAAAACCTTGTATGAACATTCTAACATTCAATGACAGACCTGCTCAAGTTCGCCGACAAGAACGACACCTTCGGCTTCAAGGACGAGCTCGAGCGCAGTCAAGCTCTGCAGTGGACCTTCTTCTGGCACGGCTCTGGAGCACCCTACCAAGGTAAGAAAATGAAAAGAAATCATACTAATAACCAAATATCTGACACGTCCGCACCAGGCCAAGTCAACCACTTCTCCCGCGCCGCCCCCGAGAAGATTCCCTACGCCATCGAAAGGTTCAAGAAAGAAACCCTTCGCGTCTACGGCGTGCTCGAGATCCAGCTGTCGGGCAAGTACACAGGCGAGCCGCGCGACTACCTGGCCGGCAACGGCAAGGGTAAGTACAGCGTTGCCGACATCAAGACCTGGCCGTGGGTCAAGGGCTGGGAGAGGACGGGCTTTACGGAGGATGAAATGAAGGACTTCCCACATGTCAAGAAGTGGATTGCGAGAATTGCTGAGCGTCCCGCTGTGCAGAGGGGTATTGGTGATGATTATGCGCTGAAGAAGTGAGTATCTTCGCCTCTTTGAGAAGAAGGATGGGGATCGGAAGGTGGCGGGGGTTGATGAACTTGATGAATGATGATCAACTGTCGGCAGGCCTTTGATACGAGTAGCTGGTTGCTCCTACAGCTAACAGATACTGTCGTCAAGGCCTGAACCGAAGTCCTCCAAAATGTAGCAGTGGAATCACAGACAACTTCTAGGACTCAATTTTGACAATTGTCGTTGTTGATAATAGTGTTTATCATGCGATGTGCCTGTATTCGTTATTTACTGTTGTGATTCGTGCTTATCTTCTGAAGCTCGGCTCGTTCCAACGTCCATGAACCATCATTGTAGCCGACCGAAGCCAGTGGCAAGCGTTCATCAAGCTTCTTGCAAATACGATGGTTATCCTGGAGGGTGTAATGATCGTCCTGAACATGCTTCCCAATTTGCCTGGTGTGCACAATTGGTAATTCAAAACTCTGGCACCTCCAGTTGGAATTCGTCCAGAGCTTCATCCTCTGCAAACCGAACACTCTTTCTACCACCCAGGTCGTCATCCTCGCGGTCATCCTCCAGACTGAGGCCCAGAAGTTGGTCAAGAGAGGTGTTGCCATCGCCGAAGGGAAGCTGTGATCCCGAAGGTCTGGTTTCCGGCTTCTTGTGAATGTCATCGAGACGACGCGCAGCACCAGACACAGCACGACCCCTAGAGTATCCAAGCGTGGTGTTGGATGCAGCTCTGGCAGCAGCATGACGAGTGTTTCCCGCAGAAGTCGAACCAACGATAGGCTTTTTGGAGGCCAGCATACCGGGAACTCTGGCCTTGGTCGAGGCTGTAGGTGCTGCGAAACTCCGGACGCTGGGAGCTCTCGATCCGAGTGCAGATGACGCCTTCCTTGCTGCCAGCGTCGGCGGTGCTCTCTCAGCCAGTGGGTTCCTCTTGGTAGGTACTGGCTTGGACTTGATCACTGCATGCTGCTTCGCCTTCTTCTCGGCCTGGTCCTTCTCGAACTTCCGCACCTTCTCGTCGAAGTCACTCATCTCACTATCATCGTCGTCATCTCTCTTTGGCGCAAACTCCGAGTACCAGCCGCGGGTGAGGTTCTTGCCCTGGAATTGCGGGTAGCTCTGGTCGAGTAAGCAATCCTCGGGGTGGTCGGGCAGCGGGATCGCGCGTGGCGGCATGTACTCGACCTCGCGCTCTGCATCTGCGGCGAGAGTTTCTGGTTCGGATTGCAGGACTTTGACTTTTGATCTGCGCATGCGAGGACTCGTGGGCTTGGCCGATGGCTGTTCCTGCAGTGGGCGTGCAGCCGGTGTTTGGAATCCGTTTCCTTTGGCATTGGTAGTCTTGTTGCCCAGTGGTGCTCTGTTGCGCGGTCCTGTATGTTGTGAGCGAGATGATCACAATGTGTTAGATATCATGCGACATACCAGCTGGAGTTACAAAGGCGCTAGGATCCACCTTGCCACCCTTGCCATCGCCAAACAGCCCATCTTTGCCTTTTCCTCCAGTCCTTCCAGCGCCGAAGGTCAGGTTTTCGTCGTTCAGATTGACCTTGAAAGGCGTCTTTGGTGCCTTGTAGCCTGGTGTTTTGGGAGCGAGACCGTTCACGCCTTGGTTTTTGGCCGCCGTAGCCTGCTGTTCCTGGTACACAGCATTTTCCTGGTTCGTCCTGGCGGCAAACATGATGTTTTTCTGTTCTGCTGTTGTTAGTACTGTTCCATCGAAGCGCGTGGGAAATCAAGCGCTCGTTGGAATTATGATCACATCTCGTTGTCGCGCACACCGTTTCTTCACGCCATCACCAGGCGCGACTGTTGACAAACACACAAACACAGCGGGAAGCGGGACCCTGCATGGAGACAGGGGAGGGGAGGAGCAACCACTGAGAAACGTTCCGCCGGCCGTGCTCAAGCCGGGCTGCGTACGTGGGACTGAGGAAGGCTTCCACTTCCATCACTTTCTCAACATCCACCACCAAACACTCCTCTGACACCAGCCATACACCACCTCTCGACCCACTCTCTGCCACCACCCTACAACCACCACCAACCCATCAAATACTGCCAAAATGGACGCCATCAAGCAGGTGAGCCTCCCTCACCGCATCGATTACCTACCCCTCAATTCTGTTTCAGCACCGGCTTATCACAGCTGAGCCTGCCACATGTCTCACCCGTGCTCGCAAACGCTGACACGATGCTTCTCTCCAGCGCATGAACGCTCTCAGGGCTGAGGCCGACGAGTCCGCCGCCAAGGTCGAGGAGCTTTCCGCAAAGGTCAGGACTCTCGAGCAGGAGAACCTCCAGAAGGAGCAGGAGATCACTTCCCTGCAGCACAAGAACGGTGTCCTCGAGCAGGAGGTCGAGAAGCTCGAGGGCCTCCACAAGGACGCAAAGGCTGCTGTCGACGAGAGCGCACAACACGGCACCCAGAACGAGTCGCTGCAGAGGAGGCTCCAGCTGCTCGAGGAGGAGGCCGAGGAGAACGACAAGAACCTGAGGGAGACCAACGAGAAGTATGTTCTTGCAGACGGGGACAGCTACGAAACGACAGACAATACTGACTATCATACAGGCTCCGCCAGACCGACGTCAAGGCCGGCCACTACGAGCGCAAGGTCCAGGCTCTTGAGCAGTCCGCCGACCAGTGGGAGAAGAAGTACGAGGACATGGCCAAGAAGTACAGCGACACCAAGAAGGAGCTCGACGACTTCGTTGCGGAGATTGGTAACATCTGAGCGACATCCATCATCAACCCCACCCGCCATCAAACGCGCACTTTCACATTGCATCCAAGTGTGCTGACCTTGCGTGCCTCCTGCTAGCCTTTTACAACCCGAAAGGAGCGCAGCACGCGACGACCAAACCTGTCGCTCACGAAAAGGGCAAAGGCAAAGGTTTCTTGTGAACAGCGTCCGGACGGGTCGTGGGTTATTGGTACATTTACTTGTAATGGCATTGCGGGTGTGAGAGGTCCCCCTGAGAATAATTGCATAATACCCTGATTTGATTCCACCCCTCAGCCCTGGTAGGCCACAATGGAATAAAGAGCGTTACACATTGATTGTCCGTAAATTCTGGTGAATTGATTATGACCG
>Ga0265797_10001677_pt1 | contig 38823 bp, 36 predicted proteins | sample P2T30metagenome_FD_192433 | JGI IMG/M metagenome (GOLD analysis project Ga0265797, IMG submission 192433) | Plant litter microbial communities from East Loma Ridge, Irvine, California - P2 T30 | ecosystem: Environmental > Terrestrial > Plant litter > Unclassified | place: USA: California...
GGGGGCATTCTGGATATGATGGTTCACACTCTCAACCACAGTCGGCGAAGACGTCACGAGCACAACCTCTTCCACACGAGAGCTTTCTTCCGTGCCATTCTTCCTGACCGTATCGTGGGCCATTCCCAGGGCATGCAAGAGCGCAAGCATGTTGGCCCTGTCCTTGGTCTTGACATTCTGCGCTCTAAAGAGCTCGCGCTTGACGCTGTATTTCTTTTCTTTCGTCGGGGAGACGTGAGACGCCCGTGCTCTCTTCGCACCCTCTGCCACCACAATTTCGGCTTGTTGGACTATGCCAATACCTAATCCTTGCCTTTGCACGTAGTCCACCTCGACGTGGAGGACAAGCTGAACGGCTCTTGGGGGGTTTGGCGAACATTTTTGTCGAGGGACTAAAACGGAAGATCGGTCTTCGTTGACGGTCCGACATGGATACTCCAGTGTAAGTTCTGTGCAGAGAGTGTGTGGTCTGTTCAGATGTGTCGGTTTCGCTCACGAGTTTGCTGTATGTCAGAATGTACCACACAAATGTAGAAAGCTGCTGAAAGTCATCTATAAGCAGTGATTTAACACTGAAGACTTTTTCGTACGACGATTATTTCAGTTCACAATGAAAGTTTGTGGTAAGCATCGGTCCTGATATAGGCTTAACCTATCTGGAGTTGTGAACAGGTAATGCATCCGTTCCAGCATCTCTCTCGTGCTGTGATATGCGCAATGTCAGTCGATGTGATGCCCAAAAATGCAGATCTATCAATCCAACGATAATCTTACTATCATGAACGTTGATCGAGTGCTTGCCCTCTTCCAGCATCGTGTACTCACTCAACCCCGTGTCCGTGTCCGTCTCCTCGTCCGCTCCGCATATCTCCGCTTTAACATCGATCCAATCTTACCAGTCCTTTCAGCTGACCCAATGCCACGGACATCGCGGCGAATCGAACGGTATAGTTATCGTCTCATTGGCCCAATCGTTTGACCAAGCTCTTACTCCTCCGGCTCGTTGTTTGTCGGACAGCAAGTATTATTGTGATTCTTGGCACGGCCGGAGATAGGTGCATGTTGTCCGTCGAAGGATCGATGTGTGAGGTTCTGACATGAATATATATACATACGGACCGGATAAGACCTGTCTTGAGATAAAGTCGTCTGGACCATCGTTCTTTTCAGTCCCCTGATCGCCGCTGAATTCTTCCTATTGATTCTCGATGCGATAGACATCAACTCCGACATGCCTTCTTCTCTCATTCGTTTCAGTAAGGGCTCATCTCATAGCGGCAGACCGATCAGTCGATAGCCTTGCTAACGAGAGGCGTCAACTTGTAGACTGCGTGTCCAACGCCTCACTCTGGCGAGCGCAGCGTTCCATCATCTCAACACCAACACCGTACACGACGTTAAAATACCTCAACAGGCCACTTTCGACGAGACCCAAGCCCGGGGGCCCATCACGACAGGTCATGACCCAATCGAAGAAATTCCAGATGCAACCAACGAAAAAGCAAAATCATCTCACCACACCACTCCAAACCCGTGACCCACCACCGCCAGCCAACCTCCTCGCCAACCAACGTCTCAACCGGCCCATTGCACCACACCTCTCAATCTACCGCCCTCAAATAACCTCAGTCCTTTCCGTCCTACAGCGCCTAACAGGCCTAACCCTCAGTGCAGCTTTCAGCCTCTTCCCAATCCTCTATCTCTCCTCCACACACCTAGGGCTCGACCTCAATCTCTCTGCAGAGTCTATCGCGACGTCTTTCGGCTCTGTCCCCTGGATCGTCAAGTCTGCGGTCAAGTTCGGGGTTGCGTGGATTTTCACTTTCCATGGCTTGAATTCGCTGAGGTTCTTGGCTTGGAAGTTTGCGATCGGGGTTATGAATAAGGAGGTTGCGGTTACGGGGTGGGCGGTTATTGTTGGATCTGTCGCTGGGGCGGTAGGGTTGGTTTGTTTGGTTTGAGAGATCGTTTTCCCTTTTCGTGGCCCTTGATGGTGTCTGAGATAGTCAGTTGCGTCCTGGGGGGCCAAGGGCGAGATCGGAGTGGATTTGCTGGAAGTCTGTTTTCGCAAAACGCGAGCGCACTGCTTCTATCAAAAGTACGGTCGACTAGAGATTCGCACATCGCACTGAGGAAGCCTGGACCAATTGTTCGCTTGAGACAACGCAATATCTAGTGCTCCTGACAAAGAAGAGGTTGGACGTTGCTCAGAAGCTTTCCGCAAACTTTCGAGATGTGACTATCAATTGTGATCCGGAAAAAGCATCGCTCTGAAGCTGCAATCAAGGCTCGAGAAGCACGTGTAAACCGACGAGGATTGTGAACCATTCGTTTCTGCGTATTTGCATTATCTTACATGCGTGCGATTGTCCGTCTGTTAACGCAAGCGGGCAGCACGGCTTAATTTCCTGAGGCGAGATTTCTGTACATGTCCCCTGCTGCTTATAGGGAGCGGGCGTAATCATTGTCGCGGCGATGTTTCGACAGCTTGATCCTGAGACGAGAAACCGTCTGGTGTGTTGGTGTCGAATAGCCCTACGTGTCACCCGTAGTGTGATGAGCCAGTTTCGTTCCAGAGTAGGAATGTGTAATCCAGAGTCGAGACTCGAAATTCGCGAGCCGAGAAGCCTGGCGCAAAAGTGAGATATTTCGAGTTTACTCGACTCGGCATGTCGACACCCGTATGGTTTTCAATGATTCAAGAAGGTCCGAGACTGACAACCGAAGTCGCTAATCTCCAATTCGTCCCTCTGTCTTTCATTACTTCCCGAACCCGAACCAGCTCGACCCGCCCTCCTTCGCAACCTGACTCTTCTCGGGCTGATCCAGCTTAACACGCTCCAAAATGTCAGGACTGGGTTGTTCAGCCTCTGCTTGCCTGTGCTCGAAGTGCTGTGTGGGCTCCCCCCTTCGCTCTGCCGCCAGCCTTTGGGCGCGAACCGCCAGTCGCCTCTGCTTCAGTCGCTCCAGCTCTTCGGAAATCTCCTCTCGCTCGTAGGGCAGTTGGTGAGTTTGACCGGGCTTGGGCCAGAAGTCGGGTACGGCGAAGCGCGAGTCCAGGTTGGTGCCGAAGTAGTACATGATGCCGATTGGGAACATGATATACATGCCGAACTTGACGAGATGTTAGTTGTGTGGACTGTGTGGTGCCAGTAAAGGGCGCATGCTTACCTTGAACACTTCGAGATTAGGGCCGCCCATTTTGAACGGTTTGATGGTTGTAGCGTTGGGTATAATAGTCGACTCGGTCAGATATGTGTGATTTCAAGAATACTTGAGCGCGCGTAAGTGAATGCGCTCACCAGACGGATAAGGCCGAGATCGAAGGAGGTTCGCCGCAGCGTCCGTATCGAGTTTAGCGCGATCTAGAAGATTGTTCGGCGTCATCTTCGTCCGGACTGTGGGGAACCTCGGCTTGCCGGTTGGCTAAAGGACTCGCTTCACAGGAGCTCGGCTGTCGAGTGAAGTGAAGTGAGATTCTTCAGCTAGCCACAACACTCGTTCACTGATCCAAATCAAACGTCTGCCTAATATTAACTGTGATTCCTCTTCAAGCAAACCAATCTCGTGATCCTTCATCGCGTCGTTGATTCACTCTTGTGTAACCTGACACCCTGACCTGACATCCAAAACACCCTCTCCCATCTCTTGCACCACCAATTGAACTACCTTCAACAAAAGAAAATACCTCACCACGCACCTCCATTCCTCAACGACACAAAAATAACATCCACCATGTCTGGCCTCGATCCCGAGAAGGTCGTTACCCTCGAGGTGCGCGGCAGAGTCGCCATCATCACCCTCTGCAATGAGAAGAAACTCAACGCAATGACCCAAGACACCTACTTCCGCCTCTCCCAACTCCTCCGCCAAGTTGCGAAGATGGACGAGGTCTTCATCACAGTCCTCACCGGAAAGGGAAGGTTCTTCAGCGCGTAAGTATTGCATCCCTCTCGAAAAGACAAAAGAAACCATGAACAACAAAGGAAACCATTCCACTAACACTCAATCCAGCGGAGCCGACGTCTCCATCTCCCGCGAAGGCAAAGAGGGCATGGACCCCTACAAGCAGTGGCTCGGCACCTTCGTCGCCAACAACATCAACACTACCCAAGCCTTCTACTCTCACCCCAAAATCCTCGTCACAGCCCTCAACGGCCCCGCCGTAGGCCTCTCCGCCGCCCTCATCGGCTTCTCCGACTTCATCTACGCCGCCCCACACGCCTTCATCCTCACCCCCTTCACATCCCTCGGCCTCGTAGCCGAGGGCGGCGCCAGCCGAGGCTTCGTCCAGAGGATGGGCATCGCCAAAGCCAACGAGGCGCTGATCATGAGCAAGCGCATCACCTCCGACGAGCTGGTCAAGTGCGGGTTCGTCAACGAGGTCTTCGACACGAAGCCGAACGAGCAGGAGAAGTTCTTGGAGCTGGTGCTCAAGGAGGTCGACAACAGGCTTGGCGAGCATCTGGTTAGTGACTCGATGACTAAGATCAAGGCGTTGATCCGCAAGCCTGAGAACGACATCATGGATGCGCAGGGTGTAAGATTTCCCAAATCCTACGGTGACAGCATTCGATTTATGGGAATTTTCACTGACTCGATCGATAGGTGGCCGAGGCCTTTGGCGGCTTGGAGAGGTTCATGGCCGGCATCCCTCAGGCCGAGTTCTCGAAGATCGCCAGCGGTGCCAAGAAGCACAAGTTGTAGAGATTAGTGAGTGGTCCGATTGATGGGTGATTGGATCGACGAGTGAGGAAGTGCACGAAGACGACGATTTCCTTTGTGCTACACATGTGTACTTGGTGTTGGTTGCAGCACTTCATACCATGTTCGTTAAAAATTGCAACCACAGTTGGATCAAACCGGCGTTGCTACAGCAGGTTAGCATAGAGATGCGGGTCCTGAAATCCTGACCCTGATGAGAAAAGCAAACATTACTTGAACAAAACTTCCATATCGAGAGGAATAAAACTCGCCTCAAAAAAAAAAATTCCATACAAGAAAACTCTCAAGCAACAATCTCTCTATTGAATCGTATCTACTGTTGTACCGAACCAGCCAAAGCACCAGGCCTCGCGCCAGCCACCAAACGAATCTATGCAAGCAAACTCAAGAAGCAACAAAAACCTAAGCAGAGAAAGCGCGAGCAACCGACCTCCTAAGCTTCTTAGCAGCACCCGCCCAGACGCTGGGACCAGGGATGGGGTAGCTGGAGATGTCGCCGCCGTAGATGTCGTACTTGATGCCCGCGTCGGAAGCAGTGTAGAGGGCAGTGCCAGCAACACAGTCAGCATCGCCGCTGCAAGGGTCGGCGGAGCCGGAGCCGGTGACCTCGATGTTGATGCACTGCGGGTAGGCCTGCGCACCGTTCTCTTGTCCCGCAGAGTGCAGGGCGATAATTTCGTGGCGCAGGACGTAGTTGCCCGGGGCGAGGGACTCGGGGATGTTGACGGTCCACTGGTTGCCGTCGGCGATCAGCTTGTCGGAGCCCCAGGTGTTGGCGGCGGCGTCGATGACGCCCGTCGCGGCGAGCTTGAAGAAGGACAGGCTCTCCTTGTCGGCGGCGGTGCAGTCGCCCTCGCACTTGGCCAGGTAGTCGATGACGGGGCCGTGGTGGGACTCGGGCCAGGTGTTCCACTGGAGGGTCATGGCGCTGCCGGCAGCGACGGAGACGGAGGACTTGCCGGGGGTGGCTTCCTGGAATGGGGTTAGAACATGTCGGTCGAGTTGATCGAGTAGGTTGTTTGGATCGAATGTACTTTGTGGCAGATGATGTCGGCGCTGCCGAACGAAGAGGGCTCAACGAAACCGTTGTCTTGGTTCATTGCGTACCAACCGGGAGTCTTGTTGTCGTTGTACTGCCACTCGGGGGTGGTGCCGGGGACGGTCTCGCCGTTGGCGGTGATCTCGCTGACGTGACCGTGAGCGTAGACGGTGGGCATGGCAGCAAGAGCCGCAAGGATGGCAGCAGCGCTGGCAGCGTTCATCTTGATAGACATATTGAGGGTTGGTGGGTTGGTGAGTTGGTAGATTTTGAGACTTGTTGATGGTTATGAGGGTTGTGAGAGCGAAAGGATGAGCCGGTCAACGGTCTCTGGTAAGCGAAAGTAAAGAGGATGAGAAGAGAGATGTTTGGTTTGGCCGTGGACAGACTTGAGGTTGGATCTCCTCCTATATATACGTGCCATGCAGCCTCAGTGAGCCTCATCCTTATGACCTTCGAGCCGCTTCGCTCGCATACGAAACGAGCACAACTCCCTGCAAGCTGGTGACCGCGTGGAAGAGGTGGGTATAGTGCAGTGCCTCCGAAGACCAGCCCGGCAGCCATGTGCACCTTGCGTTTGTGAACCGTGACCAAAGAGACGCTCGCAGTGGAGACGCATGCAGTGTGTCAGTGGCTGATTAGGCAAAACTGCATGGCTTCCAGTGCGCCGTTGTCGTGAAACTCAGCAGAACGCCCACGCGATGCGGACGGGATGATGCTGGGCGTCGTATATGGAACGATCTGATCTGGTAACAAGAAGATTGAGGTCCGACAGTCCGTCCATGGTAAGGGCAAGGATCGTCGTTTTGATGGCTTGGAGATCCTACGAATCCTTACATGCAGTGGGAGCCAAGCGTGGCATGTAGATTGAAGATATGGAGAGGCGGTTCGAGTCGTGAAGTCCCGTCTTGGCAGGAACCACTGAGCGTTTCGGAGCGCGTCAGGTAGTGCAAGCGAAGTGCTCTCAGATGACTCTTCTGCAATAGTGCGAAGGCTCTAACTTGGAGCTGTCGGCGATATAGTACAACGGCACCACGTTGAGACAGCTGTCGGAGGGAGGTGCCCGTCTGGACTCGGTCGATAACGGAGGCGAGGAATGCCCAGGCTCCTCAGGAGGGACTGGAGGGAGGAAGTGGTGACTGGATCGGCGTCAAGGTGCAGCACATACTCACATATTCAGTAGTGTGTTATAGCAGATTTGCTATCATCGTATGATGTTGATCGTCCAGTTGAGAGAAAGACTGCAGTTATTGACGCGAAGAAAACATAGCAAGAAGGACGCAAACACGGCAAGCGACCAAGCTGTGCCGACTTCTATTTGAGGGAATGTAGGGTATCTTTATACTTCTCTATAAGCCCTCTCGAGCTCGCAAACTTGCTCACAGTGGCGTCGAATAGCTCGCGTGTAATGCACGGTGGTGAGATCTGAAGAGAGCCTAGGCCCGTGAAGGTCGACGAGAATGCAGATGTGACTGGCTGCCAGCCATGTTAGAGCCGGCTGGAAGTAGTCCGTGGGCTTGCATGTACTGTAATCTGATATTCGAATACGAGCTGGTCTTGCAGGCAGTACTTATGTATGAGTGCAGATACATCGTACAATGCAACGGACCTGAGTCTTGTGAGGAGACGAGGATGTGAATGGGAACTCTCCTCGTTCTGGACCGAGAGCCTTCCACGAGCGGCGTGTCGGCTTCAATCTTCGCCGACTTCACCGTTGCCGGCCTCATCAACAATAACCCTCGATCATCCTTCGACTCTACCTCCTCGATACCACTACCGCATGCGGCAAAACTCGCGAAGTTGCGCAGATAAACGGTAACTATGGTCGGACTTAGGCGTGTAAAACACGCACGCCTTTACCAAAGCCTGGTGAGACGGTATCATGATGGCCAGGTATAAAGAATGCATCTTTCGAAGACATGCGTTGCAAGACTGCATCCGCATAGCAGGACACGATTGCTAACGCTCGAGAGCCGATTCGTCCAACATGTCCGGATTCAAGATTTCCGGCAAGACAGTCAACCTTGGCTACGGCATGGGCAGTTTGATCACTCCCCACATGCAGAAGACAGACGCAGAAGCCATCACCATCCTGAAAGCAGCCCTCGAAAACGGTGCCAACTTCTGGAACGCCGGTCTCAATTACGGCCGCCCAGAACGCAACTCTGTCCATCTTTTGAACGCCTACTTCACCCAGCACCCCGGAGACGCAGAGAGAGTAGTCATCGGCATCAAAGGCTGTTTCAACACGACAACCTTCAAACTAGACACCTCTGCCTCGGGCGTCAAGGAGAGTATCGATCTCTGCCTCCAAATCCTCGACGGAAAATGTCACATCGACATCTTTCAAGCCGCGCGCCAAGACCCATCAGTTGTGCCCATCGAAGAAACCATCTCTGCCATTGCCGAGTACGTGCAAGCGGGCAAGATCGGTGGCATAGGAATCAGCGAGTGCAACGCCGACTCCCTGCGGCGCGCGGCAGCCGTCCATCCTATTGCCGCCGCAGAGCTCGAGCTGAGTCTCTTCTCAACCCACATCCTCTCAGACGGCACGGCGGCTGCGTGCGCCGATCTTGAGATTCCTATCATTGCGTACGGTCCGCTCGGCAAAGGCTTCCTCTCAGGACAGATTCGAAAACTCGACGACATCCCGGCCGACGACTACCGCCGCGCCTACGGCTTTCCCAGATTCCAACCGGGAGCTTTCGAGGAGAACTTCAAGCTTGTCGCGGAGGTTGAGAAGCTTGCGGAACTCAAGGGTGTAACGACCGCACAGGTTGCCCTGGGATGGGTGGCGAGCCAGAGCCGCAAGTTGGGGGTGCCGGTGGTACCTTTGCCTGGATCTGCGTCTGTCGATAGGATCAAAGAGAACCGACCGGCTGTCTTGGATGAAGGCGAAGTCGAACAGCTCGATGGGATTCTGAAGAAGATGGTGGTTCAAGGCAATCGGGTGCCGGACAAGTTCGCGCATATGCTTTCGCAGTGATCGCGCTGGATCGCATTCTTGCAAAAAGGGATCTGGCTGTCCACAGACTTGTAGGCAAGTCCTTCTCAAGGCACTGGCGGCAGGATGGCAGAGCGGCACATGTCGTAGGAGTCCGATCACTGGGGTACTGTACGTATGACGACGAACGTACGCAGACGCAGGCGCTCTCATCAGATGTTTACACCATCAGTTGCATCGAGATACCGTTGGACTGGCGTCTATTTTCTCGAAGGTGCCTGGCAACGACCAAGTATAATGCCTTCACACTCAAAAAGACATATCGTATACATCTATCGATACAAGATTACTTTTCACCTCCAATGTGTACATGCAAGAAGATGTTGCCCCCAAACGAACTCCATGCTTCGAAGAGAAATCAAATCCAAAACTCCTGCCCCATAGATACAATGCAAAGAAATTGTGGGAAGATGCAAACTTGTACATAGCTCGACGGAAACTCAAGTCCTCTCAGCGTCCAGCGCATGCCCAGTCGGGCCAGTCGAGCTGTAATCGGCGCTGACAAAGCAGCGGTCAACCTCGTTGAGGCCCTCGCAGCAGTACTGCAGAGTCTCGACGATGTCGTGGGTCACGGACAGCGGGGTGTCTTCTTTGAGCAGAATGTCGTACTCGACCCAGATCGAGTCGCCGGCGTGGTAGGCGGTGACGCTCTTGAAGCCCTCAACAACGGGCGAGAAGCGGTAGGCGAGGTACAGCAATTTCTTGTTGATCTTGTCGTCGGCCGCTTCACCCGAAAGGCGGGTGACGTTGTCGAAAGTGGTGTGGCCCCAGTCGTAGATGATGAAGAGCGAGAGGAGACCGGCGCCGGCCGGGTCGAGCCACCAGAGGTCGGCCTTGTAGCCGATGAAGGGGAAGAGCAGGGAGAACGTGTTGAAGATGACGTCTGTCTGGCAGTCCTGCGCCAGAGCTTGCACTTGTGTCGTCTTGATCGGGATGCAGCCGAACCAGATAATGCCCTTGACCACGATCGTGCCTAGCAGGGCTCCGACGGCGACCCAGGGGAGAGGATCGGCTTCGCCTTTCAAAGGCATGAGCTTCTCGACGGACTCTTGCAGGATCTGGAGGAAAGAAATCATCATGATGATGCTAAAGACCAGGATTCCAAGAGGCTCGATGCGCTTGCGGCCAACGGGAAATTTGCGCTGAAGGGCACTCAGACGCCAGGAGACGAGGCGGTTGGTGGTCCAAACGATCAAAGTGCACAGCAAGTCGAGAGCGGAGTCGACCAGAGAGGCAATCAATGAGAGGGAGCCCGAGGAGAAGGCTGCGACGACCTTGGCAATCAGCAAGATAATGTTGGCGATGACATTAATGTTGATGGCCCACTTGGCCTTCCACTCCGCCTTCTCTCTGCGCTTCTTCTCGTCGTCGGGAAGGAAAGCATAGATGTTCCCGCCCATGTTTTGCAAGCCTCCTCCTCTCTCTTGGTCGCCATCGTTGTCCGGGTCGGGGTCCATGGATTCGAGCACATCGTCGGCGACAGCCGTGACAATAGCATCGACTTCCAACCAATCGTTCAAGCGATCGTTCTGGTTCTCGTAAAACTTCCTCACGCCTTTGTTCTTCATCTCCTTGAGCTCTTCATCACTCTTGCGATAGTCTTCGAGCTCATCGCGGTTGATGCCGTGCAGAATGGCCTCTTTCAGCTCTTCTCTGCGTTGGTCTTCCATCACCGTGTGAGCAGCATCTCTGAACCTCCAGAGATTAGGCTTCGGTTTTCCCTTACTACTGCCATTGCGGAGAGAGCTGGCAGAGTGTTTGCCATTCATGATGCCGGGGCGAGCTTTGGCATCGCCGTTGGTAGCATTGCCCATTCCGGCTTCGACGTCGTCTTGTCCAGCTCCAGTGCGTTTCCTGCCTGTCTTTAACCTCGCGCTGGGACTCGCGGGAGTGACCGGGCGGCCGTTCGATTCATTGTCGTCGTTGCCGCCTCCCCAGAAAGACATTGAGCGTTTGCCGACCATGATGGGCGACGCGATGTTTTGCTAGCAAATGCCGCTGTTGTTAACGAGCGATTGGATTTATTGAAATGTACAGAAAACACGAGAGACGAGCGAGCGGAAAGAGAGTGAGATTTCAATGAGAGAACGGTCGTGAGGGGGCCCAGCGATTACAAGGGAGTGTAAGAGACTACTAAGGTTTCTTGGTCAGTTTGTCTGGGAATCTTGGCCAAATGGATCCATCTTCGGCGACTGATGACGCGCCGCGGAGAGTAGACGAGCACGCGTAAGAGCGCCGGCCGGGACTCGCAGCCACACACACAAGCCACTAAAAGGTTTGTGCCGCGGAGCCGACTTAGCCGAATCGATCGGAAGTCGCTTGTCGCCTTTCTCGATCTGGGTAGTGGAAGTGAGGTAGCCATTGTTGGGTAGAAGGATCGAATGAAGCAAAAATGTATCTCATGGCAATTCTCTCTTGTGTAGATGTATAAAAAAGATATCTTAGCCGTCATAGAAGTGATGTGTTATCCTTGGTAAGGCTGATGATGCACAGGGACGTAAGGCTTAGATCCCGATCATGACGACGGAGATCTGGAGTCGACCCGTGATAGAAACAACGACACCTTCAAGTAGTACATCCAGTATAGCGACTTTCACGTTTCACAGTATTCTGCCCTGTTTCGCACACTCGACATCTGATTCCAATCTCTCACAAACCGACTCAATCAGCCATTACCAACGAGACAGCTAATCCCGAATCAACCTGTCACCCAAACTCAAACCCCACAACACCAACAATAACCAAAACCCAAAAACAGACATTCAAAAAAATGCCGCCTTCTACTCCTCGGAACGGGACTCTTGATACCTTCGATACCCTCTACACCCATCTAACAACAACCAACCCCTACCCCGTCCTCACCCCCGCCTCTCCAAACCCCTCAGACCCCACGCTCAGCAACGCCATAGCTTCACTTTCAATTCACCCAACCCTCGAAGCCCTCTTACACATCCTCAACCGCGACCTCTCGTCCGCCCATTTCTTGGTGCGGCACATGGAAGCCAAGCCGGCGGTGGAAGGAATGTTCGTGCACGGCATCCTGCACCGCGTCGAGGGGGATTACCGGAATGCAGAGGCGTGGTATGGGGATGTGAAGGAGAGTGAGTGTTTTGAGGCGGTTTGGCCTGCGGACGAGAAGGGGGGTCTGGAGGGAGGATTGGCGTTTGTTCGACGAATTGAGGCGTTGAGGAAGGAGGGGAAGGGCGATTTGGAGGCGTTGCAAGAGGAGAGTGGGAGGGAGTTTGATGCCCTCAAAGACTTTCTCGTTGGGAAGTTCGGGTTGGAGAGGGTAGAGGATGCTACGACGGTGTGGGTGGGTAAGTCTGAGGAGGGAAAGAAGCAGCATGCTGGGCAGTTGGTGGGTGGGGAGGGGTGGAGGCAGTTTTGATGGGGTGCTGGTGAGGTGAGGATTAAGATGCTATTTGCGAGGGCCTGCAGGAAGTTTTCGTTATACATTGGTGGCGTTCTGACTGTGCTGTGGTGACTCCAGTACTATATATCGTCAAGTGTATCCATCACTGACGTTCATCTCTCCGTCGCGGCGTTGTTAATAAGCCATAGTTCCATGGGGAGGGCTAGGCTCACCCCGTCTCATACAACAAGCTCCTCCACACCAACATTCGCACTTGTCGTCCGCCGGATCTCGTAAGTCAACAGCGAATGATCCTGGAACATCATGATCAAGCGCCATCTCTTCTTCGCCGCATTCTTGACGTTCTCAGTCCCCTGGATCGGACCCACGGCGATACCGTGCAAAGGAGAGAAGGGCCTCTGACCGGCCTTTTCCTGGCTTTTGAAGGGCAGAATACACTCCGTCCTCATGGCATAATTCGTCTTGACGCCCAGTTTGGGATCGATCTCCTCGGGGTAGTTTACGTTTTGAAGCACACGGGTGAGAGACAAAACAATAGCGCGGCCTTTTTGAGATGCGAGGATCACGACTCCGAGTGTGGGAATATACGCGTGCATGCTCAGTCGATCGAACATGTTGAGCATTCTATACTCGGCCTGGATGCTCTGCCTGAGAGGTGCTGCTAGCCCAACCATTGGAGGCAAGAATGGCTGATCAGAACCATGTCGTTGTTGGGAGGGTTGTAGTAGGTATATATTGCGGATCGATGCGTGGAGGATCGGACACGGGAGGTCTTCGCAGAGATTCGTGCTCCGGACAAATACTGGTACGTTTCCGCATATCCGCTCCCCACTGTAATATGCGGTTGCCGAGATCGAGTCTTCGGTGTTTTCGCCTTCGGATTCGTCCAGGTCAGACCACATTTCTATGTCATGCTCCAGGGATTCGTCCTCATCCGGTTGAGGATCGGGGTTGGTGAGTGGAGATAAAGCGTTGAGGTCGATTGGTACGCCCGAGGTATCATCGTCGTCGTCGTCGTCTGAGATTGTTTGTTCGAGCGCGGTCGCCAGATTTGTCGATATCTGTCGTGATCTGTTACGATCGCCCGAGGGAGAACTGGTACCACTGCTCGCCTCAGTTGTTGAGTGCGATATCGATGCAGCTGTTGGCCTCTTTTTGATCGGCTCGCTGAACGCATGTGAGACGTCCGGCATGAGGCGAGTAGTTTTGCTAATATCCCAGATGCGCTTGTCACTTTTCGCATCGGGCAAAACGTCAGTCTCCTCCATTCCTAGTGCATCATGTATGGTTTCTTGTGCGATGAATGAACGTTTATCGAGGAAGATGATGCCCCATCCAGCATTCAATCGATCGTAACCTCCTCCATGAGGTGTTCCAATCGAGGGTCCGAAACGAAACGCTTGCACTAGAGAAAACTTGTGCAAGTCGATTGCACGACACACGCCACTGATATCGGTGGTGAGTAGCCAGCGCCCGTCCGGGTCGTCGCCTGTGTTACAAAAGCTGACATGCGGGATATTAGCTTCTCCGTTCAACACCTGGCGAGTGACATCTGCGTCGCGATCAGGTCTCAAGTCAACATCGTTGTCTCTACTTTCTCGATCCTGTCCGATTTTCGAGTGTCCATCGAGAGCTGGTCTGGCTCGTCCTAGATATTCGTTTGACGAATTGAGCTGATCGTCAACCAGACCAAAGCGGAAGACAGTTACTTCGTGGCGATTCGAGCTCACCGCGATCATGCGAGCTTGAGTGTGAATCGCGAGACCCCACGCACTGATGCCGACATTCCTCTGAAACAGTGGTCTCACATTGTCGGCTAGAGGCTCTCCAGCATCAGAGTTGTTGATCCGAGTAGTGATGGCATGTACAACGTGCCGGATTAGGATAGCTTCGACATCGCCGTCATCACGCACGGTGGCGACAACCTCGTCCTTGCCCAGCTTCTGCACGATCAAGTAGTTGATAGCGTGTGGCTCGTCTGCGTCCAAGTAACCTGTAAGGTCTGGCGAAGAAGGCTGTGAGGGAATGATGAGCACAGGAGCACGGATGGTCTGCTCGGGGAACTCCGGTTCGTAGACGTAAATGTCGGAGCCATATGCAACAAAGTAGAGGTTGTGTTCTTGTGAGAGGGCGGTCTGAGGCTATGGTCAACGAGTGTTTGCTATCAATAGTATCGATTGCAATGTTTCCCGTACCAGGTTTGATCTCCAGGGAGCGAGTGGTGGCAAGCCGGCATCAAGCCGGCGTTTTTTGTCGGGGAATCTCTGTTCGAAAGAGGTGTGGCCTCGGGCTAAGGCTTCGACAAGTCGAACCATCACAGGAAGAAGAGTTCGCTGTGTGACGTTGCGTGTACAAGTGGGACTGCGTGGGATATGTGCGCTAGTGAGGGCGAGTGTTGATGTTTGCAGTCATACAACAATCGCATCTCAAGTCAAGCGCGATCGATCAGATTCAGGACGTGGAAGGCAGTCCGTCGGTCTCGGATGTACGCTCAGTCGGCGTACTCGTGTTCCCGTTTCACCCTTCCGACCTTCAATTGTTTTCCATCCTTCGGATGAATACACAACATCCCTCACCATACCAACAACATGCACATGTTTAGGTCCGCCTCGCTTTGCCACAGACTCACCTCGATGCCGCACGACCTCGCTACAGTACGCTGACATTACCGCGCCTTCTCGAAGCTTGCAGGACCCGAGTTGCACCAAAGGAACATCAGCAATGCGAGGACGGGTGGCATGCTTGCGTTGTAACGATGTAATGCGATATGTAGCTTGCCCACGGCAGTATGCAGAAACGGAGGTAAGTGAGGTAAGTAGGTATGCGAGGCATGAGGCAGGCACAGCACCCGGCCCATAGCCACATTCGTCTCCTAGGCCCGTCTCCCCCGACGACAGTGGACTATGCTGCTCATTCACATACAAAGGCAGACACGAATAATGCTACCTGTTCTGTAACACAGCGTCGCCTAGCCTTCGGCTCGCGCACTCGGCTTGTACCGTGGCCGCGTCTTGCTGTCGTTACTGGCCCGCCGAGCTCATGCTGCCCTGTTGCTTAGACGCTGGACACCTTTGGTACATGGCATTATTGCCGTACATCGATCATACTGTAAGCGTCGCTTTCACCGCCCGCGCCCCGTCCGTGTCATCACAGTCGCACGACCGCTTGGGCCCAATCTCTACAATCTACAGAGGCCCGCGGGGTATTGCTACAGTACTATGCATGAGCCCGTCGGAATATAGCACCGTCGACCTGGACTACTGCTAGTTGACAGGCCTGTTTCATGTCAGCAGTACTGGAAGCGGAACTTCCGGGTCTCTCATCTATGCGCAGCCAGCAATGCCGGGCACTCTCAGCCACTCGCTCTGTCTGCCTGTGTGTATCGTGGATACATTCATGTATTCATCGCTGTCATGACCTATAGGCCCCCCTAAACAGCCAAGCTGCTCAATACGCCTCTCACGTCGGCCGATGGCGTGGCCTGCGGCGTCGTCGCGGTCGTGTAGCCATGATGCTGCACCTCACCCCAGACAATATCATCCTGCCCACCCGGCCTCCGCATCTCTTGACCATGCCCTGCTCGTCTACCACATCCCGTCTTGCGCTGTTCAGCCGTCAATACAATTGTGCGACATTTTTCTGCTGCGTAACCAACCATTTCGCCCGTCACTTTGTTCCTAGCCGAGCACCACTCATCTAGCGCGACCTGACTTCTGCACTTTCGCTCGTCCCATCACAGGCAAGCTGCCAAACTCCGGCCACATTGACGACCTTGGTCTGGCTTGTGCACAACTGGGCGGCTCATTCTATTGCTAGGGCACGGCTCCTTCCACTTTAACCTCGCGCTATTAGTCCGTTGCATCTGTCGAGGGTCAGTCTGCGCATTCCCAGTCGAGTTCCCGGAGGTGTGGTCCAGCTAACTTCACTTTCCACAACTACTACAATTTACGCCCACGTCCGGCACACCTTCACGGCTGGATCCCATGATCTCGCAAGCACCACAGCCAGAGTATTCGTTCTTAATACCGATCTCGCTGGCAGATTTGCGTGATATTCACATCCCATCCTCGTCCTCTCCAGCACCGCCCTTTGTCGAGCTATGAGAGATCCCGATTACACTGCTTCGTGGTCCGATACTTTATCTTTTCGCGTGAAATACCAGGAACCTCATACCTTCTTGACGAACTACGACGTCAGAAATCGAGACACTACTCAGGCTGCTCGAGCTGCATCGGATGTGAACTCCGCGGTTGTCAGGAACGATCTTGAATCCGACAAGCCTCGCAGCGAGTGTAGAGTAATGCGTTCAACTCCACGGAGCTACACAGCTCTTCAATCTCTGCCGTCGACATCTCTGGTCCTGCTCCTCACGCCCGTCATCACGCCTGCCAATGTGGACAAGTCAGCAATCAAATCGACTTCCACGGATCCGTTCGAGGTCCTCGGACGCGATTTAAGCAAGAAACATCGCCGCCTCCGCCACGTACCATACGTACCTACAGTCGGCATGACCGAGACACACGCCGCGTTCATCGAACAAGCCGCAGTAGTGATTGTAGTCATGTGCGAGCCCGATGGCCCGGATGGCGGCCAGAGCCTAGAGCAACAGAGATCATTCGCGGACGACGTTGTCATCAAGCAGCTAGAGGACCTCTCCGACGAAGACGACGACGAGACCAAGGCGCCATTCGTCTTGATCCGGTTCGATTCGAAAGCCAACAGCTGGACCAACGATGACTACAAATATGTTTTGCACGCCTCGGCTCTCACTGCGACTTCTTCCAAGGAGGCGGCGCAGCTACTGTTCCAGACCGAGCAATAGCATTGTCGCTACACTACGATCTTCTGACTCGACCACACATCCAGTCTTTGACAGTACTACTGCCACAATAACTACGACTGGTTTTACGATTTTCTCCATTGTCTCTTTCAATACATTCGCTCAAACTCGCTTTTTCTTTTCCTTCCCTGCATTCATTCAAGTCAAAGGCGGAGTTGCGATGGTTAGCACGAAATGATATCCAGGAATGATTTTTTGGCGGCACTCACGATCTCCTCTTCACGAGCAATATGTTTAAATTTTCGATTGTTTTTTTCTCTTTCTATTTTCACTGTTTCTATCCAACCTGCTGTTCTTTACACTCGCTGAATTTCTTCTTGATCGCGCGTTTGTTTTGCGTTGACTTGTTCTTAGCCACCACGCCGCCAACGAGTACATAGCTGTATGTAGCGCGACGACAAATTGTGAAGCGGCGTTCTTTGCCACTTCGACTTCGCATGAACTCTTCATGCCTGTCATCATCGTTTTTGCCAACAAAGTCAGAGTTTGACTGTACGCCTTCTTCTCGCCTGGCTCTTCGTATCCGCGTCATGCTTCGTATCCATCCTTTCATGCAGCCCGCACGTTCATGCAGTCATTTTTCCAGAACGCACACACTCGCGGATGTCTCAGCCGGCATGCCGTGCAACCCCAGGTTGTTCCACGAGTGGGATTCGCTCTCGACGAAACGAACCGGCACTCACTTCTCCCCCCAGGACAACTTGAACCTCCCCTGCGAGTTCTGATACTCCTTCAGGCTCTTCACCACCTCCTCCGCCTCCTTGGCCTCCACCATGATCCCCTCGTTGCTCTCCGAGATGAACCCAGATCCCACGGCGTTGCGCACCCACTGCATCAACCCATCCCAGTACCCTTCCACGTTGTACACGACAACTCCTCTTGCGTGGATCCCGAGCTGGTTCCACGTCACAACCTCCATCAACTCCTCCAGCGTCCCGTACCCGCCACTGAGAGCCACGAACCCGCCCCCAGCGCCGCCTTCAATCACCTCCTTCGCCATCATCTGCTTTCGAGTGTGCATGTCTTTCACCACCGTCGTGCGGCCGTAGATGCTCGCATCGATGACCCGCTCCGCAGACGTGTCCGTCTCGTCCTCGACGCCGTTCTCGTCGAAGCTACGCTCGAATTTCATCAGAGCCGCAGGGATGATTCCGTGGACTGCGTCTGGGCCGGAGAGGGAGACGAGGGTCTTGGCGACCTCGCCCATGATGCCGACTGTTCCGCCGCCGTAGACGAGGTTCATGCCGTTGGCGTGTAGGGCTTGGGCGAGGGCGCGGGCGGCGGCGAGGTGGGCTGGGGAGGTTCCGGGGGAAGCGCCGCAGCTGGGAGAATGTTAGTGGAAGGTCTTTCGAGTTGGACGGAGGGCTGGTGGACTTACAAGACACAGACGGTTGGAGGCTTGTGAGTGCTGTCTGGGATGGGGGTTCCGCTGCCGGAGGAGTTGTTGGTGACTTGGCCGGGGAGTGCGGAAGACATGTTGGTGTTGTTGCTTTTGTTGTTTTCGTTACTGGTGTTTCCGATATGAAACTGTCGAGGACAGACGAGAGTTGTTGTAATGACGGTCCTTTGAAGAACGATGCTCGGATTTCGCTCGAATAAAATGCGTTGAAGTCGTGGTTCGAAGAAGGAATGCGATTGGTTCTTTGCAGAGTGGTGTCGAAGGGTTTTGTGAAAACAAGGCAAGTTAAGTAGACGAAAGGTGGTTTGGATGACTCGAAGGGAGGCGCAGGGCCAAGACGACTGGAGTTGGTTCATCAGTGACTAAGAGGACCGCAACAAACCACGTGCCCTCGTGTCTACATATCACATGTCATCACATGGATGTCATCGAGTACCGCACTTGTAGTGAAGGACTTTGGCCACTCAGGGAGTGAGTGAGGCGTGGCGGTTCTCGTTTCATCGTCACGTTACCACATCGTCACCTCTTTCATGCTTCCAAGTGTGTTGTCGACAGTCAAGAGATCGGCAAGGCGAGTGGCGGAACCAGCGCGGGGACCTGCATGATGTCAAGAGGCTGATATCAAAGAGGTTTGCTTATCTCGGCCTCGGCGAGTCTCCGAGTCTTGTGCAGGGCCGTTCTGCCTTCCCCGTCTGTGCTGTGCTGCGGCTCAGGTCCAGCCGAGAGCTGTAACTCTACCGTACGACACATGGTAGCGTGCCTCATGTAATGCCGTAACCTTGACCTACTTACCACTTGTAATTGCCTCTTACCTATTGAGTTCGAAGTGACTGGGACCTTAATTGCTGGACTCGGAGTACTGAGATCGTCCTCGCACGAGCGCTACTCAAACCGATTGAACAGCCATAGCCATGGCCCAACCAACACAACCCTACAGCTTCATCAGCAAAATCGTAACAATTGGCGACTCAGGCTCGGGCAAATCCAGTGTAAGTCCCAAGAAAGCTCCTACAAATTCCCAAAACCGTGCTGATACCCAATAGCTAACCATCCGCCTCTGCGAAGGCCGCTTCGTCTCACATCACGATGTCACCATTGGCGTCGAGTTCGGCTCCCGCATAGTCCCCGTGGGCCCTCCAGCGAGTCTGGAACACAACATCAACAATCCCGCCGGTAGTCAGCCTGAGCCAGTGACTCAGTCACCGAACGATGCGCCCAAGAGCAAGAACAAGAGCAAAGCCGCGCCCGCGCCCAAAGAACCCGAGCAGAAGTACATGAAGCTTTCGCTATGGGATACTGCCGGCCAGGAAACATACAAGTCCATCACGCGATCATACTTCCGCGGCGCATCGGGCGCTCTGCTGGTCTTCGACATTACCCGGCGAAACACTTTCAACAGCGCAACATCCTGGCTGCACGACCTACGGCAAATCGCAGAGGAGGATATCGTGGTGGTGCTCGTGGGGAACAAAGCCGATCTCGCGCCTGCGTCCACAGTATCAGCAGACAACGCCAAGCCTAATCAGCGACAAGTCACGAAAGAGGAGGCCGAGGAATGGTGCAGACAGAACAAAGTCATGCAGTACGTGGAGACCAGCGCAAAGAGTGGAGAGGGTGTCGAAAGAGCTTTCTTGGAGGTCTCGGAGAGGATATATCAGAACATTGAGGCGGGCAAATACGATCTCAACGATAGGCGGAGTGGTGTGAAGGGGCCTGGGGCTGGTGGCGGAAACAGGACGGTGACTTTGGGAGGAGGCGGTGCCAATGGTGCTAAGAAGGGCACTGCAGGCGGTTGCTGCTGAAGGTGTGATCTTGTTGGTATATGCATTCGCACGGCGTTTGGGCGGTCTGTTGCTGTTGGGTACACATTCGCTGCATTGTTGCAGTACTGTCACAGTAGGCTTGTTCATGAGCAAAAGCCTAATTGCACCTCACTTCACGTTATGCTTGTCACTTGACAACGCTGAATTCTCACAAGCTGATGGTCACAGATTGCCCACGCACGTGTCTTCTGTCCGCCAACGCTCGATGCGCAGAAGCTGCTTGTCACAGATTGGTCGTTCACGTGTCTCTGGATTGACATCTGTTCGGGTGAGCATCATGTGCACCGTGACTAACCTTACGAAGAACATCGGATTGCGCTTTCACGAGCCAATCTACGTCGGCACAGTGTATAACTTCCCAGTCGCTCGTCTGACTTATTCCTCTCAACCGACACCCACTTCCTCCAAGCACCAACATCCCCTTTACTCTTGCTCCTTCCATTGCTACATCTCAACGACCTGCTCACACGTTCTCACTCCTAAACTCCCACTCGCATGCGCACGCGCGAAACCCAACCGCAACGATGGAGACCGAAATTGCCGATTTCTACACGGAACCGTATGACTGCAACATTCACGAGGCACGCCCAGACAACGTCGTATACACCGCCAGTTTCCGTGAGCTACAGAATCTCAACAAAGTAGCCGCGTCAGTGCTTCGCAAACCTCTCGAAGACTCGAAGTTCCAGAGCCGCCTCACCAAGGGCCTCATCAAGGAGATCACAAAGCGCACCAAGGAAGATTTTCCGGATCAGGTCAAGTTTGCCATTGTTGGGGACATGAAAGCTGGTTAGTATATCCTTGAAAGCATAGTGACAGTATCTCTGACAATCAACAGGCAAAAGCTCCGTCATCAATTCGATTTTGAGCATTGGCACGATTGCTCGAAAGGTAAGGATCTCTTTCGGAACAAAACGATGAAGGGTAATTCGCTGACGGATCTCAGGGAGACGGGGGCGATAGCTGCACCTGGGTGATTCAACGGTACCAGAAAGCATTCCCGGACCAAAGCTCCACTTATGCAGCAAAAGTCCGCTTCTTCGATAGAGAGGGGATCCGCAACACCATCGGAGACTTGTTGGCCAGGTACTATCGAGCTGCGAACAAGGATGTCAAAGACGAGGAAGACTGCGATGGTGACGGCGACGACGACCGTGACTACACAAGAGTTGAGTCGTACGGTGACATGCGGGACTCCATGACAGCTTTCAAGGCTTTGTTCTGCGAAGAGCCCGAGTTTGAAACAGAAGAACGTGCCCATGCTTTTTTGAAGCAAGCCAAGAGCGAGAACGACCCAAGGATCTTGAACAAGCTCATCGACTGGGCTGGTACTGTGGTTGAACGGCGTCTGGACGGCAAAACGGCATTACTCATTGAGAACTCGACTACAGACGGCCTTCTTTGGGAGCTCCAACCATACACTTACCAGATCGGCGGTCTTGAAGACGAAGGGATAGTTGCGCCGTGGCCACTGGTTAGCGCCATCGACTTTGGGCTGGATCACCCGCTACTGAACGAAGGCATCGTCTTCGTTGACTCCCCAGGTCTTTCCGATGCAAACTCTTCGCGCGCGAAGAACGCCATCCTGAGCCACCGCGAATGCACACACAAGATGGTCGTAGCGGAAATCGGGCGCGCTGAAGCCGACGGTGCGGTCAGAAAGCACCTTCAGGCTGGTAGCCGTACCAGAGGCTCTGGCCATATGCTGTTGGTCCTAACACACGGTGACACTATCGACCCGGAGACGGAGGTGTCCGGTGCGCCAATCGAGAAAAAACGCATCGCCCGGCTCGACACTGAACTCAAGAAACTACGTGCACAGAAACAACAAAAGTCACAAGAAATGATCCGGGCGCGCGCAGAAGACCGCGACGATCTTGTCGAAGAATTGCGGTCTTTCGGGCCAGACATCCGAAAGCTGACAATGGAGAGAGACAATGTCCGCCTGGAAATGCGTAATCGCAAAGTTGTGATCAAGATGCAAACGATCTACAAGGGCCTCACTTCGGATCCAAAACCGCTGAATGCTTTCGCCGTCGGCAATCAAGTTTATCAACAACACGTCGCCGGCTTTTCCGGTGATGACAAGCCGCTCATGTCTGTCGAGAAGAGTAGCATTCCCGCTCTCCGTAAGGCACTCTACATGATGCCCATACAAGGCAGATTGAACGACACCATGCACTTGGCTGAGACTCAGCTTCCGAACCTGGTCAACACCATCGAACTCTATTGCGCTCAGCTTCACTTAGCGCGAAAGAGCGAGATCGAAGCGATTGTGCTGGCGCCGAAAAAGCTGATTCACGCTGTGGTCCACGATTCTTTCGAGGCGCTCAAGATCCAAGTCCTCGACACCCTCCTGACCCCTATTAAACAGTACGAAAGCGATTGGATCAAGGAAGCCCGCAAGATCTCCAATGCTTGGACAATGAGTTCGATCGGCGGCCAGCTCACTCTTCTCAAGAGCCAAGGTTACAGGAAGGCGAACAAAGGGAAGAACAACACTAAAGGCATTGACTGGAACCAAGAACTCTTAGAAATCGGCAGTGACACTATCGAGGAAGCCTTTGACAGCTTCCACAGGAAGTTGGTCTCATCGCCGTGGGCGAAGGATCTGACAAACAACCTCATCAGACTGTGCGACGACGCTCGCAGAGAGATCAAACGTAAGCTGAGGATGAGCGAGCAGACATTAAAGCTCCTTGCTCTAGTTTCAATGTTACTAACATTTCACAGGTGACAACCAGTTCCACGCCCTAGCCTTGGAACCCTTCTTCAACACTTTCAATGGTCAAAGCCGGAACTTCGATCGTATCGTACGTGCTTGCGTCAAACAAATGAGCCGTCACTTCGGGTAAGCAACACCGTAACCGCATCAACCTAGCATCCATGCATGGATTCAAACCGGGAAAGAATGAAGACTGACACCCAAAACCAGTGACATCCACGGCCACGCCACCACGCGTGACCCAGACGACTTCATCACCCTCGCTATGAAGCCGATCTACCAGGAAGCAATCAAGATCAAGGGAGGTAAAGGCGCCCCGAAGCGGCGCGCCGAGCACATCGAAGGCGCAGTGGCAAAGCGGAACGGCGTATGGATCGAAGTCCACGATGCCATTGACGCGGGGTTTGACGTACTCTTCGGAAAATTCGAAGATCAGATGGTCACGAAGTGTGGAGCAGTCTTCGATTCCTTGCACAACAACTTCCGCTTGTTGTGCGATGATTCCGAGGCGAAGAGTGAGAAGGAGAAAGTGCTGGAGGGTGGGTTGCGGGACGACCTCAGGGAGAAGTCGCTGCAAGTGAAGGCTATGCTGGCTGAGGGTGGTGAGATTGCGAAGCTGGTTGCTGCGTGCAAGGTTTATCAGGCTCCTCCAGCGGGCGCCAGCCAGTCGCTGTTTGTACCGCAGTGATGGCGAGGTTTGGAATACGATTCGACGGGTGTTGGATGTGAGTGGTGAGACTGGAAGCATGGAAGGACTGATTGACTTGACCGGGTCTAGAGAACACAAAGCATAACTAGCTAGTATCCTCAGCAAACATCATTTTCAGAAGCAATGAGCATATCCATTGACTTGGTGAAATCCCTTTACCACAAGTAGCAAGTGTATGTCAGTAGTCCAGTGTAGCAACAGGGACGACGACGAGACAAAACCGTTGACATCACCGACCCAAAAAGCGACCCGGCTCATCCCTGCATGTGAACAAGAGGTCACGGTACCGAAACCGAACTGTGAGGTGTGTGATGTCGTTCAAGAAGGGCGATCATACAAGCACCATGGATGCTCTGTGTCGGGCACGGCCGCTAGCTCCCCCTCTTGGTCTGGTAGCAACGCAGGAATTGATTGGTTGCATGCTGTCATCTCCCTTCAGATCCACCCACGTCGGTTCAGGCTTTCTTAGCGCGACTGCAACCAAGATTCGCTGTGCAGCTCCTTGCAGTGGTGGAGGCCGTGCAATCATCATTACTGCTGCTGTCACTTAGGAGCTGCAAGCCTGATGACACTTCGCACTTTACTGCGCGTGTTTACTTGACTACCACTGTGGGCAGTATCCGCGTCCAAAATAACACGACTCTCATTGCATGCGAATACGGCAGCAAGCAACACGACCAAGCAAGCCTCGACGCCAAACTCTCAAGCGCGCGTGCGTTATTAACGGTGACTAGCGCATCCAGGCCAGCAGTGTTCCCTGTAACCCGCTCGTCTACCAAGGAGAGCCCAGAGCCTCACTTCTGTTTGAGAGAGCCGCCGTGCCGTCCGTGTAATAACGTGCGCGCACCGACCGGCCGCTCCTCGAGCCAGCAGCAAGCATTCTCACTCTGCAGTCTGCACTCTACTACTACCGTCCTGGACTGCTAAAGCGACCGCGCGACTAGGAACACCTCGAATCCTCAGCACAGCCACTGCCACACCCGCAGCAACCACCAGGCCGACTCGATATACCTAGTCAACCTGAGCTGAGCACGTCGCTCGCGCGTCAATTCCAACACAGCAGCAATGTCTACCGCCTACGGCAACTTTCACAATTTTTGTCGCGACACCGGCAGCATACACGCGACACTTCCTGTATGCAACCTGTTCGCAGGCTCACCCTCAAGAGATGGAACAGGCTTCGGCGGCTGTGATTTGGAGGGCATTTCCTTGGGCGGAGGTCGTAACCTGGCAAACTTGGGTACGTCGCATACACACTGCGAATACGGGAGAGGGTATCGCTGACAATTGCTAGGTTCAATACTGTGCGCAGGTCTCGCAGTCCTTGTCGCAGCATTCCTCATCATGCGCTCGAACATGAAGCGAGCTGCTGTCGGACGGAGGTAAGATACGCCCAAACAATCAATTCCTACAAGATCAATGCGAACTGACACAACGCAACAGAGAAATGCAGCTTTTCCTTATAGGATACATCATCATCTCCATCTGCGAGATCTTCACCATCGGCTGGTTCCCGCTCAGTGGCACCGTACGGATAGCTTTCACCGCAATTCACATCGCCTCGATCGTAGCCACCCTCTGGATTCTGCTTATGAATGCTGTCGTTGGATACCAGATCCTTGACGACGGAACAATTGCTTCCATTGGTCTCATTTTCGGCTCTGCGGCTGCTCTCTTTGTCGGCACTGGCTACATCGCACTCGACACTGGATTTGCTTTCACCAATTACTGGCAAGACACCGTGACCGACCCTAACAACCGGGCATACGCTCTCTACACCCTGTACCAGCTAGTACCTCTGATCTTCCTCGTCGCCTTCTTCATCCTGGAAGCTATCCTTGTCCTTCGCATTCTGGGAGAAGTCCGCCCAATGTGTAAGTAACACACTGCTTTCATTTCAGCCAATACATTGTCTGCGAATCCTGACTAACAATCTACACAGTCTACCTCGGTGCCGCTGCTATCCTCTTCGCCATCAGCCAGATCTTCCAATACGTTATTAGTGTGCACATCTGTAACGGCTCCAACGGTGCCATCAACGGCGGCTTCTTCTCGACTCTCTTCACCCTGCTGTCCGTCATCATGATCTGGGTCTTCTGGTCTAGCATCACGGAAGACGACTGGCCCATGCCGGCTTCGACAGGAAGCACCTACACTTGAGGAGCGAGGGAGAGAAAAAAAAACGAAAAAGAGAATCATGCAAGTGCGCTGTGCGCGCGTCGGGGTCTTTTCTTTGCTTAATGCATCTTAGAAGGTCTTGTGTGCTCACGGATCTGCCCCAGGTGCAGTCGGTCATGAGTTAACGAGTGTCTTTCCTTTTCTTTCCTGTCTCTTTTAATTGCGGTTTTTGAAGGGAGTCCCCTCGAGCCTAATGTGGGGAGCGAGGTCAGGTCTTCGTCCCGCAATGCTTGGGGTAAACCTCTATTTGTTGGATTGCTGGGGCTTTTATCACTTTAGATTGCCTCGAGGATTTCGTGTGAGCGCATATACCATTATATCTTCTTTTCTTGTTGGATTTAGTAGGTAGGTAAGTTAGCAGGTAGTTAATACGAGTAACACGTTTCCAAACATTATTGTTTGATATCTCAATCGCTGCGATTGGGTCACTTGTACTTACAGCTACGGTACCTACATTTTGCTCACTTAGATAAACTCTGGCACTGCTGGAACGACTCGACATGTCCAATTGATACAGATGCGCAGCCTCTGGTTGGTCACTCGAGGATGACTAATCTAGTGAGCCCCACTTTCTGCACCCTAATCGCGCCTTCTCACGTCGACGCTTCAACACTTCGCGACACAACACGCGAACGCCTTCGGATTGAAACAAAGACAAGCCCTCTTCTTTCCTCTCCCACAGGCCTCGATTGATCACATTAGTGTGTGCCTGATGAAAAAATGGTTTGAATTGTCGGGTGCCGCCAACACCACCAAACACAACCGCCACTCACTCGCGTTGCACATGTGATTGAGCGACGTGTAAAACTAGCCCCTCGACCCCCTTGCATAATCGCTTCCATCATGGCGCCACCATTCGAGGAAGTCGACACATCAGACGCCGACTCTATTGATATCGCTTCGACCCAAGCCAGCGATGCAGAAGCAGAAGAATATGGCGTAGAAAAGATCCTCTCGGAAGAGAGGTCCCAGGAAACGGGCGAGATGATGTACCTGATCAAATGGGAGCGCTATCCTCTACACCTCTCCACCTGGGAACCTGCCGAACACTTGCTGGATGATCAAATCCTCTCTGACTGGCAACAAGCAAAGGACGCGGTGAAAGCCGGCGTCGCTCAACCTTTCGATATGGACATCTTTTGGGAGGCTACAGAGAAATACCAAGACGAGAAAGAAGACAGAAAGCTTAGGCGTGCGGCCAAGAGGAGAAAGCTCGGTTTGCCATCGAGGGGCGGGAGCGTCGCTAACAGATCGTCTGATGAGGCGGGAGGTGTTGCGGAGAGTTCAGGGGACGATGAGATTCCTCGCGGCCGACAGAAGCGGATCGAGGATCCTACTCCTAAGCACAAAGGCGTTGCACAGAAAGCCAAGACCAGCTTGAACAAGCAGGTCACAATGATAATATCGAGCGATGAAAGCGGCGCCGACAGCGAAGGTGAAGTTCCATTGATGGAAAAGAGCAGAAAAAAGTCGGCAGTCAAAGCTCCCACTGGTCAGTCACTGTCAGGAGGCAGCAACGCTTTAAATGCGATCCCCAAGCCGGCTACCTCCGAAGCACGTGGGAAACATACAACCGCAGTTTCAGTAACACCCGCCACCAAGGTCGCACAGAAACGCCCGTCGGTACAGCTCACCGCGGCAGCCAAGAAAGCTGCTGCTACTCGCCCTCTCCCGTCAGTCACAGCCTCTGCCAATCTCGCAAAACGCACGCAACCGAGCTCATCAGCACGTAAAAGTGCACCATCAACTGCATCAGAATTCGGCAGCAACGCCACACTTCCGAGAAAATTGCCAGTCTTACCATACGATCCACCAAAGCGCAAAGCACCCGCCGACCCCTTTGACGGCTTCGGTAAATCAGCACCGGAACGCAAAGGTCGCAGACTCAGTGCCAGCAATCCCAAGAGCCAGCGTTTCAGCAATCTAGCCGAAGAGAATAGAGTTCGAAAGCACTCTGCCAAAGAGGGTGCTCCTGATCCAAGCGTGCTTGCAACTTTCAACCCTGTCACCGGCAGGTGGGACGAGCCGGCCATGAAGCATCGCGCTGCGGGTATTTCTTCTGCCAGTGCAGCCAACAATGTCTTTGGTCGGCGTGAGGCGCCTGCTCCTGTGAGGCAGCGAAGCGTATCGCTGCCTGCTACAGCTTCTGTGAATCACACGGCTCAGGCAACGTCCGAAGATAACACAACACCGTACCTAAAAGTGTGCTGGGACTGGCGAGACAGCAAGTGCTACAGAGACAATTGCACATTTGCCCACCATTTCATCACATGCCCAGCTTGGCGACAGGGTCATTGCCCTAAGAGAGAAATCGATTGCCATTTTGATCACCAGGAAGGCCGCGACCCCATCTTCCGTTCTACATTGGAGGCCTTGAAGATGGGGGTTCAGTTTCCAACTCACAATGCGAACTCAACCCCTCTCGGCGCCGCCCAGTCATCACAACAAATGGTCAGGCCTACAGTCCCTTCTTTGCCCTCTGCAGGAAAGCAATCGATCATCTTTTTGAAGCAAAACGAAATCCCTTGTTTCTTCTGGGCTCGTGGTCACTGCTTCAAGTCAGCAGACAAGTGCAAATTCGTGCATCACAACACAGGCGCTCCGTTAGATCCAAAACAGATCACATGCGGTTTCTGGTATGCGCAGGGCCAATGCATGCATCCCACGTCATGCAAGTTTGCACATGAAGAAATGGCGTACAGTGGTTTGGGATCTCGTGATGAAAGCACCATCACCTGCAGTTTGTGGCTTGCCGGTCGGTGCAAAAACGACCGGTGCGAATTCGCTCACCACGAGACTGATTGCAGATCCTTGGGTCCTCCGAAACTGGCGTCAGCCGATGATAGAGAAATGAGCCCGGGCGAGGTAGTGGACGATGAACCGATTGCTGAACACACAGGTGCTTCTCACACAGGCGCTGCACAAACGACCGCTGCACAAACGACCGCTGCACAAACGACCGCTGCACAAGCGAGCGCTGCAAAGAAGCTCGCTGCAGAGAAGGTCGCCTCACAGATAATCGCGGCTGCACAAACGACCGCCGCAAGGACTACAGCCGCAGAAACGACCGTCACGCACATCACCGCTGCACAAAGAAGCCCCGTGAAGACTGGCGTTGCTCCTACGGCAAACATGATCCCAGCTTCCCGGCGTCCATCCCTCCCTGTTCCCCGAAATACCGATCAACCTGCATTCATTAACGATGTTGCTCTAGAGGTCCGGCATGGAGATTTGAGTGAGTTCAAGACCGCGACACGGCTAGTATGTTCTACGAAGCAAGATGCCGCCGCGCTGAACGATGCGATCGGTATGAACCCACAACTGGTTCTCGATTTCACAATGAATGACGAAGTGATCCGAAAGCAGGTCGCCAAAGTCCTGGAGAGGGGTTTGAAACTTGTAACCGGGGACATCATCTGCAAGGAACCCCGTCGCGATCATGCTAGGAAATTAGCAGACGGATTGCACCAATCCTCAAAGTGTGGATTAGTCAATGCTTCCACGTACACGCTATTAGTGTATCCCACTGGCACTGGAGAGTGGGCTTTCTTGACTCGAGAGGGCGACGCAAAGAGCTCACAAGCACCGTTGAAGTTCATACTGCTACCGGTTGCGATTTCCGAAGCTCCCACATCGAAAGATCCGGCCCCCAAGGACACCACCGATATCGAGACCGATAACCCGTCAGAAGATTGGTTGACGAGTGCAGACGTCGAGAGACTACTGAGGGTCAACGATCTCAAAACAGAGGAAAGGGTTTTCATCATGATGCCACCATCAAAAGCCGATGAGATGCTGCGCATGGCCAAGGTCTTCAAGGACCGTTTCAAGCAACCCGATTACTCAAGACGTGAAACTCGCGTTTGTACCTCACTGGACGAAGGCAAATGGGACTCTCTTGCGGAAACGGGGCGTCACGGTGGTGGTGGGGGTTTGTTAATCGTAGACTGGGAGGTTGCGCTGTGGGAGGTTCCGCACCTGGCTGAAATACTCCATCATTCCAGCTGGCGTGTCTTTTCTGTGGGCGTCGACACGAGTTTAGCTGACAAGGAAAACCGCGCACCAGCCTTTGGCTGCCAGCGACTGTTTCCCATGGGCGATGTTGTTTACGTCACCGACGATGTTTTCAAGAAGGCTCCCGAGAAGGTGTTGCGAATCATTGACGAAGTCAACCGACGAAACGATTCGAAGCCTCCGGGCGCGTCGAGGCACAAAATCGCCGCCCGCCCGGGAGTCAAGATGTGGTTGATGGAACATGTCGCCCAGCACGCGCAAGACGCCGAGGACCCTGTGTGGCTGAAGCTGCTCCACGCCGTCTGGGATCTCTGCCCTGACGACAAGCAACATATGTTCTACCCGGGAAACCCTTCGAAGGACGCGGACATGGTCTCCGAACCCGCCACGCTGATGCCCACTCATCAGACATTGTTCGACAAAGACCCAGCTGCGGCTGTGGACTGGATGGTGAATTGGTTCGCCGGCTGGGCTTGGATGAACGCGGACACCTTCCGCCGCTTCACCGTGTGTCACGAGGAGCCCAACACGGGACACATTGAGCTCGATTGCAATTACAACAAGGTTCGCGTTGGGATTGTATCTGACCCCAGGGGTTGGGCGAAGGAGTACAGTTATGTGCTTTTCAGGACTCCTGATGAGTGGTTGAAGGAGAAGTCAAAGGTGAAGAAGTGACGTTGAAGACGTCATGGCGGCGGCGGCATGTGGGCAAAGGACTGTTGGAGAGGAAGTGTTGGAGAACAACCGTTGGCGCAGAAGTGACGCCGAAAGATCGACAACGAAGGACCCGATGGAGAAGGACTGACTGCAAAGAATTGAGGGAAAAAAATAAAGGGATGGACAAGAAAGCATGGCGAAGAAGCTGACCCGACAAAAATGCGGCAGGAAATGAATGGACAAAAAGACGTGCGAGCAAGTAATGGAACGAGGGAGGGAGGGGTCAGGACGACTAGTACAAGGCGAGACGACATGGATACTGATGACTTTTCTTTTTGTTGAGACCGCCAGGCAGAAGCGACTACTGTTTGCATTGTCTTGTACGGTTGCGTTGCATTATGATATACCCTCTAGTGTTTGAATGTTGATTTCCCATTAGTTCGTTTCGTCCTTTCAATTGCGCATGTCCCGATCTAATCCTTCACAGCTTCACCATTTGCTGACATCCCAGACCTTTCTGGCCTTTCTGGCTGTAACGCCACAGCTGCCCGTCTAACCAATTTGCACCTTGATAGCCTGTTCGACGGCACTCTGAAGCGAATCAACATCCCCGTCCATCCCAATCACCGCGTTGTGACGTTTCTGCCCGTAGAGCGTCCCACCATCCGACCAAATCCGCCTCAGCGAAAGCGGCACAGCTCGAGCGTCCTTCTTGGCCCACGCCTCTTTTTCAAGCTCCTTCAACGACTCGAGATCAGTAACGTCAACATCCCACTTCCCACCACCAGTCTGCGTCTCGAACTCCTTCAGGATCGCACGTGGTGTCGTCGTGAACGAGTTGCACAACAACGCACGATTCTTCGCTTCCACCGGGTGGCAGAGAGCAGCGACCACCAGCTTACCCACATCTCGCATCGTCGTCAAATTGATCTCTCTATCCGGATCGCCCAGCAGCACAGCCTTCTTGCGCTTCACGTCGAACGACCCACTGACTTCCGTTGCCGCCGGCGCCGCACTGAGGTACAATCCTAGATCGGCATCCGCATACGGCCCTGTGACGACAAACGTGTACTCGAGCGATCGACAAGCCGCCAACGCCGCGCGCACCTTCAACTTCGCCTGATGCGGCAGCTCCGAGCTGCTGGTAGCACTATGCGCCACGTCGGTCCCGAACTCCGACGGCAAGAAACGCTTCACGTCCGGGTGCGCGTCTGCAATCTTGATCAAATCGAGCTGTGCGGAAATCACTTGCCGCCCGACGCACGAGACGATTGTGTCGAAGCCGGCGTAGGCCTCGCGGACGTCGTCGGCGAGGCGCAGGTCGCCGGCGATGATCTCGACTCCGCGGGCGCGTAGGTCGTCGATGAAGTATGCTTTGGTGAAGAGAGTGTTTGTCGAGGTGAAGAGGCCGATGCGAGCAAAGTTGGCGGCGTGGCGGGCGGAGACGATGGCGTTGCTGATGTGTTCGCCTATCAGGCCGGTGCCACCGATTATTAGGATGTTGCTTTTGGGAGCGTCGGGGATGGTCATGTTGGAAATGCTTGAGGTTTTATTTGTCTTTTCTTGTCCAGAGAGGTTTGTTGTTGCTCGCTTCTGAATTTATGTTGCGTGGGTGGTGGACTTTAGGCTGATATCATGTCGTTGGAAGTGATCTTCACTCTTCAGAGGAATTGGATCTTTCGAGCGATTGAATTGGAGCTCAGTGTAATTACTGTATTTTTCTAATAGATTGTGTGCAAATAAGAAGTCAAGTGTCAAGTGTCATTCATGAGTGAATGGAAGGCGTGTCTTGGGCTCGGCCAATGAACGACGTCGGCCAAGCACACGCAGTCTTGGATGGCTCCACTTGGATGGCAGGCGACACGAGTGTTTGCTTCTGCACGCACCCACGTTGCATCTCACATCGGACGATTGCCGCGGCTAGATATCTTCCGTGTACTTGTTCCATCCATGTTCATGCATGCATGCATACAGCACATCCCACGTGATCGGATTCAAAGGATGAGCGGCCTGTGACTCGAGGCTTCGTGATCGGCAACGCTGCAGCACTGTCTCATCCGGACACCAGCGAAGCGCGTGCGGTCTTCCTTCTGCCTGCCAGTATGGATTACACTTTCGTCTCACAATTCTCAGGCGATGGACCTAAGCGTCGTCGACTAGCTAAAGCCTGCGAGACGTGTCGTTCTCGCAAAGTGAGTCTTAATATTGAAGATACGTATGCCAAAGGTAAGCTGACATGCTTTCAATCAGAAACGATGTGTGCATTTTGCTACTGGAAGGAATGCAACAAACCAGAGCCGGGCAGATTCACCTACTACTAATGGCTCAAGACATCAGTCTACTGCGGCCAACACGTCTCCGGCGTTCTCTGGCGATAATGCCACGCCGCAGAGTCTCACGAATGAAATCTCGAACGGAAACGGTAACACGCGGAAAAGCACTCAGAGACGAATGTCATTGTCTGCTTTAATGGACTCAACCGCTCAGCAATTCATCAGCGACTTGCATCCGGAAGCTGGGTTTTTGGAACGCAATTCTTCTCGGCCACGACATCCAGGCGCGAAGGCCACGGCGAACGTCGGCGTCTGGGTCGACAAGCAGGAATGGAATGAACTCATCAGACAGAGAGATGAGGCAACTTCTAGTACTACAAGCGATGCTCAAGATCGGATGCCGAAACCGACGTCCACACAGATAGCTGGTCTTGTGGATGTATACTTTCGGAAGATACACCCCATGCTGCCTCTGATTGACGAGCTGGAATTCCGAGAAGCATTCGCAGCTGGCGTCGTGCCCGAAGCATATCTATATGCAATCTGCATTGTCGCCGCCAAAGACAAAGAAGCAGAGCCTTTACTGTGCTTACCGGACTCAGACGTGCCAGTCGCACCGAGGGACTTCTGTAGTAGCCTACAATCTTCCGTCAAAGCAGCCCTTGCCGTTACCGGCCGTTACGATAGACTGACTCTCATAAGGATGAGTGCGCTGATATCATTCCATATCGAAGGACCGGATGGCGCGGAAGATGCATCGATGTTTGTTACTCAGGCGATGCACCACTGTCAGACTCTTGGACTACATCTTGGGCAGCAATCTAGTCTTCCGACTCGGAGTACAAGACCAATGAAATTGCTTTTTTGGACCATTTGGACTCTGGATCGCTTCAACGCAGCGATCAATGGCCGTCCAATTATCATGGCTGATCACGACATCGCCATCGAACCGTTCGAGAGGGGAGAAAGCGAGTTCCCTGCATTTGAGATCTTACTGAAGATCGCTCATATCATGAACGATGTGATCGGCTTCTACCGTCCTGGTAACCCTCCGACGGTCACTGGTTGGGAAGACGTCTTCCCAGGATTCGAGGAGATCATTGATGATCTGAACGGATGGTCCCTGTCACCTGCGCTTCTAGCAACACTTCACCTCGCATACCTAGTCACAGCGATTCTCTCGCATAGGAGCAAAGGCGTCAAAGATGTCCAAAGTCTCACGACTCCGTCTTATGTGCGCCAAAGTATAGCGGCGATCCAAATTACTCGGATGATGCGACCAGAACGACTAGCCACATTACACGCCTTGCCAATATTGCCATACGCCATCTCTTTAGCCCTCTCAGTCTCGTACCAACGTCTCCGCCAAGACCAGCTTCGGCACTTACAAGAAGACGCACGCATGGACTTCGAAGCATGCTGCGTCATCCTCAACGACCTCCGTCGCACCTTCTCCTCGTCGGACGCCATGGCGACGCTGGCACAGAAGGTGACCGCCGAGCTACGCCGAGCTCCCAATCTTTCGCCCTTCCGAGTCCAGCGTCCGTCGAAAGATCAACGCATATTGGCTGGTTTTGCAAGCGCTTGCAGAGATCATGGAGAGCCCGTCATCGATGGGCAACACAACGCCGACGTCGAACCATTGCCTACGACGAGCCGCAATTTAATCCGTCGCGACATGGCCGAACCGGCAAATGAGGCTGAGGCGGGCGCTTTGACGCAGCTGGACGTCGGGCAGGAGCTGTTCGAGGGGATAGACGACATTTTCGGCACTTATCTTGATCCGAATTATCCCGTCAATTTGGAGGACTTGTCTTTTCTTGACGATTTGGGCAATGTGGACTGGGCGGCGCCTAGCATGTAATGTTTGTTCTGTCACGATATATCGATCTCGTACACATTCGGTTGTCATCTCTAAACGCACATCTTACGCTGGTACATCTGCAGGTATTGAGCATTGCAATCAAATTTGCAATGGCTATCGGGTGGTGAAGTTTCAATTGTTTTCTGGAGACATAGTAAATTCGATGCTGAACTCCATGTTCCTAGATCAAACAACAACAACAACTCTTCACTTCGAAGACTAGAACATCTCAGGATATACTTGACATATCTCAGCGCGGTCAAGATACCCCAGGAACCATCAGTATCGCTTTTGATGATTGACTAGACAAATGCGAACGATATACAGATCGGAGCCGAACCCCAACCCTAACTCTTTCAAAGACAGTTCTCTCATGCGAAACACATCTCCTAATGTGCAGGCAACATCCCATCGATCTGCTTGCAGCCTTCCACCGGCACAATCCACACCAACCGCTGAGAAGTAAAGATCTCCACAATGGGCTTGCACTTGGACAGTAAATTGTCGTCCTCGAAGATTCCGGCTCTGATCACCAGTGTTCCATTGACCTCTCCATCCGGACCAATGCTGCCGCCGTACAGAGGAGTTCCTAGAGACAGTGTAAGTTGATTGACATGCATACATAGGACATGCTTTTTCGTATCGTAACTCACCACAATCGGGACAGAAGTAATTCTTCACGGTGTTGCCGCTGTCGGCGGTCTTAACGATTTCTTTCGGTTCACCGGTGATTTCCAACTCAGATCGCTGGGTGAGGAAATTGAGAGTGTACGGTGAGCCGGAGAGTTTGCGGCAGTCTAAGCAGTGGCAGATTCCCTTTTGGTTTCGAAGGATGATTTGTTAGAGTGAGGACTCCTGTAACATGTTCAGGTGCGTTTGGAGTTGGAGTAGAAATTGGAGATAGTCGAGTCGTGCTACGGACTGGGTTCACATACTGCTGTGATGCTGGTGCCTGTGTATTTGACCTTTATATTGCCGCAGAAACAGCTTCCGAGAGGCATTTTGTTTGTGAAGGTTGATTGGATCTTTGGCGGCGAAAACTAGGTGGTGATGGAAGAATGATGGCGGAGGAATGTTCGCGTGGAGGAGAAATGGTGTACAATGTCTTTCAATTCTAGAATGAGGATCGTCTGGTTCTTAAGTAAATGTGTCAGGTTTGTATCTCAGTAAGCAAGGCAATGTAGGCATTGGTATTCAGCTGTGATTGTTGCACAAAACGTCTGCATAATAGAGGTTGGTGCTTCAATGCGAAGCATACACAGATGAATTGGGTTAGACCGAAGCCATGACTGCAGTATAACGGTTGTGAAAACTCCCTTCTTCACAGCGAGGCAAACGCTCATTCAACTTCCCAGCCTCCTCTGCGACTCTTACATCACTCCACCCTCGATCTTTGGACGCGAACACTAGGGTAAGGATTGCATGTTGGTTGGTCTATTCAACAGACTGCCATGTACTAGTCTGTATCGTGGCGAGGCACGCAGCACGCTTTGCGGCGTCAAGAGACAAATTATGAGATGGTCCATTCCACCAGCAGGTCTAACAAAACTACAATGTCGTCGAAGCTGCCCACAAAAGCAACATGGCTATCTGGTCAAACTCTGCTTCATAGCGGGCAGTATTCGTTATGTATTTGCGTTCCGTAGGACCGTGGTAGTCCGATAAAGTTATACCCGTTTAAGTTATTGAAGGCAAGTCAAAAAAGTATGTCGCCTAACCAAGAGAGTGCAAGGCCCAGATCCGACCTAGTGGCAAAATAACACTCAAATAGAGGTCTCAATACACCTAGGTAGTCCACTTGCCCACCTCCGCCGAGGATAGCTTTGCAGACTTCAAAGTTCGAAGGCCATCTTGGTCAGCACTCGCGCGGGTAACGCCGCCATACAGTTGACGCAACATTACGAGAGAACAACTTAAACATGGAATACGGAACAGAAGTCGACGTCGATCGCAAGCAATGCCGTCGTGTTGTGCCCATGAAGATACTGGCCCTCGGATGCGGACGAACTGGCACAAACTCCCTCAAGCAGGCGCTACAAATCCTGGGCTACGAAGAAACTTACCACATGTCGAACTGCTCCGGCAAACATCCACGGGATTGCGAAATGTGGCTCGATGCTCTGAAAGCAAAGTACGACGGTGAGGGGACTTTTGGCGTGAAGCAATGGGATCAGCTGCTGGGACACTGCATGGTATGGTGACATGACTCGAAAACGAAGGAGCAGTTGTGCTGACCACCACTCCCGGGCCGTCACTGACTTCCCAGCTGCTTGTTTCGGGCCAGATTTGATTGCAGCCTATCCAGAAGCCAAGGTCATCTTGACAACTCGTGATCCTGATGCATGGGTCGAGTCAGTCCGGTCGACTCTCAACTGGAGATACAACGACAAAGTTTTGTATTGGTTATCTTTTGTGGACTGGGGCTGCTGGATGTACGCACCAATGTACGCAATGATGTGGGATCGTTTCTTCGAAGGAGACTTCGACAAGAAGGCGAAAACAGTCTTCGAGCAACACTCTGCGGAGCTGAAGTCTCTCGTCCCAGCTGAGAAATTGTTGGAATACGATGTAAGAGAGGGATGGGAGCCGCTTTGCAACTTCTTGGATGTTGATAAGCCAGATCAGCCTTTTCCTTCGGGCAACGACAAGACCGGCTTTCGTTCATCTTGCAGGTCGAAAGATTTATCAAAAGCTAGGAAGGCTATGAGGACCATCTGCTTAGCAGCGACAGCTGTTTTGTTGTGTGGAAAGCTGGTGAAACGTGTATGGTGAGCTAGCAGACAAATTGTTCTACCAAACATCATATAACCAGTACAGATCTGTCACTCAACCTAATACATTGTGCAGATCTCAATGCAATGCCAATAACGCCGATTGGGCACCTTCTCATACAGCGACACCCCTTGGCAAGAGTTCACAAACCGAATAGTCCACAGAATGAACGAGCCTACACTGTCTGGCTTCACCGCCAACCAGGCGCACAGTCATCCCAAAACTTTTCTTTCTCCGTCATGCTTCTTTGCAGTGCCATCACAGCCTTTCTCCGATCAATGAAAAGGTAACGATCTCTGACCAAAGACTCTGAGACCTCGCGCAACATATCAGCAGCAAGTCCGCAAAGCCCTGAGTCGCCGAGCTCTTTGATGAAGCTACGATTTATGCACAAATCCGTCGCGTGCTCCATGGTGAGCTTGAGAAAGCACGCGCGCAACGGGTCGTCGGACTTGGCAGTTCTTGCGCCGACTTCTTCCACGACTTCAATGAACCTCCTCAGTTCCGGACGGAGGTCCACTCTCCGATCCACGATTTCTCCGAAACTGTTGCACGAGTATGCGCGTAGCTTTTCGATCTCGTAGTAGTCGGCGAGGCCGTACACCCGGGCGTGGGTTATCAGTTGGTCGACGATCCCGAGGCTGTGCAGTGGGATGCCAGGGCTGAAGACGTAAGTGGAGCGCGAACCAGACTGTTGCTGTCTGCGGACCGGCTCTCCACTTTGGGATGAAGCAGCGTTCTGGGAAGATAGCGAAAAGGTGTTGAGCGAGTTGCTAATCGAGGCAGCACCACCATCGCTATCACCATCAGCAGCAGCAGGAGCAGTGGCGGCGGCGGCGTCGATGACAGCAGCCAAACCTTCGCTTTTAACAACCTTCCCTTTCTCGGCTTCTTCTTTCTCGGCCTCTCTGTCCTTCTGCTCGATGTCCGCCAGCTGAGACTCTCTCTCCAACATCCGCAAGGGGACTGGCCGCTTCGTCACCTCATATTTTCCCACGTAAGCATGTTCAAGCATCAATGCCACGGTACCGCTGTCGAACTCGTTGTGCTCGACGACTTTGGTGCGGTCTTCTCTCATGCCTGATTCGCACATTTTGGCCAAGACTTGTGATTGGGCGCAAACGATAAATTTGTGAATGTTGAAGCGTCGGCCATCGCGACAGAGGATGGTGAGGTCGGTGGGTCCGTCGACGAGAACTCTGTCGGCGATGGCGTCGGCGAGGATGTTGGCTTGCATCTTGTCTGGTGTGGCGTTGTCCTGATGGGTTTGATGGGTCTGATGATTGGTGGTTGTGGTGTTTGTGGTAAGGGAGTGGAGTGCTATTTATCTGTTCATGGTGGCTTGATCGTGTTAGCTTCTATACAAAGAAATGTGTGCAATAATCGTTTACGCATGTTTGCAAGGTACAAAGAGAAGATCCTGGAACC
>Ga0265797_10001679_pt1 | contig 38755 bp, 26 predicted proteins | sample P2T30metagenome_FD_192433 | JGI IMG/M metagenome (GOLD analysis project Ga0265797, IMG submission 192433) | Plant litter microbial communities from East Loma Ridge, Irvine, California - P2 T30 | ecosystem: Environmental > Terrestrial > Plant litter > Unclassified | place: USA: California...
CCTGGTCTCTCAATATGCATGGGAGCGCAAGGAAGCAATCCAGAAGACCATCATGTCCATGACACTGGGCAAAGACGTCTCGTCGCTCTTCCCCGACGTCCTCAAGAACATCGCCACCGCAGACCTCGGCCAGAAGAAGCTGGTCTACCTCTACCTGATGAACTACGCAAAGTCACATCCGGACTTGTGTATCTTGGCTGTCAATACGTTCGTGCAAGACTCGGAGGATCCTAATCCGCTCGTCAGGGCATTGGCCGTGAGGACGATGGGCTGTATTCGGGTGGAGAAGATGGTGGATTACATGGAGGAGCCGCTACGGAAGACGCTGAAGGACGAATCGCCGTACGTTCGCAAGACTGCCGCGTTGTGCGTCGCAAAATTGTTCGACTTGAACCCGGTGCTGGCTGTGGAGGAAGGCTTCATTGAGACACTGCAGGAGATGGTCGGCGACTCCAACCCCATGGTTGTCGCCAACGCCGTGACTGCGCTTGTGGAGATCAACGAAGCAGCACCGGAGACAAAAGCGCTGGTTGTTACAAGCACATTGCTGAAGAAGATGCTCCTCGCGCTGAACGAGTGCACAGAGTGGGGACGAGTCACAATCCTGACCACATTGGCAGAGTATCAGGCACAAGACACCAAGGAAGCAGAGCACATCTGCGAACGAGTAAGCCCTCAATTCCAGCACGTCAACCCGTCGGTCGTCCTCGCAGCTGTCAAGGCTGTCTTCATGCACGTTCAGCACATTGAGAGCTCGCAACTGCGCCAACAATACATCAAGAGAATGTCGCCTCCGCTGGTCACTCTCGTCTCATCACAGCCCGAAGTGCAGTACGTTGCGCTCAAGAACATCGATCTGCTACTGCAGAAGCAGCCTGGAATTCTGGACAAGGAGCTACGCGTATTCTTCTGCAAGTACAATGACCCGCCATACCTCAAACTCACTAAGCTGGAGATTATGGTCCGGATAGCCAACCACACCAACGCTGACCAGCTGCTTAATGAGCTTAAGGAATACGCGATGGAGGTGGACATGGACTTTGTGAAGAAGGCGATTCGTGCCATTGGCCAGGTGGCGATCAAGATCGAGGAGTGTGCTGAGAAGGCTGTCAATGTGCTTCTTGAGCTCATCAACACCAAAGTCGGCTACGTCGTGCAGGAGGTTATTGTTGTGATCAAGGACATTTTCAGACGCTACCCGGGCTACGAGGGTATCATTCCTACCCTTTGCCAGTGTATTGATGATCTGGATGACCCCGACGCCAGAGGCAGCTTGATCTGGATTGTTGGAGAGTATGCCGAGAAGATCTCCAACGCAGGCGATATTCTTGCTGGTTTCGTTGACGGCTTCAACGAGGAATTCACACAGGTTCGTATTAGTATTCTTACCCAGGAACTGGTGACACATGCTAACAATTCGGTGAATTGCACAGACACAACTCCAAATCATCACAGCAGTCGTCAAGCTCTTCTTGAAGAAACCCGACGAATCACAAGGTCTGGTGCAAAAAGTGCTCCAGGCTGCCACAGCAGAGAGCGACAACCCCGACATCCGCGACCGAGCATACGTGTACTGGCGACTACTGTCCTCCGATCCTCAAATCGCCAAGAATGTCGTCCTCTCTGCTCGCCCACCAATCACAAGCACAATACCTGTGCTCCCTGGTCCACTGCTCGACAGCCTTCTTCCTCACCTTTCAACGCTTGCTTCAGTCTACCACAAGCCTCCTTCAGCTTTCCTCGGCCAAGGTCGCGCTTCCGCCCTGCAAGCTGCTGCCATCGAAGAAGCAAAACAAAACGCCCGCGAGAACCCTATCGCCGCAGCAGCTGTTTCGGCAGCAGTGGCCGGCGTCAACTCATCGAGCGCTCCTCAGAATGCAGAGAACCTGCTCGACATCGATTTCGATGGTGCAGCGCCCGCATCAATGCAAAAGGAGCCTGCGATGGGCGGATCTGGCCTCGAGGGTCTGGCCGGCACGCCACAGCGCGTGGCCAGTCCTGGTATTGCATCGCCTATCGCACCCAGCGGCGGTATGGACGATCTGATGGGCATGTTCGGCAACACGCCAGGTCCTGCAAATGGAGCCGGTGGTGACGCTGATCTGATGAATGGTTTCGCCGGCTTGGACATGAACGGCGGACAGCCTCCTGCGCCTCAATCTCAATTCGGCGGCGGAGGCGACAAGAAGAAGACGAACGAAGACCTACTGGGCCTGTTCTAGATGGAAATAGACGACTACTAACATGACGATGTTTCTACGCAGCCCTGTGATTGTTTCACGCCGTTTGGGTCAGCGGGGAAAATGACATGTGCCGTTGGGCATGTCTCTGAAAGAGTTTAGCTAGTAGCGCAGCAGAGGTCTGGCGAACAAATTTATATTAGCGATTGAGCGTTTGCTTGTTTTACATCACTTTACTACTACGATGTCGTTTGCATATGTTGTACTACACGCCAGCACGTGGTCAAGAATGGCTTTCTATGTAGGATGCAAGGGAACAAGCTTTCTCGGGTACCTGACGCCCGGACTGGCTGGCATGGCGCTAGGGGACGGCAATGTTGCCAGCTGGAGCTTCTTGCGGATAGATAGCAGAGGGAAAGTGTTCATTTGATCTTCTTTCGACGATTCGACTTTACGATAACTACACTTACAACATAACCTCTTCTTTACAGTGATTGGATTGTACAACTCCCATACAATGCAAAACTAAAACTCAACTAACGACCAACAACCACCACCGAGCCACCTCGCTCTCCACGCCACTATCACATGTCACGCCAGCGATAAGCCCTTCCCTCTCAACCACCAACCAGCAACACAACAACACACCACACACCTCCCGCGACCATGCTCGCCCGCCTCGCCCTCGCACTCCTGTGCCTCCTCCCCCTCCTCGCCCTCGCCGCCGAAGACTACTACAAGCTCCTCTCCGTCGACAAAGACGCCGACAGCCGCCAACTGAAAAAAGCCTACCGCAAACTCTCCAAGCAGTACCACCCCGACAAGAACCCGGACGACGAGACCGCGCACCAGCGCTTCGTCGAAATCTCCCAGGCCTACGAGGTCCTCTCGGACGACGAACTCCGCCGCATCTACGATCAATACGGCCATGAGGGCGTGACGCAGCACCAGCAGGGGGGCGGAAGGGGAGGAGGACGCGGGCGCGACCCGTTCGATGTTTTCGGGCAGTTCTTCGGCGGTGGAGGGCATTTCGGACGAGGACAGAGGAGGGGTCCGAACATGGAAGTGAGGGTGCACATGCCGCTGCGCGACTTCTACGTCGGCGCCGAGCACGAGTTCAAAGTGGAGAAGCAGATCATCTGCGAGAAGTGCAGCGGCAGCGGCAGCGAGGACGGCGAGCGGGATACTTGCCACAAGTGTAAAGGCCACGGCATGGTGGTGCAGAAGCACATGCTGGCGCCGGGGATTTTCCAGCAGATGCAGATGCAGTGTGATGCGTGCGGCGGTAAAGGCAGCACTGTCAAGCACGTGTGCAAGACTTGCAATGGAGCGCGGGTGGTTAGGTCTGAGGAGTCGTATGAGTTGCACATTGAGCCTGGTATGCCCAAGGGCGTGCGGGTGAATTACGAGAACGAAGCGGACGAGAGTCCCGATTATGAAGCGGGCGATCTGGTGGTGAATGTTGTGGAGAAGGATCCTGAGATTTCGGCGGACGAGGCGCATAGGCACGATGGGGCTTTCTTCCGGAGGAAGGAGAAGAACTTGTTCTGGCGCGAGGCGCTTTCGCTGAGGGAAGCTTGGATGGGCGGCTGGCAGAGGAACATCACACACTTGGACGGACACGTCGTCAGGCTGGAGAGGAAGCGCGGCGAGGTCGTGCAGCCGGGCGCGGTGGAAGTGATCGAGGGCGAAGGCATGCCGGTGTGGCGGCACGAGGGCGACGGGCCTGAGTTCGGCTCGCTGCACGTCGAGTACGTGGTTGTCTTGCCCGATCAGATGGAGAAGGGCATGGAGAAGGAGTTCTTCGAGCTTTGGGAGAAGTGGAGGAAGAAGAAGGGAGTCGATCTTCACAAGGACTCTGGACGACCGAAGCATGATGAGCTATAGCCCATTTATTTGTTGCATGCATTTGATAGAGGTATAGAAACTGACTTGATGACGATGAATCTCATGCAGTTCTCTTATTTTGATTTCGGATATTGTATTCGATGAACCGCCAATTCCTACAAAGCCCAGGCGGCTGTAATACACTGTCTACAGAAGAATGAACCAAATCAATCGATGGTCGTCAAGTCAGCTATCCAGAAAACATCACTTGGCCTGAGAAGACTTCACAGCCCCAAATATCGACCACGCACAATAGTTCTCAGCAGACATCGATGGACACGAAGGAAACGCGAGCTCGGGAATCTTGTGGAAGAAGCCAGCACAACCGGTGTGGTCAAAAATTGAAGCAAGGTCACACGGCAAGTTCTGAGAGGTGTGCGAAATATGTTCAAATAACATTCCAACAACAACATAAAAACACCAATTTTTGGCACAAGGATATCTCACAGCCACCTGACCCATGGATCTAACGCCGCATTTCTGCACCACCCGTCTGGCTCCCCAAAAGCAATACTCACCTTTTCAGCAAACGCCTTGTTCGTGGCCAAGTCCTGTCGGCCGCGTGTGTCAAAACTTTTATCATTACACGCCTGGAGCCGGCAAGTGGCCATGACCGTGAGTCTGTTGCACCATAGGATTGGTGGCTCCCCACAAGATCGTATTCAGCACCGAGTAAGGCGACTGCTCGTCACCAGATCCCATTTCCGAGTTCGGTGTGGTGTACATCGCTGGATTGTGCTCTAGCTTCAGAGAGCCATCGGCTGACAGACCAATGCCAGCGTCATTCAAGTGTTCCTCGTAGCGCTGTTGGCCACCAGGAACTTCCGAGATACCCAGGCGATTCAGTGCAGAAATTCCGCGCTGCAAAGGTGCAGCCACCTCGTTGGGATCAATGTTGGTGGTAATATCATGAATGGCGCTGATGAAGCGAGCGAGCAGATGGCGCGCACGATCATTCTTGTTGTGCTCACCAAGAATGCCCAGAAGTAAAGCAGAACCCAGTCCACGATGAATCGCCGCCCAAGACTGGCGAGCGTAGGCTGTAATGTTGTTGAGGCCCAAGAACGCCTCAACAGTGTTGATAAGGTTGTCAACACACAACGGTCTGTACGCCGAGAGCATCTCCCTGCTGGCGTGGCGAGTGCTGATGGCCGGTCGACACAGCTCGGAGAGGGTGTAGGATGTGTGCAGATACAAAGCCCAATGTTCCAGCGTTTGCTGTGGCGAAGTGCACTTTCTCGAGTCCCTGAGGTATTCGGCAGAATCTCTCATGAGCTGGCTGATGGCTTCTCGGTGGGTGGCAATCTTTTCGTGCATTTCATGAGCGCTCATTTCGCTGATCCTTTCACGATCACGCACAATCTCGAGACCCACTTGCACCAGAGGGTACATGGTTCTGTGGTACTCTGAGATGTTGCCGTAGCGCATTGGCATAGGCATGGTCGTCTTTGTTGCGGTTGTTGGTCCCGAAGCACGATCGTATATGATAGAGAGTAGGCTATCTTGCCAAACAACGCCCCACCACAGTTTCGACCGTGGGAATGCCAGTTCTCTAGGTATGCTTGGGGGACAAGGCTGATGGATACCAAGACCTTGAGCAAGTCGTATGGTAAGTCCGTGCAGCGCCCAAGCAGTCGCAGCATTCATGTTGTTGGTCAAGACGTTCTGGATGATCAGCAAAGTCTGCACGGTCTCGAGTCTGACTTGTGAGAGGAAGTTGACAATTCGTAGGCACTCCATCGCGCAGCAAACTGTGAATGATCAGCAAAGTGTAGCGGGTGAGTAGAAAAAATCAGGCTTACTGTATACTTGCGACGTCAGCTCACGCTCTTTCCGTTGCATCTGAGAACTTTGCGCTCCACTCGCGAGTACAGCAAACAACAAGCCAAGCCAATGGAAATCTTGACCGTGCACCTCTTGCTCAGATACTCCTTCTCCCGAGGCATCATTTGCAGCTCGAACGACAAGGAACTGGTTCAGCTCCTCTTCGAACAATTCGAGCTGTGCCAGACCAGGATAGATAACAAAAGCCATATCGCGGTAATATCGGAAGAATGACAGACTCTGTGAATCAGTCGGCAAAGCTTTCGCGAGCTCTTGAACTCGCTCTATTGATCCGTGAGGGAGGCCCCACAGGTCCACGAATGGATATGTGGCTTGCTCGTTGTCCAGACCGAACATTGGTAGTATTGACTTGTTAAGAACTTCTTGCGCTTCATCTAGATTAGTGTTGCCGCCGTTGCGCATGGAAATGAGGAAAGCGGGTATTGAGCCTGCTCCAAAGTGTACGGTTTGTCCCTGGTTCTGTTAGCTTAGCTCATCGAGATAGGAAAGCTGAATTGCGAAGTAAACTTGCCATCTCGTTCTTCGCGTGAATCCCGTGTGTGGCGGCATGTCTCTGGAACTGGGGCGCCTTGCCTTCACCATTGGGCGTTTGGCCATTGGACAAGATACTGAGATCAGCATTGTTCTTCTGGTCATCGCGCGCGGCATACAGCGCAGGATCATGGTTGTTGTTCGCCGCCTGGCCTTGCGAGTTGCGCGAGAGTTCATTTCGTAATTCTGTGATTGATTCTTCGAGGCCATGCAGCTTGTTGCACAGCATGTCGAACTGAGCCTGGCTGAGAGTCACATTGCCCGCTGTAGCAGGAACCATACCAGATGCAGAGAAGCCGTCTTCGGAGCGTGGCACGGGTACTGGAGGAGCAGGTTGCTCAGCAGCTTGTCTCTTGTTGGGCGGATGGTAGGAGCAAAGCTCTGGGTGATCTCTGTCTCGACATGTTTGACAAGGTCGGGAAAGGTCACATCTATAAACCAGAGTCAGAAGCCTTGTCTTGAGAATGTGTTATGACTTGGCATCGCGAAACTGATGCCTATGCGATACAAAATAACATGTTCCACGGTTTAAGACGAGACGAAAGCACATACTTTACTTTTCTCTGCCTACAAGGATAGCACGCCTTGTGCTCTCTGGCCTTGCGCTTTTTGCGCAAGAATTCGTCGACGTCGCTTTGCGGTGGCATGGCGCCTTCCTGGACGGCGGCAGGGACATTCATTACCTGCTGCTGGTGCTGCTGTTGCTGTTGCTGTGACTGCTGTTGTTGCTGTTGCTGCTGAGGCTGCGGCTGTGGATGAGGCTGCGGTTGGTGATGCGGCATTGGAGCATGGTAATAGCCATCCATACCCGGTGGCGGGGGTTGGTGCTTGATTTCCGGCGCGTCCTGATCGTGCAGCGAAGGGTCCAGGAAATTGTTGCTGCTCATGGCGGCGATGGCGCAGGCAAGAAGCCTTTTCCCAGGAGATGGATGCGATGGTGCAGCTCCGGGTATATGGAGGTCTCGATGTCGGTGATGCTGGGTTTCTGGGGAGCGGCAGGGCGCGGCGCGGTAGACGTGGACCAGGGGTGGTGAGCAGTGTGGCGAGCGATTGGAGGTGCGGGCGCAGAAGGTGGAGCGGGAACGAGCTAAGAGCGTGGGCGGTCCCGCGTGTGCGACGGATTGCGCGCGCCGGCAGAGGACCTTGGATCGGGGGAGGGACGGGTGTACTGTAGTGGTATGATACGAGAAGGTGTACGAGGGGAGGATTTGCGAGGTGAAGTGCGATATCCAGATCCTCGGGATCGTTAGCTTGAAGGCGGCTACACGTGCAGATGAGATGGCGATGACTGCCCTCACGATTCACGCGCAGGGAAGGAACGAGGAGAGGGAAGTGACGGCAACGGGCATGCTGCTTGGTGCTTGGCCCAAACTCTACAGTATATACAAAGAGAAGATCTGCGCGCCCTCCTCCACACGACGCACAGCTCACCCGCGCACATCAACGCCGCCGCCTGAGCCATATTATTGGAGATATCTACACTTCCTCGTCAATTCTTACTCGCTCTTCAGTCTGCACGGCCAATCGGCCCCGGGCCTTTTCGTACGGCAGTTCGGGTAACAGAAAATCATCCTCTAGACCACCACAAGCGCCCACCGGGCCACATGCCTACATCAGTCAAGTTTACAACGTTCAGGGTGAGAAAGTGGATCTCCACGACTCACGAGGACAACCTCACCACTGCCGGTCGTCGCCATATAAAGTGCTGGGAAATGTCTTATAGCGCAGACTGACAAATTTATCACCACATTGGGCAGCGTACCCCGTTGAGAATCACCCCAGCCAGACTGGTAGAATGGTCGAGGTCTCGCGCCAGCAAAGAGTAGCAGATGGCGTGGAACCATAGGGCCGAATCCTTCCTTCCTGGGCGAACGGCATCTGCGTCGTAAGTACACACATTATTATACGAGTGACCATTGTAGTCCGACTTTCAAGAGTTGAACATGGTGGCGCTCTGCAACCAGACCTTTGTGCTTCAAGTTCATCCAGTTGACAGAAGCTGGTACAACACGAAGGTTTGCGTGACATCTCCGTCGAAAACATCACTGCCAGCCTAAGCTTCATTGCATCTTCACACATCGCCAAGTCAAGACGCTAACAAAAACTCGTGATAAGGCTACCTAGGTACATAGCCTGCACGTCCTTAAAGCAATTTGCATAACAGTAAAGATAAAAATTCTGAAATCCGTAAATGTACGTTTGCGCCTATATCAAACATTCGCTTCATCTCCTCAAGATCTTCTGTTTGAGAAACTCCAGAAGACACTCTCCGAATGTTGACGTTGCGTCAAACCTCCGAGCCCATGTCATTGTTGCGACCCAGCCGAACCTGGAAGTCTTGTCGAGTGATAGATCACGTGATCCGCTACATGTACCGGTACACCTCTTCAGTCCGATCCACCTATTATGAGGGAATCTGAATTACTCCCACCTCCTGCTCGAATGTGCCTCCTTCGATCACATTAAAACACAAAGTAGATAACAATTTGCTGCAAATTCAAGAATTTATCAGAGCATGCCTTTCGTCCACAAAAGCGATCACATCAAACTTCCCGATAACCTTCGAGAATAGACACACGCCCGCCAGCGAGCCAAAACGTTCAAGCAAGCTTCGAATCTCCGCGGAAGCACAGCGCGACAGCCACGGTTGGCGTTGACGTGAGCTCACGGCTATGTTGACGACAGAGGTAGTTTTTACAACAGTATGTAGTATCACTACATTAGCGAGGGACATGAAGAAACCAAAAACCACGATGAAAGACGCATTGAGAGGTTGCCTGTTGTAGAAACAATTTTGCTTTCATTCATAATTTCGTTTCCTCCATCTCGTATATGCTAACTACCTAGTCCATCCATCCACACACTATCTACAACCGCAACCACCTAAAATCCACAAATCCACAAATCCAAGAGATGCTGGGGGTATATGTTCGTTGGAATCAAAAACAAGCGCGCGAGGAAGAAAACAAAAACAAAGGTCACGCTTCGCTAACCCATCAAAAGGTAAGCAGATAAAAAAAATTGTCAGACAATGGACACTCTTCCCAATCAATTGCCATCTTCCTCCTCATCCTCACCGCTGCTCTCGTTCGAGCCCTCCTGGCCCTGAACGTCCATGCTGTCACTGGTACGCGCACGCTTCAAGCTCGCAGGAGTGGCGCTGACCTGCTGCTTCTGACGTGCTTCCTCCTTGGCTTTGCGGTACTCTCTCTTGTCGACACCGCTGGCCGGGCTGGCGAAACCACTTCCACCGCCTGCCGTCGCCGCCGAGCTGCCGGCTGGAATTTCCTCGGCTAGACGTTCTGCCATCTCGGCGTCGTACTGGCGCTCCTTGCGCAGGACGGCTTCAGGGTCAGCCTTACGAGCTGCGGCGAGGAGGTCAAAGGAGCCGTCTGATTCGGCGTCGCTGGAAGAAGAAGAAGAATCCTCGTCATCATCTTCCATTTCTTCGTCCGAGTCTTCGGAGTCGACGTCGGGCATGTACAATGTCTGGGGCGCTGTGGATGGCGGGAGGGCATCGTGCGATGAGGGCGAGATGGACATATCGTCGACTGGGTCACTTTCGTCGTCGGACATGGACTCGTCGTCGGGCACGAAACAAAGTGCGGGCGGGAGGACTGAGGGCGGGTGCTGCACGCATTGAATATTGAGGTAGCGCTGGGCGACGGCGGCGCGGACTTTGCGCTGCGGGTCGTCGCTCTTGAGGATCTTTGCGAAGCGGTCTGGTAGGTTCTTGGTGGTGCTTGCGATTGGAACCGAAGGAGCCTCGTTCTGATCGATAGCAGCGTGACGGCTTTCAATGTTAATGGCGAAATTGTCTGCGGGATACACGCCACCCATGCCAGTGACCTCAAGGTTGATGGGACATGAAGCCTGCATGCGATTGCCTGGCTTCGGTGGTGAAGATGGTGGGAACGCAAGCTCTTGGGAGTCCGGTATAGGATTGTCCGCAAGGTCCATAGGCTCTGGGAGTAAGGTCGCTTCTTCAAGAGGACCACGCTTCTCAAAGATGTGACCTGGTCCCTCATGGACAGGGGTCCTCCCGACCGGCGCAAGAGAGGGCGTCTTGTAATTTGGCGCACCACTACTACCTCGCAGGGTTGAGTCGCCACTCAAATCAGTACAGAAGCGGGCGTTGTTGTAGAAAATAATGGGTCCCGTATCGTGACTCTTCTTCTTGGGCGCAACAATCGTACGAACTCCAGAGCTGGTCATAGCCGATGACTCTGCGCCAAGCTGATGTTGAAGAGGCGAGTCGTCCTCATCTTCTGCTTCGGACGAGGATGCTGCGCTGTCGGTAGATGATGATCGGTGAGAGAAGAGCGGCGTGTACATGAGTCTACCGAGTTCGTTTTCTGGCTTTCGTGCCGATGTGCCGTTGCCCCTTTGGGACACGGCTCTGGAACTCTGCGCACCTCTGCCATTTGCAGTCTTGAGCTTCTTACGTGGGCTTTGAATGTCTTCGTCTGTGCGCTCCCGAGACGAGCCGCCGCCATAGCTGCTCGTCTTAGTCACTCTAGAGCCACCCTTCCAGCGGACCTTGCGACCGTCCTCGGACACCTCGAAGTGATCGCTGCAGTCAGTGACGGCTTTGCGCACGAAGTCGGCTGTCACGTGAATAGTGTGAAGCTGAGCCATGTTCACAAGAAGGTTCAAGTACACCCAACCATGACCGTCTTCTGGGGTGCGTGAATGCTCGGGGTCCTGAGGGGAGAAGCCAAGGTGGCGAATATATCGTACGTTATCAGCAGGAATCTGGGCACGATCAGGGTCGAGATCCAATGGGCGGGTTGGTCGTTGTTCGTCGGATTTGTCGTCAGGCGATTGGTCGGCAAAGTCGTACTCTGCGACCTCCTCAGGTTCTTGGCGGTTGAGTGAATCGGTGCCCTTGGCAGCGGATCGTCTCTTGGCTCCGATATCAAGAGGATCTTCTGTTTCTTGGTTCATGATGGCAGACTCGCGAAGACCTTCCACATCGACTGGGCGACCCTGAGCATCACCTGTTTTGCGGTCGGCACGAGCGGCCATTTGAGAAACATCTTGCTGCTGAAGTGCTTGATGGTGGGGGCCGGCGAGGGCATCGGTACCAGCAAAGATCTGTTCCAGACGGCGAACAACCAGCTTCTTCTTCGCACGCTCTGTCATCGCCTCGGGGTTGTGGCCAGGTTGCAGACCCTCGGGAATATGGTGGAGGAATGAGTGAATGTTTTGCTGTCGTGACTTGGCGGCCTGTACAATGTGACGGTGCTTGCTATCGCCGCCAGAGGGCGCCGATGATCCTTGGCCAGACGCAGACATAGACGCATAAGCCGAGTCGCTGTGTCGCATCGAAGTCTGCGAAGACGCGGTTTGGTGAGACTTCAGACCAGGGATGATGCCCTCGTAGCCATTGGAGGGAAATTCCGACGCAGGCTGTTGAGTAGCAAGATTTCCCGCAAAGTTGCGAAGAAGTTCCTCCAACTCTCGTTTCTTGTCGGCCTCCAAACCGTGCACTCTGATCTCGAATAGCTTCTCATTCTTCAAGTGTGCATCATGAAGCTTCTCGTACTTTTTCAATCGCCTCTTCAGCTTCTTGTTCTCAATTGTAAGGTCGTCGATGACGCCACGGTAATCTTCAGCACTGCTACCACCAGGTGTACCAAGCTTCAGCTGCCCTGCCCGAAGAGGAAGCGACTGTGAACCGTCGTGGTTCATGTACTGGCGAAACTGTTGATTGTGACCATCGGGCGGACTTTCGGACGAAGAGCCATGGCGCATGAAAAATGGAGGGTCGTTATCGGCGTAGGAGTTGCTGCTCTCCTTTGGAGCATAGTTGGATTGATCGAACCACTTGTCTGCATTGCTACTCTCGCCGGAACTGCCTCTTCCATTGAGAGGGCGCAGACTTGATGGCGAGCCGTCGCTGTTGCTAGTGAGTTCGGTCTGTGTCGATGTGTGGCCACTTTGTGGAACGGCTTGCGGTGCCTTTAAGTTTTGTACGGAAGCAGGCGGTACAGACTTGGGAGGCGAGTGTCGTAGAGAGACAGACCGGTGTGCAGGTTGGCGACGAGAGCTGAGGTGCGAGGCCGGCCGAGCTTCGGCAGCAGGTATTGCGGTCCTCTGTTGATGATGGTTCGACATTTCGGTGGTGAGCAGAGGTGGTGTCGGGAGGGATTATTAGCTAATGGCGTAGGAGATCCATGCGAGCCAGCCGGCACTATGGCTGTGATGTGGGAGTTTGGTGTTGCGGTCGACCAAAATTCACGATGGCTGTTGGAGATGCAGGGGTGGCGACTGGGTACGGGTTCGGTGGATTGCGGCGGTGGTGGTGGAGTGTCTGGTGGGATGTGATGTCGAAAAACGGATTGAAAGGCTGCCTACGAGGCTCTCGCTCGAATAGAGGGTATTGGATCAGTGGCGTTGGGCGCGTGGGTCGTGGATTGGGCAGATCGGGGATTAGGAGGGGATGTGAGGACAGCGATGGATGTGATGCTGGATCGATCTCGGATGCAGGTGCAGGCATGAGTAGGAGTGGGCGCGACATGACGCCTGCGCACACTGGCACAGGCTGGCCTCCCGAAGACTCTCGATCGCTGCGTCTGCGTGTGAGGTCGCGCAGATCGAGAGTTGGGCTGACGCTTCCGTGCTCGAAGACGCCAGGGCCAACTGCTGTGCATACATACATACCAAACGGCCGTGGCGCAGTCTGGTCTGGACCGGAGCTGCTTCCTGACCCTGGACAAACGTAGGAGAAATAATGCAATGCTATTAACGAAGATGATGATGCTACTACTGTTGTATGGTCACGTCGATGCAACTTCCAGAACAATGTTGATCATCACCTACATCTTGCAGTACCGCCCTGCCATTCTTGCTTCTCGCGTGCGCTCCCTCGAAGCATCCTACAGGCTACATCCATCTGACACTGCTGCGACTCTACCAGCGCACGAACGAACCCGTGGCATGGCACTCAGCAGCATCTTCATGATCACAGATGCAGCGCTGCCATCTCTGATCGCCCCAACCGTCCCGTGTCGACAGCTCTGATCAAGCCGACGATGCGCCCTCGATATATTCGAAGCAGCCGGCGATGCTCTCTCGATATCTCTGATCCCTCTGGCGATGGCGCACACAATCGCGATCAACCCTCCCATCCGCCCCGCCCCGCCCAGCACTGTCGGACAGACCCTGGGCGTCATCCTGCCGAACCTACTCGTCAAACTTCTCCATCGCCGATTCACCCACACCAATCCTCCTACTTTGTCCAGGAAATCCCCTTTCCCTTATACACGCCCTTTCGTCATGCGAGACGTTATAGTTGCATCGTGTGTGTGCTGCCCGCATGTTCACAGCGTCGATACGCAGTCTGGCGTCACGGCGCGCAAAGTCCACGTACTGTATGCATCGACAACCACGTTTGCACAAATGTATACCTAACCGCCGCAAATACACTAAACAAGCTCTGTCAGCCCACCGCTTGCCAGCAAACTTACATAAAGCCCCAGCCGAAGCTCTACCATACCACTTTGGGGCCGAGTGGCCATGGCTGACACCGAGTCCGCGCCCGTTCCGTTGTCAGCGCTCGGCAAACACAAAGGTCATCCTAAACAGCCAGTTATCGGGTAACATTACAATCAAAATCTTCGATTCGTCGCTTTTGAATCTTCGATGTCCTCCGCTTGAGCGCCTACACGGCTTCCATTGTTGCTCCAGCGGAGACGCACAGCTCCAGAGCCTCAAAAAGCACACGCGAAAGCGCAGATGATCTGACAAATCCCCGATTCCACAATCCAGGAAGCGAAGGCAACCCGTGGTAAAATACACCTTGCAAGCCACAATACTCTAACACAAACCGAATTGATCGTATATCTGGCTGGGATCTGACAAGCTACGATTCGTCTTCCGCGCTAATACAACACTTGTCGTATCATGAGTTAAAATTGATCCGATCGAGCACACATTCAAAGCACGCGCACGAATAATGAATTCTCGCAGTATCGACCGATCCCAGTCATCCGTCCGGCTAACGTCAAGAAACCCGTGCCAATCGACAGATTGAATTGGTATACGTAGCTATACCAACGACGCCGATCAACACAGGGTCCCCTTGGGATCGCAAGTCCCGCAAACAATCTTGAAACTCGAGATAAATCCACCCTCCCGCAGTCGACTCCGGTCAGACTCGGTTCCGGTGTCGTGTGATTGGACTCTGGAGCCACAGACGTCTCGAGACATCTCGAACTCTCTGGCCCGACGCCACCACGCGATGTGCGAAAGCAGGATATATTGGGGATCGAGACGCAGGGCCGGGGATTTCAGCACAAAAATGTTTCGGGGCATGGTTTTATGTCTGGGGTGGTTGTGAAACTTGTACCGTGATTGATTGGCGTGCTTACGTACTTGCTCAGCACTCGATGTCCATTCTGAACCTTGGTTCTAGGTGGAATGTCAAGTCACAATGACAAGGCGGCGTCCTTTCACTCTGTAGAGACGTGAGCGCGTGTCACCAACTCCATTCTCCTCTCGATGGAACGCGCCAGCTTGCGACGGCTGCTGTTCTTCTGGAAGATGGCCTTACGGCACACACGTTGTCCACGGCAATTGCGCGTGAAAGTCTCGACGCATCGATGGCCGTTGTTGTTGATGCATCGTGCCATTACAGCTCAAGCCAGGTTGGTCATTACACGCATCAATATCTCAGTAATTCTGCAGATGATATTTCGTAGCGCCGCAACGTGAAACTCTCATAAGCCAGTCGCAGTTCTCGTCGGCTCATGCTCCCATGCAGTCGTAATTGAAGCCATTCGGCCTCTTGGGTATCATACGCAGTCCAAACAAAATAAACCAAGAATCCCCAAACTCCCAACCAACCATACACAACACACCCTCAATTTGAGCCTTCCACAAACTCCACAGCTCTCTTCGCCCGCTCCATCCTCGCAACCGTCCCTCCCACTTTCCCTTTCAACTCTTCCAACTCTTCCGTCCCGCGCTGCCACGTCCCTTGAACCTCGCCCATGCGCTCCAAATCTCCTGCATCCAATTTCAATTCCCTCGCTGCTTCAGCATCCAGCTCCTCCTGCTTCTTAACACGCGCCTCATCCTCTTCGCTCCTCCTCTTGAACTCTTCCTCAAACTTCTTCGCCGTCGCACCAGGCGCATTGCGTCGCAAGCTCGCAAGCTCGAGTGTCTGACTCTCAATCTGTGCCGAAAGCGCTTGCACGCGCTGCGCGAGCTTTGCATCGAATGGTTCGATCTCTGTAAGCCAGCAGTCAGCCTCCATCACCCTTCGCTTCTAACACGCCCAACAATAGCCTCCAAAATATAAGAGGAAAAAAACTCACCCTCCCCCTCCCCAACCCTCTTCAAAACCTCCTCCATCTCCCCCGCCCCCATCCCATTAATCTCCATCCCCTCCTTCGCGCCCTCAAAGGTCTGCCGAATGTACTCCTCCACCAGCGCTTCTACACGCCTACGCAATGCATCCTCGCCGCTCTCGGGCGCCGCGTCGGGAGGCAAATGTGTGTCGATTTTGGTGCGCGCCGCGCGCGACACGTTGGCGATTAGGTAGGCGAGGTCGGCGGGGGATTGCAGTTCGACTTTGCGGTGGGCGGTGGCGGTGGCGCGGGGGCCGGCGAGGGTGTCTGTTTCGAATATCGTTGGGGCGGACATGTTTGAGGCGGTTGGCGGTGCTGGTGTTGGGGGGTTTATTGATGCTGGCGGGGTGTGTTTCTTTGACATTGGAGCGAGTAAACAGACGGAGCGGGAGATCGGCGTGGGGAAGTGCTTGCAGCAGTGGCGGGAGGATGCGAAGGGTTGAGAACCCTGTTTACCCCAAGTGGCATCGATCAGTTCTTTTATGAAATGCGAATATATGTCTTCGGTGTCGTTTTCTTCAGCTCGATTCAACTGTGGTGTTTGTCAGTCGTTTGAATGTCATTTACAAATCTCATATATGCGAAGCCGGTAGCTGTGGGAGCCGACAAACGTCAAACAGAACTTCCGGCCGAATCCATCAACAATGTGACCAAACTCCGTTACAGCGATTTCCACCATGTCCACGTGCCAACGCACATGAGAATACTCGCGATAGCAAATCATCTATACAACTGCACGCGTACTTCGAACCAGCTTTCTGGATCACGCAATCTGGCCGTGAGAAGACCGCTTAGCCGTCCGCCATCTTGCTTGCTGGTTCACGCCTATACTTCCCATGCTCCCACTCCGGTCGAAGAACATATCTTGTTGCTCTTGCGAGCGGTCATCCTGGCCCCGCGAGTGACGCCCGGCACAATTGGTCCGAAACACGTCCGCCTTGCCACATGTTTGCAATATTTGCCAGCTTGACATGGCCTATCACACCGTGTTTGACCTACGCAGATATCAAGGCTCTCTAAGCTCCTGACCGCCGGTTCCGTGAGCTTCAGATCAAGCTTCATAATACGCAAAAAGTCGAAGAAGTCATCACGTGAGTTTATCCGCTCACCACCTCTCCTTAGCTCAGCTGGAAGAGCGCAAGACTGTAACTGTTCAACGAGCAATCGTTATCTTGAGGCCCGCGGTTCGATCCCGCGAGGGGAGACAATTCTTTTGCACGTTGCAGCATCGTTGTATCTGTTTTGGTTGTTGTTTTGTGCCAAATCCAGTTTTTACGAACATAGAGAAAATTTTCTGGCGAAGCCAACTTTTCCTGCAGGATGGGCTCGAAGCCGCGGTTTCGTTGCAGACGTGATTGGAAGCGTGTAGCTCGGCTGTATAGTTTGCTGGAATGACGAGGCACCATGTTGGTGATACTGCATGGAGTGCAGAATGGATATTCGACGTGGTGGGTGGGAAAAAGCACCTGGCATCGACGACCACCGTCACAGACGGCAAGTCACTCGGAAGGAGAACGAACGCTCAACCAGCATCATAGTACATCAAAGCGTTTGCACAATTGAAAGAACATGAACGTCTCAGTAGTGGTAAGCTAAATACTTGAAACCAGCCACTGCTGATGGCATGAGCGCGAAGTTTTCGAAAAAAGTAAACCCGAATAAGAAGCTCTCCAGCGAGTTGCACGAGATAATAACGCGTTTCCGAGACCACAATACATCAATGCTCCCAACAGTCGAAGGAGCACAAATATCTCAATGGTAAGCTCCTCACTCAAAGCCAACGACGTCCGAGTACACAAGCACAATATTTAAGAAGGCAGCACATCCGACCCACGAGCTCTCCGTGGCATCCGAAAGGTGCATGGAGACACCAAAGCCGTGGGTGTTCGCAGGATGTCTTATGCATGAACGCCGCAAAGATCCTTTGCTGTGATGATAACGGCGACAGAACGCTTCACTCACATTCAGACGGATCACCTGCAGCAGATGTCAACTAGATGTTTGCAACCAAGAGAACAGAACGCGGATTCTGAGAAGTCGAAAGCAAACAGATCGATAAATTGAACATGACCACACTGATAAGGTATACATGCGAATTGTAAGAACTTCAATCGTATCCCCCTCGTTTTGAAGTACATAAAATGCTAATGCTAATACGGTAATGAACAATTACAAGATGCAAAAACAACCTTTCAACTGCTATGTACCCTAATGCTGCACACTCTCTCGGCAATTCCACACTGTACGATGGAAAAGTAGGCCAACGAGAGGCAAACAGAGAAACGAAAAACGAAAAGAGTTATTTATGCCATTTCCAGTTTCCAACTCCCAACTTCAACACAGCCTCTCTCCAAAAGAAAAAAGAAAGAACCCTCCAAACTCCGTGATCGTAAGTCATACTATTCTCCCTCTCCCTCTCCAACACAGCAGCGATGTCATGTCAGAGACTACTACTGGAAGTAGTCGCTACCACGTCTGCTCTCCATTTCGACGGTGGGCAAGTCGGTTCCGAGACCACTGTCACTCGGCGGCGCATACTGGCCCTTCGTGATCTGGTCCATGCTGGGCGGGGCCTCGAGTTGCAGCATGGTGTCTTCCGCGCCATCTTCGGAGTGGTCTACGCTCAGCTCCGATTGCTCTGGCTCATGTTGCTCAGCACCAGCGGCTGCTTGCGATAGCTCATCTTCTTCTTGAAGCGTTGAAGGGACGCCGACGGTGCCGTCCACGGTGCTCTCCAGGCTGTCGCGACGGTCGGTCTCAGAGCCGGTCATGTAGCTTCCGGTTCCGTAAGTATACTCCGAAGGCTCGAAGCTGAAGCGGGCGCCGTTCTCCGAAGCTGGTGTCGGACCATCCAAGTAGCTGCTACGATCGTCGTCATAACTCATGGCGCTGTTCGACTGGCTGAGGTGAGAGTTACGGCGCTCAGTACCAGCGTCCGAATCGAACTCCTCATGCTCTGGTTCATGGATAGTGGAAACATCCTGGTGCGAATCGAGCTCGCCTTCAGACTCCTCTGAAAGAATCTCATTCTCCTTGTTGAAAGTGCCCAAGCTCGTGTGCCTCTTGCCGCTCTTCCAGGTAGGCTTACCCAGCAAGTTCGATCTGACGGATTGACTGCGACTGACACCAGTGTTGGAAGAGACCAAGCTGGGTGTTTTGCTCTTGAAAGCATGGGCGCCTGTCGGCACGTTGTTGTTGATCTGGCTCAAGCTCATGATACGACGCTCAGCGGCATTGTAGGTCGGAGCAGTTCTTGCCATCGGAGGGCGAATCTTGGCAGTTGTCAAAGCCTGGGCGGCCTTTACAGACGAGGGGGCAGCCGAGATGCCAGTCATTACAGATGCGCCACTGGTGTTCCTGAGGTCGCGGCCTTGTTGCTTCTTCTTGGGTGACGGAGGCTTGGGGACTCTCGCAGACTTGGCAAGCAGAATCATGCGTGATTGGTTCATGACACCCTCGAGCATCCTCTTCTCGATCTGCTCAGCCCTAGCGTCCATGGCGTGGAGCTCATCGCGGCGAATGTGCAAGGCAGTCTCCAAGCTCGCAACATCGGCTTGCATCTTGGACTTCTGCGAAGCCAGAGCCTCGCGCTCTGCACGCAAGCTCTCGACAAGAGTAAGCAATGAATCCTTCTCGCCATTCAGGTTTGTAATCTCAGACTCGATCTGATCCTTCTGAACGAGGCGCCTCTCAAGCAGAAGCGCAATCTCCTCAGCTTCTCTCTCCTTGTTCTCGTGGTCCGCAGTGATCTGCTTGCTCTGCAATGCCACAAAGGCAGAGACCTCGGCAGCAGTAGCCATGACCTTCTCGTGAATCTGGTCAAGGCGTTCGATTTGTGCAGAAGGATCAGCAGCCTTTGCGGCGTGACCCATGAGTTCATCGAGCTTGGTGTGCACTCCGGCATCGTCGTACTTGTCATCTGCCGTCAAGGTCGCGCGGCTCACGAGTTGATCAAGCTTCTCGTGGACGGCAGTGTCATCGTACTTCTCAGGCTCTTCATGAGGTGTAGGCATCAGAGCAGGCAACTCTCTCTTCAGTTCAGCGGCCCGCTCGGCCTCGCTGGCCCTGGACTCCTCGAAACTGGCCTTGATCTGCTCCTGGAACTCCTTCATGGCCGAGGCGTGCTCTGCTGCGCTTTCAGATGCCTGCTGGCTGTGCTCGTAGTGTTGGCTGATCAGAGCTTGAACCTCTTTCAAGGACATCATGAAGCGAGGGTTGTGCTCAGTGAGATCACTCTGCACTGCAGCGACCGCAGCAACAACCTTGTCGAGCTCCTCACGTGCCACCGTGTGCTCGTGGAGTAGACCTTGCTGAGTCTCGTCGAGCTTGTTGTACGTGTCATCCACGCGATTGAACAAGGTCTTGGAGTCCTCCGCCGCCTTTTCCACAGCTTCGGGGTAAGCCGCTGTGAAGGCGTCAAGCTTGTTGTAGGTGTCGTCCACGCGGTTGAACACGATCTTGGAGTCTTCTGCGGCCTTCTCAACGGCATCAGGGTAAGTGGTCGTGAACGTCGTGAGAGCCGTGCCCAAGGTGTCGATCGACAACTTGAGATCGTCGGCCATGACCTTGGTGTTGTCGAACAGCTCGTTCTGAGCAGTGACCTGCTCTTCCACAGCCTTGGCCTTGTTGTCTGCTGCTGTCTGCGCATCGTCGAACTTGCTCATCATTCCGTCGAAGAGAACGTCAAGCTTTACAGTCAGCTCAAGGATAGTGGCTTCCTTGTGCTCGCCCTGCTTCTCAAGAGAAGTAGCTGCGTGCTGCTCACCATCAGTCTTCATGGCCTCTAGCGCGCCGTGGGCTTTCTCGAACTCCGCCTTAACAGTCTCAAGAATCTCCTTGACGTCAGCGTTCATGCCTTCGTCGTTGGACTTCTCTTCAAGAGACTTGAGAGTCTCGCCGAGGGTGTTCATGCCAGTCTCGCCTTCGGCTAACTTAGCAACGAGCTCCTCCTTGATCTCCACAAGACTGGTCTTGACGTCCTCGATGTGCTGCACGGTGTCTTGGAACTCAGTCTTGCGGTCATCAAAGGCTTTCGCAGTGATGGCGATATCACTCTCATAGCTGTCTTTCATCTTGTCGTGGCTCTCGCGGAAGTCAGCGATCAAGCCTTGCAGCTGCTCGACATCGGCCTTGGTGGGCATCTCTGCCGGGTCAGGAAGTTGCATGGTTTCGACCTTCTCTTTGATCTCGGTACAAATGAGACCGAGAACATCCAGATCGGCTTTGGTCATGCGCAGAGCTTGCTCTTCTTCGGAAGGCTCAGCATCCATCTTCTCCTTGAGCTCTTCAAGCATGGTCTTGAGGTCCTGAGCAAGCACTTCAACGACAGCGACATCCGACTTGCCGGCTGTGGTGCTCTCAATCTTCTCAGACAGCTCGTCGATTGCTTCTTTTGTGATATGAACCACACCTTCCACCATCTCGAGTTGCTCCTTGGAGGCCGCAGTGGGGTTCTCAGCCAGTGCAAGGACTTCGACCTGTTCCTTCATGTTCTGAAGCAGAATCTCAATGGCATCAGTGTCCTCTTTCATAGCGAGACCTTCAGGGACCACAGGTGCAGGTGGCTCCCTCGATGCAAACTCAGTGACGTGTTCTTGCATGTCACGGATGGCGAGCTCGATCCCTTCTAGATCGACCTTGGTGGCTGTTCCTTCGGCCGGCTCCTTAGTCGAGTGGATGTTGTCTTGCATGGTGGCATCCATGGCCTCGATCTTGATCTGTAGCTGAGACAGCAAGACCTCCAAGTGCTCAACATTGGCGTTTTGGCTTCCTGCCGCGGCTCCAGCAGAAGCTGCGGCGGCGGCAGCCTTGTCTTCGTCGGAGAGTTCACGCGATTGCTCATCGTCAACATCACGGTCTTCCACAAGAACCATTTCCGTGCCACTGGGACGCGGCTCGCTGGTAGGACGCCTGTCTTTGAGCACGTCCAAGTCGACCCGCAAGCTCGCCAGACCGTCCTTGAGGGTATCAAGGATCTCATAATTGACAGTCAGGTCCGCTGGCTTGTCAAGAGTCTTCACAACATCGACGCGCAGAGTCTCCAGACCTTCGTTGATGGCATCGAGCATGTTGTTTGTTTGCGTCTCAGTCCTCTCGGGCGAGTCAAGCTTCTTCTCCAGGTGAGAGCGAAGATCGTCGAGTCCAAGACGTACTGTATCAATGACCTCTTCGTTCGAGCCACCATGAACCATGGTCGAGTTGATCGAGTTGCGGAGCTGTTCGAACTCACCGCGCATCGCCTCCAGAAGCTCAGTTGGAACGCCATCACCTGAAGCACTCTTTGATGTGGCTTCCTTGATCTCTTCCAAGCCTTCACGGAGGGCTGTCAGCACCTCACTGTTGTCAGGAGCGCCAGCGCTAGCGAGGACCATGGAACTGCCTAAGCTTTCCTTGATATTCTCGAGTTCCTCCTTGAAGGTGTTGACAGTGGCAGCGGAAGCCTCACTCTGGTCAGCCGATAGACCGGCGCGAAGCTCGTCAATCGTGTGCTGGATCTCCTCAATGATGGCTCCGTTGTCGGTAGGAGCGGCAGTGCTGCTGACAAGTTCCTTGAGTTGAGCAATATCGTCGCGTACCATTTGGATGGTTTCCTCGTGCTCACTGATAGAGCGGGTGCCGAGGTCGCTGCCGTCGAATTTGGCGTGAAGGGCACCCATGGAGTCTTGGATGGTCTCCATAAGCTCGCCCTTGTCGGTAGCGTGGGCATTCAAGACTGCGCCCTTGAGCAGTTCGAATTCCTCCTTCATCGCTTCAAACATCTCTTCGCGGGTGTCTTCGTCACCCTCGTTGTTCAGTTCACGGGCTTGTGCAGTCTGGGCCTTGAGATCTTCCATGCCCTCCTTGATCGCGAGAATGATGGCGGCGGTGTTGGCGGCGTTGTCGTCAGGCTTTGACTCGTCTGCATCACGAGAGGCTGCAACAGTCTCGTGGAGATGCTCGAACTCCGCCTTGATGTACTCCAGAAGGTCTGCTTTGCCACCATCGTTGTCAGGGCCGTTGGCGACGTAGCCTTGAACATCGGTTCTCAGTTGCTCAAGGCCCATCTTGACCGTGTCAACGATCTCGTCCTTGCCAGTAACGTCTTGAGCACGGTCAACGTAGCTCTCGATTTCGGCACGGAGAGACTCCAGGCCATCTTTGACTGCATCGAGGACCTGCTCGGTGTCTCTGCCATTGGCGGCGGAATATTGCTTGAATTCAACACGCATACCGTCAACCAACTCGTGGAGCTGCTGCAAGACCTGCTCGCCGAAGCTGTTGAATGGGATTGTTGTGCCATCGATGCTGGCCTTGACAGCTTCGAACAGATCAGCTCTGCTGATGTCGAACTCGCGAGTCGGGGCTTGTGCAGCGAAACTCTCCCGGACAGCCTCGAGAATTCCGGCTCGAGTTGCTTCTTCATCAAAGGAAGGTGCGTTGGGGGATGCGCGGAATTCCTCGAGAGCGAGGCGAACCTCGCCAAGGATGTCATCTCGAACACTGTTCAGGTGGTCCGGTGAAGCAGGCTGGAAGTCTTTGAGGGCTTCCTGAATAGCCTCGAAGACATCGGCTTTGTCGATGCCTGGACCAGCAGGCTCTGGACGGTTGTTCTGGTAGTCTTCTAGACCTTCCTTGAGGACTGTGATGATCTCGTCGCGCTCCAGCCCGAATTGTTGCAGCTCGATGTTGGGCTCAAAGTCCTTCAGGCCGTCTTTGACTGCTTCCAGAACATCGTTACGCTCCAGACCGGTGCTCACCGGAACCACCTCTCGAGCCGAGGCCTCGTGCTGTTCCGCAATAGCATGCTTTACCAGAGCGAATATCTCATCGCTGCTGGGGCCAGATTTTGTTGTGGCAAGCTGTCTGAACGAGTCATCATCGTGCGCGGCACGCTCCTGCAGCATTGAGTGAATCTGCGACTTCAGCTCATTCAATCCATCCTCGAGAACGCGATGAATTTCCTCGGCAGTTACAGTTCCTTGACTGTCTTCGATAGAACGGTCGAGTGTGGCGTTTAGCTGGGTTTCGCTCACTTGGTCGAGCTTGCGACCGAGCTCGCGACCCATGCCCAAGACCTCTCCACGCAAGTCGCGGACGATCGTCTTGACTTCGGACGTGGCGCCTCCGGAGTGCGTGATGGAGTCCTTGATGCGCTGCAAAAGCTTCATGGTCTCCTCATCCTGTGCAGGCTTAGCTCCCTCTGCGTTTGCCGCCTCGCGGATCTTTGCGAGAGCGCTGGGTGAATCGAAGTTGAGTTCCAATTTAGGTGGCCCTCCGTCTGCCCCAAAGGTCATGGGCACCATCGCCTGAGATTCCGACTTCTCCTTGATGAAATCGGCCAGCTCCTCGACCTTCTTGGCGGCTTCGACATTGTCCTTCGAGCTTTTCTCGAAGAGCTCATTAAGTGTGTTCAAGAGTCGCTCTTGGCCTTCTTTTGTGACCATCTCGCGAATGATCTTCTCCAGCATAGCGACACTGGCCGCGCCTTCAACTGAGTATGGCGAAGGAGACCCGAGTCTTCCGTCGTCCAGGAAGCTGTGCGCGCTCGCAGCTCTGGGTACGTGGTATCCGCCGCCCAGAGGTGGAGGCGAGCCGAACATAGTCTTGCTGTCCAAGAAGGTAGGTGCAGTGATGCTAGCACTGCGGCTTCTAAGGCCTGGTGGTGGTGGTGCTCCTAGAAGAGCTTGCGCTGAGACTGAAGATGTGAGGGTCCTCAGACTTCTCCGAATATCCTCATCTCTTGCGGTGGTGGCATCCTTGAGGTGGACCAGGTCTGTGGCATTGTCCTTGCTTCTCCTGCTCAAGCTGGCCATTTCTTTTTGCAGATTGGTAGCAATAGTTGTGAGGTTGAGTAGCTGGCTGGAGAAGTCGTAGTTGTTGTTCACGCGAGGTGTGGTGGGTGTCCCAGACCTGTTGGTGACATCGGCAAATGGCTCATCCGGCACCTGCATGGTCTGCAAGGCCAACATGGTGGCAGAGGGCGGAGTATTTTCGCCGTAGATTCTGGAGTGTCGGCTCGAAGGTCGCAAGTTGGGTGTCTCCTTCTCCCTGTCCGGTGTTGGTGACATGGGAGACATGTAATCCTTGCCGTCTCGGGTGCTGAAGGGAGAGAGGCCGCTAGCCATCGACTGCCTCCTCTCTGCTGCTGCTGGGCGCTCGGGCGACTTCTCCGGTGATCGAGAGTTGTCCAAGTAGTTTCTGAGGTCCTTCACGCTGCCTGGCTGGAGCGATTGCATGCGTTTGTGGTGTGCGCCCTTGATCAGGGATCTCTCGGGCGAGCCCAGAGGGGTGACGTTGGAGACGTAAGACGAGAGTGGCGCGCTGTCTCGCGAAGACTCTATTATCTTCTTCGCCGCAGCGGCGATTGTGGCAGACGTATTCGCCCTCGTAGTCGGTGAATTCGGCCCAGGATTCATAGGCAATGGCGGCGGTGCGCGCTCAGGGTCGGCGCTGTCCCACCTGCGTTTGATTTGTGTCAGCACTCCCATTTTACTGGTGTCATCGCGAAGATTCTGTGTCGATGCGACAGTCGGCAGCGCAGTACTCACATGGGCACACTGGCGCGACCACTGGCCTCGGACCAGGAATGTTTGTGGCTGCTCATTGGGCGCTCACGGGAGGCTTCCCTAGAGACCGAGGACATGGTATCGGACGGCGGTGATGAGCCGTGGAATGGATGGGATGCAAATGCTGGAATGCACCCTTAGACTGATGAGGCGCCGCGCAGTGCGCACAATTGCATTGTACGGCGCGCCGGGAACGAGAGGGCGGCGCGGGATGGAGTGAGTGCGTGGGTGGTCGCGCGCGTGGTATGTCTAAAGGGAAATGTCTTTACGAGCGATGAGTAGTATGGAGTGCGATGTCTCAGTGTACCCGATGTTGGACGGATGAAGGGCAACGTCGAGGTAAATTACACCCGACGAGTGTTTTGTTGATTGTTGACGCTTGAGCTAATGCACATGGCAACGGCGACTGGCGACTGGGGAAGCTTGCCAGCGCGACTTGCTTCACCGACCGGTTTGACCGGTTTGGGCTCCGTGACGCACAGCCAGTGAGGCGTTGAAAGTCTGTCCCAGATCTCTGCCAACCACGTTTTCCGCACGCCACACTGTTGGGTGCCTGTTACTATCATCGTATGCTCATGCACACCTACTGAAAGCCGAAGAAACATCTGCTGCCGTTGAGATACACTCGGGACGACTGATTGTGGAAGACACTACTCTCCACTCCTCCACAGCAAGCAAGCATGTGAACATGTTCGCTGCGCACGATTGCACACACTAGAGAGTTGGTTACTACGCGCACGGAGCCATATGGACTCGTACGTATCACGCAAGCGCCGTCGCCCACCACAATCACGTCCGAGCTCGCCACCGCCTCCAGGGAATGACGATGTTGAAGATACCGATTTCAAGCTTGCCGTCCTGGCATCCTTGCACCCTGATAAGGGTCAGGACGTGTTGCTAGACTATCTTCTTGCTTACAACGGCTCTGTAGAAGAGGCCTCTACCGCCATCAACGCTCCCGAGACCGCCTCACCAGTGCGGAAACGCTCTGCAGCGACAGGCTATCAGTCCTCGTTGACATCTTTCGCGACAAGCAAGGATGGCAGCATACAAATCCCCCCTCCACGCAAGCAGTTGACCAAGAAAGGCCAGACCTTGCATCTCTATACTCCCGAAGCCATTGAGAACAATACGCCATGCTCCATCATTCACAATTTTCTGCCTGCAACAGATGCAGACAGTCTGTTGAAAGAGCTTCTTGAGGAGGCGCCTGCTTTCAGACGAGACGTATTCCAACTGTTTGATAGGGCAGTCGAGAGCCCACACACAATGGGCTTTTATGTCGACACTCCGCAGGAGATCAAACAACAAAAGGACCAATACGCATATAACGGTAGTTACATCACTCAAGTCCACCAGTCACGCCCTGAAATGCTCAAAGCCTCAGAGCTCGTTCGTCAAGCCGTCAACAAGGAGATCGAGCGGCGAACAAAAGACTTCAATGGAGGCAAGAAACTCAAATTTCAATCGCCAGAGGAGTGGCGACCAAATACTTCATTCGTGAATTGTTACGACGGCGCCAAAGAGAGTGTCGGCTACCACACAGACGAGTTGACCTATCTTGGCCCTCGTGCTGTCATCGGCTCACTATCTCTAGGCGTCGCTCGCGAGTTTCGTGTCCGCAAAATCGTCCCCGCTGATGAGGACGCAGCTGCAGATACACAAGGCCAAATCGCCATCCACCTTCCACACAACAGTCTCCTGGTCATGCACGCAGAGATGCAAGAAGAGTGGAAACACTCCATCGCGCCTGCTCAAGCGATCGACCCGCACCCCGTCGCAGGCAACAAACGGCTGAACATCACCTACCGACACTACCTATCTTACATGCTACCCAGCAATACGCCGCATTGTAAGTGTAAGGTCCCTTGTACGCTGAGGTGCGTCCAGAAGCAGAAAGCCAGCAGAGGACGATACATGTGGATGTGCATGCGCAATTACACGCCAGGCGAGAAAGGCTGCGCTTTCTTCGAGTGGGCGAAGTTCGATGAGGATGGAAAGCCACCATGGGCTGAAGGATACAAGGGGAATGCGAACGTGCCTGTGGGACTGCTCGAAGAGTGAAGGCACAGACCGGCATGCTGTAAACATTGTAGATGCTACGGGTGCAGTCGGAAGTGTTTTGAATCTAACTTACTGATCAAAAGCACTCACGGCAACCTGTCGATGATCATCCAACTCCCGTACGAATATCCATTACAACTCTATCTCATTATCCTCAAAGGGTCCCCGAGTTCCATCGTCTTGGTATTGAACATCCCGACGATCTAAGCCCTTGGCCAACCTTGTGTATTGAACCCGCCCTTTACTCCAGAATCACAGAGTAGTGTGACAATGCTCATCATCTATCGCATATTGCCATGTGATTGTCGCGAATCGCTGACCAGAAATCATACACGGATGTTGGAGAGGCGTATTGGAGGATGAAAGGTAATCTGGCGCCTTACCGGAAGTCGGAGACCCATTCTCAGCCCTCCCGGGTGCCAAGTGCCGACCCTTGTGGTGACGTTTCGCATGTCTTGTGCGCCGAGCGTGTACGCGAGAATTATGAGGAAGCATGCACATGCCCTAGAGACATCATCAGGCATGATAAATCTAATGCTACATGGATTGCTGTAATGTCACGAAATATACCCTTAGTGGTGTGGCAGGCAGTTCGGCGAATCAATGGCCATCGAATTTGAGGTCGTTTCGGCTTCGCTGACGTACTTTCAACGACACATCAATTCATTTGATGTGCTATGCTGACCCCTACAATAAGAGCCCTAGGCTATAAGCACAAAGCATTCTCGGAGGCATATCCTCTCGCTTCCCCCTGGTAGGACCTTGGCCACGATATCACCCGCTCGAGATGTTCATGCTTGTTCCTCCGACGAGAAGGCGAAACTCCAAAACAAACAGGCCTCACAAGCACGTCCAATCCAGCGGAGCATATAGGAACTGACACGGGACATGGATTACTTCGGCCAATACTGCCAGGGCTTCTCCATATCCACCACGGTATACCCAGAACATCAGTCCCGATCTGCCCCCTCCAATTGGCAGTCCCATCTAAAGCCTGGGCAGCTCGGCACACGGCTTTGCACTCAAGTCAGCACGCAGAATGCCAACTCCGCTTGTCGCGATCCGGCCTATCTAGTTCCTTCGCTCTGTTTACCAAGAAGTCGTCGATCTCTTCTGCACACTCGGAGGTCATGATCCACAATCTCTCTTGCGGGGACAATGCCACGGGGAAGTCTGGGGAGATGATGGAGAGAGGAACTGGAGCATGGGGAGGGTACCCACACTGGTAGGTCTTATGGGGTCTCTGAGTATATATTCGTGGTCGACTCTACGCCCTCGAGTCGCTCTTCATCTGGTCGTTTCGTTCAGTCTTGACTTGCATCGACTCACTGGAGCTTTCCTCAGCTGCAATTCAAGAGGCCTCCCTGTGATTCCTCCAAGTTAGTCATGTCGAACTTCAACAACAATACCAACACCAACGATACCGTCTCCAGCGAGAAAGGAACGGTGGACTATTTGGACACCAAACATGCCGACGACGGGCCAGAACCTGTTCCCGTCACTGACGTCCACGATGACAAAAGAGTCGAATTTGCGTCAGACATCAACCATGTCGCGCAACTCGGCTTCGCGAACACAGCAGCGCTTGAGAAGAAGATCGTCCGGCGCCTCGATACATGGATGCTTCCACAGCTTTGGATCCTTTACATGTTCAACTATCTCAACCGCACGAACATCGCTCAAGCTCGTCTCAATACCTTCGATCAAGATCTGAACCTTGGCGAGGGTGACTACCAAGTATGTGACTATGAAGACCCATGCTCATGAGCTTGCATATCGTTGAACTAACAATCCGCCAGACAGCCGTCGCAGTCCTCACTGTCGGTTACATGCTCGCTCAGCTGCCTTCAAATATGTTGATCACTCGTATACCTCCTAGCGTATTCCTACCAGTTGCTGCATTTATCTGGTCTGGTATCTCCGCCGCGACTTTTGCTTGCACCAACGCGGAAGGTCTCTGGGCTCTCCAATTCATTCTTGGCATCGTCGAAGCCCCTCTGTTCCCCGGAGCTGTGTTCCTCATGTCTTGCTGGTACACCCGCCGCGAGTTCGCTTTGCGTGTAGCTCTGCTCTACTCCGGTCTTGTTCTTGCCCAGGCCTTCTCTGGCCTCATCGCCGCTGGAGTATTCGCTGGCCTCGACGGACCAATGGGTCTCGCCGGCTGGCAATGGCTTTTCATCCTCGAGGGCGCTATGAGTGCCTTCTTCGCCCTCACAGCCTATTTCATCCTGCCCAACTACCCGACTTCGACCACTGGCGGTGCCATGCGCTACATGACAGCGGAGATGCGCATGGTCGCTCACGCTCGCATCCTCGATGACCGCGTTGAGGCCTCTTCTGAATCCACGGTCTGGCACGGCCTCTGGCTGGCCCTCAAGGACGTCAAGCTATATGGCTTCCTCTGCCTTAACATGTTTATTACGTCGTCCTATGGATTTAACGCGTTCTTCCCTTCAATTGTCAGGGGTCTTGGCTTTGGTAACAGCGTAACTTCGTTGTTAATGACCGCTCCTCCTTACGTTGTGGGCACAGCATGCACGTTCTACGTCGCGTGGGACTCTGACCGTCGACGAGAGCGTGGTTTACACATCATTATCCCTCTCAGTTGCTCCGTCCTAGGATTCATTGTCACCGTCGCCACAGGAAATCCTGCTGCCCGCTACGCCATGACTTTTTTGTACGCCGCAGGATGCTTCTCCGCCAACACTCTGCAGTATACCTGGGCTGTATCTACTCTTAGTCAAACACCGGAGAAACGTGCTGCCAGTGGAGCCATCGTAAACATCTTCGGCCACCTTGGTAACGTTTGGTCGCCTTACTTCTTCCCGGACAGAGATGCGCCACGCTACACCATGGCTATGCTTCTGCAGATCGGTTTCGCGTGTCTGGGTATCACTCTCGCCGCCATCATCAAGTGGCACCTGACGAAGAAGAACAACAGGCTGAGGGCTGAGGCTGAGGCAGTGGGCGCTGCGTTCAATCCGTTCATCACTTGAATGTCTCACGAGCAGAATGCATGGCTATCTACTTTGACCTTCTTTCCAGATGGGGTTGATGGTCTTCCAGAGTGGTGTTTGTTTTAGCATTATGGTATGTGTGTCTCCACCTACCTCCATCAATAGCATTGGTGGTTTAGTGGTAAAATTGGCCGTTGCCATTCGATGATAACGACACCAGATGATTCGGCCAGCCCCGGGTTCGATTCCCGGCCGATGCATTTTTGTCCTGTCTCTGTAGGTGTCGGCTTCGTTTTTGTTGAAACCTTATGCAGGTAATCCCGATTGGGACGCCGTGTGGTCACCGTCTAACTTAAGTGGTTGCGACAAGCGGCTATTAAGGTAGCTAAGTACGTTAGATATCTCGAGCTTGATCGCTTTGCATTACGAAATCGTTCGCTGCGAGAGGTATCGTTGAAGATTGAATAAGCCTTTCGAAATAATAGAATAACGACGAGGTAGTCACTTCTGTATACGACGTACGATGTAGTGGTCTTAGATGTCAACAAAATTATTAGGGTGTGATAGTGATAACTAAAATTGTTAGCTGCCTTAAAGTCATCGATACCTACTTGGACCGCGAAGCATCGACGCCAAGCTAGATTCGTTCTATCTACACTTGTTTGAGAGAGGTATGTCCTTGACTAGGCGCCCATCTGTCTATTGCAAGTACTTTGTTATGCCTGTCATGTTAGTCTCACTGCAATCGCATTCTGTCAATCGTGTGTAGACATTAGGTTACTAGCGCGATATAAGAAGACATTACGAGTGCCGTTTTGCGAATATATCGTATCTTTAATATATCGATATCTAATATAAACATAGATCATGCTAAGTCTTACTAGTATTATCTCTTTATATCTATTATAAATCGCAATATTATTAAAAGTGTTTAAAATATGGTATCGTTAACTCGTTCGTAGAGTCCGACGAAAACCAGAACAGATTTAGTTAATATTGTCCTCGAATTCTAATATATAGCAGTATAACGCCCAAACCTAACATCCAGGCTCTGTCCACAGGACAGACTGTCCGTATGAGGTGTTGGGTTTCTTATAAACAGCAGAACAGGGTACCTCAGAAGTAGTCGGCTTCACGTAGATCACATTGATAATGTCTTCTTTCACAAGCCCGCATTACGAGTTAGGCCTAATTTCAGATACTTCAGATAGGTATATTACGCAGCTGTAGGAGTAATAGTATACTTATTTATGCTCCTCTCTGTATATGCTATAGCGCTGCTTTACAACTTCTACCCACACAGGGTTCCCTTTAGTGTTCGCAATATCAAAAGTCTTGCATGCACGAACTGGTCACTAACTATCAAATAAGAAGTCCAGCCTCTTGTTTCCCGCGTTCTCGTTCTTCGAAATGTACTCTGCTTGCTCTTCCTTACTCATCTTCTTCCACTTGGTGATCTTAGACTTATTTCTCGTTACGTAGTACACTTTGGCGAGAGCATAGGCCACGATCGTCGCCACACATATCGCGATCAAGTCCTTGTTGCCTCGGCGATAATGACTCGCCTTGTCGTCTTCGCGATAGATGTTCGAGGAAGCAATTCCAGATAGCTGGATGGTGATGTTGTATATTGCAGCGCTGATCGCTCGTGTCCTTACGGAGTTACTGAGGCGTGAACACCATCCAGCTTGAGCTGCGTGGACAGAGGGCGTTCCAAGCAGGACAAATATGAGAGCGTACTGCCCCCAAGCCGGCAAGTCGCCAGCAGATGTATACTCAACGATGAGCAGGGGAAGTGCCCAAAGCTGGGCGAGAATGCCGAAAAGTGCGATTGATTGGAATCTCTCAGTCAGGTACGTTACCCACAGCATGTTCAAGGCTGCAAAAACTGTGGGAGGTATGCTCAAGAGGGTCGTCTCGAATGGATCGAAGCCAAGCTTTCTGAGAGACAGACTGAGGTAGGCTTTTGGTGGCGCCGTCGGAATCTCGAACAGTATTCCGATAACGTATATAGGCCAAAGATCGTAGTCGTTGAGGCTGTCCCACAGCATCTTCGACGTCAGTCCTTCTCGGTTGTGCATGCCTCCTTTGGAAGGATCGTCGCGGACCACACGGTTGACAATGATTTTTTCTTCGCGCTCAGTGAAGTAGCCTTCGTGGTTCCACCAAGTTTTTGTCTGAGTGGGACCAGGTACCAGGAAGAGGAAGCTCAGGAAACCGACTGTGATGCTGATAATTGCCTCGATAAGGAATAACCATCTCCACCCTTCCTTACCATCCACGCCTCGCATGTGAAGAACTCCATAGGCAATAAAGGACGCAATGACACCAGACATAGAATCGACGAACCAGAATAATGCCAAGCGCATGGGCAATTCTGCTTTGTTATAAAAGTAAGACAGATACAGAATGGCATCTGGGATGAATCCGCCCATAAACAAGCCGAGGAAGAAGCGACAAGCAAAGAAACCCGCACGGTTGTGCATAAAGAACTGACCACCTGATGCGAGACTCCAAAGGATAATCTGTACAGGGATCCAGCGGTCGGGTCCCAATCTTTTGCCGATCATCTGCGATGGGATTTCTGCGAGGAGAAATCCGACTCTGTACATGTTCTGCGCATTGTTGAAATCGTTCGTGTTGATATTGAGGTCATTCAACAGGTTATCCGCAGTCGCATTGCCAAGATTGCCACGGTCGATGTTCAGCGCGAAGAACATGACAAGAACCCAAATGAAGATGCGGAGGTCGATCTTTCGGCGGACAGATGTCTCCTCCCGGTATGTCCATCTCTCAAGAGGATCAAATCGATGTAAGTTCTCCCAATCTGGTCGTGGGGCATATGCTTGTGCAAGAGTAGGGTCGTCGAAGACGCTGCGCTTGGTGGCGATAGCATCGCGGTGAACAGAAGAATGTTTCCTCGTCAACGTTGCCCAGAATCCTGAGGGCGGTGGGTCGTCTTCAGGCTCTACTAGATCGTGTCCCAGATATGTCGAGTCAACCCTCAAGGTCGTAGTCGGCTTTCCGTCGAGATCCTGAGACGGCCTTGCGTTGTCAAAGTTTCCTTTGGATTCAGCTCCGGTAGCAAAAGACATGACGACTTTCAATTCTTAGCCTGGGCTTAGCTTTCGTCGACAACAATGCCAAGTATCAAGAGCGTGGCTCCATCTGTATTTATGTTCCTCACGATAGGAGTCCTGGCCTGGATCTCCGTTTGTCCATTACTGCCTATCATGCTCGTGACAGAGTGGAGTGGCTAAAATCGATTGCTGATGTTGCCCTTCTCAACGCGGAAGTCGCGATATATCGTTGAAATGATCTAATACCGCATATCCGCAAGTGGAAGTTCAGGGCCTCGCGTGTTCGGGATATTGCTCGCCGATTGAGCTTTGGGCATCCAAGCATTTGGTCAAATCTTGGTGAAGCCCTAGTAAGCTGGCCGAGAGATTGCACACGCCTTATTTAGTTCAAGCTATTGTAATCTCCCATGTATATGTGACCAAAGCCCTTGATTGGTGCGCTATAAGATAAGCTGAAGAGCCATCTTTGCTTGACTCTGATCTGGGCATCCTTCCGCGTACTGGCAGGCCAACATACGTGCATCATTGCCATTACCAATCTTCCGGCTAACAGGTCTGCCGCTCGGCCAGTTTCAGACTGAACAATTGACATGGCACCCGACAAGACCCAGTACCATGAGACTGTCAGGGTCCAATGGCTTGAAGAAAGCCCACCTTGCCATCGCGGCGCCACGTTTGGCCTTCCCTGGTGTCAAGGAGTCTATTTTCCAGAGCGTACAACATTCTCGTGCTCGAATAGCGACAGACACACGGTACCTCTCACGACACGCTACATCGGTTTTTGGCCGGACGGGTCGCTCAAATGGACCTCGCATGACATCCCGGCGACCTCGGTCGGCAAACCTGAATACTTCATACATGTATCCCTAGACCAAGATCTTGCCAATCTACTGGACCCCGGCCCCTGTTGCCAGCTACGAGCAGAAGAGACTGGTGATCATATCCTTGTCGACACTGGTAAGCTTACAGCATGCTTTCCTCGGTCTGGCCAATCTTTGATAACCAGCCTCAAGTCCGCAAGCGGGACGCTTGTCGGCAAGAACGGGCGTCTCATTCTACTTGACCAGAAACGGTGTGGAGATACCAGCGAGCCAGGGCCAAAGCCTGAGGTGCGCGATCTGGTCTGTCAGATCGAAGAGATGAACATCGAAACCTAGAACAAAAATCGGATTGTGATTGTGATGCGTGGTAGACACGTTCCGTTATCCGATGACAAGGCGACTTCGACTCTCGAGACCGATGGCTGGCTGCCATACACTATCAGATTCTACCTTTACGCTGGCTCCGATGCTTTGAAAGTCATGCATACCATCGTCTGGGATGGCGATATGCATAGCAATTTCATTCGAGGCATAGGTCTACGCTTTGATATCCCATTCCATGGGGAGGAACTCCACAACCGTCATGTACGCTTTGCCGGCGTCGATGATGGTGTCTTCAGTGAAGCTGTCAAGGGAGTGACTGGTCTATGGCGTAATCCTGCATTATCTGTCAAAGTCGCACAGTTGTCAGGCCGACCCACACCCCCCACTGAAGAGTGGAGCCGGGAGTTCGTGCCCTACTTCAAATGGGTCCCAGCTTGGAACAGGTACTCCTTGAACCAACTAAATCCCGATGGCTTCACGCTCAACAAAAAAACGAAAACAGGGCAAAGTTGGGTGAAGACTCCTTCAGGGACCAGAGCAGGTGGGTTGTCCTATCTGGGATCTGCTAATCATGGTGGACTCGCTATTGGAATGCGACACTTCTGGGAACGCTACCCGACGTCGCTTGAGACATGTGATGCAGTGGAGACAGAGGGACACATAACGTTGTGGCTCTACAGCCCATCCGCCGAGCCAATGGATCTACGTCCGTACCATGATGGTCTGGGAGAGCAAAACTATACGGATCAGCTAGATGCTCTCAAAATCACATACGAAGACTGGGAGCCAGATCTTGGGTCTCCTCATGGCATAGCCAGGACGAACGAGATATACGTCTTTGCACTGGACGCGACTCCATCGGCCGCGGAAGTTTCGCAGATGTCAAAGTTCGTCCGACAACCACCGGTGTTGGTACCAGAAAGTCAACACATCTATCGTTCTGCTGCACTGGGCAACTGTTGGAAGCCTGTGACGAATGACGGCGAGGTGAGATCCACCGAGTCCTTAGCGATCGAGAAGAACCTCGAATTTCTCTTTCAGTTCTATGTCGAGCAGATTTCCCAGCGCCGCTGGTATGGTTTTTGGGATCACGGCGACATCATGCATACGTACGATGCGGATCGCCATACTTGGCGTTACGATATCGGTGGGTATGCCTGGGATAATTCAGAGCTCTCGCCGGACCTCTGGCTCTGGATATACTACCTGCGCACAGGTCGATCGGATGTGTACCGTATGGCGGAAGCGCTCACAAGGCACACAGGCGAAGTAGATGTCTACCATCTTGGCCAGTTTCGTGGACTTGGCACTAGGCATGGTGTCCAGCATTGGGGCGATAGTTGTAAGCAAGCACGAGTGTCCAATGGTTTTTACCGCAGGATGTTTTTCTACCTCACTGGCGGAGACGAAAGAGTGGGAGAGTTGCTGACTGAGACTTTGGCCGCTGAAAGCACTTTCTTGACCTTGGATCCATATCGCAAAGTACGGCCAGAAGACCAGATTTATGTGGCTAACCCGGAGACGTTGTCCATCTCCCTAGGAACTGATTGGTCAGCTTTGGCTTCAGCGTGGTATGTCGAATGGGAAAGACATGGACCACAATGGCGCTTAGCCAAAAGCAAGCTCATAACAACGATGCAGGGTATTGCAGCTTTGAAAAACGGCTTCGTCACGGGCACGGCCTCATACAACCTGCATTCAGGTCGGGTCTGGCCGCCCTGTAACGATACGAGAAACGTCGGCATCGTCAAAGTTTCTCACCTGTCAGCGATGTTCGGTCTCGTGGAAATCTGCACCGAGCTGATAGGAGCCCTAGGCGAAGATTTGCCTGAGGGCTTCGAAGCTGCATGGGTTGATTATTGTCATGCCTTCAATGCTAGCGAACAGGAGCAGGAACAGAGATATGGTGTCCGATTCGGCAAACTCCAGCTCCGCCAGGGCCATTCTCGTTTGACTGCATACGCTGCAGTCAGACTGTCTGACGACTCTCTCCGACATCGGGCATGGCGAGAGTTTTACACAAGCGACGGATATGCGGCCAACGAGCCGTGGCGGAGCGAGTGTGTAGGCGGTGACACAGTGCTTCTTCCGGTGTCCGAGGCGCCTTGGGTATCTACAAACATCTCTGCCTTGTATGCTCTTGCGGCTATGCAGAATCTAGCTTGGCTTGGTGATCCAGTCTTGACAGTAGTGGAAGATGAGTTGGAGGGAGAATCGCGGAGCGACACTCCACTGGGGCAAGGGCTAGATAATCACACATAGTATCCCGTCTTCGACGACTTACGACAAGCCTCGCAAGCGAAGCGCGCGAGGCAATTTAGCCAGAACTAAATTACCGTGAGCGCAGTGATGTGATCTCGCCTGTGAAGCATATCGTAATCTCCGAGTGCATTGCTCGGCTTGGAAGGCTTATCTCGAACCCAGTCTAACTTTGCCAGTGATGATACTGTTGCAAAGGTGGATTCGGATTCCTTCGATGTAACACCATATTGCCTTATTGTTGCGTCAAATGGCGTGATTTGCAGATTGGGTAACTGCTTCTTCCTTATCTCCGGCAATACCTTGTTCCATCATGTGCTGAAAGGGAATGAATCCCAAGACGCAAGATCGAGACTCCATTGCAGCAGCAAACCTCTTCATCAAGCCAATGGAAAAGTACCCGCGTATTGTGAGAATAATTGATCGTGACGGTGGGGCTCCATGCCAGCAAGGTGTTTCCCCAAATGACGTATGTAGGCATTATCGTACGATGCTAGTCTGAACGGTGGTCGGGTCCCCTTCACACAAGCTGTCGAACCTCCAGGTTCCTGTACCGAGCCACCAGAGGCGCCATCTGACGGAACCCGATCCGGCCGCCGCCTACGATAGGTCCAGTGGTAGCATCGTCTGTCCAAGAAAACAGCTGAAGTCCATCAATGAAGAATCGCACATCTGCGCCATCTTTGATTACCTCTACATGATAGAAAGCGCCACGTGCGTCCACGACCGGTGGCAAGGGATCAGCGCCTTGAGCGACGAGGTGAAACCCGGGCGACTTGCGCAAATTGCACGTGTGGAAAGCGCGTTCGCCTTCCCAGCGACGGCGAAAGTACGAGACGTGGAGCGTTCGAATGTCGCCTGAGTGGTACTGTGGGTATACGCCATTGCGAGGTGCGAGACTCTTATCGAAGATGCCATCATCGGATGTATGGGTGTCTGTTTTGCCATTGGCACGTAACGGAGGGGAAGCTGCTGCCGCTCCAAAAAATAGCATGGCGAGTCCGGGTTCCGATCTTGGTGAGAACTCCCATGATACGCGGATGCGATCTCCAAACGTCTCAGGACACCAGAAGGTAAAGTGGTCGTCAACACTACCTGAGGATGCGATCTCCAAAGCTCCATCACTCGCTGTAACTTTGACTGGGCCTTCGGCAATCCAGTCGGCAACACTTTGAGCAGAATCAAGATCGTTCGTGTACAGAAGTGGCTCCGTCATGTTTGCAGCTGAGATTCCGACAATGTGTTGTACTTAGGTAAAGTGTGTTGTTCTGATGAGAAAGTGGATGCAACTTGACGCCAGAGAGCGACTGAGAAAGCCTAGAAGAACGTGCCAAGCTGGGGCTTGCTCGTGTCTGTAGGTCCCGCGACCAAGACGTATGTTACGTTATGTCATGTTACTCTGTCTAGCTATGCGCAGATCTGACGTCCGTATGAGCTGTCCCTAGTCGCTGACCGAAACATTTCAAGACAACACTTTGATGCATGTGAACACCAATGTTACAAAGACAGCAAGTAAAAGGTAGAAAGGTAAAGTGGGTATCATTGCAGCTGGACTTGTTCATTGCTTTTACAGACTCATGTCTTCGGCTGCGGCGTAGCCTGTGAACGCAAGACAGGGATTCTACATCACAAGTCTTGTCATGCAACCCGAAGCGTGGAAGGGCAGAGGTGCTTTTCGCAGACTCTCCCAGACTGTTCGTACCATCCCAAGACCGCCAAACGCCAAGCTGTTCAGGAAAAAATCTACTGGCCAGCAAGAGCGTAAGCGCGGCGGCGGTCGCGCTCCTCGGCGATGGAGAGCTTGACACCCTTGCCCTTGGGGAGGGAGATCCAGGGCTTCTCCTGGCCGATGACGAAGACGTTGCTCTCACGGGTGGCGAACTCGTTGTCAATGGCGTCCTTGATG
>Ga0265797_10001680_pt1 | contig 38745 bp, 27 predicted proteins | sample P2T30metagenome_FD_192433 | JGI IMG/M metagenome (GOLD analysis project Ga0265797, IMG submission 192433) | Plant litter microbial communities from East Loma Ridge, Irvine, California - P2 T30 | ecosystem: Environmental > Terrestrial > Plant litter > Unclassified | place: USA: California...
ATGCGTGATCGATAAACCTCCATAAACTTGATAACGCAAGATCCTGCCCGACACACTTCACTGGCGAAACAGAGGACCAAGTACACGTGAAGAGACTGCTTAGCCGGCGACGCGACACACCGCCCCGTGCCACCTCAGGCGCCGCTCCCCTGGTCACCGTGGGCATCACCAGCTATAACGAGGCCGCCCGGATCAGCCGCTGCCTAGACTCCATCGCGGCACAGACTCTCGGGGCCGAGCACATCGAAGTGCTTGTCGTTGATGACGGCTCCACGGACAACACCGTCGCCATCGCCCGGAGTCACGAGCAGCACGCACACTGGGCCGACTTCACCGTCATCCAGCACAAAGGCACAGGCAGCCCCTCTAAGGGGCGCAACGCGATCATGGATCACGCCCGCGGGGAGTTCGTGTTCTTCGTGGATGCCGATGACTACCTCGGCACCGAGGCGCTGCGCGCGATGACCAGGGCAGCGAGCAAGCACTCGGTGGACATCGTGGTGGGCCGCTATGTGGGAGTCAATCGGTCCGCGCCGAACGTCCTGGAACCCCGGGACGGCGCCACCAAGGACTACCACTCGGGATGGCTCAACAGCCTGCATGTGCAGAAGTTGTTCCGGACCTCGTTCATCCGCGGCCTGGGCTACCGGTTCAATGAGTCGCTGATCTACGCCAGCGATCACCCCTTCATGATCAGCGCGTTTCTCCACGCGGACCGTGTGGCCATGGTGGATGACGTGGACTGCTACTTCCTCACCATGGACGCCCCCGACGACGCCGAGGGTCAGTTGGAACCGGATCCGCCAGCGTCATCGCCCGGACCGGTGCGCGCGCTGGCGAATAGAATTCACGTCTCCCGGGCGGAGATTCCTGCCAAACGTCAGCTGCAGTTTCTCCACGACTGCTTCGGCATCCTCGCTCTAGGACGTGGCCAGGGTGGGCGGACCAGCGGTCGTGCCGGCAAGATGCGGGCCGATTACTGGAACCGACTCCTGAAGCTGCATATCCCCATGCTGATCCTGCGCAAGGACGACGACGCGGCCGTCGTCGAACTGGCTCATCAGGTGCAGCTGATCGCTGAACTCTACGGGGCTGAAACCTCCCGGGCGCGGCTGACCACAGAGGCGAAGCTGCTGCTGAGCAAACTCTCAGCGGACGGGACAACGCTGCGTGCCACAGCCCAGCAGATCCGCGACGACGTGCGCGGCGCCCGCCCAGCTCAGGAGAACGAGCCGAACTAGCGGAGCTCGCTGGAGCTTTCCGCGCGCAGTCGCGCGATCTCATCCTCGAGGTACTGCCGGTGCTCTTCGAAGCCAGCAAGGGTGCGGGCCTCATTGGTCCGCAGGCGCGCCTCGGTGGCTTCCAGTGTCCGGTTCATCTGCGTGGTGCGCTCATCGATCCGCCGGAACATCGCCATGGTCCTGGCGGGTTTGATATTCGCCTCGAGGTCGAAGAGCCGGAGACGAACTCCATCGGCAGTGCGGGTCATCGCGGCGAGCGTCAGGATCACCAGAGCCGAGAACAGCGCGAAGCTCACCACAGCCGCAGCGGCGGCGAAGACCCAGAGCTCGAACAGCACAGCAACCAGGGTGACGATCAGCGCGATCGCGTAGACCGCGATCAGGGCGAGCTGTTCTTTGGAAATTCCGCGAATCATAGCGCCAGTGTCTCCTGAGGTTGTTCCGCCAGCTGTCGCTCTAGCAGCTGGTCGATGAGGTCTGTGTAGTGCGTGTACGCGTGGCGCCGCGCGAAGCTCGCGCCGCGTTCCGCCTGGGCTGAAAAGAGAGCGTCGTCCTCGCTGTAGCGGCGGATCTGCTGCTGGGCGGTGGAGGGGGTGGCGTAGATCGCGGCATCCCCGTAGACAGGTTCGAAGGATGGAGGCAGAAGTGCCACGCTGCCATGCGCCATAGCTTCGAGGATGGCACGCTCGGGTCGAACCGGCGGGGTATGGGCATAGTGCACAAAGAAGTCCACGCTGCGGTGGTAGCTGGAGCGACGGATCTCACCGGGCGCGAAGTTCACCCAGTTGGCGGGCAGATGAGTGGTTCCCAGTGCCCGTTGGGCTGCGGCCGGATCACCGTAGAGCCGGACATCGGCACCAGCAGCTGAGGGCCACAGGCTCAGGATGTGATGGGCCTGTGTGGGCCAGTCGTCCCGAGTGGCCCCGGTCCACCGTCCTAGCACCGGTCGGCGTGTGGACACGGAGGAACGCCGCGGAGTCTTCGCGGGTGGAGCAAAGGGCGAGGTGTAGTTGATCGCGCTGAGCTGCTCCCCGGGCAGGAGCTCAGCAAGCGCGTCACGCACGGAGGCAGTCCCGGTCATCCATTGCGGTGTCCGGCGGAAGTACGCGGCGGCGTGCCGCGAGCACTCCCCCGGCAAATACGTGACCTCTCCGGTCGCCTCGCGCGGCGGCACCTCCGCCACGATGACCACGCGCTCGGGTGTGAACCCGGTGGTGCCGGCCGGCATGAACTGCAGCAGCTCGGGGGTGCGCACGATCAGCAGGTTGACATCATGGAAGTCCTCGTCGGCCAGGACCAGCTGGACCTGACCGGAGGCGATGAGATCCTCCACGGGACCGATATGGGTTCTTGCGAACCGTGCTAGGTGCAGTGCGTTGTCCACATGCATCACGCCAACGCGTTTACCGGCGTCCAGGAGCTGCTTGATCTCTTCCAGCGCGTCAATCTGGACCGCACCGTATTCACACCAGTCTGCCGCGAAGACCACGTCCAGCGTGTTGCGTTCCGTGGGTGGGACGGTGAAGCGCGCCGGCACGTGAAGCGGCGCCCGCGTCTCGCCCGTGAGTCGCAGTTCCTCCCGGGTGGCCCTGGAATGCCAGGTCTTATAGGAACTCCAGAACGCTCGCCGCGCCGGGTGCTGCCAGCCCGGGCGGAAGTCAGCGCGGGAGAGCGAATCGGGCAGGATTCGCATGAAGATCAGGGGTTCCTTGATCAATCCCACGGGCATACGAGCGTAGGTCGCTACCCGGTTGCGCAGCTCGTTATCACTGGCCTTGCGGGCGGGGAGATACCCGCCGAGTTCCTGCAGGATGTGGGTGCGGACCATCAACGTGGGCGCACTCGGAATGAAGGGCAGGTAGCCGCGGCGAATGCGGACAAGGTCCTCGGTCATATTGACCGTGTAGACCTGGTTGCCCGGCTGATCCGGGTGCCGGATCAGGTCATTGACCTGCCGCTCCAGGCGCTGCGGATGGGACCAGTCATCGGCGTCCTGGCCGGTGACAAATTCGCCCCGGGCCTGGCTGATCCCCACATTGCGGGCCGCGTAGGTGCCGCCGTTCTCGGTCAACCGAATGACCCGGACTCGATCATCGAGGCGCTCGAGTTCGTCGAGCACGGGACCGAACTCCTCCGGTGACGCATCGTCAAGGATGAGCAGTTCGAGGTTCTGCCAGGTCTGCTCGAGGATCGAACGTGCAGACTGCAGCACGTCTTCCCGCTGGGGTTTATACGCCGTCATGATCACGGTGACCAACTCGCCGCCTTCTACCGCGGGGGCAGTTCCCGCGGCGGTGAGCCGGTTGAAGGGGATAGCCCCATCCCGGCGCAGGGTGACGGGGGCGAGCTCGTGGTCATCGAATTGGCGGTTGAAGCGCTGGAGCCATTTGTGCTCAGGGAGTCCTCCGCGTTCCCGGATAAACGGGCTACGGGAATCAGTCACCAGGTAGTCATAGTGGAAGGAACGGACTTCGGGGTACTTGGCGAACAGATCTTCGAGGGCCTCGAAGTGACCTTCCTCGAAGAGGAGCTCTGCCTCAAGCTTCAGCAGCTTGCGCCGGTTGGTCCGCGAACCCCGGCGCTTGCGATTGACCATGCGCAGGGCGGCTGCAGCGAACTGGGTGTCCCCCGGTTCGGTGTTCTGCAGGGCTGCGACACCGGCCAAGCGTGCCAGCCACTCGATGTCGAGGGAGTAGCTCGGTACCGTGCCTGCGAGGATACGTGGGACAAGCTCGGCGTAGGTCATGGTGCCGTAGGTCGCGCCAGAGGCCAGGATCTCCCGCATATGTGCGGAGGCACCGCGCAGCGCAGTGCTTTCGAGTTCGGCGATGCGCTCCGCTCCCCGGGAGATGTATCCCTGGAGCAGGCGAGCGCGCCAAAGATCCTCAACCGTGCTCATCTGGTGTCCCCTTCTCGGCAGTAATCCCCCACTACCCTACGTTGCCCATTCATCGAGCATGCGAATGCCGCGGCGAATGGTTCTGACGAAGCGTTCACGCCCGGGGGGTTCGTGGAAAGGTGCGGCGGAATACTCCTCAAAGACGATCCGCTCAGCGTTCGGTCCGTCCTGCACGGCAGCCGCAAAGGGCAGGTAATGGTGCTCATAGTGGTGTTCATCGCGAACGTTCTGCACCACCAGGGCGTAGTTCTGACGAGGCGCTTCGTACCGCTGGATGACCGACGCACGTTCCCCCAGGACCTTTGCCCAACGACTCCGTCGAGATCGCTTCTTAGGGTAGAGGTCCGGCATGATCCGGTGGAGGAAGCTCGCTTGGGCGTCCCAGTGGTACTTGCGGATCGCGGTCTGTGAGTTGAAGGCGATGGCGAGGCTGCCGGGGAGAAGGGATCCGACCTGGAGTGCCGCAAAGGCACCACCCGACGACCCCGTCAGAATAATCCGCTCAGCGCCGGCAGCTTTAGCAGCCTTCATGACAACTTCTGAGAGAACCGGGAAGAGGTCAAGCTCTTCCCAACCCAGGTACCAACTGAGCAACAGTTCAGGGTCCAAGGTCAGCGTGGGGTCTGAGAGGAACAGACAGGAATACTTGGTCTGCTCGTCGAGGGTACGGAGCCATTCGAACCGGGGAAGGTGGTGATGTCCCTTGACCATGGCGCCGTGAAAGACGACGACGAGCGCACGGCTGCCCTTATCGACCATGAGCGCATCGAGTGTTCCGCGTTCATCGAGGCGGACCTCATAGCGGAGAGCACCGGGTTCTGCCGAGAAGAACAGCTCATCCGCTGAGTCGAATTTCTCGACAGGAACGGTGAGGCCTCCCCTATCAGGGGCTGAGACGGGGCTGGTGAGAATCCGAGTCATGGGGCCAAATTGCCCATAACCAGTTGAAGGTAAGTGTCCATGATCGCTGATTAGTATGCCACTGAAACTGCAGCGAGCTGGCGCGACTAGACGAGTTCGCGCAGACTCCGAACACTGGCGATGCCGTTTCCAGCACACCAGTTGTCCCATCCGGGCACTTCGGTCCAGTCTGAGACGAAGACGAAGTCCAGCCCTGCTGCCGTGGAAGCCTGGTGGTCATACTTACTGTCACCCAGGAACAGCGCGTCACCGGTGATAGTGCCCTGGGAAAGCTCTCGGGCGAGGATCTCGTTCTTCGTGTCGGGGCTGCCGAAGATACCGGCATTGAAATTTTCATGGATACCGCGTGCTGCGAAAACGTCCCTCAGCTCCGCTTGGTCTCCGCCGGAGACGATGAGCCAGCGGGCATCAGGGGTGGTCTCTCGCAGTTCTTTCAGACCGGGTGCGATGTCACACGACATGAGCCCATCCCTGACGCGCGTGGCATAACTCTCCAGCAGCTCCTCCAAACCGGGGCCAGAACGACCATCGGTCATCTCAGCGAGGAAGAGCGCGAACTTCTTGTAGCGGGAGATGCCGCCGTGGCTGACGTGATACTCCACGAGCTTCTGCGCTGCGGCCTCGCCGTAGGGCAGCGCTGCTTCGTAGAATGCCCGGGTCTTCACTCGGTTTGAATCAAGCACCACGCCATCGCAATCGAAGACCAGCGTGCTGTACCGCCGGAGGTCTGTCGAAACATTCACAACTGGACAAGACCCTTCTGTAATAGTGTTTCTCCTACAATAAAGTCCGCTTCCCAGTCGATGTCGTGGCTCACCAGTTTGTCCAGCGGGAACAGATACGGGTGCTCACCGATGCGATCGTCGTAGTGGCGGTAGACATCCACAGGCGCCAGGAACACACCGCTATTGACTTCATGAACGGCTTCCAAGGTTTGCGTGCGCGGCCACTTCTCCACAGTTCTGTCGTAGTTCATAGGCCGCTCTTGCTGCCAAAGGAACCCGTGAATTTCAGTGGTCGTCATCAGCGAGTCATACCCAGAGTCAAGCTGTTGCCAATAGGCGGCGATGACTCGGTCATACTCTTCGGCACTGATGAAAGGGCTTGTCACATGAGTCCACAGAATGTGCCCCTCGCCAATAAGCTCCAATGCGTGCGCCACGAGCTGGTCTGTGCTGGTCTCGCTGGAGGAGAGCTCCTCAGCACGGCGGTGAAGTCGTAGCTTGGGACTGTCCAGCGACTCCGCATACGCCAGAATCTCTTCGTCATTCGTGGACAAGACAACCTCGTCTACCTGATGGGTTGCGAAGAGCTGCTTCAGCTTGATCTCGATAAGTCCGTGCTGAATATCCGCGAAGGGTTTGAGGTTCTTGCGTGGGACTCGCTGACTGCCCGCACGGCATGGAAGAAACGCAGTGACACCCAGGCTCATGCAATCATCCCGTACACGCTCTTCTGCACATCGACGTCGTATTTGGTGGGAGTGATAGACGTCAGCTCCACGGAGCTTTCTTCCTCCGTATAGCGCCGGACAACGCTGTTCATTTCGTCGTTTCGCGCGTCTTCTCCGGGATACCCGTCGAATCCAGCGAGGTAGAGGCTCTTCGCCTTGCCGCTTCCAATGACCGCAAAGGCATAGGCCATCACCAGCGAGGTAGGGGTGACGCAGTGTGTGTCTCCGAAGCTGAACGTGTCCGACTGGACACGGAGCCCGAAATCTAACACCTCTTTATCCCCCAAGGCATTTTTCGCGTCCTGCGGCAACATTGAGTAAGGCGCGATGAGCGGTTGCGGAAGCCTCGCGTGTTCCTCCGCGTCCGCCAGCAGCCGGATCGGGTGAGAAGCGACCCGCACATCTATGAGCTCCGAGGACACCGAGGTCTGCGTGTTCAGCGCGACCACCAGCGGCTTACGCTCCTTGATGAAGGACTCAAGCGCTAGCTGATGATCAGCAACTCCGGGGCCTGTGCCAAGTAGCAGCACGTCACGCCCCTCGAACAATGTCTCAGGATGCCAACTGCCCTGGGCTTCTTCACCGTAGAACTGCCGGGCAGCATCCATGGTCTGGACGTCAAACTTCGCACCACCTTCAACCCGCAGGTGTTCAATCACTGAGAGGACGTCTTCTTCGTCGTAACGCGCGTCGCCCAGCATGAACTGGATGTAGGTCGGGTGGATGCTGTACTTACCGGCGAGGTAGTAGAAGGGGTTCGTTCCCCACCCATAGTGGGCCTGCATCGGCTTGAAGTGTTTACGCAACAGATTCATGAGCGGTACGAAGTTAGCAGTTTTACTCCGGCGCGCCGCCATTTCGATTGCGAGCTCTTCGGTTCTAGCGTTGCCCGGGCCGCGTCCCATGCCTGTCACCGTGGAATCGATCCACTCAACACCTTCGTCCATCGCTCGCAACGAGTTGGACAGAGCGAGTCCCATATTGTCGTGAGTGTGGATACCCATTGGTCCAGACCACTCGGTGCGAATCCATCGGATGATCTGCGCCGCTTGATCAGGCGACATGCCACCGAAACTGTCGGCAAAGTAGAGGACATCTAGCGGGTGATCGGCTGCAATCCGAGCAAGGCGTTTCACGTCCTCCTCACTGCGGTCTGCCACCTGCATTAGGTTGAACCCGACCTTGTAGCCCCGATCTTTCAACCAGTTCGTGGCTGGCACTGCCGCCTCGAACTCATGCACATGACAGGCGACGCGTACTAACTCCACGGGCGAATCGCTTGCAGATACTGGGAACAGGCGCTCGAGCGCCTCGTCTTGAGGCATCGACTTTCCAGTCAGTTCCCCTCCGTTGACCATTACTCCGATCATCACAGAACTGGGCAAGGGCAAGCTCCGCAGGAAATCGTCCGTGGTGAATGCACACGGACCCTGGTACCCGGAGTCTTTCAGCGTTCGGAAGCCGAGTTCGAGAACGTCCACACCCGCTGCGGGAAGCGCATTCAGGTAATCGAGGATGAGCTCTCGGGAGAAATCCCAAGCGTTGTAATAGCCACCATCTCTGAAAGTGCAGTCTAGGAACATCTTGGTAATCTCCAGCCCATCTGTGAACGTCAAGGATTCAGATCGAACCTAGCACGGAGATAACTCATGGGTCAGCTCCTCCACAACTGTATAGTCAGCACTTACGGAGCCCGGCGACAGGAAGACTTATGTCCATTTCAACGAACTCTGCCAAAGTCTGCGATCTAACGAATGGTCGCATAGTCTTCAACACAGAAACTATGGTCGCTCTTGCCGGCAGTAACCAGATTCACGCAGCAATTACGGATGCTACCAACGCTGTTCATGAGTTTTCAGCGGACATCTCCGGCGGGGAACTTGGCTTCAACAGAGCGTCACTGCCGGACCCCATCCGAAGCTTCAAAATCTTCCGCGCATCTGACGGCCAGACAATATTTGAGGCGCAGAACCTCTTCCCGACTACGGACCGAGAATTCGAAGCTCAGTTCAAGTCGCACCGAGACCGGAGCGGTGATCCTTACGTTGATTACTTCGTCGCCAGCCAAATCTTTGACCACTTTAGAGGACAAGAGGGATACCGAATCTCTGCCGCAGTGGTCGTAGCTTACAAAGCTATAGAGCTCCTAAATGCTGCGTACTTAGAAGCGGCCGAATCAAGGCTGCGCCAAGCGTTGTCCGCGATACCTAAAGTGAAACTAGCTCGAAGCACACGCAATAACAGAGAGCATCTACACATTTCAGTTCTTTGTGCGCTCTACCATGTCCAACTGGCCCGAGGGGATGCAGCAGGGTTCGTGCAGACGATCATGACGCTAAAAGGGTTGCTTGAAAATCATTCCTTTGAGTCTTACTACAACCTCGCTTACAACGGCTGTCTCTCATTGCGTCTCCTAACGCTACTGCAGGTTCTCGCTGGGCAGAGGGAAGCCGCGAGGACCACCGCAACCCTAAGCTTCGACGTCTTTAAACGCGCATGCGGCGATGCCGATGAGAATCTCGCACATTTTAAGGAGCTGAGGTACGTGCACGATAATACGTACGAAACAATGCGAATTGCCAGAAGGGTGAAAGATGTCTCCGAGTCCTTAATAGACAAGACCTTGGGAAATTGCCTCCGAGTCTCTGCCGAAAAACATCCAGATAGTTCACGCATCATGCAAGCAACTTACTTAGAATCAACTCAAATAATTTGAGTTCCGAATTAGTTGATTAAAGTATATGATTAATTTGTTTATGTCAGTCTAATTTCAGCAGTCTACCATGCACATATAAAGCCTAACATGTGCCTAGTGGCATAAAAGTGTTGTCCCCCCTTGGGTCTGATGCATGCCGATATGGCAGTTACACCAGATGAAAAAACACTTAGAAAAGAAGAGGTACCCAAACCTTCCATTAGCCCACCTTCTTGTTAGCCACATTTACAATCTGCTCAGGATCACGTCTAGGAAACTATTTCGGAACAACATGCTTTTATGGCGACTTTTACTGAAATATTAAAAATGCATTATATCGAAATAATCGGACAATCGTGTCATCGTAAAAAGAATTAAGGCCATTGTATAGCCCCTTAACCAGGCTTCCTAGTCGACGGTTCACACCTATCCAGAGTCTTATGACATCAGGGAAGTGAAAAGAGAGGCAGGTCGTCAATAACAGGCCCCCAAGACCCCACATGAACGTCGCAATCTCAGACGCTACGCGGAGTAGTGAGGCGTGGCTGATCCATAGAGTTTAGTAAGGGTCTATGATCGAGGTCAAAGCCCATCGTTGTCAGCATAAGTTGCCCTACGGAGTCCGTTAGTCGCTCATGAACACTACTCTCTACGACATTCCCACTCTTGAAGAAGAACGCCTCAATTGTGACAGCGACCGAAACCGGCCATTGAGCCGCACTGTAGGCCTATTGATCGCTGAGGCCAACTACGCTCTGACACGCAAGCCTCCGGTTGTAACTGACAAACCCCGGGCGCCGCATTCACAGAGTTTCCACGACTATTACAGCGTGGCCCCCTACCACTGGCCGCTAGATAAAACCCTGGATAGTGGCAAAACGCACGAATGGCGTGATGGGGAGAGAATTCCGGAGTCGAAATTATTCTCAGAACTTTCGATGCCTTTTGACCGGTCCAGGTTGCAACTTTTCCTCGATCATTCCACAGTTCTCTCTTTGGCATGGTTCTTTACCGGCCGTCAAAGTTACCTTGATCAAGTCATATCAATGACACAGGCCTTCTTTCTAGACCCTGACACCTGCATGACACCTCATCTTCGTTATGCACAGACACTGGTGGGCGACCCTTCTAGCGAGGGACGCTGGCAGGGCCTCATTGACTTCAACGGCTTGACCTATTTCCTGGACGCCATGAGAATACTTGGCCACTACGGCGCAATGGGTCCGCGTGACTTACTAGACCTCAAATCGTGGTTCAGAGAGCTTCTCAAGTGGCTTTTAGAATCGCCGCAGGGGAAAAAAGCTCGATCCGCCACTAATAATTTAGGAACATATTTCGACCTGACTGTTGCGGCGATAGCGGAGTTTGTCGGTGACACACAACAGCTACACGCAGCGATAACGCGAGCGAGCTCTAGAGGACATGCCCAATTCTCCACGAAAGGGCAACAGCCACTGGAGGGGCACCGCACTCTCCCGCTCCACTACAGCCTATTCAACCTAAACGCATGGACTGGGTTACTCCGAATTCAGAGCTTGACGGCCTCTACGGAGTTGGACCCAATGCTTCAACAGTCAGTAGTCAGAAACGCCGCCGTCTGGTCAACCAAGCTCGCTGGCAACAGGTCTCAACTGAGCCGCTCAGACCGCCAACTTGCAATGGTGATCGCACAAGAATTGTCCGTAGACCATGAACCGACAGACAACCTCTACCTCCAGAATAGTCTTCCTAGTCGTTACTCAGGAATCCGGCCATTCTGGAACCTAGGCTTTAAACCAGTTCAGCTTAATCCAGATAAAAGATAATACTATGGCCACTGAGTCGGATTAATTGGAATTTCTAATAAGTGAGGACTGGAAGAATTAATCATCGCAGTAAACATGTCCCCTGAATCTCGCTTTTCTATTTCAACACCCAACATTACTTCAAAAATTTTTCTTGAGTTAAAAGGAATAAACGTTTCTGAATAGAAATCGCGCTCAACCATCGCAGGACCGTGCCATGATCCCATACGATGCTCCCAGTAAAATTGATCGAACGAGTCCAGGTAGCCTAAAGACGATTCATAATCGGTGTCCCGCAAGAATCCCTCGAATGCACTGACACCTATTTCATCTGCCCTCGACCGTCCGAACTCTAGGAGAGCACTGCGAGCGGATTTACCCATAGACATACGATGGAGATTCCACATTGCAACGGAGTTAGTTGGCCGCTGCACCTTTGAACGCCTGTACCGTCCGTAGAATGATCTGCCAATCTCCAACAGGTTTGCCGTCACACAAGTAGTATTGGCATCCCCGAACCATGACTTCAAAGTAGGAACCCAACGCTGATGTAATGACTTGTAGTGTGCCTGGTCAAGCGCTGACTGAATTTCAGTGTCACGGAGTGGTTTTGTTAGCTCAGAATGAACCACTCCAACCTGTGCCGACAACGCGGCAGCTACCTTGCGGTCGACTAAAGTGTCATCGCGGTTCCCATAGGTAAAGGTCTCGAACTCCACCCCCTCCGATGCCAGGAGACTCAACATCACTCTCGAATCGAGGCCCGCAGTCAACGCCAGCCTCAAAGGGCGCCTGGCCGCGACCTGCGCGAGAGCGTTTGATGCGTAAAACGATGTCTCTTCAGCCGCGGTCGAGACACTTCTCGCATCGATCTCCGCCCTTGGGTAAAAGCGTCGAACGCCGCCCTGAGCTACGTCAAGATAATTATTCGGAATCAGTAAGCGGACTCCATCAAATGGCGTACGGTTCCCTGGGTATCCAAACCTAAACGGCAGATCCGACTCTTGAATAAGTGTACGCTGTCGGGCCACTATGAACGCATGAGACGAGAAGCTGCCAAAGTTTTCATCGTAGAATACTGACCGCATCCCCGTCGCGTCAGTCACGACCATTGGGTGGTCCTGCGAACCAAATATAACTGCGTGTCTTCCTGAGTAGTTATCGAGTTCCTTCAGGAACTGATCCTTGCTCCATAGCAGAGCCGCCAGCAGAGCCTCGGCAGGCGATTGCTTACTGTCTCGGGATAGGATGCTGACACATTCTCCGAGCACTACAACGAAGCTACCGCTCGCATCACGCTTGGCGTCTACAAGCAATTCCGGATGTAAGTAAAGATTTGCTAAATTTCTAGATTCAACGAAATCCTTGGGAATGAATTCCAGTCTCGCTCCGTAAACAAACCCTTTCGGGAACTCTTTCGTGCCTGTCTCGCCCACGCTCTGCCCCTCTTTATGCCATATATTGACCTGCTTGTCGGCGGACATGCTCAACGTTTCACGGGCTTGCCCTCCACCACATCAACCCATACCCAGGTGATTCTGAATTACCCTCTGCGTCAGTGGACTTCTAACTTTAGTGCATAGCGCTGCACACCATCCAAACAGTCACAGGATTATGGGCTGGAGTCCCCAAACCTGAGAACTTGCGAAAGCGTGGAAACTCATGTCAGAAGACACCAAAGGCCTCCGTCCGCGTCCTTCACTAGCAACCGTCCGTTACTCTTCAACAGCGATCTTTCTCCCAGGACATGTCTGGAACAAGCGCGGTAGACTTCTGGAAACGACCCCACAAACAGTGATCTCGCTCTGGCCTGAAACTACCGTCACTCTGCGACGTCGTTGCAAGTATGACGACGACTATGCACGCCACCCTGAGACGCCAAGTCTGTGAAGCTGGCCTATACTCTTGGGGTATCGCCCGCGACGTGACAAGGTAGTTAGATGAAATCTCTCGAGCCAGCAAACACCGTAGTTACGATTATCGGACAAGGATATGTCGGACTTCCCTTGGCCCAGGCCATTGTTGACTCGGGATTCAGAGTTCACGGCCTCGAAGTGTCCCAGCGAAGGGTAGACGCGTTGAACGCTGGCCTGTCTCACGTTGACGACATTTCTGATTCTGAACTTCAGTCAATGCTGAGCTCCGGGTACTCCGCCACCACGGACCCTGCTGTTTTGCGTAGTTCAGACTTCGTTCTAATCTGCGTCCCGACTCCGCTCGACAGCAACGGAGGACCAGATCTCGGAGCGGTCGAGGAAGCCACTCGAACCATTGCCACTAACTTCAAGCACGGGTCTTGTGTCGTCCTGGAGTCGACCACGTACCCTGGCACAACTCAAGAAATTGTTCTGCCCCTGCTTGAGAACTCAGGCGCTGTCCAAGGAAAAGACTTCTTTCTGGCATTTTCGCCTGAACGCGTCGACCCCGGGTCCAAACATTACGATATCCGAAACACTCCGAAACTTGTCGGTGGAGTTACTCCATCGTCAACGCGAGTGGCAGCGGAGTTCTACGCGCATTTCATCGATACTGTCGTCCCGCTGTCGGGTGCAAAAGAAGCTGAGACTGCCAAACTACTCGAGAACACTTACCGTCACGTCAACATTGCTCTCGTAAATGAAATGGCGAAGTTTTGCTACGACATGGACATCGATATTTGGGAAGTTATCCGAGGTGCGTCTACCAAACCCTTTGGTTTTCAACGATTTACACCCGGCCCCGGAGTCGGCGGTCATTGCATCCCCATCGATCCCAACTACTTAGGTTTCCAAGTTAAAAAGACCCTTGGTTACCAATTTAAGTTTGTTGAACTGGCACAGGAGATCAACAACTCAATGCCGGCGTATGTGGTCGAGCGTGTGGCGGATCTACTCAATGACTCTGGTAAGGCCCTAAATGGATCATCGGTTCTACTGCTCGGCATTACGTACAAAGCAAACATCGCGGACCAACGTGAGACCCCCGCCCTTCCCATCGCTGAAATACTCCATAAGAAGAAGGCACGAGTAAGCTTCCACGACCCTCTAGTAGAAGACTGGCAGATTGGGGACTCAACCCTTCGACGCGTGAGCGATCTCCGAACTGCTGTTGAGTCTGCGGATGTTGTCGTACTCCTGCAGGACCACAAGTTCTACACCGAATCAAACCTCGCCGACAAGGCTCAAGTATTCTTTGACACCCGAGGTTCAGGGCACGGTATTCCGGGCGTAGTCACCCTGTAGCTCTATTCAGAGCTCTAGACGAACCGAGTAGAAGCAGGTCAAAATGGAAACACCCACACAACCAGGAGTCATGGAGCCTGGTGCCACGGATGTTCCAGTCGTGCGCCTCAATCATCTCCACGATTTTGATCCCCAATCTGGTCGGGGCGCCCTCCGCTACCAGGCGGATCTCCGGAGCAATATTCCTTTGGAAGCGCTGCTGCTCAATAACCAAAGCGCTGTCCTAGTAGTGGCTCTTCATGGAGCAATGTCTGCTGCCAGGACTCAGTTGCCCAGATTTGAATGGCTACGGACATTGTCAGCCACTGAGTACAGTAGCTTATATTTTTCAGACGCAACTCTTCGTCTAGATCAGGACCTGAAACTTTCCTGGTACATGGGTTGGCGGGAAGTGGACCTGTTTCCGCTTATGGCGCGGTGGGTCCTGAAAGCTAAGTCGGCGGTCGGGGCTTCGCAAGTTGTAATTCTGGGATCGTCCGGGGGCGGATATGCTGCGCTGCAGTTGGCTACGTATATACCTGGGAGCCTCGCGATTCCCTTTAACCCGCAGACTAGGCTCAACAAATACGAGGTTCTGGGAAGCAGGAAAGTCCAAGGACTATTTGTTGACCGAGTCATGCCTCACCTCGCACCTAAAGGGTTCGCGGCACTTGAGCAGACAGAGGATTGGACAATGGAGCTCGGTGATCGAGCTTCTGTCATCCGCCGCTACCTCAACCAGGTGGATAACTTAGTCCTGTATGCGCAAAATCTAAACGACGAGCACCACTACACTAGTCACTACTTACCGTTCATGCGCGCCATCGAAGGGTCTCCCAACGTAGCCAGGGTCTCCAGCCATTTATACGAAGGACCTGAGTCTCACGGACCTCCACGCCCAAAAGTGTTCCATGAAGTGCTCACACGAGGGCTGGAGATGCTCAGCGACAATTAGGATTGATTGGCGCCCATTAAAGGCTCATTTAACCACTGCGGATTATCAGAAGCGGACACGCCGTGAGGTGCGCCTCCCGCGGCAAGAGTCGATTCGGTCCGAAGACCATACTTTTCCGAGGAGAGATTTACTGAACGACGAGCAGGCGCCTAGAGAGGACCGCACAGCCCGTGAACCCATAGCCTCCTGGGCGCACGCATCCTTCGATGGCAGGCATGGAGCGGTCGCGTAGACCCCACGGATCCCCTATGCATCTTGAGGAACTGGCAACTCTACGTAGACCGACGTAACGTCGATGCGCTCCTAATCGCCGAACCCTTGAATCTCACGAAAATAAGGGGAGTACCACTTTTTCCCATAGGTCCGATATGCGCTTTGGACCAGCTCCCGAAGCTCCTGGTTGCGCCCTGTCGCATCTAAAACGAGAGCCAAAAACTGCAGCGTGTACTTATGCTCTTCCAAAGCGAGAGACTCCCGCAAATGATACTCAGCTTCTGACCAGCTCTCTGCGTAGACCAAAGACCGGCCAAACTCACGATGCCATATAGAGCTACCGTGCGTTTTTAAATCTATTTTTCCAATGACGTCGTTTTCAATTAATTCTGTCATAAACTGTTTCAATACACCGGAATGCTGCATGGTCTGCAAAACTGTATGTCCCGCAAATGGGAGTTCGATGTATTTTGCGTTAGGGTACGCGGGCCTGACCAATTTTTCAATAACCAACTTGTCACCAGACCGCCTGGGATCAAACAGTATAACCGGGTCCAATGGCGACTTCGGATTATCAGCTATTTCACGATGCGTGAAAGCTAGATCCCCTAATGAAGCCCTTCTTATCAATGGATGCGCTGAGTTTTTTGGGGCGCCAGCGATGATTTGAGCACCAATGACACCACCGTAGTAAAGAGCGCAATAACCGCCCAGGGAGTTACCGTAGGTCACCACCCTGTCGTAATTGGAAGCGATTGGCATAACTGCCGCGCGAAACGACTCAATGCTCAGTCTTTGATACTGAGTACCCTCGGCTTGTGCGACAAACAAATGGTCATAGCCATTTTTAAGGGCAAACTGACTACCGAATCCCTTCTCTCTCAAAGTGCCTGTGATTCCATCAAAGGAAATCAGCAATACCTTCGACGACGCTTTCGAACGATGCAGGGTGATCAGGTATCCAGGTTGGCTGGCGATAGTTTCTTTGCCGCCGGAAGGCACACGCTCTTTCACGTTAAAACGATTTTGCATTTCTTCGGCATGCATCGATGACCTCAATGCAGGTGCGTCCTTGCGAACCCAAGAACTAGGGAAAGGCACCCAATCGGGCGCAGCTAAACCTGACAAACTCAACCTCTCTAGGGCCTCGGTTTCGAGAACGCGATAACCGTCGATGTCTTTGCGTAGTGACAGTGTGCGAGCTAGAAGTCTCACCGTCATCTTCTGGAAATTCAGCTCAAGGGACTTCCTGAAATAGATCTCCGCAAGGAAGAGACTGCCGTAACGAAAAGCTTCGATACCACGTTGCCTGAAGCCCACCCAGTCCTGACGGACATGAATAATGGAATCTGGAAAACTGCCAAATTCGACAAAATTAATCAAGCATTGCGCCAGGACTTTATTCTTTTCTAGATATCGAGAAATATCGTGGCCAGCATAGCGTAGCTCTACTAACTCGGCTCGATCGTAAACTGGGAGAATATGCCTCTCGACAAAATCTCGATCCACGCCGACCGTTGGGTCGTAAACGATGACGGGCGGATGAGTCGACTTCGGGCCATCTTCTAGCCGCGAGTGTTCATCACCAATATTCGAGGGAGACAGAGCGAGTATCTTTGCGTCGATAATTCCTCCAAAGTACAGCGCCGCACGACCACCCTCCCCATCCCCGTGCGCGTACACTGATTCGTACCGGGAGAGCACCGGTTGCAGTGATCCCCAGAAATCACTTCTGGAAAGTTTTTCGTACCCAGAATCAGAATCTACGCTGACTAATACCAGATCAATTTCACCACCGAGAAACAGTGTTCTTAGATTCTCGCTAGCAGGCCGCTCACCATGTTGAATAAATTCAATGATGACTTTTGGGGCATTTACCAAGTTACTGAAAAGAGTTATACTCTTTTCTTTTTTATCGAGTAAAACTACCTTGTGAGATGGCAAAGCAGTCTCATCTACCACAGAACAAACCATTCTCTCTAGTCAGACGTTATTTTGAACACCAAATACGGTTGGGGAGTGTGCGCCAAGGTCTGCAACTATGGCGCTGCTGAGGCTATCAATGAAACTTACCGACCGTCGGCGCGGACGCCCAACCGCTGGACACGTTCAAGATAAGCGCGAGGTGAACAGTTCATGCGAACATACGCAAGGCCCAGTTCCCGTTGGCGCAGATACCGCTCCTCATCCCAATAGTGTCGCACCGTGTCTCTCACTTCGTCCGGGCGTGCGTATACGGCGGCGTCCCCGAATACTTTACTGAAATGAGGTGGAAGTACCGCGACTACGCCCTGATTGAGCGCCTCAAGAATCGCCATGCCGAATGCCTCGACCAAATGATCGCTGTGGTAGTAGACGAAAAAGTCCAGCGATCGCAAGTACTCAGACACGGGGACCCCGTTGAAGGGCAATACCTTCCAGTGCTGTCCTGGGTCCGGCGGACAGAATCCCGCTTCCACGGGTGTCGAGATACCCCCCATTATGTGAACTCGGACGGACCCATCCGTAGGGTAGATTTTCTGAAAGTCCTCTGCGGTTGATGGCCACTTTCCGGCCATATCGCGGGCGTGTCGCCCAATTACCGGCGCGCGCTTCGGGTCCGGAAGTTGCTGGTTGACAGCTTCGGGGGGATCAATGATTCCACTCCACGTGAAACTAGTGAGCTCACCGGGTGGCACGATAGGTGCCAGATACTGCTCTAAACTCTGGCTCTGGGCACTCCATACTGGCCGGACCCCGAAAGTTTGTTTGATGTTGTCGGAGACGGTCCGTACGTCGTAACTTCTTCGGGAGCCGTCTATCTCATAGGGCATGTGGTTTGCCACCACGACAATCTTCTTAACACTTACTCGAGAAGTCGCTCCCGGGGACAACTGGAAGCTTGCAGGCCAGCGAACGACTAGAAGGTCCGAGTATGCAACATCCTGCAACGTCAGTCTATCTAGACGTCCCTCGGATATGAGACGCTCAATGTTGGGGTGAAAATGTTGGCGCGCAGCTGATCTAATCAGCCCATTCTTGACGGGTAAAACTCCAACCTTTAGTCCATAATCAAGACAGACTTGAATCTCTTGAAATAAAGACGTCGAATTGCCCGCAAGAAAGCCAAACTCCGACAGGAAGACCACATCGTAGGTTGCGGGAGGCAGTTCTGCTCGTTCCGGAAGAAAACTACGGGGAGCCAAGAATTTCCGCTGACGCGGGTTCTTCTCCATGTAAGGGGATTGCCCTTCCTCGATCTGCTTGTGCCAGGACCGATACGCGCGCTGGTAGGCATTACGATCGGCGCTGATGTAGCCAGGCCTCATGTCCGCGCTCGTGAGGTTGTCTTGACCTACAAGCGATATGGCAAGAGGAGCGTCCCACTTAGGGGTGATTTCAACACCAAAGGTTGTTTGGAAGCGGCTCTTGAACTCAGCGTCCCCTGCCTTACGAACTCGATCCCAGTAGCCCAGTCGGTCCATTACCGGATCTCGCCTAAACATCAGCGATGCGAACGCAGGGTAGACGACCTGACCTTTCCTGGAACGGACCAAAAACCTCATTTCCTCGTCGACACGTACCCAGTTCGTCATGTTGGCAAGACTGTCGGGGTTTGCCATGAAATCTCGGGCTTGCAACTCCAACTTCTGAGGATGATGCCAGTCATCCTTGTCAGCGATCGTAATGAGGGCACCCGTTGCAGCGTCCAGACCGTCATTCCGGACCGCGTACGTTCCTCTATTTTCTTCGCACATAATCAACTTAATACGATCGTCCTTATCGGCCCACTTTTGTAACCGCTCCCGATACTGTGTCGGCGTTCCTGTGTCATCAAAAGCTGGCGAAGCGTCATCAACTATTATGACCTCTAAATTGGACCAAGTTTGCGCCAAAAGAGATTGTATAGCTAAGTCAGTATACTCGTTCGGCTCATAAATTGGCATCAGAACACTGATTTTGGGCCCGTTCTCGACCTGAACTTTCGGTGCATCACACTGGATATCCAGCATTCTTAAGTCATTGGGATCTTTGAAGTAGACCGGCGCAAGACCCTCACGTTTCAAGACTTTGTTTAGCTTCGAAATCCAAATCTCGTAAGAGTTTTCGCTATTCGCAATTTTAGGGTTTGTATTATTAAGGCTGAGAAACACTTGAGAAACATCTTCTGATGCTTCATTCTGAATCCTATCGAGGACTTTCTGGGATTTCTCCAGCTTGCTGTGCAAGGTGAGGAGATCACCGTACACGGCTATATTTTTGGGATCTGCCAAGGTGGCGTTCCCGTATAAGTCTTCAATTAGCTCAAACATGCTAAGCGCATCCAGTAGATCCATCTCGGAATGTCTCTGGCTGTATAAAACGACGGCAAGCTCGTTCCACGCGGCGGTCCATACACCGCTACCTCTAAACCTGTCCAGCGTGGCCTGTTTGTAGAGCGGAATTCGATACGACTCAAGAATGCGACCGAGTTCGTTCCATCCGTGCTTCCCATTCGTCGCGGCGTAGGCGAGAACATCTCTAGTGCCTTCGAAAGAGGTCTGCATTGATAGTCCAGCGAACCATGTCAGCTGTGCCTTAGATTCACGAACCTGTTTAACCCAGTGGGAAATGGAACCGATTGAGGGATCTATTTCGAGGGCGTTTTTCCTGCTTGGAAGTCGATCTTTTGCCAGCTCGAGGTTGAATCGAATACTGGGACGCATCTCTGGACGCTCCTCCTCCAGCGCACTGTAAAGTTGTACGGCCGTGACGTAGTCACCATCCAAAAAAGCCTTATTTGCATCGCTAAATTTACTCATCAGAGTCTCCCTGGTGTTGAGCATTGGTTCCGTGACCCGCACTGCTTTGTTGTGACTTTGAGAACCAGGACGGCGAATGCTGTCCTCCGCGGAGCCGTTTTAAGTAACCCCGGTAGCTTCCGGGAGTCGAATCCTCGACTTCTTCCTCGGCAACTTGAGCCGCGCTCAACTGATTCTCAACCTCTCTGAGTTGGGCACGAAGCGTTCGAGCGGCGTTTCGATGCTCTTCACGCACAGACTGGAGCCATCTGATTTTAGAATCTCGAGTTTCTAGCTCTCTGCGCAGCTCTTTGATCTCAATGCGTCGCGATCGACGCCCTCTCCTCAGCGCCTCGAGCTTATTTTCCAGGGCAACGATCTTGGTCTTTCGGTAATCTCGCCCAACTCTGAGCGAAGCGTTGGATTTACTCAGTGCGGCGTTCTTCTGCATGACCGAGTCCAGCTTGTCCTGTGTGGAGAATAGTTGCCGCATTACGCTCTTATGTTCTTCCGACTGCCGTCGAAGACTGTTTATTGTCGCCAGACTTTTGGACAGTTTCTTACTCGTCTCCGACATTTCTTGCTCCGCCCGTTGCTGAGCACTGACGACTGCTCCAACAAGCTCGGGAACGTAAGCCTTTTCACCGAGATGAAACCCCGTATTTTCGAGTCTTGTCAGTAGCTTTGCTGATCTTGTGAGCTTCGTCAGTTCTAGAGCAGCTAGGGTGACGACGGGAGGCAGGGACGACTCTCTGCCCTCCTCCCCAATCGATGCGACACCGGACGACAAGCTGACCCCGGTTCGCTCCTCGATCTTGTCCAATAGTGCTTCTATGTCGAAAGCATGTCCGGACGTGCAAACGTAAGTCACCTGGCCCGGAAATTTATCCGCAAGGCTCAAGAGTTCTTCAGCTTGGTCTTCCCACGCGACGATAGCCTGCTCGGGTTTAGCGCCGCCTTGTAGGAGGCTTCCGATTTGGTACTCAGGGGCTTCGTAGAAGACCAACGCCCCAAGATCCTCGTCCTCACCGAGCGCCACTCGGGCTTGGTCCAGTTTCGTCAGCCAACGGTTTTGCCAAACCAAAGGATCATTCTGCAAACCTTCAATTGACCGGGCGTTGCGGCCGCTTAGCGTATTCACAAGAACGAGATGCACGTGCTTCTTCCCCTAGCTGTTCCAAACATGACTGTCCCATTCGCGGAACAGATTGCTATGTCGTCTCTCACAGATTCTCTACCTTGAGCAAGTCCCGAGTCGCTTCAATTTCTCTCTGCGAATGACATCGTGACGTCTTGCGCATCTCACATTACATGTCGTCAACATAGGGTGGACTTCGCCAACCGCCACGCACTCGCTATGTCCATCATCGTAAAATTTCAATGATGCGATTGAACGTGTCGCTGTTTTCAGCGCCGGCATGACCTGACTCGTCAGAAAATTCGAATGTCGTCAACCGCGCAGCGTACTTGGTTGACTGCATGTAATTCTTTAAGGGTTTGTAGTGGTTCTCATAGTGGTCCGTGTCGACCGTATTCTGGGCCAAGAAGATCTCCTGAGCGCGAGACAGTGTGTCCAAGTCGAGTGCAGTGAACTTGTAGTGTTCTTCTCTCGGCACGCTAGCTAGGCTTTCAACGTCGTAACATGCTCGGCTCATGCGGTCTGTCCACTTGGTGGCGTAACGCGACAAGTCAGTTTGTGGGTTGATGGCAATGACCCGCAGCCCCTCGTAATATCGCGCAAATCGAATTGCTGCGAATCCCCCGCCGCTTGAGCCGTAAGAGAAGACCCCTCCGTGGTCAACCCCAATGGCAGAGGCCACGTCTCGGACGACCTTGGCTATGTGCGTGAGGTAATCGCCACCGTTGTTGCCCGCATACCAAGCGAGTCCCAGGTCGCTCTGTTTGTACAAAGCGGGGTCAGAGAAGTAAAGGCAATTAGCCGGGAACTTTGACGCCCAACTCCATCGTTGGAAGACCGGAGGATCAAAGGTAGTGCGTCTGGCATCGCCCGAGAAGAACACAATGAGTCGTTTGGTCTCAGGCTTGGGAGCGAAAATGAAGTCGTACTGCTCGCCCTCGAAATGCTCCGTGTAGAGGCCTCTTTCCTGCACGTCAAGATCCTCGGGTCCTCCCCAAGTGTGGCGGGGAACGCTGTCAAGATGTTTAATCGACGTCTTCTTAGCCTTCAATTTTCTCCACCTCTACCCCTAAGCCCGAGAGGCGCCTCAGATAAGCCTCCGGAGTGCATTGCTGCTGAATAAACCGAACCGCGCGCTGCTGCTGCTCAGCGTAGCGCTGACCATCCCACAGCTCTCTGACCACGTCGGTTACCTGGTCTGGTTCTGCATATACGGCAGCATCCTTGAATACTGGTTCAAAGTGACGCGGCAGCACACACACCACCCCGTAGCTCATCGCCTCGAGGATCGCCATCCCAAATGCTTCGAGCCAACCGTCACTGTGGAAATAAACGAAGAAGTCAATCTTTTCGGAAAGATACTCCTCCACGCTGATCTCGTTGAACGCGTAGATCTCCCAAGAGAGCGGGTTCCGGGAAAGGAACCCTTTCTGCACAGGAACCTTAGTGCCACCGAGGATGCAAACGTCAACCGACCCATCGGAGGGGTAGACCTGATCAAAGACCTGACGGTTAGAAGGCCATTTCGCGGCGTCATCGCGTGCGTGCCGTCCGATAGTGGGACGCGCCCTACGGTATCGATTCTGCGTGGCCTGGTCTTTGAGCTCGATGATCCCCTTCCAAGAGAAACCGGTCAGGTCCGCTGCGGGCATCATGGGCGCGATCATGGCACCTATCTGCTCACTCTGCGGCGCCCACAGGGGCCGGACACCGAAAAGTCTCTCAATATTGCGGGTGACCACGCCGATGTCGTAGCTACGCCGTTCGCCGCTCGGTTCAAAGGGCGGATGGTTGGAAACGATGACTGCCTTCTTGGGCTTCAGCCCCGCAACAATGTCTGGCACAACTTGCACCGCAGTGGGCCAGCGCACAACTAGTAGATCAGTCTCAGCATTCATCTCCAGGGACAGCCGATCTACTCGACCGTTGAGGACCAGGTCATCGATCTTTCGACTGAACTGCCGCTTCGAGGCCGATGGGATGAGCCCGTTCTGGAACGGGATGACACCCACCTTGAGTCCCGCATCGAGGCATACGGAAATCTCGTTGAAGAGCGACGTGGAATTCCCGGCGAGGAAGCCGAACTCTGAGGCGAAGACCACGTCATACCTGGCAGGGCCTTCCGGTCTCGCTCCTGGAAGGTACCCTGCAGGTGCCACGAACCTGCGCTGCTCCAGGGACTTCGGCATATAGGGCGACTCATCGGCTTCTCGAATTTCGCGGTGCCAGCTCTTGTACCCACGGAGGTAGGAACGCCGCTCCGGCGCAAGATACCCGACGCCCATATCGTCCTTAGTGAGGTTCGCCCCGTCCATGAGAGCGAACGCCAAGGGAGCCAGGGTGATGGGCTCGATATCGATCCCGTAGTAATTCTCCATCCGGCTCTTGAACTCGGAGTCACCGGATTTCCGCACGGTGTCCCAATAGCCAAGGTCTCTCAACACTGGATCCCTGCGGAACATCAGTGACGCCATGGAGGGGTATGACACTTTACCGGTGGCTGAACGGAGCATCAGCGTGAGCTGCTCGTCCACCCTCACCCAGTTGGTCATGTTGGCGATTCGGTCAGGTGCGGCAAGGAAATCGCGCACCTGCAGCTCGATCTGCTGCGGATGGTGCCAATCATCTTTATCTGCCACGGTGATCAGATCACCGGTGGCGAGATCCAGCGCCTCGTTGCGGACAGAGTATGAACCTCGATTGACATCGCTCAGCACAAGGCGAATACGTGAGTCTCGCGCGGCGAGATCCTCCAACTGCTGCCTGTAGGGGGTCGGGTAACCCTCTGCATCGACTTGGGGAGAGCAGTCATCGATCATGATGATCTCAAGCTTGCTCCAGGTCTGCCGAAGCAGAGAATCCAGAGCAACGTCTGTTGCCGCGCTCGGTTCGTAGATCGGCATGATGACGGTGACAGTGGGTGCGTCAGGCACCATTGCCACAGCAGGAAGGTCAGTTGTCACTTCATAGAAACTCACCCGGTCACCCTGTAGGGAGATCGGTGCGATGTCGTGTTCGTCCAAGAGCTCATTGAAACCTGCGAGCCATGCGTCCTTGTAGCCCGGAACACCGGTCACGTGCGGATTCACCGCATTGAGCGAGAGTAGATTCTGTGAATAGTCATGCTGGGGATCACCGTCTTCTGAAGTGAGCACTTGAGCAGAATGATCGAACTCGCCCCGCCAGCGCAGCAGATCTCCGTAGAAGGAACGATCCGCTCCCGTGATCTCTTCGAGGCCTCGCCATTCTTCGAGCATGGAGTACAGGGTCAGTGCATCGAGCTGGTCAGTTTCATCACGCGGGGCAGCGAAGAGGAACCGTGCCATGGCGAGCAGACCGGACTTCCAGTGCTCAGACTGCAACATGTCAGTCGCGGACTCGCGGAAGAGCCGCGTGCGGTGAGATTCGAGGATTCCGTGAAGTTGGGAGAAGTCATACCGTCCCTTAGTTGCCGCATAGGCCAGCACATCTCGTGCCCCGCCATTGCGGTTCCGTATCGCGTTCGTGGTGAACCACTGGAGGCGACCAGGGTTTGAACGCAGCTCCTGCACCCAATACCAGATGGCACCATTCGCCGGTTCTAGGGTGGCGCCAACATACTGGCGCTGAGACGCGATTGCCGTTTCTAACTCTTCCAGGCTGATGTTTGCCCGGGAATGCTTATACGTCCCAAGGAACGCTTCCACAAAGTTCTTTCGTCCGGCCTCCCTGGCATTGCTCAGAAGTTGAAGCGCATGCGTGGAGCTGGAGGCCTGGAGTGCTTGAGCAAGGAGGAAGTGGTTCGTTGCGTAGAAGGACCGGTCTTCCCACAGAACGCGCTCACCGCGGCCATGGACCGCAATAAGGCGCAAGTGGGCATTGCGACGGACCAGGACCGAAGTGGGCAAAGCAAGCGCGTAGCCGGCACGGCCAATGGCGTGCTGCAGCTTCGCATGCTTGTTCTTCAGCGAGGACGAGGTGCTGTGTATCTCTGTCTCTCCGTCCTCGCTGACCTCGCGGAGAACAATCTCCGCCGGGAAATCCAGCCCCGCGGTGTGAGCCGCCCATCCTGTGAAAACTCCACCGTCGAGCACGGTGTCAGAGATCAGGAATTCTCCTGGGGAATCATGCGCAATGCTCTCTGGCAGACCTTCGGGCCGCCGTCCGGTCTCGTCCCCCAAGCGGAGATCGTAAGTCTTGGAAACCTCCGCACCTGGGGTGAAGAGCGAAACTGGTTCCGTGAACCTGCCTTCGAGCGGGATCTCCCCGGCGTAACTCTGCTTGCCCGCGGCTTCGGGGTCACCCTCAGGCGGTTCGGTCAACGCCTGCAGGACGATTTCGGCCTCGCCCATTCGCAGAACCACACGTCGGTGCTGAATCTCCCCTACCAAGGTGATTGAGGCATAACACTCGGTCAGCTCCATGCCTGCCACACGGATCTCCGGGCGAACTTTAGGAGTCTTCTCCCAGATCGACGACGTATCCGGGGCGTCGTGCTGCAACCGCTGAGCTTCACGTGCCGCCGCCTCGCCGTGCTCGGACGCGAGTTCTAGTGTCTGGTCGAAAACAGGAATAGAAGCCTGTGGCTCCGCACCCGCGAAGATCTCAACTCGACGGGCCTGCCCATCAAAATACTCGGGCGGAATTTGCGCTCCGTAGATGAACCCGAAGGGGGCGTTGAACTTGACTGCATCCCGTTTCCAGGGAAGCGCGCGGCGGTCGGTGCGCGCTTCATCGACGACGGCGCCGTCGATCAAGAGGCGCGCATAGGCCGGCTGGTTGTGTGTGCTGGCCCATCCGGCAACCTGACCGTACGGCGTGACGGTGAAATGGCCGTGGAGAGAGTCGACGCCGGGGATACGGGAATCTGCCGTGCTCATCTGCTTCTCCATGAGAACTTCGTCAGTCCCCCGGAGACGAAGGGCGACGTCGTGCGTCTCCCCGGTCCAAAATTGGGGAGGGAGCGCGCCGAGAAAACCGACATTGCGGGTAGCAAACTCCTCCGAGGAGAGCTCGTCCCGGAAGATGTCACAGGTGAGCAGAGAAACAGTCTCCCCATTGACCACCAGGTCAAGAACGGCGGTCCCCTGAGTGGCTCCCGGGTCATAGACCCAGCCGCTGATCCGATGGGCCTGGTAGTTGACGATCTTGAACTTCATAGACCTGCGATCCGTGAGAGTGACTTGGCAAGACAACCGAGCGTCAGGCTATCAAAGCCTCTTTTCGGTACTGCATCAGACCTGCGAAGGTGCCCGGTATTTGTGATGCTCGCTGTCAGTGATGCGCTTCTGTGAGGAACCGACGAGCACCTGGGCTTTGCGGATGGCCGAGACGTACTCTGTGAATGAGTCACTGTTGAGGTCTACGGCAACCGCATCGAAATGGGCCCACTCAGTGTTGCCGAGCTTGACGTGCTTCTCCACCATCTGCGCCCCCGCGGCCACTGCCAGGGCCGAGGCCATCCATCCGAAATCATGGCTGGAATATCCAGGGATGAGTTGGGGATGGTCCTTCGCGAGCTCGGCGTAGTGCCGGACCACCCCGATATTGGTGTGCTCATCGGGAGTGGGATAGGCCGAATTGCAGTGCAACAGGTAAAGCCTGTCCTGCTTCTTGAAGGTCTCCAGAACCCATTCCTCGTATCGGTGATCCGTCATACCGGTGGAAAGCACCAGTGAGCCGGTGTAGTTCTCAGCCACGTAACTCAGATACTGCTTGTGCTCTGAGATTGTGGAGGGGAGTTTGATCATCGGTACATCGAGATCCAGCATGAACTGGAAGGAGGGTTGGTCCAGTACCGAGGCGAACCACCCGATGCCAAGATCTATGCAAAGTTCGTCAAGGAACTTGAAACCCTCACGGTCGAGCTCGAGTTGGTTTCGGTAGGCGCCAAAGGTACTTCCGAAGGGTGACTTATAGGGCTGCGCCAGCTGCTCGGGAGTGTAGAAGGTCTCGACTTCCCGCTTTTGTACCTTGACCCAGTCGGCTCCGGCCTCGTGGGACGCCCGAACAAGTTTCTCTAGGCGGTCAAAGTCTCCGAAGTGATTGGTGGTGATCTCTGCGGTGACATCCACATGAGTCAACGCTGCCGGCGTGGGCTCGCTGGATTGACGCGGCTGTTCTGAGATCTCGAGGACGTAGTGCTCGTTCAGCTCCTTGGGACCGAGACTAGAAAAGTCTTTACTGCCTACGTGATGGACGCTGAGTTCGGAGTCCTCCAGCGTGTAGAGCGCGTTGCGGAAGACGTATTCCTGCATCTGAATCCCCGCGGCACGTCGGCTGTCCATATCCGGTGCATAGCGCGTGGTCGCAGACTTCGCGTGGCCAGAAGCCGGGGTGAAGTCAAAGCCCACCATATAGACGGTCTGGGTACGGCCCTTCGACTCAGCCACCGTGCGGGCGACTTCTAGTGCGGTGAGAAAGATGGCTTCTTCGATCGCGATCTCATCGCGGTTCTGGAACCGCAGCAGGACGAGATCTTCCTCGTCGTTGCTCAGCGGCTGGAACGGAAGCTTGATGACTTTCCTGCCGGGGGCCACCAGATCTGTAGAGGTGACGTAAGCCTGAGACCGCAGGCCCTCGGCCTGGACCGACTCGGCAACCCAATCCTCATAGAAGATGGAAATGTCCATCGGGTGGATACGCTCGGCGTCGTTGATCCCAATGGTGAGATTGCCATCGAAGACTCGTGAGTGCACTTCTTCAGCAGAAGGACCCTTACCGAGGATGACGATCGTATCGGTGGTGTACCTCGACGCGATATCTGCGGCCAGGCTCGAGATATCGTCCGTCGTAGGGTTCGTCATCTACAAAGACCTCACAGTTGTGTTCACGGGCTAGGGACAAACCAGCAAGCAGATCCCAGGAGTATGCCCCCACTGGGTTGGTAAATGATGCTAAACGCCCAGTGATGACACCGTAGAAATTGTACACAGCAGCACCGAATATCCGGGCTTGGCGCGACTGTGCCAGTTCATCGATAAGAGCCTGATCCATTCCGGAAGAGAACCCTGCGATCCTGGAACGTGCGTAGGACAACTGATCACCGCTGATGATTCGCCGGCCGACTTCCGGTAGGGCGAGCATGCTGGCAGCGTGTGCTCCCGCATAAAAAATGCTGATCATTGTGCCCCACTCGAACAATGAGGAAGCAAAGTTTTCTGTGCCGTCGATGGGGTCAACTACCGCCACCCAGCCTTGGGGGGATTCGTCCCATCCGCCTGTTTGCTCTTCACCGACAAAAGTAAGGTCCGGGAGCCTCCCCCTCAAGACCGCCTCCAGTTGGTGCTGCACAAGGAGGTCCCCGGCGGTAACCGGAGTGTCATCGGACTTGAGTTCAACGTCGTTGCGCAGGAGCTCCAGCTCCGGCAACAGCGATTCCAGGCGCTGGCTTGCTTCGCGCAATACTGCTCGGGCTGTCTCGGTCTGGTGTTCCATCAGCCCCATACTATGGGAGGACGATATCCTGTCAGACATGCACTCTGACGTGAATCACCCCGTCTCCCCGGTTGAGCAGTTCATTAGCCAAATCGTCGAACCTCAGCGGAACGAGATGCACCTCTGGAAGAGCACGATGAAACACCAGGGGATTCTGCTCGAGGATGCCCAGAAGCGCAGGCGAATTACACCCACGAAGATGGGCCCTAGCTTCCTGCTCGTGCACCGCGGTCGTACCATCGGAGGCATCGACAGCCGCACGACCACTCTTGTCAGTGGACAAGCGCGAGACGCCACGCAGTCGGTCGAGATCAGCCACCAGTATTTACAAGCCTCTGGAATCAGCACCACCACCGGGCGGTCTTTCCACGTATCTCAGCTCGACGCCGCAGAAAAGTATCGCGAGCAATCCGGTGCGCGTGTCACGGCGAGGCCTGCCTCTGAACGCGCGAAGCCAGTCACGTCCCTTGCGGTTTCCTCAGCGATTGAGCTTCAGCGGGAGTGGGAGCGCTCCGCTGAAGCCGTTTCGCATCTCAAAAGCGTCAGCCAGTTGGTTCAAGTGGAAAGTTACACGCAGGACTTGGCCCTGAGAGTTTTCGTCGTAGGAGAAGAGGCGGTTGCGGCCGTGTTGCGGGTGCCGTTCTACCTCGTAGGCGATGGCAGTTCCACGGTGAGTCAGTTACTGGAAGCTGAGCGTACACGGCGGGCAGCGTGCGACTACTTAGGATCCCGCATCCTCCCGACGCAGGACGAGGACCTTGCCCTGATGAAGCTGACCATGGACGAGATTCTCACCGCGGGTGACATACGCATCCTGGAATCTGCACCGGAAGCAGCTGCCGGGGGTGGGCTTTCTGTAGATGTATTTGAAGAACTTAGCGACGAGCTCAAGGATTTGGCCATCGACGCGATGTGGGCCTTCCCAGGCCTCACCGGCACCGGAGTGGACATCGCAACTCCATCCCTCCATAGCGCCGACGGAGCAACTGTCTCGAACGTCGTGCCTACTGCCGATATCGGCGAGTTCCTCTACCCCGCCTATGGCGAGCCTCGGCGCTGCGGTGTGAGAATCATTGACCAGATGCTTCACGGCCGGTGATTCCCGGAGCTACACCAGCACGGTCAAGATCGTCCCTGACGCGAGACAGTTGATAGTCACATGCAGCGCCAGTGACCCCCAGATGTTGCGGTGGAAGATGCGCAGCAACGCGAGGCTCAGTCCCAGGGTGACCAAGTAGGGCAGCAGGATCGGCAGCCCGTGGACAGCTGCGAACACCAAAGTGGACACCACCACTGCCAGGACCACGCCCCACCGCGCGCGGACACTTCCGAAGAGCAGACCGCGGAAGAAGATCTCCTCCCAGACCGGTGTCAGCACAGCGATCGCGATGAACGCCAGCACTACCAACACCGGGTTCAGCCCCACGGCCAGAGCCTCCATTGAGCCGCCGGCGTCACTGTTTGCGCCGTCGGTCAGCGCAGAAGTCACCAGCTGAGCGGTGAGCACCAGGACGATCACTGCCGGTATCTGCCACAGCAGGTGGAGGAGTCGCCAGGAGGGTCTCACAAAACCCACCGCACTAAATGGAGTGCGGGAGCGTCGAATCAGATAAGCCAGAACAAGTAGGACGAGCACTGAATGCACGATCAGGGCAATGGCCAGCGCGGGGAAAGCGAGCCGGTCGGGTTCATCCTGAGCAAAGAGCAGCCCGAGGGTTCCGCCGAAGATCACCGCGGTGATCACCAGGATCCATAGCGCGGCCCACCCCGTGAGTTTCAGCGTGGGAGCCTCGGCATCCGTCATGACAGGAGCTGCCGAGTGCGTGCTCACCGCTGGCTGTTCGCTTTGGTCACCACACGGTTGGCAAGCAGCACCGCAGGGTCCACCAGCGGGCGCGGGGACTCCTCGGTGGTCATGGCGAGCGGGATCTCGGTGCAGGCCGCCACAATGACATCTGCGCCCTGTTCCACCAGCTTCTGCGCGACCCGCACCAGGGAGGCACGCAGCTCTGGCCCCAGGTTCCCCGCCTTGACCGCGTAGATCGCCTCCATCACGGTGTGCTGGTCGGCGGCCTCTGGCACTATCGGGGCCACGCCGTAGTCCTGAAGACTCTGCTGGTACAACCCCGCGGTTAGCGTCGCATCGGTGGCAAGAAGCCCCGCGGACGTCACATAGGGAAGCGCGCTCAGGTGTTCTGCGGTCACATCGATCATGGAGACGTACTCCAGATCGACCTGTTCGCGCACTCGCGGCAGGAATGCATGAGACCCATTGCAGGCCGCAACGTAGAAGGCGGCCCCTGCGTCCTTGAGGTGCTGGGCGCCCTCCACCAGTTTCGGCGTCGGGTCCTCACCGTGCCCCACGATCGCCTGCGAACGGTCCGGGACCGTAGGGTCTGCCCAGATCATCACCCGCAGGTGCTGCTGGTCCGTGGCCGCAGGCGTGGCGGCAATGAGTTTCGAGTAAAAGTCCACAGTGGCGGCAGGACCCATACCGCCCAGGATCCCTACAAGGGGACCCTGGGCGGGACGGTCTGCGGCAGCGTTTTCACCGGTCATCAGCGTGAGTGTACTCCGGGCACCTGCCGGGGCGGGCGCCGTCGTACTGTGGGCCTTAGCCCACCGCCGAGGTGGTCTGGTCGCGGTCCCGGGAACGCTCGCGGCGGCTGGCCTTCGGCTGCGTGTCCGCATACTCGCCGTTGCTCTCATTGAGCTCGGTGACCAGCTTCTCGCGGCGGCGCTCGTGGACCTCGGCCAGGCGTGCTGCCCGTCGTGCCCGGCGACGCTTGGTCGGCCAGGTGGCGATCAGCAGGATCAGCGAGAACAGCACGGCCAGGGCGACCACGGCGATTCCGGCATCGATCCAGAACTGCTCAGGGTAGAGCTGGATCAGCGTGGACTCGGCCGGGAAGGTCCAGGTGCCATCGGCGAAGAAGATCCGGTGGAACTCGGCGAAGAAGAACTGCCAATCGATGATGGCCAGCACGGCCACCGCGATGATGATGCCCAGGGTGACCCAAGCGCCGGCGAAGAGGCCGCGGGCCACTCCCCCGGGACGCCATGCGCGCAGCAACAGCGCCAGGATCAGCGTGATGACCAGCAGCGCGACTCCGATGAGCATGGCCCACAGGAGCACGAACTTCACGTCCACCATGTGGGAGACCTCAGCATCGGTGAACAGCGCCTCGCCATTCGGTGCCAGTTCGGCAAGGTAGCGGGAGTTCGCGAGGTTGGTCAGGAAGTCGACCCCGTAGGAGCCATAGACCGTCCGGTCGCCCTGATCCAAGCTGTAGGCACCCTCGGGGATCCACGGGCGGTTATATGCCACCCAGAGGAACAGCGGGGACGCGACCAGGCGCACAGCGGCGACCAGCAGCAGGATCGGGGTGAAGATCGCGATCAGCACCTGGAAGAAGCGGGAGACTCCACGCTTGGAGCGCTCCACTTCCTGCGTGATGTCATCATCGGTGACGTGCTCATCCGAGCCGTGGGCGGCCCGGGACGGGCTGGAGGCGTGACGGCGGGAGTGATCCACCGATCCGGCGCCTGCGGCCGTGCCTGTGGCAGCACCTGCGCCCGCTCCTGCTGCGGCGCCGGTTCCGGCGGCCGCAGTGGCGGGGACTACTGCGGTGTCATGGTCATCAGTCTTCGCTTCCACCCGATCACGACGACGCTGCTCACGCCTGCTCAGCTCAGCGGCGTTCTCGGTGGGCTCGTGGGTATCGGCGCCATGATCGGCTGCCGAGCGCTCCCCTATGGCCGGAGTCGGGTTCGGGGTGGCTGCGGTACTGCTCGTCGTGTTGCCGCCAGTGTTGCCGGCGGCTGCACCAGCTCCACCCGCGGCGGCTGCCCCGGTGAAGGTGGTGGTGTCCTCGATCGAGCGGTTGCTGCGGCTGGTGCGCACGTCATCCAGGGACCGCGTGGCGTTGGGGTTCTCCGCGCCAGTGTCCTGGGTGGATGGTGCGGCGGGGGTGCGCGCGATGTTCTCGGTCGGGGCGTCATGGTCCTGACCGTGGACCTGGCCGCGATCCTGGGTGCGATCTTGGTCGTGGCGGCCAGGAGCGTCCTGCTGGTCACGCACCGCGGGCATCGCCTGGGTGGCCTGGTCATCATCTGACCGGTCCACCGGCTGGGCCTGCTGGGCTGGACGCTGGTCCCGCTCCGCGTTCAGCTTCTCTTCGGGGAAATCGGGCTCATCAGATGCGAAGGCGCCGTAATCCAACCCGGATTCAAAATCTTCGTTCTCTTCGGCGGGCCTGCCGGCCTCGTTCCGCTCGGAATTCGCGCTCATATCTGCCTCTCCACGCATTACTGTCTTCTCTCAACAGTATGAGCGCGGCACCGGTAATTCGGGGAGGAAGCCCGGAGAGTCGGGACTGTTCATGGTGATAATGCACGCAGTGGCGCGGAATAACCCCGGTTGACTAGCCGATCCGGTACACCGGGTACTCGGCGCCGATCAGGAATGCCACGACGACCAGCGCCGCAGTGGTTCCAATGACGGCGAAATCGAAGCCTCGGACCCGAAGATGTGCCAGGCGCAAGATGCGGCCCTTGGGGTTGTGCGCCGCGTAGGTGAAGCCGCGTGTCTCCAGGGCCTCCACGGTGGTGCGCACGTTCTTCGCCGTGTTCAGCATGATCGGGTAGAACGCGGTGACCGCCATGACGCTCCAGTGCAGCACGGTTCGCCATCCCAGCAGGCCACGGGATGCCGGGGCGGCGCTGCGAAGCCGCATTCCTTCCAGCACCGTGATGTACTCATCCACCAAAATGGGCAGCATCCGGTAGCCATAGCTGACACCGAAGGCGAGCAGCTCAGGGGCACGCAGCGCGAGCAGCGCGTCGGAAAGCTTCTCCGGGTCCAGAGAGATGAACGCGGCCATCGAGGCCATAGACATCACGCCGATCTTCAGGTTGAGCACCGCGAGCGCCGCCAGCGTGTCCCAGTCCCCGCCGAAGAGGAATGAGGCAGCGAACAGGGCAATGATGTCCGTGGTGAGTCCAAAGACGAAAAGGCCCAGCACCAGAGGACCCACTCGGGCGGCGATCACCGAGACCACGCCGAGCAGAAACAGCCCGATCAGCACGGTGACGTTATGGGTCAGCCAGGGCGCGATCCCCAGCAGGGCGTACCAAAGCAGCACCATCCGGGGATCCATGCGCGCCAGGAGTCCTCCGCGGGTCGAGTAGGCGGTGCGCAACAGCTCGAGGCGCACCCATTCGACCGAGAGAACATCCCGAGTTTTGCGGGCCATCAGTGTGTCTCCTTGGAGAGGGAAGAGTAGGTGGAGGCCTCTGTGTTTTGAGTGTCTCGGTTGAGGATGTCTCGGGTGTGGATGTCTGGGGTGCGCAGGCAGGTCCGCAGTTCGGCCGCGGTGAGTGGAGTGGGAGTCAGATCCAGTGCCTGAGCGATACGGGCCGCCTGGGGCGGAAGCAGCCGTGCCTGCCCGGTGACCTCTGCCCGGGAGAACATGGACCGCGGGTCCGTGTCCAGAAGCACCCGGCCCTGATCCAGCACGATCACGCGGGTCGCCCAGTTCGCCACGAGTTCCATATCGTGGGTGGCCACCACGGCGCAGCGGACGGTGGAGGATAGCGAGGCCAGCATTCCCATGACGTCATCCCGGGAGCGGACATCCAGGCTGGAGGTCGGCTCGTCGAGCAGAAGCAGCGACGGGGTCATGGCCAGGCCGATGGCGATCGTCGCGCGGCGCTGCTGTCCCCCGGAGAGGGTCCGGCCATCGCGCTGCGCGAGCGGATTGAGACCCACCCGGTCAAGCACCCGGTCCACGAGTTCTTCTGCACCCTCGCGTCCCCGCCCGACGGGGAACATCGCGACGTCCTCCCGGACGGAATCCCGCAGGAACATCTGCTGCGGACGCTGATAGAGGTAGGAGACCCTGTCCGCGAGCGCCGAGGCCGAGCGACTGCGGGTGTCCACACCGCCGATCTCCACCGTGCCGTGCCGCGGCACGATGAGTCCGGTCAGCAATTTCATCAGGGTGGACTTGCCGGCACCGTTCGTGCCCACCAGCGCCACCTGCTCCCCCGCATGGAGATCCAGATCTAGCGGGTGCAACACGGTGCGCAGAGCTCCACCGATGGAGCGGTAACCATGTTCGACGCCGCGCAGCGAGGCCACGAGCTCCGGCTCAGTCCCAGCGACTTCAGGTTCTGCGCCATCCAGGCCGGGCTTTGCCGCCAGCGGAATGCCTGTGACGGAAGCTGTGGCGTTGGCTGCGGCGGTGAATCCGCGGAACACATGGGGCCGCAGGAGCTCCACCGCGGTGGGAACATCCAGAGCGACGTCCTCATCCTCACCCAGGACCAGTGCGCTCAGCGCCACTGCGTCTGGCGCTGGGATGCCGTGCTGCTCCAGGTCGCGGTGCCGATTCATGGCTTCTTGCACTGGCAGGTGCCAGACGGGCGCGCCGTCGGCCATGAGGATCACCGAATGGGCGAACTCCGCGACGAACTCGGCGTGGTGTTCGATAGTGATCACCGTGATGCCGTGGCGCTCATTGAGCTCACGCAGCTGCAGGTAGATCTCCCGCGCCCTGGCCGGGTCCAGCTCGGCCACGGGTTCATCCACCACGATCACCGAAGGCCGCATCGCGAGCACGGAGGCAAGCGCCACCAGGTGTGCCTGCCCGCCGGAGAGCTGCCAGACGAAACTGTCCCGCAGATGAGCGATGCCCAGATGCTCCAGTGCCTCATCGGTGCGTTCCGCGTAGTCCTCATGGCCGAAGTTCAGCGGGCCGAAGGAGACCTCATCACGCACCGTGGGACGCACCAGCTGGTTCTGGAAGTCCTGGTAGACGTATCCCACCTTGCTGGAGAGCTCCGCGACCGTGCTCTCATAGGTGTCTTGTCCGTCCACCGTGACGGAGCCTGCGTAATCACCGTTCCAGTAGTGCGGCACGAGCCCGTTGAAGGTCTTGCACAGCGTGGTCTTGGCAGAACCGTTGCCTCCGACCACGGCGACGAAGTCACCGCGCTGGATCTCGAGGTTGACGTTGCGCAGGGTGTCCCGGTCCGCGCCCGGGTAGCGGAAGGACAGGTCCTTCACCTGGATCACGGGGGCGCTGCCTGCGGGTGAGCCAGGGCGTGTGGCGGTTTCAGCGGGCGTCGTCGTCATGTGGTGCTTTCTTCTGCGCTCGCTTGAACAGGAGGATGGTGGCACCGAGGACCAGCAGGATCGCGGCCACGGAGAGCCAGAGGAAGGAGTCCCCGAAGCGTCCCAGGAAGTCCGGTTCCCATGCTCCTGCGGAGAGATCGAAGGCTTCCAGGAAGGCGAACCCGAAGGAGGCCGCGGAGAGCAGGAGTGCGAAGCCGACGAACAGCGGGCCCTTGGGAGCGTCGCCGGGGATCGGTTCTCCGGGGACGCGGGGGCGCATGCCCATGAGCGGCTCGATGCGACCGTAGAGGCGCGGGACCAGCCAGATGGCGGGGATCGCGCCGAAGAGGATGCCGCTGATCACCACATCGGTCACCAGACCCACGGCTTCCACCGCGAGAATCGACTGCGGCAGGCCCTCCACGTATTCAGCCTCTTCCACGCCGATCCATACCTTGGAGAGGTCCACGATCGCGGAGAGCACCTTGTCGATCAGGATTATGCTCACGGCACCGATGGCGAGCTGCACCTTATTGCGCGGGTTGCGCACCATGGAACCGCCGATGTAGATGGCGAGGAACATCTGCAGGTACCCCTCGACCTCAGCAAGTCCGGAGAAGTCGCCCATCAGCAGGTCGGTGAACACGATCTCACCCAGCGGGGCGCCGAGTGCGGCCCAGAGCGGGCTGAACAGGGCCGCCATCGCCAGCGGGATGAAGATCATGTTGGAGATGGAGAACTCCACCGGGCCGACGCTCGGCTCGGGGATGATCTCCAGCAGGATGTTCGAGAGACCGAACAGGGACATGGAGAGCACGAAGACCATGAGTTTCTGCGAGGTGGTCAGCTCCAAGCTGCGCACGCCGTCGATGGCGCCGCGGAGGGTTCCGCGACGCTGCTGGGCGTCGTTGTCTTGTTCTCGGACAGTCCTGGTTGGGCGGCGGTCTGGCGCGGGGGCCGGGGTTCCGGTGGACATGAGACTCCTTAGGTGGGTCAGGCGTGGAGGCGAATCAAGGGGAGGTTGGTCGGCAGTGAGTTGGGGGTCGGTCGTTGCAGGTGACCGGAGGTCAGGAGGTCACAGGGCGGATGGTTGGGCGAGCCGGGCTTTGAGGAGGTCGATGACGTCGCCGGTCTCGTTCAGGACGTGCTGCACGGTGCCGGCGTCGAGGGCTGAGGCGAGCGATTCGTCCTCGTCCTTGCCGCCGCGCAGGAGCACAATGGTGCCGATGCCGGCTTCGGTGCCGCCCTGGCCGTCATTGCGCACCTTGTCTCCCACGTAGATGACATCGGCCGGGTCAACCTGGAGGCCCGCGAGGGCAGCGTCGAACACCGCGCGTCCAGGTTTGCGCACACCCACCTCATCCGAATAGGCGGCGGGACCGATGAGGTGGCCGACGCCGTACTCGTCGAGCTGCTCGCGCACACCGCGTCCGGAGATCGTGTTGGAGACGATCCCCACCACCACACCGTTCTCATGGCACCAGCGGATCAGCTCGAGAGCGCCAGGACGTGGACGCATGATGCCTTTGCTGCGGTGCAGCAGGTGGGACAGCTCGCGCGCCTCGATCCGCAGGGCCGCGCGCAGCGGTGCCGGGAAATCCAGGCCGATCAGATCGGCCCACAGCACGCCGGGATCGATCTCCTCGTGCCGGTGAGTAGGGTCGGTCATGGCGTCACGCTCCCGCTTGCGCGCCCGGTGCCGATCCCAGCCGGCCGACATCGCTGCCTTGGCTTCTTCGACGCTGAGCTGAACGCCGCTGCGGGCTGCAAGGTCCACGAGAGCGTTGCCGAGGATCTCATCCCGGCGGGGGTTCGGCTTCGACGTGGTGATCACGCCTCCGTGATCGAGCAGGAGCGCGAGTGGCCGCTTGCCTGGGGCTGCATCTGGACCCGCAGGCGGCAGGTCTGAGCCGGAGCTGGGCGTCGTCGTCGTGTTCTCGGCGCTGGTCTGCCTCACGCTGAGGTCGCTGGCCACGGCCTCGCGCAGGTGTTCCAGAAGTTCCACCGGTGAGTCGAAGACGTGGTCCGGTGCGGCGGAGACGTCGAAGGGTGGGTGATCGGTGCGGCGGTCGCGGGTGATCAGCACCTGCGCCACCCCCGCGCGCCGACCTGCGACGACGTCGCGGTCCATAGTGTCTCCGACGTACCAAGACTGCGCGACGGGAACCCCGAGCGCATCGGCGGCCATGCTGACCATCCCCGGGTGGGGTTTTCGGATGCCGACCTCGTCGGAGTAGACCTGCACCCCGAAGTGGGAGTCGATGCCGAGCTCGGCCAGGATGTCTCGGTGGGCGCGGCCCGAGTGCGCATTGGAGACGATCCCGAGCAGTATCCCGAGTTCACGCGCCTCATCGAGCAGCTCCCGCACACCGGGGCGTAGGTGGTGATCGGAGACGGCGAGGGACTTGGCAGCAAGAATGCGCCCGCTGTCCAGGGCAAGCGCGGACCTGACGGGGGCTGGCAGGTCCACGAACAAGAAGTCCTCCACGATCTCCCGCGGGGCAAGTTCACGTGGGGCAAGCCGGCGAGACGCGGCGTTCTTCCACAGCCCCAACGCGTGGCGGCCGGTGCGCAGCGACTGCTCGATCTGGGAGAGCTCAAGTTCGAAACCCGCCGCGAGCGCCCGCTCCTGCACCGTGCCTCCCAGGACAGCGGCCCAGTCGGACCGAGGAGTAGTGCTCACCACCACGCCGCCGAAGTCGAGCAGGAGCGCGCGGGGTGCCGGCCCTGCGTGATCCCTCGTGTGGGTCGTGGCGTTGGCGCTGTCCGGCGCGGTGAGAGCTGTGGTCACAAGCTGTCCGTTCGTGGGGCTTCGCGCGGCTGTCCGGCCGGCGTCTCCCCAGGACTCTCCCGAGGACACTGTCCACGCTATGGATGCGCACGTCCCGCTATGTGAACGGGGCATGAAGCGTCGGGGATGGCTGCGCGAAGATCTCTGCAGATCTGCAAAAAC
>Ga0265797_10001682_pt1 | contig 38734 bp, 40 predicted proteins | sample P2T30metagenome_FD_192433 | JGI IMG/M metagenome (GOLD analysis project Ga0265797, IMG submission 192433) | Plant litter microbial communities from East Loma Ridge, Irvine, California - P2 T30 | ecosystem: Environmental > Terrestrial > Plant litter > Unclassified | place: USA: California...
TGCGTGACGCGCCTGGATTCGCCGCGTTCCGCCAACACCGACACGCTGGCGCAAAAGGTCGCCGAACTCAAGCCTGCGGGCGCCAAGGAAGGCGAGTTTTCGGTCACTGCCTTCGATACGCCGGCCGCCGCCTACGCGAATGCGCTGAGCCGGGTAGAGGAGAATGATAGAATTGTGGTCTTTGGTTCGTTCTATACCGTCGCCGGCGTGATGGCGGCTCGAAAATCCTCCTTACATTGATACCTGAATCGCATGGGCTTGTTCTCGTTCGGCAATAAAAACAAGCAAGAAACTGTCCGGGACAGTGGGCATTTCGTCAAGGACGACGATGCCGCCTATACCGAGCGCGCCCGCTCCAAGCGCGCAAGCACGGCCGGGGACGGCGCCCGCGCCGGCGGCACCCGCAGCAGCCGCGGCGACCCTATCCTGCCAGAAAAGAAACGTGCACGCCGACGCCTGGTTGGCGCCGTTGCGCTGGCGCTGGCCGCCATCGTGGCGCTGCCGATGCTGCTCGATTCCGAGCCCAAGCCCTTGGCCACCGACATCGCCATCAATATCCCGGACAAGGAAAAGGCAGCGCCGCTGCCGGTGCCGTCCGAGCAGGTGGCCGCCTCGGCCAGCGTCGACAGCGACGAGGAAATCATCGACCCGTCGAGCGCCGAGGGCGATGCGCCTGCGCCTGCGCCGGTCGCGAGCACCAGGCCAGCGCCGTCGGCCGCGCCGGTCCCGGCCCCGGTCGCCAGTGATCCGCCGCCGCTGCGCACGCTCGAGTTCGACAAGCCTGCGGTGGCGCCGAAGCCGCAGCCGAAACCCGAGCCCGTGAAGCCCGAGCCGGCACGCAAGCCGGAACCGGAAAAGCGCGAGGCCGAGAAAAAGCCGGTCAAGGTCGCCGAGACGCACCCGAAAGCCGAAAAGGTGGTTGAAAAGGCTGCCGAGAAGGTTGCCGAGAAACCAGCCGCCAAGCCAGCCGAGAAGCCGGTTCGCACGCAAGATGCTGCGCGCGCCATCGCGATCCTCGAAGACAAGCCATCGGCCCCGCCGGCGGCGGTTGCAGCCGGCCCGGCGCCGCGCTTCGTGGTGCAGGTGGCTGCCTTGGCCAGCCAGGAAAAAGTACAGGAACTGCAAGCGCGCCTGCGCGCCGCCGGGGTGGCCTCGTTCACCCAGAAATCGGGCGAACTGATCCGGGTACGGGTTGGTCCGTTCAGCAAGGAAGAAGCGGAAAAAGTACGTGGCAAGCTGGGCGGCATCGGCCTGTCCGGCACCATGGTGCCGCTGTAAGACAGCAAGCCAGGCGTGACGATCTTCGATTACCTGGTGCTGTTCGTGCTGATCGCTTCGGTCGTGATCAGCACGCTGCGCGGCCTGGTCAAGGAAATCCTGTCGCTGCTGGGCTGGATCGTGGCCTTTGTGGTGGCCAATGCCTATGGCGCCGAGCTGGCGCCGCTGCTGCCGGAAGTTATTCCCGGCGCCACCGCGCGCCTGATCGTCGCCTTCATCGCACTGTTCCTCGGAGTCCGGATCCTGATGGGCCTGCTGACGTTGGCGATCGGCGCAGTGGTCGAGGCCACAGGCCTGAGCCTGGCCGATCGCGGCCTTGGCGGCTTGTTTGGATTGGCGCGTGGCATTGTAATCGTGCTGGCCGGCGTCATATTGTGCGGGATGACAGCGATTCCGCAACAAGCCTTCTGGCAGGAAGCGCTCCTCTCGCCGCTTGCAGAAAGCGGCGCGCGCACCGTCAAACCGTTCCTGCCCGCTGCGCTGGCGCAGCATGTGAATTATTGAATGTCCCACCGGGCGCTGCAGTGCAGCGTCCGGGTTTGAACTTTTTTGTAATCAAGCAGTCCAGCTTTAGGAGCACACCATGTGTGGCATCGTCGGCGTCGTCTCGCACTCTCCCGTCAACCAGCTGTTGTATGACGCATTGCTGCTGTTGCAGCACCGCGGCCAGGACGCTGCGGGCATTGCAACCAATCACAGCAGCATGTTCTCGATGTTCAAGGCCAATGGCCTGGTGCGCGACGTGTTCCGTACTCGCAACATGCGTTCGCTGCAGGGTAATACCGGTATCGGCCACTGCCGCTACCCGACCGCTGGTTCGTCGAGCGAAGAAGAAGCGCAGCCGTTCTACGTCAACGCGCCGTTCGGCATCACGCTGGCGCACAACGGCAACCTGACCAATCAGGCCCAGCTGAAGGACGAGCTGTTCCGCAACGACCGCCGCCACATCAACACCGATTCCGATTCCGAAGTGCTGCTCAACGTGCTGGCACACGAAATCCAGGAAGCGGCCGATGGCTATTCGCTCAACGCCGACGCGGTCTTCAAGGCCGTTGCCAAAGTTCACCAACGGGTGCGTGGCGCCTACGCGGTGGTGGCGCAGATCGCCGGTCACGGCATGCTGGCTTTCCGCGATCCGTTCGGTATCCGTCCGCTGTGCCTGGGTGTGAATGAAACCGAGCAGGGCAATGAATACCTGGTCGCCAGCGAGTCGGTCGCGCTCGAAGGCCTGGGCTTCCGTTTCGTGCGCGATATTGCGCCGGGCGAGGCAGTGTTCATCGACAACGCCGGCAATCTGCAAGAACGCCAGTGCGCCGAGAACCCGTCGCTCAATCCGTGCGCCTTTGAATTCGTCTACCTGGCGCGTCCCGACTCGGTGATCGATGGCGCGTCGGTCTACGCGACCCGTCTGCGCATGGGTGAATACCTGGCCGACAAGGTGCGTGCTGAAATCCCGCTCGACCAGATCGACGTAGTGATGCCGATTCCCGATTCGTCGCGTCCGGCTGCGATCCAGTTGGCGCTGAAACTTGGCATCGAGTACCGCGAAGGCTTCATCAAGAACCGCTATATCGGCCGCACCTTCATCATGCCGGGCCAGGGCATGCGCAAGAAATCGGTGCGCCAGAAACTGAACGCTATCATTTCCGAATTCAAGGACAAGAACGTGCTGCTGGTCGACGACTCGATCGTGCGCGGCACCACGAGCCGTGAAATCGTGCAGATGGCGCGCGAAGCCGGCGCCCGCAAGGTGTTCTTCGCCTCGGCCGCGCCGCCGGTGCTGTACCCGAACGTGTACGGCATCGACATGCCGACCCGCGATGAACTGATCGCGCACGGGCGCACCACCGAAGAAGTGTGCCGCGAAATCACCGCCGACCGCGTGATCTACCAGGATGTCGATGCGCTCAAGCGGGCGATTTCGGACGTCAATCCCGAGCTCAAGAACTTCGAGGCGTCGTGCTTCGATGGCGTGTATGTCACCGGTGACGTGACCCCGGAATACCTGGACCGCCAGGAGTCGGCGCGCCACAATCCATCGACGAAGGATGAGGACACGGTGCGTACCCAGCTCAACCTGAACCCGGCTGTCGCTGCCGAGTAACACCATGGCCGATACGAACAGCTACGGCTTCACCACCACCATCCTGCACAACGATCGGCGCAAGCCGATCGAGCAGGGGTCGCTGCACAAGCCGATCCATACCTCGGTCGCGTTCGGCTATGGCGACGCGCGCCAGCTGGCGTCGGTGTTCCAGGGCAAGGAGCCGGGCTTTCGCTACGGCCGCCAGGGCAACCCCACGGTGGCTGCGCTCGAGGACAAGATCAGCAAGATGGAAGATGGCGTGGCCTCGTTGTGCTTCGCCACCGGCATGGCCGCGATCGGCGCGCTGTTCCAGGCGCTGTTGAAGTCGGGCGACCATATCGTTTCATCGTCGTTCCTGTTCGGTAATACCAACAGCCTGTGGCAGACGGTGGCGGGGCAGGGCGTGGCAGTCGATTTCGTCGACGCCACCGACGTGTGTCACATCGAAGCTGCACTGCGTCCTGAAACGCGTATGGTGTTCGTCGAAACGATCGCCAACCCGCGCACCCAGGTCGCCGATCTGGCGCGCATCGGGCAGTTGTGCCGTGAGCGCGGCATCCTGTACGTGGTCGACAACACCATGACCACGCCATGGCTGTTCCGTCCGAAAGCGGTCGGCGCCGGCCTGGTGGTCAATTCGCTGACCAAGTCGATTGGCGGGCATGGCGTCGCGCTCGGCGGCGCGCTCACCGATACCGGTCTGTTCGACTGGAGCGCGTATCCGAACATCGCCGCCAACTTCCGCAAGCAGCCCGCCGCCAATCAGGGCATGGCCCAATTGCGCGCCAAAGCATTGCGCGATTTCGGCGCCGCACTGGGGCCGGAAGCGGCGCACCACATCGCCGTCGGCGCCGAGACCCTGGCGCTGCGCATGGAGCGCACCTGCGCCAATGCGCTGGCCGTGGCGACAATGCTCGAGGCCGATGAGCGGGTGGCGGCAGTGCATTATCCGGGACTGGCGTCGCATCCGCAGCATGCACTGACGACCGAACTGTTCCGTGCTGCTGGTTCGCTGCTGAGCTTTGAATTGAAGGATGGCATTGACTGCTTCGATTACCTGAACCGCCTGCGGTTGGGCGTGGCGGCCAGCAACCTGGGCGATACGCGCACGCTGGTGATTCCGGTGGCGCACACGATTTTCTTCGAGATGGGCGCCGAACGGCGCGCCAGCATGGGCATCGCCGAGTCGTTGATCCGGGTCTCGGTCGGGATCGAGGACACTGTGGACCTGGTGGCCGACTTCCGCCAGGCGCTGGACGCGTAACAGCAGCTTGCAAGAAGTAAAGTGCTGTAAATCAGGCCGGCTATATGCCGGCCTTGTCACATTTGCGGTTGAGCTCCGCTGTAAAACAGGGCTATCATGGCTTTTTACCTCTTTGCCTTGAGCCCATGAAACGATTCTTGTTGTGCCTGTCTTTCCTCGCGAGCGGCGCCGTCTTTGCCGGTCCACTCGAAGATGCCAACGCCCTGTTCGAGAAGAAGGATTATACGGGCGCGCTCAAGATCTATACCAAATTGGCCGATGCCGGCGATCCGCAAGCCCAGCAGCTATTGGGACAGATGTTCTGGTATGGCGAGGCAGGCCAGGTCGACGAGGCGCGCGCCAAGGCGCTGTTCGAGAAATCGGCCGCCAAGGGCAATGCTGTTGCCAAGGCGTCGCTGGTGGTGATGGCGCAGCGCGTGGAGCGCCGTGCGGATATCGATTACTGGATCAAGGGGTATGACGGCAGCGAACTCAAGTCGGGCGAATACCGCTGCCCGCCGCCGCGCATACCAGGCATGTCGAAAGTCAACGACGAGATCGAGCGCGTCAGCGGGGCGATGACGGCCTGGCAGACCTGCTACAACAAGTACGTGACCAACCTCAACGAGGTGTCGCCGCTATCGAAACGCATCCCGGTGGATATCGCGACCCTGATGAACAAGCAGGAAACCGAGGCCGCGCACGCGCACCTCGAACGGGTGCGGCTGAACCTGGCGGAAGAAGCGAAGGTGTCGTCGAAAATAGTGGTGGCCGATTTCGCTGCATGGCGCAGCGCGACCGAGGTCTATATCGAGCAGCATAACCAGATGCTCAAGAAGGCCAAGAGCGACAGCCGGCCAGGCGACCGGCCTTGACACGCAGCCGCCTGATTGGCGGCGCCGTTCAGTTCCAGCTGCGCATCAGGCCAACTGCCAGGCCCTCGAGCGCGAACTCTTCGTCCGGCTTGACTTCGATGATCTTGAAGTCGGGGTTCTCGGGCAGCAACTCGACCAGGTCGCCGGTCTTGCGATAGCGCTTGACGGTGACTTCTTCGCCCAGGCGCGCCACCACGATCTGGCCATTCTTGGCGCTGTCGATCTTCTTGACGGCCAAAAAGTCGCCATCCATGATGCCGGCATCGCGCATCGACCAGCCCTTGACCTTGAGCAAAAAGTCGGGCCGCGCCGCAAACATGGCGGTGTCGACGTTATAGGTCGCCTCGACGTGTTCTTGCGCCAGGATCGGATTGCCGGCGGCGACGCGGCCGACCAGCGGCAGCGACATCAGTGACGGTGGCGGCATCGGGATCGATTCGACGCTGGCGCCGATCAGGCGGATGCCGCGCGAGGTGCCGGGCGAGATCTCGATGGCGCCCTTGCGCGCCAGCGCCTGCAGGTGTTCTTCGGCCGCGTTGGCCGAGCGGAAGCCCAGTTCGGTCGCGATCTCGGCCCGGGTCGGAGGAAAACCGGTGTTCTCGATCGCTTCCTTGATCAGGTTCAGGATCTGTTCTTGTCTTGCGGTGAGCTTGAGCATAAATGTGATACAGCAACCGGTTATGAGAGGTAGACTGTATTTTTGTACAGTATTCGTGTATGTGCAAGGGAATTCACAAAAAATTCTCACAATTGCCGCTCACGGGCTGAAAAAGCATGCTAAGCGTCGTCAAAGCGCCTGTCATTCAGCCCAGCTCGCATGTCCGGTCGAGCAAACCCAACAACACGGCCGGCCTAATCTTGACAAGCCTGTTTCCTTCTCGACCGTTTTCGCGCTATAATCATGGGCTTTCCCCTTCCCACACTCGTCTTGACGCCGAGGTGGGCATTTGTTTAAACGTCCTCAAGGAGTAATGCATGCGTCATTATGAAATCGTTTTTATCGTCCACCCGGACCAGAGCGAACAAGTCCCGGCGATGATCGAACGTTACAAGACCACGGTCACGACCCGCGGCGGTAACATCCATCGCGTGGAAGACTGGGGCCGTCGCCAGATGGCATACCAGATCCAGAAGCTGCCGAAGGCACACTACATCTGCATGAACATCGAGTGCGACAACGAGACCCTGGTCGAGCTGGAAACCGCATTCAAGTTCAATGACGCCGTTCTGCGTCATCTGACCGTCAAGATGAAGAAAGCTGAAACCGCACCGTCGCCGATGATGAAGTCGGTCCAGCGCGAAGACGCAGCCAAGAGCCACCGTGCAGAAGCAGCAGCGCCTGCAGCTGCTCCAGCCGCTGCCGCTGCCTGAGTTTTTTCCAGGAATTCGTAACAATCGTAGTGTGTAGAACCGGGTGAACCAGCTCCAGCTCATGGCGACCATCGCCGAGCGTGACGTGTTGCGCTACACCCCGGCCGGCGTGCCGATCGTTTCAGCCGTCCTGATGCATAGTTCGCAGCAGGAAGAGGCGGGGATCGCCAGGTTGGTCGAGTTCGAAGTCCCCGCGTTCGCCGCGGGCGAGATTTCGGGCCGGTTTTCAAGCGCCGAACTGGGCGCCAGCTACCGATTCGATGGATTTCTTGCAAGGAAAAACCGCAACAGCAAAGCCCTGGTGTTTCACATCATTGATTTCAGTGCCGCCTAACCGGCAATTTTAGATACAGGAGCCTCAAATGGCATTCGGTAAAAAGTTCGACAAAAACAAAGCGAAACTCAAAGAGAAGCGCAAACAGCAAAACCCGCTGTTCAAGCGCAAGAAATTCTGCCGCTTCACCGCCGCTGGCGTTGAGCAAGTGGACTACAAAGACGTCGACACCCTGAAGGACTTCGTCCAGGAAAACGGCAAGATCATGCCAGCACGTCTGACCGGCACCAAGGCGCACTACCAGCGTCAAGTGGACACCGCCATCAAGCGCGCTCGTTACCTGGCACTGCTGCCGTACACCGACCTGCACCACGGTTAATTGTCGGTCACGACAGTCAGATATCCTGGAGATAAAACATGCAAATTATTCTGTTGGAAAAAGTTATCAACGTCGGCAACCTGGGCGACGTCGTCAAGGTCAAGGATGGTTACGCACGTAACTTCCTGATCCCACAAAAAATGGCACGCCGTGCTACCTCGTCGGCTGTGGCCGAGTTCGAAGCCAAGCGCGCCGAACTGGAAAAAGCAGCCGCTGAAAAGCTGGCAGCTGCACAAGCCCAGGGCGACAAGCTGAGCGGCATGACCGTCACCATCTCGCAGAAGGCCGGCGTCGATGGCCGTCTGTTCGGTTCGGTCACCAACTTCGACATCGCCGAAGCGCTGAGCAAGCAAGGTTTCGCGGTCGAGAAATCGGCTGTGCGCCTGCCAACCGGTCCCCTGAAGACCACCGGTGAATTCCCGATCGCGGTTGCTCTGCACACCGATGTCGTGAGCGAAATCACCATCGCTGTTGTGGGCGAAACTGCCTAAGCGAATGTCGCTTCAGTAGTCAAGAAAAGCCGGGTTCGCCCGGCTTTTTTGCTTTTGAAACTCTCCAATTATGACAGCCGTGTGACAGGAGAAGGTATAATGCCGCCCATGAACGCAGCCCCGCTTGACCAGCAAATCGAATCGCTCCGTATCCCCCCGCATTCCATCGAAGCAGAACAATCCGTCATTGGCGGACTGCTGCGCGACAATGCGGCGTGGGACCGGATCGCCGATTTCATGCACGCGGACGACTTCTATCGCTACGACCACCGGATCATCTTTGAACAGATGGTGCGCCTGATCAATGGCGGAAAACCGGCCGACGTGATCACCGTCTATGAGGCCTGCAACCAGCTCGGCAAAGCCGATGATGTAGGCGGCCTGCAATACCTGAACGCGATGGCGCAAAACACGCCATCGGCAGCCAATATCCGGCGTTATGCCGAGATCGTGCGCGATCGCGGCATCCTGCGCAAACTGATCACGGTCGCCGACGAGATTTCCGGCAATGCGTTCAATCCGCAGGGCAAGGAAGTCAAGCAGATGCTCGACGAAGCCGAGTCCAAGATTTTCGCCATCGCCGAATCCGGCGCCCGCGGGCAGCAGGGCTGGAATCCGATTCAGCCGCTGCTGACGCAAGTGGTCGAGCGCATCGATGAACTCTACAGTCGTGAAAACCAGGGCGAGATTACCGGCGTGCCAACCGGCTTCATCGATCTCGACCGTATGACGTCGGGCCTGCAGCCGGGCGACCTGGTGATCGTGGCTGGTCGACCGTCGATGGGCAAGACCGCATTCTCGGTCAATATCGGTGAAAACGTCGCCATCGAAGCCGGTCTGCCGGTGGCCGTATTCTCGATGGAGATGGGCGGCACCCAGCTGGCCATGCGTATGCTGGGCTCGGTCGGCCAGCTCGACCAGCACCGCCTGCGTACCGGGCGCCTGCTCGACGAAGACTGGCCGCGCCTGACGCATGCGATCCAGAAAATGAACGACGCGCAGTTGTACATCGACGAGACGCCAGCACTCAACCCGATCGAGATGCGCGCGCGCGCGCGGCGTCTGGCGCGCCAGTGCGGCAAGCTGGGCCTGATCATTGTCGACTACCTGCAACTGATGCAGGGCAGCCAGCCGGGCGACAACCGCGCCTCCGAGATCTCGGAGATTTCGCGTTCGCTCAAGGGCCTGGCCAAGGAGCTGCAATGTCCGGTGGTGGCGCTGTCGCAGCTGAACCGCTCGCTCGAACAACGCCCGAACAAGCGTCCGGTGATGTCCGACTTGCGTGAATCGGGCGCAATCGAGCAGGATGCCGACGTCATCATCTTCCTGTACCGCGACGAAGTCTATAACCCGGATTCGCCCGACAAGGGTACTGCCGAGATCATCATCGGCAAGCAGCGTAACGGACCGATCGGGGCAATTCGCCTCACCTGGATCGGCCAATACACCAAGTTTGGCAATTACAGCGGTAACCTTTCCGTGTATCAGGGTGACTGATCCACTGCAAGAAAACCGATAGCAAGGCGGTGTTCTCGCACCGTCAAAACGCGCCGTTGCCTTTCCCGGGGACGCGGCGCGACCCCAGAGAGTGACAACGGAGAAATACATGTTCGGACGCTTCATGCCCACCGAGGGCAAGTTCTTTGACCTGTTCAACCAACACGCCGCGCTGTGCGTCAAAGGTGCACAGGAAATGGTTGGCCTGATGACCAATTTCGATGACCTCGAAACCCGCACCCATGCGGTCGAAACCATCGAAAAGCAGGCTGACAAGATCACCTATACCACGGTGGACCTGCTGCACAAGACCTTCATCACGCCGATCGACCGCGATGACATCCACAAGCTGATCACGCGCATGGATGACATCCTCGACATGATGGAAGACGCGGCCCAGACCGTCTCGCTGTACGACCTGCAGGCGGTGACGCCGGAAGCCAAGCGGCTGGCCGAACTGTGCCTGGCCTGCTGCCTGAAGGTGCAGGAAGCCGTCAGCATGCTGCACGATATGGACAATGCGTCGAAGATCGTCGCCATCTGCGAAGAGATCGACCGTTTCGAGTCGGACGCCGACCACGTCATGCGCGCCGCCATGTCCAAGCTGTTCCGCGACGAACCGGACGTGCGCAACCTGATCAAGATGAAGGCGATCTACGAGATCCTGGAAACCGTGACCGACCGTTGCGAAGACGTCGCCAACATCATCGAAGGCATCATCGTCGAGAACGCGTAAGCGTCGGCGGGCAGAACAATTATGGAAACTCTCCACATCAGCATTTACGTGCTGGGCCTGCTGGTGCTGCTGGCACTGGTGTTCGACTTCATGAACGGCTTCCACGACTCGGCCAACTCGATCGCCACCGTGGTCTCGACCGGCGTACTCAAGCCGCAAAGCGCGGTCGCCATGGCCGCCTTCTTCAACTTCGTCGCGATCTTCGTGGTCAACATGAAGGTGGCGCAGACCATCGGCAAAGGCACCATCGATCCGCACGTGGTCGACCATTACGTGATCTTCGGCGCCCTGGTCGGGGCGATCGCCTGGAACATCATTACCTGGTATTACGGCATTCCGTCGTCGTCCTCGCACGCCCTGATCGGCGGCCTGGTCGGCGCAGCAGTGGCCAAGGCCGGCACCGGCTCGCTGATTTCCGGCGGCCTGATCAAGACTGTGGCCTTCATCGTGGTCGCGCCATTGCTCGGCTTCGTGCTCGGCTCGATCATCATGCTGATCGTGTCCTGGCTGTTCGTGAAATCCACGCCGCGCAAGGTCGACACCTGGTTCCGCCGACTGCAGCTGGCCTCGGCGGCGGCGTACTCGCTGGGCCACGGCGGTAACGACGCGCAAAAGACCATGGGTATCATCTGGATGCTCCTGATCGCGGCCGGCTACACCAGCCCCGAAGCCACCCATCCACCGGCCTGGGTCATCATCTCGTGCTACGCCGCGATTGCCTTCGGCACGCTGTTCGGCGGCTGGCGCATCGTCAAGACCATGGGCCAGAAGATCACCAAGCTCAAACCGGTGGGCGGCTTCTGCGCCGAATCCGGTGGTGCGGTGACGCTGCTGATGTCGAGCGCCTTCGGTATCCCGGTCTCGACCACCCATACCATCACCGGCGCCATCGTCGGCGTGGGCGCGGCGCAGAAAGCGTCGGCAGTGCGTTGGGGTGTGGCAGGCAATATCGTGTGGGCATGGATCTTTACCATTCCAGCGTCGGCCTTCATGGCGGCGGTGGCTTGGTGGATCGGTACCCACATCATGTAAGACGCGCAATCGCGCACATGAAAAAGGAGCCATTGGCTCCTTTTTTTTGTCCGGGCACCGTGCTCAGTCGAGCACCACTTCGAGACCTTCGTGGGCCAGATGCACCTGCAAGCACTGCAGTTGACCGGCATGACGCGCCAGCACGTCGGCGAACGCCGCCTCCAGCTCGTCGTCGCTGCGCGTCGGTTCATGGTGGGTGCAGTACAGGGCGCGCGCGCCGACTCGCAGCGCCATCGCAATGGCGGCGTCGAAGGTGCCGTGGCCCCAGCCGGCGCGCGCCGGGTATTCGTCGCGCGTGTAGGAACAATCCACGATCAGGGCGTCGACGCCAGCCATCACGGCGTCGATCGCCTGCTGGCGCATCAGCAAATGGGCCTCGGTGCTGGCGTGGCGCGGGTCGTTCGGTGGGTGCGGGTTGTGCCACGGTTCATGGTCGCCCGTAAAGAACAGCGATTTGCCCATGCATGCGATGCGATACCCGAGATTGAGGACCGGGTGATTCATGACCACGTTCGATACCAGCGCGTCGCCGATGGCAAGCGGCACGCCAACGCCGAGCGTGCGGTATTCAATGACGGCGCCCATCTGCGCCTCGCTGACCGGGAAATAACTGTTCTGCAGTTGCACCGCCATCACATGCTCGATGCCGCGCCCGCTGGCGGGATCGAGCGCGCCGTGCAGGCATACCCGGCTACCCTTGACGAACAGCGGCGTGAAGAACGGCAGGCCGTGGATGTGGTCCCAGTGGCTGTGGGTAATGAAGATGTTGGCGTCGACCGGCGCGCCGTGGCGCAACAGCTGCTGGGCCAGTGGAAACAGGCCGGTGCCGCCGTCGAGCACGATCAGGGTGTCGTCGTCGGTGCGTACCTCGATACAGGTGGTGTTGCCGCCGTAGCGCGCCGTGCGTGGGCCGGGCGAGGGGATCGAGCCGCGCACGCCCCAGAAACGGAATTTCATGGTGACTCCCTGGCCGGACTGATCGGGCTATTCTATGCAGGCTCGATCATAGCGGGTTTGTGTCCTCATGGCATCGAGAAGTGGATGTGATCGGAACTTGAGCGGGATCAGGGCCGTGCTCTGTTCATGTGGCGCGGGCGGCACGGCTGCAGGTGGCGGCGCGTGCCAGCAGCAGTTCGCGTTCGCGCGCATTCGCAGTCAGCGCCGCCGCACGGGTAAATTCAACGCACGCCTCGGCGTCACGGCCGAGCTTGGCGAGCAGGTCGCCGCGTACGCTGGGCAGCCAGTGGTAGCCGGCGAGCCGGGCATCGGCGGCCAGCCGCTCCACCAGGATCAAGCCGGCGGCCGGCCCTTCGGCCATGCCCACCGCGACCGCCCGGTTGAGTTCGACCACTGGCGACGGCTGGACGGTGGCCAGCTCGCCGTACAGCGCCGCGATGGCATGCCAGTCGGTCAGCGCGGCGTGGTGCGCGCGGGCGTGGCAGGCGCCAATCCTGGCCTGCAACAGATAGGGACCGTACGCCCCCGGCCTTGTGGCGCCGTGCTCGGTCGGGCCTGGCTGGGCCAGGCGCTCGCCACGCGCCAGCGCCGCCAGGCCGCGCCGCACCAGAAGGCCGTCCCAGCGCGTCCGGTCCTGGTCGAGCAGCAGCACCGGGCGGCCGGCGGCGTCGACCCGCGCGCCAATGCGCGAGGCCTGCAGCTCCATCAGCGCCACCAGGCCATGCACCTCAGACGCATCCTGGGCCAGTTCGGCCAGGATTCGCCCCAGGCGCAGCGCTTCGTCGATCAGGGCCGGGCGCAACCAGTGTTCGCCGGCGCTGGCGGTGTAGCCTTCGTTGAAGATCAGGTACACCGCTTCGAGCACTGCGCCCAGGCGCTCGCCGAGTTCGGCTGACGGCGGCAGCTCGAACTGCACCTGGGCCTGGCCCAGGGTGCGCTTGGCGCGCACGATGCGCTGGGCAACTGTCGCTTCGGGCACCAGAAAGGCGCGGGCGATCTCGGCCGTCTGCAGGCCGCCCAGCAGCTTGAGCGTGAGCGCCACGCGGGCGTCGAGCGGCAACACCGGATGGCACGCGGTAAACATCAGGCGCAGCATGTCGTCCTTGACCACGTCGTGCCGGCGCGCGTCGAGTCCATCGACGAAGTCGGGTACGTGGTGCGCCTCTTGCGCCTCGAGGTCGAGTCCGATCTGTTCGAGCTTGGCGCGCAGCGCGCGATCGCGCCGCAGGCGGTCGAACGCGCCGTTGCGCGCAACCGTCATGAGCCAGGCGCCTGGCCGCTCGGGGACGCCCTCGCGCGGCCAGGTTTCGAGCGCGGCCACCAGCGCATCCTGGGCCAGCTCTTCGGCCAGGCCGACGTCGCGCACGATGCGCGCCACGCTGCCGACAATGCGCGCCGCTTCGATGCGCCACAGCGCGGCCACGCTCGGCCCGACATCGCCCCCCACCGTCACCCGGCGCCGCCCGGCGCCACGGCGTGGCCACAGGCCAGCGCCCAGGCATGGCGCTCCAGGTGCTTGAAGCTGTGCTGATCGGGCATGGGCGTTCCTTGGTTGTCGGTGGCAGGCGCGCTTACAGGCCGCGCATGCGCAGAATCGTTTCGGTTTGCGGGAAGTCTTCCATTTCGTACAGCGGGCGCACTTCGATCTCGGCCTCGAGGCCGGGGCCTTGCGGATTGGGGAAACGGCGCGTCCACTCGAGCGCTTCCTCGCGCGAGGCGACCTGGATCAGGGTGTAGCCGGCGATGAGTTCCTTTGATTCGGTAAACGGCCCGTCGACGACGCGTCGCTCGTTGCCCTGGTAGTGGATGCGCCAACCCTGGCTGCTGGGCTTGAGCCCGTTGCCGTCGAGCAGCACACCGGCGCGCGCCAGTTCCTGGTGGTAGTCGTCCATCGCCGCGAACAATGACTCTTCGGGCATCACACCGGCTTCGGTCATGGCGTTGGCTTTGACGATGATCATGAAACGCATGAGGTTCTCCTGTTGTTGTCGAAAATGATGACGTTTGAAAGAACGGCATCTGCCGGCCTTCATGCACTACGACGATGGGAGCACTGCAGTTTCGACAACGCCGGCAAAAAAATTCTCCACACGCGCGTTTGATGCAAATGGCATCGCTGATGCCGAGTGGCGTCAGCGCATGAAGCAGGGCGCCAGCGCGCGCACTTCGACCGTGGCCCAGGCGGCGGCAGGGCACTCGGCGGCCAGCACAAGCGCTTGCTCGCGCGATTCGACGCGCAGCAAAAAGAAGCCGCCAAGCATTTCCTTGACCTCGGCAAAGGGACCGTCGACGATGCGTACCTTGCCGCCCACCGTATTGACCCGCGCCGCGCCATCGAGTGAAGCGAGCGACTCGGCGCCGATCAGCAGATCCCGGCGCCGCAGTTCATCGCCCCAGCGCAGCATGCTGTCGTAGAGCAGGCGGCCTTCGGCCTCGTTGCGGGCGGCGCGCTGGTCGGGCGCTTCGTGGATGAGCAGCATGTACGGCATCGATCTCTCCTGCGGATGGATGAACCGGGCCATTCTAAGCCTGGAACGGCGCGCTGGGCACGCTGCGCTGCAGCGAACGGTTCAGCGGCGGGCGGCCCTGGACTGGAGCAGGCGGCGCGTGCCGAGCTGCACCAACAACGCGCCCATCGTCGCGACCACGAATGCCGGGCCGGGCGCGCGATGCGGCAGCAGCAGCGCGAGCACCAGGCAGAAGCCAGGATCGCCAGCACCGCTAGCAGGGTATTGGCGGCGGCCACTGCGGCAAAATCGCCCCCTTGTTCCAGCGCGATCGCCAGCAGGATCGGGCCGGACACGATGGGGAAGGCGGACAGCCAGCCGGCCACGCCCGGGCCTCAGCGGCGTCCGGCCAGGGTGACCAGGGCGATCAGGGACGGCGCCAGTAAAAGCTTGAGTATCAACGGCATTGGTCAGTTTCGGAAAAGAGCTGCGGTGCGAATGCGCAGCGCATAAAAAAACGCCCGCCGATGAGGGCGGGCGTTGCGATCGACAGCCTGCCGTGAAGCAGACTAATCGGTTGAGCGTCAGAGCACGTCGCTGGCGTGATCGGCCAGGCGCGAGCGTTCGCCGCGCGCCAGGGTTACGTGACCGCCGTGCTCCCAGCCCTTGAAGCGGTCGACCACATAGGTCAGGCCGCTCGAGCCTTCGGTGAGGTACGGCGTATCGATCTGGGCGATATTACCCAGACACAGGATCTTGGTGCCGGGACCGGCGCGCGTGACCAGCGTCTTCATCTGCTTCGGCGTCAGGTTCTGCGCCTCGTCGATGATCAGGAACTTGTTGACGAACGTGCGCCCGCGCATGAAGTTGAGCGACTTGATCTTGATGCGCGAACGAATCAGGTCTTGCGTTGCCGCGCGGCCCCAGTCGCCGGCGTCGCCGTCCGACTTCATCAGCACTTCAAGGTTGTCGTCGAATGCGCCCATCCATGGCGACATCTTCTCTTCTTCGGTTCCCGGCAGGAAGCCGATGTCTTCGCCCACCGGCACCGTGACGCGGGTGACGATGATCTCGTTGTACTGCTTGGTTTCGAGCACCTGCGCCAGGCCGGCGGCCAGCGCCAGCAGGGTCTTGCCGGTACCGGCCTGGCCCAGCAGGGTGATGAAGTCGACTTCCGGATTCATCAACAGGTTGAGGGCGAAGTTCTGCTCGCGGTTGCGCGCGGTGATGCCCCACACATTGTTCTTGTTGTGGCTGTAATCGCGCAGCGTCTGCAGCACCGCGGTCTTGCCGTTGATCTGCTTGACCTGGGCATACAGCGGCGCTTCGCCATCTTTCGGTTCCAGGAATACGAACTGGTTCGCGAGCAAGGTCGGAATCACCGGGCCGGTGACGCGGTAATAGGTCGACGAGTTGCCGTTGCGGCTTTCCTGCCACGATTCGACGTCCTTGCCGTGTGTGTCCCAAAAGTCGTTCGGCAACTGGACGATGCCCGAATACAGCAGGTCGGTGTCTTCCAGCACATGGTCGTTGAAGTAATCTTCAGCCGGCAAGCCCAGCGCGCGGGCCTTGATGCGCATATTGATGTCTTTCGACACCAGCACGATGGCGCGGCCGTTCATCTGGCTTTCGAGTGCGCGCACCACGCCCAGGATCTGGTTGTCGGCCTTGCCCGATGGCAGGCCTTCCGGCAGGGCGGCGCTGTTCAGGCGGGTCTGGAACAACAGGCGGCCCTTGGCGTCCTTGTTGCCGAGCTTGGACAGCGGAATGCCGGACTCGATCGCGTCGTCGTCGACGTTGGCGATCAGGGCGTCGAGCGTGCGCGAGACCTGGCGTGCGTTGCGCGCGACTTCGCTCATGCCCTTCTTGTGGTTGTCGAGCTCTTCGAGCGTCATCATCGGCAGGTAGACGTCGTGCTCTTCGAAGCGGAACAGCGAGCTTGGATCATGCATCAGCACGTTGGTATCGAGCACGAACACCTTGGTGCCGCCGGAACGGTCGGCCTTGCGGCTGGTCGACGATTTTACGCTGACTTCGACCGGCTTGTGCTTGGCCGGATGCGGCTGATCGGCGTCGCTCTCGCGCATTTTTGCCGAAGCCGGCTGGGCCGCGGGCGCCGACACTGGTGCGGCCGACGGCACCGGCTGCGGCCAGTTCGACTGGCCTTTGCCAGGTGCGTTGGCTGCCGGCGCCTGGGCTGCGGCCAGGGTTTCCTGGGCCTTGCGGCGGGCGCGCGATTTCGGGGTCGGTACGGCTTGACCGCTGATCAGGTCTTCGACGTCGGCATCGGTCTTGGCCGAAACCGGACGCACCGGCGATTTGCCGGGTTCGGCCTTGGGATAATCTTTTACCAGCAGCATGGTGGCTGGTTGAGTAGGAATTTTTGGTAGTGGCATCAGGTTCTCAATCTAGGAAAATAGGGGAGGCCGTGCCTGCGCGGGCCACGTGGCGCGCTGTGCACGAATGTGATGCGACAAACGGTGGAATAGGGTGTTGAAACAAGCGGGGTAACGCGAAGCGGTGCGGCAAAGGTGGTGCGGCCTCTGGCGCCGCATGACCTGATCCGGACCCGGACAGTTGCCGGTCCGGTGGGCAAGCAGAATGGGTGCGACAAATATGGTACGGGTTGACTCAACGGGCGACTCAAAATAGCGATAGCGTTCCAGCAGGTTGAACAAACTGGAGCCATCCGTATTCAGGGCTGGCTCTTCAGAAATTCCAGCACTTCAGTCACGTGGTCATTGACTTTCACGCCACGCCATTCTTTCACCAATCGGCCTTGAGCGTCAATCACAAACGTACTGCGCTCAATGCCCCGCACTTGTTTGCCATACATATTTTTCAGCTTCATGACCTTGAACTGGCTGCACACCGCTTCGTCCGGATCCGAGATCAGTTCGAACGGCAAGCCCAGCTTGGACTTGAAGCTTTCATGCGAGCGCAGCGAATCGCGGCTCAGGCCATAGATCTCGGCGCCGAGCGCCTGGAACTGGGGCCACGCTTCGCGAAAGGCGATGCTCTCGGTGGTGCAGCCGGGGGTGTTGTCCTTGGGGTAGAAGTACAGCACCGTGTACTTGGCGGGACGTCCGCTCAGTTCGAACGTCTGGGCGCCGGTCATGGCGGCGGAAAACGGGGTGATGCCTGCGGATGCGGCGACGGGCGCGTCTGGGGGCGCGGCTTCTGGAACGGCGGTTGCGGTTGGGCTCTCGGCCACGGGGTTCTCCTGGCGGTTCGGTCATGTCCTCCCTGGCACGAAAAGCAGGGAGCGGCACTGGGATAATAATCGCCCATGCCGCGCGCCGCCAGTCCCGGCTGGGCAATTTGGCAATCTTGTCGCAAATAGGCGCCGTATTGCCATATTTCAAGAGCCAGCAGCCAGAAAGCGGCTGCGATGGCGACGCTTCAGGACGCGCGTTTCAGGCGCCTTCGCCGATGATCAGGGCCAGCGTGACCTTGCGGCCTTCGCCCATCAGGATATTGTAGGTGCGGCAGGCGGCCTGGCTGTCCATGCTTTCGACCCCGATGCGCAGGTTCGACAGGCTGGCGATCAGGCGTGGATGCACGAAGCGCTGGCGCTCGCCGGTGCCGAGAATCACCACGTCGGGCTTGTCGGCGGCGATGCGCTCGAAGTGTTCGGCAGTCAGGTCGTCGAAGCGCGTCACGTTCCATGCTTGCGGGGCCACCTCGGGCAGCACGATCAAGCTGTAGTCGAAGCGTTGGGCATTGATCTCCACGCCGCTGGCGTCGTAGCCGGTTACGGTCTGATATTGTTGGGTGTCGTCGGAGTGCAGTTTCATCGTCTGAGGCCGTCGGGCATGAAAGGTGGAACAGGGCGCGGCACGGGCTCGAGCACGGGGCTTCGCACGCCAATTGCCGCGATGCACCAACAAATTGGTGATGGCGCTTATTCTAACCGGATCTGCAAGGTTGCCTTATCCGGATGGTTTCGGCAGAATGGTATTTTTCGCACTGCAACAGTGCACGCTTTCATCAGGGGTTATTTTGCGACCGATTCTCAAATCAAACAAGCTCGATGACGTCTGCTACGAGATCCGTGGCCCGGCCCTGGACCAGGCGCGCCAGATGGAAGAAGACGGCCAGAAGATCATCAAGCTCAATATCGGTAACCTGGCGGTATTCGGTTTCGATGCGCCCGACGAGATCGTCAGCGACATGATCCGCAATATGCACAACGCGGCCGGCTACACCGACTCGAAAGGCATGTTCGCGCCGCGCAAGGCGATCATGCATTACACCCAGCAAAAGAATATCGCGCAGGTCGGTATCGACGACATCTACCTCGGCAACGGCGCATCCGAGCTGATCGTGATGGCGATGCAGGGCCTGCTCAATAACGGCGACGAAGTGCTGGTGCCGGCGCCCGACTACCCGCTGTGGACCGCGGCCGTGAGCCTGGCCGGCGGCGCCCCGGTGCACTATGTGTGCGACGAGCAAGCCGGCTGGATGCCGGACATCGACGACATGCGCAAGAAGATCACGCCGAACACGCGCGCGATCGTGGTGATCAACCCGAACAACCCGACCGGGGCCCTGTATTCGCGCGAAGTGCTGCTCGAGATCATCGAGCTGGCGCGCCAGCACCAGCTGATCGTCTACGCCGACGAAATCTATGACAAGACCCTGTACGACGGCGCCGAGCACGTCTCGCTGGCGTCGCTGGCCGACGACGTTCTGTTCGTCACCCTGAACGGCCTGTCGAAGAACTACCGCTCGTGCGGCTACCGCGCCGGCTGGATGGTGGTGTCGGGCGAGAAGCGCCACGCGAAAGGCTATATCGAAGGCCTGAATATGCTGGCCTCGATGCGCCTGTGCGCCAATGCGCCGGGCCAGTTCGCGATCCAGACCGCGCTCGGTGGCCACCAGAGCATCGACGAGCTGGTGAAACCGGGCGGACGCCTGCTGAAGCAGCGCGACCTTGCTTACAAACTATTGACCGATATTCCGGGCGTGAGCTGCGTGAAGCCAAAAGCCGCGCTGTACATGTTCCCGCGCCTCGATCCGACGATGTACCCGATCACGGACGACCAGCAGTTCATCTGCGAACTGCTGGCCGAGGAAAAAGTGCTGCTGGTGCAAGGCACCGGCTTTAACTGGATCGCCCCGGATCACTTCCGGCTGGTGTTCCTGCCCAATTCCGACGACCTGACCGATGCCTGCGGCCGTATTGCGCGCTTCCTTGACGGTTACCGACGGCGCCATGCTTAAGGCCAATGCCGCGCAGGCGCCGAGTCCAAGACGAGAAACAGAGTTTATGAAACCGATCAAAGTTGGCCTCCTGGGCATCGGCACCGTGGGTGCCGGTACCTTCAACGTGCTTCAGCGCAACCAGCAAGACATCCGCCGCCGCGCCGGGCGCGACATTGAAATCGCGATGGTGGCAGCGCGCAATACCGAACGGGCGCGCCAGCTGACCGGCAATACGGTCGACATCGTCGACGATCCGTTCGCGGTGGTGAACAATCCCGAGATCGACATCGTCGTCGAACTCATCGGCGGCTATGAATTGCCGAAGCAACTGGTGCTGCAAGCAATCGCTAATGGCAAGCACGTGGTCACCGCCAACAAGGCGCTGCTGGCGCTGCATGGCAACGAAATCTTCGCCGCAGCCCAGGACAAGGGCGTGATCGTGGCCTTCGAAGCGGCCGTGGCCGGCGGCATCCCGATCATCAAGGCGCTGCGCGAAGGCCTGACTGCAAACCGCATCGAATCGGTGGCCGGCATCATCAACGGCACCACCAATTTCATCTTGTCCGAGATGCGCGACAAGGGCCTCGATTTCGCCACCGCGCTCAAGCAGGCGCAAGAGCTGGGCTATGCCGAAGCCGACCCCACCTTCGACATCGAAGGCGTCGATGCAGCTCATAAACTGACCATCATGTCGGCGATCGCCTTCGGCATTCCGGTGCAGTTCGATAAAGCCTACGTGGAAGGCATCAGCCAGCTGCAGGCGCAGGACATCCGCTACGCCGAACAGCTCGGCTACCGCATCAAGCTGCTGGGCATCACCCGGCGCACCGACACCGAGCAGGGCGAAGGCGTCGAGTTGCGCGTGCACCCGACCCTGATCCCGACCGCGCGCCTGATCGCCAACGTCGAGGGCGCCATGAACGCGGTGTTGGTGCATGGCGACGCAGTCGGCGCCACGCTGTACTACGGCAAGGGCGCCGGTTCCGAGCCGACCGCTTCGGCGGTGATCGCCGACCTGGTCGACGTGACGCGCCTGGCGAGCGTGGACGCGTACAGCCGCGTGCCGCACCTGGCGTTCCAGCCGAACCAGATGACCGACGTCGCCATCATGCCGATGTCAGAAATTACCACCAGCTACTATCTGCGCGTGCATGTGCAGGACCAGCTCGGCGTGATGGCCGACCTGACCCGCATCCTGGCCGACGCCGGCATCTCGATCGACGCCGTGCTGCAGAAGGAACCGGGCAACCAGACCGATATCGACATCATCATGCTCACGCACCAGACGCGCGAGAAGAACATCGATGCGGCGATCGCCAAGATCGAGAGCTTGCCGCCAGTGATCGGGAAGGTGACGCGGATTCGCCTGGAAGCGCTCGGCTGACGGGGCAGCGCCTGCAGCCCGTTGCGCAAACGCTAGGGCGGCGGCATGCCATCATGCGCCGCCAGGCCCGGCACCGCCGGCTGCGGGCTGGTTGACCTATCCTCATCGTCATCGTCATCGATCAGGGCGCTGGTCAGGAGCAGCAAATCCTGCTCGATGTGCTCGAACAGCGCATCGGCAACGCTGGCGTAACAAACGTGGAAGTTGGCGGAAGTCATCCGACGATTCTACCCCGCGCCGCAGAGGACAATTCCTGCCGATCGGCGCTGGCTTGACCCGCTTCAATCGACATTCGCGCCGGTCGTACGGTGTGGGCGCAGGTGTTTATCCACCTCCGCGGTTTATTGTCGAGATCGCCATTAAAGATGCCCGCCGCGTATCACCGTTCACGACGCCAGGTATCAGCTGCGAATACGCAATCATGAATGTGAGAAACAGCGTTTGTTGCGCGGCTCTTGCCGTTGTACATTACGCACTCCACAACACCAGAGCTGTCGCGCCATGAGCCAACCGAGCCAGTTTTCCCTGCTGACGCAGCGCCGTTTCGGCCCGTTTTTCTGGACCCAGTTCCTGGGCGCCTTCAACGACAACCTGTTCAAGACCGCGCTACTGGTCGTCATGACCTATGACGCGCTGAACTGGACGTCGCTCGACCCTTCGCTGATCAACAACCTGATCCCGGGCCTGTTCATTCTGCCCTACGTGCTGTTCTCGGCCACCTCGGGCCAGATCGCCGACAAATACGACAAAGCCAGGCTGGCGCGTATCGTCAAGGTCGCCGAGATCATCATCATGGCCATCGCCGCGATCGGCTGGATGACCCATACGCTGTGGCTGCTGATCGTGGCCGTGATCGGCATGGGCATGCACTCCACGTTGTTCGGCCCGGTCAAGTACGCCTACCTGCCGCAGAACCTGAAACCGGATGAACTGGTCGGCGGCAATGGCGTGGTCGAGATGGGCACCTTCGTCGGCATCCTGCTGGGCGAAGTGGCCGGGGCGGTGCTGGTTGGCTACAAGCCGAACGGCATCATGCTTGTGGCTGGCGCCACGATCGGGTTCGCGGTGCTGGGCCTGGCGGCCAGCTGGCGCATCCCGCCGTCGCCGGCCCCGGCGCCCGAGCTGCGCATCAGCCGCAATCCGATCGCCGAATCGTGGCGCAACCTGTCGTACTCGCGCCAGAACCGCACCGTGTTCCTGTCGATGCTGGGCAACTCCTGGTTCTGGTTCTATGGCGCGCTGATGCTGGCCCAGTTCCCGGTGTTTTCCAAGGATTACCTGAAGGGCGACCACAGCGTGTTCGTGCTGCTGTTGACGGTGTTCTCGCTCGGCATCGGCGCCGGTTCGCTGCTGTGCGAACGGCTGTCGGGACGCAAGGTCGAGATCGGCCTGGTGCCGTTCGGCTCGATCGGCCTGTCGGTGTTCGGTATCGACCTGTACTTCGCCAGCCAGGCCTTCGTTGGCGGCGCCACCGTGGTCGACGCCATGGCGCTGATCGGCCAGCCGGGCGTGCTGCGGATCCTGGCCGACCTGGTCCTGATCGGCGTGTTCGGCGGCCTGTTCATCGTGCCGCTGTTCGCCCTGATCCAGACCCGCTGCGACCAGAAACATGTCTCGCGCACCATCGCCGGCATGAACATCCTGAACGCAATCTTCATGGTGGCCTCGGCCGGCGTGGCGATCCTGCTGCTGGGGCAGGGCTTCACGATTCCCGAACTGTTCCTGACCACGGCGCTGCTCAATGCCGTGGTGGCGGTCTACATCTTCTCGCTGGTGCCAGAATTCCTGATGCGCTTCCTGGCCTGGCTTTTGATTCACACCGTGTACCGGGTGCGCACCGTGGACACGGCGCACATCCCGGCCGAGGGCGCCGCGATCCTGGTGTGCAACCACGTCAGCTATGTCGACGCGATCGTGATCAATGCCGCCAGCCCGCGTCCGATCCGCTTCGTGATGGATCACCGCATCTTCAAGACGCCGTTCCTGCGCTGGATCTTCCGCGCCGTGAATGCGATCCCGATCGCGCCGGCCAAGGAAAATCCCTGGGTGATGGAAAAGGCCTTCGTGGACATTGCCCATGCCTTGCATGAGGGTGAACTGGTCTGCATATTCCCGGAAGGCAAACTGACCACCACCGGCGACGTCAACGAGTTCCGCAGCGGCATTGCCAAGATCGTCGAGCGCAGCCAGGTGCCGGTAATCCCGATGGCGCTGCGCGGCCTGTGGGGCAGCTGGTTTACGCGTGATCAGAGCAATCTGTTCGAGCGCCGCATCTCGCGCGGCATGCGCTCACAGCTGGCGCTGGCGGTCGGCATGCCGGTGGCTCCGGCGCAGGCGACGCCGGAATATCTGCAGCAGCAGGTGCTGGCGCTGCGCGGCGACTGGAAGTAAAGCGGGGCCGGTCAGCGTCCCGGCTGACCCTGCGGCGCATTCGCGGCGCGACCGATCCAGGTCGCGCGGTGCCACAGCGCTTCAAGCGGTCCCTGTTCATGGCGCCGCAGCCACCAGGTGCAAAAACCAATCTGCAGCAGGGCCAGCGCAGCGCCGATCAGGATGCCGAGCGTCGCGCCGACATACTGGTACAAGCCCAGGCCAAAGCCGTAGTACAGCGTGGTGCCGACGACCGACTGCGCGATATAGCTCGTCAGGCTCATGCGGCCGATCGGGGCCAGGCGCGACAGTATCCGGGCGCCGGCGGCGCGCTGAAACAGCAGCACGAACGTCGCCACGAGTAAACTCGCCAGCGCCAGGTTCGACCATGAAGTGACGATCTGCTCGAGTGGGCGGCGGATGCCGGCGGCAGCAATCCAGTTTTCCAGGTTCTTGCTGACGATGAACAGCGGCACGAACAGCACCAGCGCGCTCAAGCCGATGCGGCGCCAGCGTAGGTTCAGGGCGCCATCGTGTGCGAACAATCCGGTGCGGCAGGCCAGCATGCCAAGCATGAACAGCGCGGGAATCTGCAGCACCCGGCCGTTCTCCCAACTCCACAGGACCACGCCGGTCTTGCCATTGCCGAGATTGCCGGTCCATACATCCCACAGCGAGCCATGTTTCAGGTATTCATTGGCGCGCCCAAAATACGCCCACGAGGAGGGATCGGGCAGGGTGGCGGCCGGCGCCGGCAGGGCGCGCAGCAACTCGGCCCAGGCGAACGGTTGCAGCAGCAGGACCACGGCCAGCGTCAACAGCGCCCGGTTGCCCAAGCGCGCCACCGGCAACAGCGCCAGAGCGAGCACCGCGTACAGCGACAGGATGTCGCCGTGATAGAACAGCGAATTGAACAGTCCGAAGCCGAGCAGCAGGCACATGCGCCAGAGGTAGCGCGGCCGGAAGTCGTCGCCCAGCGCGGCGCGGCGGTCGAACTGCAGGGCGAAGGTGAAACCGAACAGAAACGCGAAGATGGCATACGCTTTGCCGCCGAACAGGAAGAAGGCCGCGTCCCATACCAGCTTGTCGATGGCGGCGAGCCAGGCCGGGGTCCAGGCTGGTGTCCAGTACAGGTCGAAATGCTCGATGTTGTGCAGCAGCATGATTGCGACCAGCGCGAAGCCGCGCAGGGCGTCGACCGATGAAATGCGGGCTTGCGGATGGCGCATGACGACTCCTCGACAAGAGAGTCACATTGTAGATGGAAACGTTTCCTTGACGCTAATGAAAAAAGCCAGCATGGGAGCTGGCTTGGTTCAGCCTTGCGGCCGGTGTTGCTGTTTTTTTGCTGATTTCTTGCAGATTCGATTGGTCGGGGCGAGAGGATTCGAACCTCCGACCCCGTGCACCCCATGCACGTACGCTACCAGGCTGCGCTACGCCCCGACTAGCCTGGAATTATATCAGAGCATCCAGAATACTTGAGCTTTTGTTACAGCTTTTTAGCTTCTCTCGTGCCGTTCAGAGCGCCAGTTCGCGCAGCACCGCTTCGGTGTCCATCACCCGCGCATACTCGCCATCCAGATTGGCCAGCGCCATCCGGTGCACCGCTTCGGCGCTGCGCAGCGTGCCGCCAAAATCGTGCTTCTCGAACGCGAAGCAGGCGTCGGCGACGACGACGGTATCGAAGCCCAGGTTGCCCGCCGTACGCGCACTGGCCTCGACCGAATTGTTGGTGCTGACCCCAACGATCACCACGCGCTTGAGCCCGCGCGCATGCAGCCAGCGCTCGAGGCCGCTGTTGATGAATGCGTCCGGCACATTTTTCTCGACCACGTGCTCGTGCGCCTGCGGCGCGAAGCGCTCCTGAAATTGCACGCCGTGCTGGCCGGGCGCGAATACCGAGGTGGGCGAGCGGCTGACGTGGCGCACGCAAACCACTGGGTGGGCACCCGCGCGCCAGGCGGCGTGCAGGCGCGCGATCTGGTCTTCCGCGCCCGGATTGTTGCGCGGGGGTAGGCAATCGAAACGCATTCCCTGCTGCATGTCGATGATGATCAAGGCGACTGGCTGGCGCATGCTTTCTTCCAGGACGTTAGCATCTTATCCCGTGATATCGGGCAACAACAGTGTATCGAAAACTGACAGTAGATGGGGAATATCGACTGGCTTGACCAGATGCAGCGCGAAGCCGGCGCGCTTCGACGTTTCCATGTCTTGCGGCTGACCATAGCCGCTGAGCGCGATCATGACGGCGTGCGCGGTATTCGGCAGCGCGCGCAAGTGCCCAACCAACTGGTAGCCGTCCATATCGGGCAAACCGATGTCGAGCACGCACACGTCGAAGGTTTCCTGCGCGGCGCGGCGCAGGGCCGCCATGGGCGAGTCGTCGACCGCTACCTGATGGCCGAGCGCCGACAGCAGGATCGACAGCGAATCGGCGGCGTCGCGGTTGTCGTCCACGATCAGGATGCGCAGCGCGCGCCGGGCCGCCAGCGCGGCCTTGCCGCCGTCGAGCAGCGTTTCGGGTGGCGCGAGCTGCGCCGGCAGCGGCAGCGTCACGCTGAAGCAACTGCCGCGTCCCGGGCCTTCACTATGCGCTTCGACCTGGCCGCCGTGCAGGCCGACCATGCTGCGCACCAGCGCCAGGCCAAGGCCGAGGCCGCCCTGGGCGCGGTCCGGCGTGCGCTTGGCCTGGGTGAACAGTTCGAAGATGTCGGGCAGCAGCGCGCTGTCGATGCCGATACCGTTGTCGCGCACGCTGAGCCGGATGGCGCCGGTCAGGGCGTCGGCGCGGACACTGATTTCGCCGCCGTCGGGCGTGTACTTGGCGGCGTTGCCGAGCAGGTTGGCCATGACCTGCACCAGCCGTTTGCGGTCGCCCACCACGGTGACGTTGGCATCACCCAGGCGGGTCGACAGCGTGTGGCCCTTTTTCTCGATCAGCGGTCGCGCCTGCTCGATGGCGTTCTGGATCACCGATTTCAAATCGACCGCCACTGTCTCGAGCTCGACCAGGCCGCGGGTGACCCGCGAGACATCCAGCAGGTCGTCCACCAGCTCGACCATGTGGCGTACCTGGCGGCCGATCACGTCGCCGGCCTGGGCGATGCGTCTGGCGTCGCTGCCGGGAAGCTTCAGGATCTGGGCCGCGGTGCTGATCGGCGCCAGCGGGTTGCGCAGCTCGTGCGCGAGCATGGCCAGGAACTCGTCCTTGCGGGCATTGGCCGAGCGCAGTTCTTCGGCCGCCAGCTTCTGGTCGTGCATGTCGGTCACGGTACCCATCCAGCGCACGATGGCGCCGCCGTCGTCGCGCACCGGCAACGCCCGGTTGAGCACCCAGCGGTACTCGCCGTCGTGGTGGCGAATACGGTGCTCGATCTGGAACAGCTTGCCGCTGTCGCGGCACGATTCCCAGTGCGCCTTCAACGGCGCCACGTCGTCCGGGTGGATGATGCTGGTCCAATAGTCGCCGCCCAGCTCGGACGCGTCGATACCGGTGAATTCGGCCCAGCGCCGGTTCAGGTAATCGTTGGCGCCATCTGGCAGGCCCGACCACACCATCTGCGGCATGGCGTCGGTGATGGTGCGAAATTTTTCTTCGCTCTCACGCAGGGCGCGCTGGGCCCGGACCTGTTCGGAGAGGTCCATCGACGCAGCCACCGCGCCGCGGATCGCGCCGTCCTCGTCGCGGATCGCGCAGGCGCGGGTGAAGACTGTGCGCCGCGTGCCCGGCATGCCGAACGGTTCGATCTCGATGATGTCGGCCTCGACTTCTTCGCCGCGCAGCGCGCGCGCCAGCGACCATTCGGGGGATGCCACGCGCTGGCCCTGGCGCGCCGAGCCGTCGGCCCACCAGCCGCGCCAATCGGCGTACTGGTCGGTGCCGGTCGACATCGGGTGTTCACCCCACAGGGCTTGGCTCATGCGGTTGGCGGCCGACAGCGCGCCGTGCTCGTCGGTATAGATGATCGCCACCGGGGCCGAGGCCAGCAGCGCATCCAGGCGGCGCCGGTCGGCTTCGGCCCGGGCTGCCGTGTCACGCGCCGTCTGTTCGCTCAGCTGCAGGGCGAGTTCGGCCTTTTTTCGGTCGGTGATGTCGGTGAAGAGCAGGGCCACGCGGCGCTTGCCCGGATGCACGATTGGGGTGGCATACACCGTGAACCAACGTCCCATCGCTTCCGACCCTTCAACGAAGCGGCGCGCGTTGCCGGTGCGCGCGATCTGGTCGTAGGTGTCGACCCAGTTCTGTTCCAGGTCCGGCACCATCTGGCGCGCGGTCTTGCCAACGCTGTCGACCAGGCCGGTATGCCGGGCGAAGGCATGGTTGGCCTCCAGGAAACGGTAATCGACCGCGTGGCCATCGGCATCGTCGATCATCTCGAGCAGGCAAAAGCCGTCGTCCATGGTCTCGATCAGCGCGTGGTTGGTCTGCTGCAGGCGCTCACGCAGCAGGTGGTCGCGGGTGACGTCGTTGCAGATCACCAGCACGCCATGGATGCCGGCATCGTCCTCGATCGGGCTGTAGCCGTAGGTCCACCACACATCCTGGCGTTCGCCGTGGCGGGTCAGCGGCACCAGCCGCTGTTCGTGCCAGATACTGCCTTCGCCACGCATCACGCGCTCGATATCCGGGCCGATCAGGTCCCAGGCTTCGGCCCAGCAGGCACGGCCCGGCTCGCCGAGCGCGGACGGGTGGCGCTCCGCACCCATGGTGCGGCGGTAGCCGTCGTTGTAGAACTGGATCAGGTCCTCGCCCCACCAGATGAACATCGGGTGGTTGCTCGACAGGATCAGGCGCACCACCGTCTTGAGTGTCGACGGCCAGGTTTCGGGCGCGCCGAGTGGACTCTGGCGCCAGTCGTGGGCGCGCATCAGGGCGCCCATTTCGCCGCCGCCGGCAAGAAAGCTGAAACTCGAGTTCAATGTGGTCCGATATCGGTGTAGGTCAACCGCAAACGATACGGGCTATCTGGTAGATCCGCAACAGTATTGGTGCGCGGCAATGTGACATTGACGCAGTCCGTCAAGGGCTGCGCCGGGAAAACGTCGGCCGCGCTTGTCATCAAACTGACATCGGCGAGCGCTATGCTTCGCTCGTCTCTTCGCGTGATCCTCTACGGACAAGCGTTTATCCGTCGGCCTCGCGGCCGGCGGTCTTTTTGAGTTCGGCCACCCTGGTGGGCGGCCTCGTCGAATGGCCGGCAGGCTTCGCTGGCGCACGAAAGGAAGTCATGCAGGATTTGCCCATCGATCGCCGCAAACCATCAGCTTCGGCAACATCGTCCGACAGCCTTGAGCGCGATCCGACCCACGTCGTACGAGAGAGCATGGCGATCCAGGCCAGCCAGGGCACCCGCAGCGCGGTCGAATTCCTGAAGCGGCATGGTGTCCACGGCCAGCTGATCCACCGCGTGCTGACGGGTGAACAGATCCGTCTGGACGATCAGGCGGCACTGGCCGACGCGGCGCCCTGATTTATCCTCAAGCGTGCTCGGTCAGCTGGCGCAGGATCGCGCACTGACCGGCCGGACGCACCGCGTCGCAGCGCGCGCGCAGCGATGACAGTTCGGCGCGCAACGCGCCGAGTTCGGCGATCTGGCGGTCGATTTCGCTCAGTTGATGGTCGACCAGGTCATTCACGCCACTGCATGAGCGCTCGGGCTGGTCCTGGTAGCCGAGCAGGGCGCCCACTTCGTTCAACGACATGCCGAGCGCGCGACAGCGCCGAATGAAATGCAGGCGCGCCGCGTGGCTGTCATCGTACTGGCGATAGTTGGCCTGAGTCCTGACGGGCTCGGGCAATAAACCCTTGGCCTCGTAGAACCGGATCGTCTCGGGCAGACAGCCCGTCATCTTCGCCAGTTCGCCAATCTTCATGGACATGGTTCTCTCCGCTTGACTCTATAGTGACTACAGGGTTTCCAATGGAGCGATTCTAATGCAAATGTCGTTTGGAGGTCACCATGTCCGCCTGTTGTTCCGGTTCCTGCAGCTCCTCATCCCCGCCGCCCGACGGCCGCTACCGCAAGGTGCTGTGGGCGGCGCTGATCGTGAATTTTCTGATGTTCGGGGTCGAGCTGGCGGCCAGCATGACGGCCGGATCGGTCGCGTTGCTGGCCGACTCGGCCGACTTTCTGGGCGATGCCGCCAACTATGGGGTGTCGCTGTTCGTGCTCGGCATGGCGCCGCTATGGCGTTCGCGCGCGGCCTGGGGCAAAGGGTTGGTGATGGGCATATTCGGCGTGCTGGTGCTGGCGCGCGCGCTGTGGGGCGGCATCGGCGGCCATGTGCCGCACGCGCAGACGATGGGCGTGGTCGGCATGCTTGCGTTCGCCGCCAATGGCGCAGTGGCGGCAATGCTGTATGCATTTCGCCATGGCGACGCCAATATGCGCTCGGTGTGGCTGTGTACCCGCAATGACATGATCGGCAACCTGGCGGTCATGCTGGCGGCGCTGGGCGTATTCGGCACCCAGGCCGGCTGGCCGGATATTGCCGTGGCTGCCATCATGGCGGCGCTGGGATTGCATGCGGCGCGCGATGTCATGCGCCAGGCCCGGATCGAAATGCGCGGGCCGGCCGTGCCGGCCACCTGAACGGTCGCCGCGCAGGCCGGCGTGCGGGGCCTTGCACCAAGGCCGACTCATTGGTCTTCTGCATGTCGGGCGATCAGCATGGCGGCGCTGTACAGGTCGGGCGCGATGCGCGTGGGCAGGCGGCGCGGACCGAGGCGCCACTCGGTTTCGTTGCCGTTGTCGATCAACAGCGTGCGGCAGCCAGCGCGGTTCCCGGCTTCGACGTCGTGCAGGATGTCGCCGATCATCCACGAGGCGCGCAGGTCGATGCCATGCTCGTGCGCCGCGCGCAGCAGCATGCCGGGCGACGGCTTGCGACAGGCGCAGGCAAACGCATAATCGCTCACCGTGCCGAGCGGATGGTGCGGACAATAATAAAAGCCATCGAGCGACAACTGCTCGCGAAACATCAGGTCGGTCAGGCGATCGGCAACCGGCCCCATCGCATCTTCGCCGAAACAGCCATGGGCGATGCCGGACTGGTTCGAGACCACGAACAGGCGATAGTCGAGCCCGGCCAACAGGCGCAGCGCTGCACCGGCGCCGCTCACCAGGCGAATCCGGCGCGGCTCGACATTGAAGGGAAAGTCGTCGATCAGTGTGCCGTCTTTATCGAGAAAAATCGCTTTCATGTCACGGCCGCGACGTTGACGTTGCCATTGCCGTTGACGTTGCCATTGCCGTTGACGTTGCCGTTGCCATTGCGGCAGGCGCAGCCGATGCATCTGCACTGGGCGCCGCCCCCGGCGAGCGTGGCGCCGCGGGTGCTGCGCGCGACGCCGATGTTTGCAATGCTGCCGATGCTGCGGATGTAATCATGCGCTCTCCTGGCTGAAATAAAAGGGTGAAGGCTGGCTGGCCCGGGCTTGTTCGAGGAGCAGGCTGTAGACCTGGTTGAGCTGTTGTGCGACGCGCTGCCACGTGTGGTGTTCGCAGACACGCACGCGCCCGAGCTGGCCCATGCGACGCGCGCGCTCGGGCTGGCGCTGCAGGCTGGCCAGGCGTTCGGCCAGTGCCTCGGGGTCGCGCGGCGGCACCAGGTGGCCGGTAACGCCGTCGAGCACCACGCCCTTGCTGGCGCCGACCTCGGTGGCGACGACGACCCGTGCACAGGCCATCGCTTCGACCGGCGCCAGGCCTGGCGATCCGCACCAGGGGGCGCTGGCCAGGACGTCGGCGGCGGCGTAGTAGTCGCGCAGGGCGGGGTGCGGACGAGCGCCTTCGAAGCGGATATGCGCGCTGATGCCAAGCTCGACGGCAAGCTGGTGCAGGCGCGCCTGTTCCAGTCCACACTGCCCGGTCGCGCTGGCTCGTTCGCCGCCAACGACGATCAGTTCGGCATCGACATCATGCCGCTGGCGCAGCCTGGCGATACCCTGGATCAGGGTGTCGATACCCTTGTGCGGCGCCATGCGTCCTGCGTGCAAGACCACGAAGCGGTGCGCGCCGATGCGCAGGCGGTCGCGCGCTTCACGCATCGGCACCGGCCAGAATGCAGCAGGCGAAAAACCACACGGCAGGGCGACGATGCGCGCAGGCTCGACGCCACCCGGATAGTGCATGTCGACCGCGCCCGTGGCTGGCCGATCTGACTTTGCCGGTCTGTGGCTGGCGAGGATGAACGGCAGGCCCAGTGTTCGCTCGAGGTGCGCTGCGATCATGCCGGACCAATGGCCATTGGCGTGCACCAGATCGTACATTGCTGGCTGACGGCGCGCGAAGCGGGTGATGAAGCGGGCGATGAAGCGCGCCATGAAGCGGTTCAAGAAATTCGTTGTAGCATCGACCTGCGGCGCCAGCGCCGTGCGCGGTGCGTGACGCGCCCGGCCGACGGGCACCTGGATTACGCGCACACCAGCTTGCAAGTCGACGACGGGCGGCCCGCTGGGTGTAGCGCACCGGGTAAAGATATCCACCGCAACGCCGGCGCGGCCCAGTTCGCACGCCAGGTGCATCAGAGAGATGCTCTGGCCGTCATCGCTGGCGCCATCGAACGCGCCGAGCGGCGCGCCATCGTCGCTGATCAGGGCAATGCGGCGCGGTGGCGCCGGGCTCGATGATGCGGGCGGCAAAGCAAGCGCCGAAGCGGCTGGCGGCAGTCTTGCCGCCGCGCTGCCGAGCAGTTCGATGGATGGGGCCAGTGCGTCCCACGACTTGGGGAGCGGCGATGCATCGTGTGGGCTCATGTGTTCTCCTGCGGTGCAACTGAGATTGTGATGTTGAAAGCGACCTGATCGCGGCGCATGGCGTGCCTCATGCGAATCGAACGCGAAAACGCACCGCGCCGGCCAGGCGCCAGAACACCGCCAGTGGCGGCAGCAGGATCGAGGTGAGGGCCATCTCGGCCACGTGCGACACGCTGTGCGCCGTGCCATGCAGGCGCCGCGCGCACAGGCGCACCGTCAGCGCCAGCCAGGCCAGGGCGGCCGCCAGGGCCAGCGCGCGTGCGCTCAGCAGTGCGCTGCCCAGCGTCAGCAGCAGCGCGCCGACGATGGCGTAGTGCTCCCAGCACGGGCGCGCCTCGACGCGCTGGCGATACAGGGCCGGATGCTTCTTGTAGAGCAGGGCGTCGAACACGGCGTGGCGGATCTGCAGCAGGCTGGCGCCCCACGGCGTCGGGCGCACCGGATGGGTGGCCAGCGCCAGCGGCGCGCGCACGGTGGCGACGCCGTGTTCGAGCAGGCGGAAATGCAGATCGGCATCGCTGCCACGGCCGACGCTGAAGCGTTCGTCGAAGCCATCGAGGCGCTCGAGCACCCGTTTGTGGATGAAGCAATTGGCGCTGCTGAAATCGACATGCTCGTGGGAATGCGCGCTGCGCTGGCGGTCGGTGGGCCGCGCCGGCACCGGTGTTTCGATGCGTCCGCACACGACTTCGGCGCCGTTGCCAAAAGCGGCCAGGCCGTGTTCGAGCCAGCCAGGCGCCGGCACCGCGTCGTCGCTGGTGAAGGCGATGATGGCGCCGCGCGCCGCGCGCCAGCCGCGGTTGCGCGCCGCCGATGGTCCACGTGGCCCGGTATTGGCGACATACACCAGGCGCGGCCCGCGCTCGAGGGTGCGGGTGCGCCAGCCGGCCACCAGGTGCAGTGTGTTGTGGTTGGGTTCGTCGTCGACGACGATGATTTCGACGCTGCGCGGATCGAGCGTCTGACGCATCAGCGCGTCCAGGCTGCGGTCGAGCAGATCCATGCGGCCGCAGGCCGGCAGCACGACCGAGACGGTGATCAAGGCGTCGGCGGTAAGGGCCTCATCCGTAGCTGGCATGCGATGTCTCCCCTGGTCTGTCGCCACTGGATCGTGACGATCGTGAGGGATTCGATTGCCAGGTACGGATGGGGTTCCGTCACATCTGACCAGCTTGGAGCTGCGTCAATCGGGCAGGCAAGGCGCCAAAATGCCAGCCAAAAAAACGCCATCCCCGCAGGGATGGCGTTTCATGGCGCACCGTTCAGGCGTGCAAACTGTTACCCGCGCGAGAACCCGGTATCGTCATCCATCTTGCGGTCGCCCGCGAGCTTGTTGGCGCCGCCCGGGCTGCGCGGATAGCCGCCGGCGGCGTCGTTCGATTCGTGTACCGGATTCGGTTCGGCATGCATGCTGCCGCCCGGCTTGTAGCCCGGGTTCTCGCTCGCCGGGCCGGTGCCGCCGGGACTGCGCGGCAGGCCGCCGGCGAGGTCGTTCGACTGGTGCACGTCGTGCGAGCCGGCGTCACGCGCGCCGTCACCGGTTTGCGAACCGCTGCGGTCGGTGCTGTCGGCCGACTGCCCGGATTGATCGGCCTGGCCGCCCGTGCCCGTGCCGGCGCCCTGGCTGGCGCTCTGGCGGCCAAGCGCGCCGCCCTGCAGTTCGGGCTGCGCCGGGTTCTGCGGGTTCATCGCTTCGGTGGCCTGGGTATTGCCCTGGCGATTGGCAGGATGCTCGCCCAGCGATGTGCCGGACTCGGCCGGACGGGCGCCGATCGGCTGTTCGAGTTCGCCCCATGCGCCGGAGCGCATTTCCATCTGGCGCTGGTGGCTGTCGGTGACGCCTTGCTGGGGGCCGGAACCACCGGTCTGCTGGGTCTGCATCGAGCCGCCCGGCAGGTCACCGGCCTGGCCGCTGCCGTCCGGGCTGCCGCCCAGGCCGGCTTGATCGTGTCCGCCGGACTGGGCCATGCCGGTGCCGGACTGGCCGCGCTGCTCGCTGGCGCCATTCGGGTAGGTGTGGTCCATCGGACCGCTCGTGGTCGTGCCTTTGGCGCCGGGCGTCCATTTCTCGTTGGCGCCATTGTTGGTTTGATTGTTGCTCTCGCTACGTTGATTCGAATCCATATCGGTCTCCTGATTTGTTGGCTGAAGCAGACGACGCGTGGCCATCCAATAGAGTCATCATGCGCCTTTTACAGGGGCGCACGCATAGGAAGAGGTAGGGGGAATATGTAGGACTTCTTCTGACGAGCCGGATCGAAATCTATTGACTGCCAGAAGCCTATTTCGTAAGTGCATTTTCTATCGCATGCAGTCCTACAAAGTCATCTGAAATGCTCCTATACCCTCATCTAGGATGCATGCCTAAGATGACTTCCGACCCATCGCTCATCGGCTCAAAAATCGATGGCCAACGGGTTATCAGCCTGCCGCAGGACGCGGCGGTTCAAAAAGCGTACAGGGAGAAGATCATCATGGCTTCAAGCAATCAAGGTAACAAGCAGTCAGGCGCCCAAGGCAACAGCCAGAGCAGCGGTACCCGTAATCGCGGCTTTGCATCGATGGATCCTGCGCGCCAGCGCGAGATCGCCAGCCAGGGCGGCAAGGCAGCCCACGCCAAGGGCACGGCCCACGAATTCACCTCGGAAGAGGCACGCCGCGCCGGCAGCATGAGCCATGGCAACCGCCAGTCGGCCAATGCCAGCGCCGGTGGCGCAGCGCGTACCAGCAGCAAGAGTGGCAACCGCCAGAGCACGCAGGGCGGTAACCGCAGCGGCGGCAAGCAGTAGTTGTCCGCAGTACCAGTCGCCGGCGACGGTGGCGCACACACCAGGGGAGCCTGCACAGTTCTCCGTTTTATTGCAAGGGAGTCCGGGTGGCTCCCTTGTTTTGTTTCTACGATGCGAAAAGGATGCGGTAGAATCGCTGCGCCTTTTTCAATCTTTCCCCAAGGATCAACGTCGTGAAACCAGCAGTCATTCGTCAAGTCAAAAGCCTGTCCATGTCGTGCGACCGGATCGGCAATCTGTTGCTGGCCAAGTTTTCGGCGCAGGGTGCAAACGACCTGTGCTTCCAGGTGCCCGCCACGATCGTGTTCTGGCTGCTGCAGCACCTGCCGGCCAACCGTGATCCGTCCCTGCAGCAGCCGCCTGCCGGCCCTGCGATCACCCAGCGCGACTGGGATACGCCGACGCCGCGCGCCCTGTTCGTCAATTGCAAGGAACTGCCGGGCGCCATCCGCATGACGTTCGCATTTGAACATGCGCCCGACCTGACCCTCCTGCTCGACCGCGGCAACGTCGAAATGCTGCGCCAGATCATGGCGATGTACAGCAAGGACCTGATCAACCTCGACGCACAATAAGGTTAATCCCCGGCCGGCGCCGTGCTACCGGACGGTCGCACCGATCCGGTATGATGGCCGGCCAGAACCCGACAATTGCAGCAGCCAGCGCCAGCCCTTGCTGCGCTGGCCATGAAAGGATCGCCATGCCCATCAAGATCAGCACGATGTTCGACTCAGGTTCGATCGACGTCGTCAGCGCCACCGACCCGTCACGGATCGACCTGAACCTGCGCCAGGATTCGCACGCCGACATCCGCCAATGGTTCCATTTCCGCCTGCAGGGCGCGCGCGGCCAGGCGCTCACGATGCGTTTCCTGAACGCCGGCCAGGCCACCTATCCGAAAGGTTTCGAGGGCTACCAGGCGGTGGCCAGCTACGATACCGAGAACTGGTTCCGGGTGCCGACGGCGTTCGATGGGCAGGTCATGACGATCTCGCACACCCCCGAACTCGACAGCGTCTACTACGCCTACTTCGAGCCCTACAGCTGGGAGCGCCATCTGCGCCTGCTGGGCGAAGTGGCCGAGAATCCGATTGCGCGCGTGCACGATATCGGCTCCAGCGTCGAGGGCCGCGACATGAACCTGGTGGTGATCGGCGACCCGCAGGCCGAGAAGAAGATCTGGGTCATCGCGCGCCAGCACCCGGGCGAGTCGATGGCCGAATGGTTTGTCGAAGGCATGATCGATGCGCTGCTCGACAGCGCCAACCCGGTGTCGCGCAAACTGCTGCAGCGCGCCGTGTTCTACATCGTGCCGAACATGAACCCGGACGGTTCGGTGCGCGGCAACCTGCGCACCAATGCCGCCGGCGCCAACCTGAACCGCGAATGGATGACGCCATCGCTCGAGCGTAGCCCTGAAGTACTGTGCGTCAAGCAGAAGATCGAAGAGATCGGCATCGACATGTTCTTCGACATCCATGGCGATGAAGCGCTGCCGTACAACTTCGTGGCCGGCAGTGAAATGCTGACCGACTTCTCGGCCGAACGCCTGGCGCACCAGAACGCCTTCATCGACAACTACATCGCCTGCAGCCCCGATTTCCAGCGCGAATACGGCTACGCCGCCAGCAAGTACAACGAAGAACTGCTGACGCTGGCATCGAAGTACGTGGGGCACCACTTCAAGTGCCTGTCGCTGACGCTCGAGATGCCATTCAAGGACAACGCCAACCTGCCAGACCCGCTCACCGGCTGGAACGGCGCCCGTAGCGCCGGCCTGGGCGCGGCGATGCTGCAGCCGATCCTGCAATCGCTGGGTTGATGCGATGGGCGTCGAAATCGAGCGCAAGTTCTTGCTGGCCAACGACGACTGGCGCGCGCTGGGCGAACCGGTGCTGCTGCGCCAGGGTTATCTGAGTTCGACGCCTGAACGCACCGTGCGCGTGCGCGTCGAAGGCCGCACTGGCCACGAGCAGGGCGTGCTCACCATCAAGAGCAAGAGCCAGGGCGCCGCGCGCGGGGAGTGGGAGTATCCGATCCCCTTGCACGATGCGACCGAACTGCTCGAGCGCCTGTGCGAGCGGCCGCTGGTCGAAAAATACCGGCGCCGCATCGAGCACGCCGGTTTTACCTGGGAAGTCGACGAGTTCCTGGGCGAAAACGCCGGGCTGGTGGTGGCCGAGATCGAGCTGCCGGCAGAGGATACGCGGTTCGACAAGCCGGCCTGGATCGGCCAGGAAGTCACCAATGACCGGCGTTACTACAATTCAAATCTGATCCGTTCACCATATTCCACCTGGACCCATCCATGAGTTTGTCGCGCCGTAGCCTGCTCGCCGTTTCCCTGTTCACTGCATTCGGGCTGGCGCTGCCGGCTGCGAGCGCGTCGGCCGCCGACGCGTATTTTCCGCCAGCCGGCGAATGGGCGCGCAAGGACCCGGCCCAACTCGGCATGGACCCGGCGGCGCTGGCCGCTGCGGTGCAGTACGCGCAGGCGCATGAAACCGACTGGCCGCGCGACCTGTCAGAGCAGGAAACAATATTTGGCGAACGCCTCGGTTCGATGCCGACCCGGCGCGCGCAGACCAATGGCGTGGTGATCTACAAGGGTTATGTGGTGGCCGAGTTCGGCGACACGCGCTTCGTTGACCCGACCTACTCGGTGGCCAAGAGCATGTTGGCGACCGTGGCCGGGGTGGCGCTGCGCGATGGCAAGATCGGCAGTGTCGACGAGGCGGTCGCGCAGCGCGTGGGCGACGGCGGTTATGCAACGCCGCACAATGCGCCGATCACCTGGAAACAGCACTTGCAGCAAGAGTCCGAATGGCAGGGCACGCTGTGGGGAAAATCGAGCGATTTCGTCGGCAAGGCGCAGTTCGGCAAGGGCGAACGCAAGCCGCGGCCGATTGGCGCGCCGGGCAGCTTCTACGAATACAACGACACCCGCATCAACCGCTTCGCATTGTCGCTGCTGCGCGTGTTCGGGCAGTCGGTGCCGGACGTCTTCCAGCAGCAGATCATGGACCCGATCGGTGGCTCGAACAGCTGGAAATGGCTGCCTTACCACAACAGCTATGTCGACCTGAACGGCAAGCAGACGCCATCGGTCAGCGGCGGCACACGCTGGGGCGGCGGCATGTGGATCGACAGCTGGGACATGGCGCGCTTCGGCTACCTGTGGCTGCGCGGCGGTGCCTGGAACGCGCGCCAGATCCTGCCGCCGGCCTACGTCAAGGCGGCCTTGACGCCAAGCGCGCATGGGCCCGATTACGGCTACCTGTGGTGGCTCAACACCAAGGGCAAGAATTTGCCGGGCTTGCCGGGCAATGCCTTCGCCGCGCTCGGCGCCGGCAGCAACACCATCGTCATCTCGCCCGACCATGATCTGGTGGTCGTATGGCGCTGGCACAGCGGCAATGCGGCCGAGTTCAGCAAGCGTGTGATCGCCGCGATTCGCAAGTAGATCGCGGGCGCCTGGCGGCGTCGTTCAGGCGCCGCCCGCCATGGCCCGGCAAGCATCCGCACAGCGCCGGCATGCTTGCGCGCACTGCTG
>Ga0265797_10001683_pt1 | contig 38730 bp, 33 predicted proteins | sample P2T30metagenome_FD_192433 | JGI IMG/M metagenome (GOLD analysis project Ga0265797, IMG submission 192433) | Plant litter microbial communities from East Loma Ridge, Irvine, California - P2 T30 | ecosystem: Environmental > Terrestrial > Plant litter > Unclassified | place: USA: California...
AGGTTCCACCGCATGTTTGCTCTCACGCACTTCCCCATTAGGACTAGTGCGTGCTCCCTTCAGTACATAGGCCTCTCTCTCCCGTAGCCTAATACGACATGATTCTCCCCAACCTTGACGCTTGACACGCTTCCGCCCACTCATATTCAGCCAACTTTCCCGCACCCTCGGTATCCTCACCCGGCAACAGCTTCCAAACCTTCGTCTTCCCCACCGTCCACGCCACCGCATCTCTAACCTTCAATCCCATCGCCGTCTGTGGAAACATGATCTGCGGAAATCCAAAAGGCATGTCCTCCATCTTCTTATACACCTTGTCACGGAACTCGGCCTCGTACCGCGTGAGTGCAGCAGGTATGTCCTCACTACTCTTGATCTTGGATATCTCGCCCGCGAGATAGTATGCAGATTGTATCGCGAGCGACGTCGCAACGCCCATCGTTGCGAACGCCGCGTCGCCGATTAGGACGGTGCGGTTGGAGTGCCAGATGGGTAGCTTGATTTGTGCGCTGCGCGACATATAGAAGTCGTCGCTCGCATCCAATTCGCCGAGTATGCGCTTCGCTCGCCACCCGCTGTTGGCAAAATACTCCTTCAGCAATGCCTTTTGCGCGCCCACACCGCTTTCAAGCGCGGCCTCGACATCCGGCAACTGGACACCAAGCGCACGCGTACATATCACCATGTAAACGCCCACCGTCTTTCCCGTACGGTGCGGGCGCATCATCATACACAGGCCACCCGGCTCGTTGAACCAGTACCAGTGTTTCGTGTCAGATGGCAATGCGGGAATACTGAAGAAGCCTGTGTACATGCCCGTGAAACTATAACTTCCCTCCAGCGCGGACTTTGGGAGGATTATGGAGCGGATCTTGGAGCTTGCGCCGTCTGCGGCGACTACCATGTCGTATATTTCTTGCGCGCCGTTGTCGAATGTAACGTCGACCTTTTTGTCGTCTTGTAAGAGACTCGTGACATAATTACCATACCGGTACTTCACCCCTTCTCTCTCTTTCACTGCATCCATGAAAAGCTCACACATGTCCGCTCGGAGTAATTCGTACTCGGCCGTCAAGCCGCCTCCGCCTCCCTCGCCCTTGGGTATCTCAGCAACTAGATTCCCACTCCTATTCAGAATCCGTGTTCCTAGCTCGGTGGTGTCGCGTGCGCGTGCGGCTTCTGCCAAACCCATCTTGTTGAGTACGGTGATGGCAGACCCGCGGATGTCGATGGATTGGCCTGTGGGCCGGGGGTTGGGCGAGCGCTCGATTATGGTGATGGTTGGACGCAGGTTTGAAGGCAGGCGGGTGAGCCAGTATGCAAGACAGGGGCCTGCGATTCCGGCGCCGGATATGAGGATGCGAAGTGCAGTGGGTGTTGGAGAGATAGACATCACGAAAATCAGATGCGTGTATGTGTTGAGGAATGATGAGATCCCGGGACTAGCTTCTTGCTGGGAGTGTAGAGAATCTTGCTAGAGGTAGATCTGAGACGAAAAGAGTAGTGGAACAATAACGCTCAACGCTATAGATGCCGAGAAGTTTGAGTCTGAAGCTGCGATACAACTCTGAAGCTGGAGGACATAAAGAATACCCAGGTACTTATACTGCCTGCGATCTGTGCAGAGCATGCAACAATGTGGTTGCCTGAATCTGCGAGCGTCGGGCCCGACAAGCACAATCAAGCTCACTAGCGGCCGCCATCGATGCTTATGTATTCCCAAGAAAGCATAGCGCGAGCCTTCGAGATGAAGGAAGCGAGGCGGTCACACTCGCTAGCGTGTGCCTTCGGGCTTTAGACATGTCCGAGCCAACCACAACAGGACGATGTGGTTTCGATGCTGGACCGCGGGTAAACATGGTGCCCGAAGTTCGTAAACCCGAGATGCAAAGAATTGTTGAATATTGTAGGAAGGAACGAAGGATGCTGTTACTGGTACCTTTTTTGACGATTAATGATGTCATTCCCAGATTAGTCAACCGCCAGCCTCGTTTTCCCCCCACACCACACCACACCACCACATCCATCCCACCCAATACAACAAACAAAAATGGCACGCATCCTCATCACCGGCTCCTCAGACGGCTTAGGCTCCCTCGTCGCCCAACGCCTTATCTCAAACGGCCACTCCGTCGTTCTACACGCCCGTAACGCCCAACGAGCCAAAGACGCCAACGCAGCATGTCCGAGCGCAGAAACAGTCGTTACAGGCGACTTGTCTAGCATCTCCGAGACCAAAGATCTAGCTGCTCAAGTCAACAAGCTCGGCGCATTCGACTGTGTTATTCACAATGCAGGCTTGTACCGTGGTGCGTTTCGGAAGACGAGCGAAGGCATTCCTGCTCTTGCGGCCGTGAACACGCTTGCGCCGTATATTCTCACTGCGCTGATCGACCGACCTAAACGACTGGTCTTTCTGTCGTCGAGTATGCATTTCAGCGGCTCGACGAGTATGGATGACGTGCTGTACCTCAAGCGCGGCGAGGCGAAGTTCAACGAGAACGAAGCGTACTGTGCGAGTAAGCTGCACAACGTCATTCTTGCTAAAGCGTTTGCGAGGAGATGGCCAGACGTCAAGAGCAATGCACTTGATCCCGGCTGGATGCCGACCAAGATGGGAGGAAAGTCGGCACCCGGGGATTTTGAGAGGAGCATTGAGAGCTATGTCATGCTTGCAGAGGGAGAAGAGGAAGGTGCGAAGAAGAGTGGAAGTTACTTCACGCCAGGCAAGAAGGAGGATAAGCCGCAAAAAGTAGCGGACGATGTGGGCGTGCAGGACGGTCTGCTGAAGACCTTGGCGGAGTTTTCAGGAGTGGAGGTTGAGTGAAGGATGAGGTAGAATAAGACGATGGTACCTAGGTACGAGGCCGCGGATCACATGGCTTCAACGTTGACATCTCGGCTGAATCGACGTTTCGAGCGTATGCCATGGAGCCTTGGCGGAGAAAACAAACAATCTAAAGTGCATTACGCCGATTTTTGTATTAACGGCCGAATCTGCCCCGAGCATGATTGAGACACCGGGTAAGGTCAGTTGTCGATCACTTGGATCGCATGTACCATAGATTGATTGACCCGATAGATAGATTGATCCGATCAATAGTTGACCTCGAAACCCCGCAATGTTGATCATGGAGTATATACTTGACTTCGCAGTGCCAATATCGCTCTTGCAATTTGCTGAAGCTTACACCTAGTATCAAGATGCAACTTACTCTAGCAAACCTGGCCGTCCTGGCCGCTCAGCCTCTGGCCGCGTATGCCGCTCCATCTCTCGAGATCCGACAATCGCAACGCGTCGCAGTCGACCTTACGAAAAGATACCAGACTATGGACGGCTTCGGCTTCAGCGCTGCCTTCCAGCGCGCCAACCTCATCGTAAACCTCCAAGGTTCCAAGCAGCGAGAAGTACTTGACCTCCTCTTCAACACGACCACAGGCGCAGGGTTCAGCATCGTCCGCAATGGTATTGGCTCGACGCCAAACAGCAACAATGACTACATGAACACCATCTTACCCACATGTCCAAGCACACCTAGCGCAGTAACGACCACATACTCTGGATACGTCTGGGATGGCAAAGACAGCGGACAGCTATTCCTAAGCCAGCGCGCCCAAGAGTACGGAGTCAAGACCTTCTATGCCAACGCATGGAGTGCGCCCGGATGCATGAAGACTAACAATCAAGACACCAATGGCGGTAGTCTCTGCGGCGTACGTACCACACCAACCATCCACATGTCCACGCCCAAGCTGACCCTCCATCCAGGACTCAAACACCAACTGCGCATCCGGCGACTGGAAGCAAGCCTACGCCAACTACCTCGTCGCATACATCAATTTTTACGCCTCAGCCGGCGTAAAGGTAACGCACCTAGGCTTCCTCAACGAACCTGACCTGTCCACCTCCTACGCATCCATGCTCTCGTCCGGTACGCAGGCAGCAGACTTCGTCAAGGTCTTGCGTCCCACCCTCGACCGCGCGAATCTTACGTCCGTCGGGATCAATTGTTGTGAGGCTACGGGCTGGAATGTCGCGAAGCAGCATCAACAGCAAATCGCAGCTGCGGGCGCTGAATCACTCGTGTATGCCATTACGTCTCACGAATACACGAGTCGGATCTCGGGCACCATGCGTACTACCGCACGCGTCTGGCAGACGGAGTATTCAGATTTGAATGGTGGGTGGAGTACGGCGTGGTACTCGAATGGCGGCGCAGGCGACGGCTTCACATGGGCAAATACCGTGTTCAACGGCGTCGTGAATAGCAATCTTTCAGCGTACATCTTCTGGGAGGGCGTGCAAGACCGCGCAACGAACAACAACAACAACGAGAAGCTCATACTAGTCGACGGACAAAACTACGAGGTTAGTAAAAGGCTGTGGGCATTTGCGCAGTTCAGGGTTGTGAGGCCTGGTGCGGTGAGGGTGGGCGCGAGTGGAGGCTCAAACTTCAAGTCAGGTGCGTGGCGTAACACAGATGGCTCTGTGGCGGTCGTGGTTATCAATTCGGCGGCGAGTGCGCAGACGCTTGGTGTTGCGCTGCCTGGGTATCTGGGTGTGGAGGCGTGGTATACGGATAACACGCACTCGATGGCTATTGCAGATGTTACGCTGAGCGCTGATGGTACGGCGAGCGCAAGTCTTCCAGCGCGTGGCATGATCAGTTTCTTGTTCAGGCCTGGTAATGGTACGGTTGTGTAGCGTCGCGTGTGACAGCAGTGGCATGAAGGTGTCAAAGACCATCAGTCGATACGCGGGGTAGTCAAGAGTCAACGCCCAGGGATATCATCAGCTCATCCTATTTCCGGTGTCAGACTACGAGTTTCTGCGAGATGAGGTGTTGATGCATGCAAGACGAGCGTCGTGGTGGAGTGACGAGAACGGAGGCCCGGAATCTATTCGTGGAGGTCGCCGCGCCGCTAGATATCCTGGGCGCATTGGCATACCTACCTGTTCCTCACCTCTTTCCGATTACCCTTACTACTCCCAAACACTCCTTAAGCACGGTGCACGTTCAGCCTTTGATGCCGTCTTCAACGTCTTTGTGATGAACGTGCCTCGAAACAATACCCGCATTCCGAGTTCGTTGTCCGCACCTCGAGCTGATGGCTTTTCCTTTGTCATATGGTCCGCCGTCCCCTGCACCTTCGTGCATGCAATATCCCCGCTGTTTTCCATCGTATCCTCCAGCTGTAGCTCTTCTTGGCTACGAAAACACATCTCGGCTAGCGGTGCGCGAATCATCTGCCCCGAGACGTCGATCATTGTAGTAAGGCTGCGTCGGTATAAGTATTGAATATGTTTACTTGCCTTCGCCTTCATCTTTACTGTTCTCTCCAGTCGTCATTCGTTTTCGTGCTGCGTTCTCGATCCTTGGAGTCGATCTTAGAACTTATACACAATCGCTCGGTAGTACTTGATCACGACAATGCGTTTCTCAATCGTTGCTGCTGTTTCGGTTGTGGCGCCACTTGTGGCTGCCCATGGGAGAATTCCTGGGGCACCAAAGGTGTTTGGTCTGCCTCGGGACCTGATGGCGGATGCTCCTGTTGTGGCTCGCACTCCTCGTCATGCTGCTGAGCCGAAGGGTGGCCTGCTCGAGACTCGCCAGGGTGGTCAGAATGGTCGCTGTGGTCCCAGCTTCGGAGGAGCGTCTTGTGCGGCGGGCTTCTGCTGCTCAGGTGCCGGAGTAAGCTGGACGTTATTGCTCATGGCATCAACAGCTGCTGACATGAAGATAGTACTGCGGTCAATCAGCAGATCACTGCGCGGCTCCTGACTGCCTCTTCCAGTACGGTCCAGCATGTGACGCCAACAAGACCCCAAGTGGCGCGAGCACTCGCAATGACCCACGACCCCAAAAGGGTAATGTTGAGTACGGTGGAAGTGGCATTTACACCTGCGAAAAAGCTGGAACCGTAGCCATCACTTACGACGACGGACCTTGGATCTACACCGACCGCGTGCTCGACCAATTCGCTGCCTACGGCTTCAAAGCCACCTTCTTCGTCACCGGCATCAACAACAACAAAGGCGCCATCGACTCAACAGCCAGCTGGTTCAACGTCATCCGCCGAATGGTGAGCGAAGGCCACCAGGTCGCCAGCCACACCTGGTCACACCAGGACCTCAGCGTCATCACCGAAGCCCAGCGCTACGACCAAATGGTCAAGAATGAAATGGCCATCCGCAACATCCTCGGAAAATACCCAACCTACATGCGCCCTCCCTACTCCTCCTGCAACGAAGCGTGCCAGGCCACCATGAAATCCCTAGGCTACGTCATATCGTACTTCGATCTCGACACGGACGATTACAACCAGCTGTCCAATATCCAAGTGGCAAAAGATAACTTCAAGCGCGTTCTCGACGCCACCGAGGGCGGCCCCTCGTCCGGCGACCGCCTCGCCATCGCGCACGACATCCACGAGGCCACCGCACTTTCCCTCACGGGGTACATGCTGGAATACTTGAGGTCTAAGGGCTACCGTGGCGTCACGATGGGCGAATGCATGGGCGAGCCAGAAGCGAATTGGTACCGCACTTCAGCTGGTGAGACTGGTACAACACCCACGCCTACTAACCCACCTACTAATGGCGGCAAGGTGTCGACTGACGGTACTTGCGGCACGCAGGGTGGTACGACTTGCGCCGGCTCGACGTTTGGAAATTGCTGTAGCCAGTATGGGTGGTGTGGCTCCTCGGCTGATCACTGTGGCGCGAGTTGTAACTCTGGGTTTGGAACGTGTGGAAGCTCGACTTCTCCTGCTCCGGCGCCAGTGAAGGTTTCGACTGATGGAACGTGTGGAAGTCAGGGGGGTGCGACGTGTCGGGGGTCTGCTTTTGGAAATTGCTGTAGTCAGTACGGATGGTGTGGGAGTTCGAGTGGGCATTGTGGTGCGGGATGTAGCAGTGGATTCGGCACCTGCACTTGAAAGTGGTGAAGCCTTATCGTTGCTTTTGTAGGTGTAGATATGATGAAGTATGCTTTGATGAAGACTAATCGTGGTCGAAGCTCACTTGTTTGCACATGCATCTCTAACTACGTGACATCGAAATTGTTAATTGCTCGGACGCACGTTTTCGTCAAGAGAAGGGGCCACAAGACAATATATTCGGAAAAGGGTATCATTTCAACGACCGTACGTGCCAGGCATCTTCATCTGGAATATTCCAAGGTTTCGAGCAACGTTGTCTCTTGAGCGGCCGTGCATCTTACTTCTATACACATCCTGTTTCCCTGTACCGTACCACGCGTATGTTGGTCTACCTACGCAAGGCGTGCCGCCAAGTCGATTAGCTTCCGCTGGCATTGCTGATCTTTGCGGCGCCCCGGTTTCCTACAAGACACCAACTTCTGAGCCATGATGACCTTTTCGTTCTACATGTGCTATTGCTTTTGTAGCTCGACTGTCATGTTCTATCCAGAGTGCATGCCAGTACCGCAAATCTATCACGACCTGCCCCAACATGCCAAATTTCCCTCTCTGTGCCAATCCTTTCTCCCACAGAATGCTGGTCAATGATCCCGACTTAGCCGAACCCCAATACCTATTCCTCCTTTAGCACAACAAAAGACCAATAATATAGAGGGAATGACATCGGCCAAGCCAGGCTGTGAGTACCATGTGTTCCTACATTCAACCTATGAAGCGACTCAATCGCTCTGTGAAAAGTCGCCCTGACAAGACAATCTGTCTTGGTATGGAGTTATAAGACCCAATACTGTCCCATCCACGCACATTCCCCCATCGCAACCATGAAGTCCCATATCAATCCCACAGCATATCTCACTCTCGCCGCCCTCCTCACCCTGTCCTCCGCCCAAAACAACACCACCAACAACAACAATCGCGCCAACAAAACCTGCTACGCCATAAACCGCGACTACTCACCCACCTCACCCATAAACAGCACCGGCATCCAATCCTTCCACTTCCTCGACGCCACCCGCGACTGGCACCTCACACTAACCCTCAACGACACGCGCTCCCCGCTCCTCGTCACCCAAGGCCACCAACTGCAGAGCTGGCTCAGCGTACCACGAGACACGGCGAATGATACAAAAGCATGCGTGTCGATACTACCGAGCCTGAGCGGTGCGGCTGGCACGGGCGAGGGCGGGTGCGAGGGCGTGCTGAGCGACGAGTGTAGGAATTGGCTTGTTCAGGATTCGAGTCGGAGTGTGTTGTATGGGGATGTGGATGAGTGTCGGGGGTTTAGTAGCGATTACATGCTGAGGGAGAAGTGTGGTGACGAGTGGAGTGGTGGGGGGATTTACGGGACAAGTCGTACGTTACGTTAACGTCCCCTGCGAAATTCCCCAGGTCCTTTCTACGAGCTAATGCATCGGTCAAAGGAGCTATTAACGTGACAGAATCCTCGGCGTGCGCGATATCTTCGCCCCCAGGCCCGGAAAATATCTCGTTGGGTGAGTACTTTACGCTGCCGGCTATGGGGTTTGGCTTTGGTTCGGAGACGTCGGATCGGGACGTTGGGGATTTCACGTACTATGATCGCTATGTGCAGCAGGTACGGCCGTTTGTTATAAATATTCGTGGGAATGGGCAAGTTACGAGGGCGAAGGTCGTTTGTGTCGCGCCTAATCAGGTGGTGGGTGGTAGTAGGCAGCCTGAAAGCGGTGCTGGGAGAACGAGGGTGGGTATGGGAGTGGTGGTTGGAGTTGTTGCTGCGGTTGTGTTGGTGTGGTAGGGAGAGTCTGACATTGAGTCGAATAACTTCTACACAGCCGAGTCTGCGCCTTCGGGACCAATCACTTATGTGCACACCATTTTGCCATTCCAAACATATCGAGACGTCCCCATACTTTCACACCCCATTCATGCCCCCACCCTCCTCTCATCAGCCTGATCATTCGCATTCACAAGCGCAGCCCACGCATCCCCCTCCGCCTTCTTGCCACCTTCAAGACCCTTCAACACGCCCGCCGCCCCCCTCGCCCTAACATTCGCAATCGTCGCCTTAACATACGCATCCTCGCCCCCAGTCCTCCTGCGCCCAGTACTGCTATCCGCCTCCGCTCCCTCGGTGCTTCGCGCCCTGATCGCTCGCTCGGCCTTCTTCAAGGCTTCGACGAGGGACTTGCGTTTCACGGCGTCTAGGTCCTGGTTCGTAGATGCATTCTCCGCCTCTGAGATTTCGTCTGCGTATTGGGCCTTCTTGGTCTCGTGCCCGACGGCTTCGAAGCCTGCAGCATCGGGTTTAGCTGCGAATCCAGCTGCTTTTGCGGCGCGTACACCGTCTCGCCAGGCTTCGTAGCTGCCGGCCCTTTCAATTTCCGCGCGGCGCCACTGGTTGTATGCGATTCGCTTGACATCGTCATCAAGCAAACTGGCGGGTAGCTCGTGTTTCTCTCGGACTGCGACGAGGTCGGCAGCACTGAATTGTTCGTCAAGTCTCTTGGCGTGAGTTTCCTTGTTACGCTGGCTTGCCTCTTCGCGGTACTCGGCGCGTAGGAAGGCGATTTTTATTCCGGCTTCTTCGCTGTCAACAAGGTCGCGCGTGAGATAGCGTTTCGCGGCGCGCATGGCCTTGATGTATTCGAGCTTCGCGGCGCTGGCGACGCGTTTCTCGGAGATGTGGAGTGGGAACACGTCGGAGGTCTCCGCGGCTGCGAGCTCGAAGTCCTCTGGGGTTGCGAGCTCGGCGGCGTCGTCCTCGGCTGTACCCTCGTACTCTTCGGGGATCATATCAGATACTTTAACGAGGGCTTGCCGTGTGGTCTTTTGCGAGGCGAGCATTTCGCGCGTGGGCCATTGGGAGTCGATGAGGGATTGAGGGAGGCCTAGGGCGACGGCTTCACTGCGCATGCGCCCGATGACTTCTGGTTGCTGCAGGAGAGTCCAGCGGAGTGCCCATCCCAGGGGTCCCAGCTCTTTCAGGCGGTGCTCGTTGTCCTTGAGTAGGTATTCGTCAAGACCACCTTCGCGGTCCACGATCTTCAGCACTTTGGACGTGATGCGCAGCTTGATCTTCTTCTTCAATGCCACTGAGTACAAGCTTTTGCTGAGGACATTGGGCTTCCACACTCGCCGTGTCTTGGTCTCGCTCTTCTCTGATACGTTGTTGCCGAATTGGATCATCTGGTGGCCGTAGAGGCCGCGGTTTGCCTGCTTGAAGAGAGCATGATCGCCGTATGGATATGCTGGGATGAATGCGTCTTTGGGTATCACGTGCTTGGGCAGATGGGAGCCCAGATCGCCGCCTTTGCGTCGCTGCAGAGGGTTTTTGACGGCGGGGGCTGGCGTGGGCGTGGGCACAGCGGTGGCGTATGCTCGTGACACTAACCGTGAAATGGGCACGTGCCCTGACAGCAATTGATACCTTGGCTGCATGCTGAAGGCGGTGGTGATGGAGTAGTCGTGATGGTGTCGTTGAAGCTGCATCTCGGAGGTCCGCAGATTTCGAGATGGCAGTCGCGCTAGACCGGGGCCACCAAGCTCCCACGCTGCGGTCACAACATCACTTCCGAAACTCCCAGTTTACGATATTTGCACGTGAGATCTGTCACATTCGCTTGTTCTTCGTTGACTACAGTCCCCACAATCATGCAAGAACCTACACAGCCATCCACGGCGAACATCGCAGCCGCATGCGCCATACTGGCAGGCGTCACTGGCTATATGCTGGGCCAGGCAAAGTCACTGGGTCTCTTTGGTGGCAGCGCCCTGTCTGCTCCATTAGTGCGCAAAGAGAAGGCGGGGGAGGAGTCAGAAGAGTCAAGCGACGATGAGGACGAGGAAGATGAGGAGGAAGAGGACGAAAGCGTACCAGCCGAGTACGACGACCACAAGGAAGAGTGCAAGATGGTGCTGGTAGTACGAACAGACCTAGGCATGACAAAAGGCATGCACCAGCCACCTCTCCTCTTCGCAATGAACGCCTCTAACATCTCCCAGGCAAGATAGGCGCACAGTGCGGTCACGCGACACTCGCCTGCTACAAGCACTTCCTCAAGACATCCCCCAACTCAACGATACTACGACGATGGGAGCGCATGGGTCAAGCAAAGGTGGCATTGAAAGTTGACAGCGAGGAGGAGATGGAGATCCTGCACGCGCAGGCCATCAGCTTGGGACTGGTGGCGCATATCATACATGATGCTGGACGGACGCAGATAGCGGCTGGGAGTGCGACGGTGCTGGGGATCGGGCCTGCGCCAAAGGGTGTGATAGATCAGGTCACGAGTCACTTGAAGCTGCTGTGAGGAAGGAGCGAGTGGAGCGTAAACAAACAAATGTACTGCCATTGAGCACCCCACATACGTCTGGCCTGCTCTTCTTTGCACTCGTGAATCTATCAAGAGCACACAAGAACAGTAGACGTCACGTCACATCACAAGAAACCAACGCGTAAACAAAGAAATGTAGCTGACTGGGTTAGTCCCAAGCATCATGGGCCAACGGCCTAGCAAAAGGGAACAGGAATCAGTCATCCTGGACGCGCCATCCACCGAGCTCAAACCCTCGCGGGCGAACTCAGGCTTCACAGCAGCGCCCGACTCTCTCTCCGACCTGTCGTCCAGAAATTGACACTTATTGGAAAGAAGTGGCTCCATGAGGACGGACGAACTACCGCGCGCTGCGACCGAAAACACCGCAAGCGGTGGACGGGAATGCGGGTACAGGTCGGTTGTGGTGAGAAAGTGGTTGCGCGTGGGAACTTTTTTTTATGAGGAAAGTCGGAATCTTGGCGGCGCTAGGTTAGCGTTGGCGCGCGGAGGTCGTGACTTGTCCGCAGCCTGGAGAATTGGTAATTGTAGCACTCTTACTGTTGCGCATCGACTCTTTTCCTTTGCGCATGAAAAATAGTGAATTGCGTGATAGGAATTGATTGCTAGCCTTGTTCGTACCAAATTGCGCATTCGATCATTTTCCACACGCCACAGCCCAACCACAACTTCAACAAGCCATCACCATGGCAGACCTCTCCATCGATGCGGCGAACAAGATCCGCCTGTCTATGGGCCTGCCCGCGCTGCCCGGCGGCTCTGCACCAACTACCTCCGGCCCCGCCTTCAAGCCAGCGAGAGACGGCGACTCCGATGACGAGCCTGCGAGCACCATCGACACACGACAGGCCGCGGCGCACGACAACTGGAAGAAGCTGCAAGATGAGGCCGAAGAGAAGAGGAAGAAGGAAGAGCGCACAGCAAACATCAAGAAGGCGCGCGAAAAGGCAGCACGTTTTTCACGGCTCGAGGGCAAGGGTCTCGCAGACACGGCCGACGACACCGACGACCTGGCGTGGCTGAAGAGCAGCAAGAAGCGCCAGAAGAACATTGCCAAGGCGGAGCAGATGCAGAAGGAACTCGAGGAGCGCGAGCGGCAGGCGCGCGAGGCTATGCAGTATACTGAGTCGGATCTTGCGGGCGTCAAAGTTGGTCACGAGGTCGATCAGTTTGACGACGAGGACCAGATTCTCGTGCTCAAGGACACAGCAGTCGACGCCGACGACGACGATGAGCTGGAGGCGGTGGCACTAAGGGACAAGGAGAGGCTGCAGGAGCGACTCGACTCAAAGAAGCGGAAGCGCGTGTACGATCCGAATGATATGGACGAGGGTGGCCAGAAGTCGATACTAGCGCAATATGACGAGGAAATCGACGGCAAGAAGGGCAAGCTCTTCACTCTCGATGGCAAGGGTCGGACTGTTGAGGACGCTGAAGTCGAGACATCAAGCGCTCTTAAGCCAAAAAAGGTTGCCATCAGCCTCGACATCCTCAAGGAAGACGCACCCGCAAACGACTACATGGACGTCTCAGAAGTCAAGATGAAGAAGCCCAAGAAGAAGAAGGCGAAGAAGTCGAAGAGGGAGCGCGTCGAGGATGAGGACGAGATGCTCACAGTTGCTGCTGGCGAGCCTGCCGCAGACGACATGGAGGTCGACGGTGAGGTTGCGCCCAAGCCCAAGAAGAAGAGCGTGTACGACGAGTCCTTCATCGACGACGACGACCTCCAAGCAAACCTCGCAGCCCAGCGACAGAAAGCACTCAAGAAGCGCAAGAAGATGCGCCCAGAAGACATTGCACGACAGCTGCGCGAAGAGGCTGAAGTCAGTCCAGACGTCATGGAATCTACCGAAAACGCTGAGGCCGCCGGCTTTACCATCGACGAGACCACTGAATTTGTACAGAATCTCGGCACCAATCTTAATGGTGATGATGAAGACGAAGCACGCCGCAAGCGAAGAAAGTCAAGCCACATCTCCGCTGGTATCAAGTCAATAGGCGACTCTCCCGCCGCAGATGAAGACGGCGACGTCGACATGGGTCAATCATACGCCGAAGCCGCAGAAGCGGAGGACGCTCGCGAGCGAAGCCACTCCCGCGCAAAATCCACCGGCATAACCGACACCGGTCTCGAAGCCGAAAAGACCGTCGACCAAGGCCTAGGCGCGACCCTCGCCCTCCTCCGCCAACGCGGCCTCGTCTCCACCGCCCCTTCAGACGACAAAAACGCCTCCTACCGCTCCCGCCAAAAATTCCTCATGGACCGCTCCAAAGCCGAAGCCGACGCTGAACGCCACCGCAAAGCCGCCCGCGAACGCGAACGCAACTCTTCCCGCTGGACCACCATGACCCCCCGCGAGCGCGAAGAATCCGCCCGCAAAGCAAATACCTCCGCCGACCAATCCGAGTCCCGCCGCCTCGCTGACATATTCAACAAGGAATACAAACCTAACGTTGAGTTACAATACGTCGATGAGCATGGTAGAAGTATGAATCAGAAAGAGGCGTTTAAGGCGCTGAGTCACCAGTTTCATGGCAAGGGGAGCGGGAATACGAAGACGAAGAAGTATTTGGATAAGGTGGAGGGCGAGAAGAGGAGGATGGCTGAGAGTTCGTTGGAGGCGGGGAAGGTGGGGTTGGGTGAGGCGCAGGGGCAGCAGGCGAAGAAAATGGGGACGGCGGGGGTGAGGTTGTTGTAGGGAGTTGGTGGTGGGTGGGTGAAGTGCTGGCGTTTGGGATGTGGTGTTACGAGAAAGATGGAGGTCGGATGTTCTGGCTACCGGGTAGGTATCTACTTGATCGTTCCAAAGCCAATGGTATGTATCCCTTTACTGCAAAGCTATCTAGACCGTCCAAAAAAACGTAAATGAAATCAAGACTTGCATCCAATAACACAGCCCCGAGTCCATGCTCTGCTCCCTCCTGACGTGACGCTAAGCTTACACTTACACTTACACTACCTAGCCAGCAAAGCCTCCAGCCTGGATACTCGCCTTTACCCCGAGCTTCGATCTACCACCTAGTCCAAGTAAAATTCAAATCTCGGAAGAAGTATCAAAAGGAAGCAGAAAACGCATTCAAGAGGCTACCGCAGCTAGTACGCTACAGACACAAGATAGACATCAAGATTCTCGCAAAGCAAAAGGAGTAAAGTAAGTAACTTGAGCACGCGATGCAAAAGCAAATTAGATATATACACCGCACGCATCTGCAGAAGAGGCCGACTCCAGACTGGATGCGGCGGAGAGACGGACATTTCATTCTTGGCCAAGGCACACACGTCGATTAGAGATTGTGGGATGGAACACGAGTACAAGTCATCGTGTGTAGATTGTTTGGTGCGAGACGTTTGGCGCATAGCATAGCATACGGCTACATAGTGCGGAATTACATAGCAGCAAGATGCCATGACTGGAGTGACGATATCGTAGGTATACGGCACTATGAGTGCATACGATAAAGAAGTCGAGCCTTGGAGATCATTGACGTGAATGATGCAAGGCGGACGGTAGGGGACAGAACACGGCAGTAGCAGAATGAATGTGCTATGGTCAGAGAAATGAGATATTATTATTCGACACTATGGATCAGAGGCAATTGGCATGGAATCCAATGCGAAAGACTGGCTACATGTGATCATGACCAGTGATGATCAGGAGGCATGACTAATCGCCGACGAAAACTCGCGCAAGCCGCGGACCCGCCGAGCATTGTTTAAAGTTCAATCACTGCGCACACTTGTTAGCAGATGCTCAAAAGAGTTGTAGCTGCAACGAAGGAGTGTGTGGTAGGGATCAGACATCCAAGGAAGGTATTCGCGCTCATCGCACATCGGTTGTAGGTTCAATTGATGGCTAGCGTGGAAACTGCGAATGTGGAAATGTTTCATCATGAAATGATGGGGGGTAATCAGAGGGTTGTACGAACCTGAGTCAAAATGCACGTGGCGGGTGCCTGCTGTTAGCCATGTCGGGATACGCTATCACGCGTCATTCGTAGCGCATCGCAAAGTCTTCGTGGATTATGCCGGAGGTTGAGCAACGCGTGCGTCAACATGCGTCCGATTGTCGCGAGTCGGGAGGGTGAGCAACCATCTGTACGGTGTCGAGGAAGGGCTAAGAGAATCTGTGCAACCAAGGTCAGCGGATTGCACCAGCTAGGCGAAGCGATGCAACGTGGAGATAGGGTTGGAGGTCAGACGAAAGTACTGGCAAGTAGCAGGCGCCCTGCGACAGGCACCCGGATGGATAGGATATCTTCAAGGACGACTCAGAAAGAGAAAGAAGTTCCATGAGTGTCATCATACCAGCGAGGAAGTGGAGGGAATTTGACGTACCTAGTCATGGCTGCAGCTTGCTCACTACGTTAGTGGATATGAAAAACAAACAACGCAATCTGCTGTAGGCGGGCGCAAACTCGATGCGACCCGAGGCGCGATGCGAAGGCGTGGAAACGCGCGTTGTTGGTTGCTGGTGGTGAGAGAAAAGTCGGCGAACAAAAGTTCGAGGTTAAGGAATAATTTTAGCGCTGCCAAGATTTCCTGATCATGTGATGGCTATTTTGGGATTGGCGTAGAAGGCTGGTGATCGCAACTCCTGTTCCTGCATCACGCCGACGAACTGAGAATTATCTGAAAATCGCAGAAATCGTGTGCAAGTACTTCTGTAGTTGAGGATATTCGCGAAGCACTGTCGCACGCCGCAGGTGTTCTGTTACGGACTTGTCAGAAAGTCAGTCGAAGCACCGGGCTGATTGCGACGCCCAGCCTGGCCGCAGGTTCCTTCTGTGCCCTGCCCCTTCCCACTTCGGAGGTGTGCCGATCCCTCCAACCTTCACATCCTCCCGCCGCGTCGCTGGCACTCCTCCCCCAGCTGCACCTCCCGCCGCCAGTGGCTGCACCGTCGCATACGACATCGGACGACCACACGTGACGGCGCATACTGCAGCCCTCCCCCTGATACTCGTGCTCCTCCACAGTCCCGTGGTGGGTCGGATGCGACGCCCCGACAAGACATCGCGCCATAACTCGTTGCGACACGCCTCAACACCACGCCCCGGCCATCGTCGACTTTTGCGCCGCACGCCGCACGGCTAGGATCTCTGCGGGCGCAGTCCTCATCTCCTCTGCACGCGCGCACACGCACTCCCACCGTAATCAGACTCTACGCTACGAGATCATACGCTATTTGATTATACGTACCTCGACTCCACCACCAATCGCGCCCGTCGCGCCACGTTCGACACGTCGGATTGCTGCACCAGATATTCGCGCGCGACGAAACGACTTGCACTCCATACCTGCCAGACTGTGTCTTACGAATTTGTTCTGGGCCCGCATGCATCGCGGTCGGTCGCACGCATCCACCCCTTCACCCTCTCGAGTACTTGATCTCGCGGAAGAACAGCCAAGATGATGACGACGAGCTATCCAAACCACCAAGGCATGCCCCAGCAAGGCATGCCTCAGGGCCACCCCATGGGCGGTCCGGGAGGCCCGAACCCAGGTCACCAAATGCATCCTGGTATGCACCAAGGCGTGTCAGGTCCCAACGGCCCCGTGAGCCAGGCGGGGCCCATGATGGGCATGCAACCCGGCATGGGAGGGCCAAACTCGCATGCGATGCAGCACTTGCAGCCGCAGCAACAGCACATGTTTGCGCAGCAGCAGCAACATCCCGGCGGTATGAGTGGGTATATCAGATCGGTCTAGATGAACTTCAGCTAACATGCAACCCAGTGAATCCTGCCATGATCCAGCAACAAAGAAATGCTCAACAACAGGCCTACATGCGCCAGCAACAGCAGGCAGCAATGCTTCAGCAGCAGGCAGGCGGCATGGGCATGGGCTTCCAGAATGGCATGCCGAACATGCAGAACATGACTCCACAGCAAATGGCGGCAGTGAGAAGTCAGATGGCGCAAGGTGGTATCGTCAACCTTCCCCCGCACTTGCAACTCGCGCAGCAACAGCAGCAGATGGCAATGCAGCAGCAAGGAGGTGCCCAACACCAACAGGCCATGATGCAGGCTCACCATCAAAACCAGCAGCAGCAACAGCAGATGCAGCAGCAACATCAACAGCAGCAGCAAGCACAAGCAGAAGCTGCTGCCCGACAGGCGAACGCAATAGCCATGCAGCACGCAAACTCACAACAAAGCAATCATAGTCACAATGCCAATCAAGGGCCTCCATCAACATCACAACCTCAGCAGGGACCTCTACGACCGCCATCTGCCATGAGCCATGGACACACCTCACCAGCTCCTCCCCAAACACCGCAGCAAGCTCCACCCCCACAACAGCCGCCTCCTCAGCAACCGCCACAGCAGTCTGGCCCACAACCGGGACAGCAGACACCCGCCCCCGCACAACCTCCAAGCTTACCGCAGCAACCCAACCAGCAACCCCAAAATCCAGCACAAGCACAACAGCAGCGGAACCCAGCCATGGTACAACAGGCGCAAGCTCAGACTCAGGCACAGGCAGTCCAAGCGCAAGCACAAGTGGCCCGGAACATGGCCATGATGAAGCAAGCACAGCAGGCACAGCAAGCACAAGCGGCAGCTGGTGGCAACGGGACTCTCAAACTCATGAACTTCGTGGACCAAATAGGGAAGTACACAGCTGAACCCGGTTCAAACAACGTGGAACGATGGCAGTCTTTCGTGGATAAGTTTTTCAACGAGAGCGGCGCCTTCATTCACTGCGTCATGAACCAGGCGACGCAAAGGACCAAGCAATGGGAAATTGTGTATGCTGCTCTACCTCGATACTTCTACACACTTTTCAACAACACCGATGTCATCAACCTGCAAATCACCCTCGACGGAGCGACAGAAAAAACATCGTCTCCGGAGCTGAAGGTTACTTGCGATCGGGCAAAGTTCATCTACACCTACAAGAACCAATGTCAAGTCGTCTACACGGGCAAGTTGACAGCGTTCTGGTCAGGATCCGACAAGATGGAATGGTTGCAGTTTGAAGGCGAAGCACACCAACAATACATACCGCGATCTGTCCTTGAGCAGCTGTTCCACCAGCCATCGCCCAACCAGATGAATCCCAATCAATCACCACGGATGAACAAGACGAAGCAAAAGCTGCAGCAGCAAAGAGCAGCAGAGCCTCCTGAGCCATACCTGCCTGTATCAAAGCTGCCAACGGCTGGCGTCGGGGATTTTGGCCTGCCCCCAGTATTAATAAATTACCTCGAGGTCAGTGGACTGAATATGCGAAAGAGAAAGGTGCACAGCATAGATGCTGACGACGGCAGATTTACGAAACGATGAACAACATGACCAGCCTCATGGGCCACTATCTCGAGCACCCTGACCTGAACACCGTCCAAGCCCTCACCTCTTGGAACAACATGATGTCCAGCACCAACCCAGCCCCGATGGGCCAGCAAAATCCCGGCCAGAACCCCGGACAGCCAGGCCAAATGCAACAGCCTAATGTGCCACCTGGAGTCCGGCCAGGTCCAGGCCAACAAGGCACCCACATGTTCATGTCCCCTGCCATGGCAAACTCCCTCCTTCCCCCCAACGGCGTAACCGGCTCGCCGGGCATGATGCACACCCCGTCGCCCAACTCACACTCCATGGTCAAGCAACAAAGTACGAGCTCTCACACCGCAAGCGTAAACACCTCGCCTAACATAAACAAGCGGCGTAGAAGCACGGCGAAGATTGACCTGGACGACGGTGAGGGTATGAACGGCACGAAAGTCAAGCAAAGTCCGAGGGTAGGGGGCGGCAAGCGCATGAAGGGTGGTGGCTAGTCTCCGCCAGTTGAGACGCCTTCAGACGAGAAGCCTTCAGTCAAGACGCAGGCCAGTCGAGACGCCTCCAGTTAAGACGCAGCCAGTCGAGACGCAGCCAGTCGAGACGCAGCCAGTCGAGACGCAGCCAGTCGAGACGCCTCCAATCGAGACGCCTCCAGACAAGTCACCCCCCAAGCCAAGCGACACATGGCCGCGCGCCCCGAGCTCGACGACTCCTCTCTACCCACGCATCAGCCCATTGTCGGTCGACCTAATACAGCGCTTAAATCTTCCCCCCAGTGAGATCTGCTCTACGTGTGGCGGGCACATTCGCGCATGCATTCTATTATATCCGGCGCGGCGTGTATAAACCTTGATCTTTTTCCCTCCACTATCTTCCATCCTATATTGTTCCCAGGTCGATTTGCGGTTACCAAAGTACCCCCACTTTCATCATTGTCTATGGCGCTGTGCTTGTTTACGACCACTCGGTCTGGGCGGACGTTTCTGCCTTTCTCATCGCTCATGTTCTTGTTGGCGTTTTTCTTAATCGGGGGCATAGTTGTGCGCATAGTCCTTGTTCCTTGATTCATACAGCATTTCTACATAATCTCTTCGATTGTACATTATGGCTGGCTAGCGGGGGGGAGAGAGTACTTTTGTTGTGTTGTGTAAAGACGAGAGGAGAGGATTGCATTGGAAGCTTGAGGTGGGAGAAGGAGATGGAGGAGGAGGGAGATGAAGGTGCAGATGAGAGAAGATATTTCTGTATGGAATTCAAGATGTCATGACTTCTATTGTTACACACGGCACACGCGTGACTTTGAATTCTCGCTCGTAGACTTACGCAGCTGGACCGCGACGAACGGCGTGCTGATGTTGGTACTACGCGCCCCCGTTTCTGAGACAGTGCATTTCTACGTGTGACGAGGCGCATGCTACTATCAAAGGCGTGTTAGTAGCTTCCTGGGCTAAGTCTGTATAGTTTGTGAGTTTGCTTACGCAGGGCAGTAATTCGCGTTTTAGTATTGCATCGGACTTGTTGGTAATTTTCTGCATGAATAGATTTAGGTATCCTGCAATATATCCTTACGGACAGACTCCTGGACTATAGAAGGAACTGATGAGAATGACGTGCAGTCGATGGATCGCTTGGGGTCCCTGTGGGGCTGATGCTCTAGACAATGGACTCGCTAGCTCCCTCAGATATCAGATATCTGCCTGCGCATTTTGGATCAAAGGCGGGTTTCGTAGCTAAGGCTGGTATATGATTGTTTCGTGAGAGGACTTGCGTTGCTGAAGCGATGTAAATGGGCATCTGATCCGAAGGAGTTAAAGAGGTAATTAGCATGTGGAGGTTCATTCAAGGCAAGGGAGTTGGAGTAGTACCATTAGGTATGGCATACATGGGTGGCTGGAAATTGTTGCCAGTTAGATGACGATTATTCATGTGGCTTCGCGGGCACTAGTAGAAGAGGCGATGACTTCTGTAAGCCTAGCTTCATCCGGCGAGTATTGTGTGTTGGCGATAAGAACTACGAGACAATATGTTTAGCGTATAGGTCGTGACATAAGGGTGTGGAAGTTCTCCAAGATGGCGATGGCTGAAAGAGCGTGAACGTTAGTCGTTTTGTCGCACACAGTCTGTTCTGAAGGCAAAAACAACTTCATTATTGCTAAAATAATATGCGCACTCTCAAACATCATACCATCTTACTATTAACTTAAGCTTAAATGAGTCTCTAAACCAACGTTTATAGAGGTGTAAGCTCCGAGACGTCCACTCTAACGTCTCCCAGTGATACAAAGGTAAAATCGTCATGTTCGCAATACTTTAACGGCCAGTCAATTGGTCTCCTCTTCGGGTACTCATGATGTCCTATCGCGTGCCGTTCACCTCCGTCTTCACAATCTCAAATAACTCACACCCTCGGTTCCGCGTCTAACTCAGCCAGCGATTCAAACTTGCTCAATTTATGCTGGCCTTGTTTGGCGTACATGAAACACTGCACTCATCGCTGTACATCTTCAAAGCACACTTCACTTTCAGCGATACAAAGTCATCGGACGGAGTATATCCGAAGCTTTGACGCGTTGTCCTCTTGTATGACTCCGTGGTACATGTCGGAATTCGATTCTCATTGCCCCGTCATCGCCACAATTGACCAACGCGCTAATACCCCTCAGACCGACGACGTCTTCACGTCTTTCGGTCCTGCGTCCAACTCAGCCGGCGGTCCTGGCACCACGTGAATAGCCTTCGAATCCAACTCTCGCGTTTCACCAACGACCTCCGCTTCACTCCTCCATTGTCCACCTAGATACGATTTCTGCGCTTCTTCCTTGACCTCAGCCTCGCTCCTCCATTGACCGCCCAAGTACGTCTTCCTATCTCGGTCTCGATCCCCAGCTTCCATTTCTGGCGTACTATTTGCGGAGAGTTCGGCGCCAGCGTGGGCACGCCTTCGCTGGCCTCTTTTTCTGAGTAGTAGAAGCGTGGCGGCTACGAGTCCGAGTATCAATATGAAGACGATAGCTGCGCCTACGCCGATGCCGGCTTTTGCGCCGGTGCCGAGTCCTCCAGAGTCTGAGGTCGTTGTTTCTTGGGGTAAATTGGATGAGAGCCCAGGCACGGGTGATGTGGCGACAGCTCCAGAATTTGTAGGAACCGCAGTAGGCGTGAAGGGAACACCAATTCTTTTAGCCAGCGAAGCAGCATACGCAGGCGGGAACTTTGACAAATCTTCAGCTTCCCACCCGATCCATATTGCGTCTGCACGCGCCCAGCCATTCGACACCAAAGTAGCGTTCGTCTTTGTAGTGTACGCAAGACTACCGGACGACAGACTCGAAGGCCACCAGTACGCGCTGAAAACCTCGTTTCCGAACGTGCTAACAGTGAGCGGCGCGAACGCTGTCAGAGGCGTGTTGAAGGAAGAGTAGCACGTGTACCCAGCACCGGGTGGCACTGTCATGCCCCTAATCGACGATTAGTGTCTGCGAACATGATCATGGCGTTGGGATAGGAGTACCGTGGACAGCAATACGCATTCCAGTAAGTACTTGAGCTTGGTCCATTTGTCAGACGGACCTCAGTCAGCGAGGCGATGTACCGATCCATTGGACAAACGCCTGGCTTGTAGTATTCTTGCCCCAACAACGGTTGACAGGCCAGATACTCAGGGTCGCCGATGTAGCTCTTTGAAATGTACGGACTGGTGCTGTAGACGTTTGCTGGCGAGACTCCGGGTGACGGCAGAACCCATCGTCCGCTGCAATCAGGTTTCGGCGTGAAGATGGTGACCAAAGACGGCAGATTGAGATCGCCCGTCTGGTAAGAGCCCGTGAACTGGAGTGTGGAAACGGCGACATCTACAGCGGACGGTAAGGATGGCTGTGGAGTTGACAAGGACATGTTGCGAACGGCTTGCAATATACATGCGCGCCAACGCCAACAAGAAGTTCAGGCGTCGTCAGCAGGCGGGTCGTTCTTTTGAATATTATTAAATTGCTGTTGGCATCAGACCAAAACCGACAGACCGGGCGTTTACCCAATCCACTAATGCTTGTGTGTGGCACAGTTCACACCAATCATGGAGGCTTGTTTTTCAAGCTTAGCTGCTTTCGGCGCTTCGAGCACGATGCATGTATTGTGGTTGTGGCTATCAGGATTCTATCCTTGGAACGATCTGGGCGCATCGTTAAAGGTTGCGTGCGGCGTGGTGCTTATTAAAATGGATTTGTTTTTAGAGAACAATGGCTGGCGATCGTTCACGAGGGAATGGGATCGGTGACCAAGGAATATGAATTCATCGTTCGTGATGCCGATTTTTGACTATGTTGGTTCCGCTTGTTGGAAATAAAGCATCGCACTTCATCAAAGAGGGCTAATTTTGCTGCGCTTGCTTTTGTTTCAGAGTCGACCGCCGACTCAAGATTGACTTCGCCTCCAGCTTCCACGCGCCGTATCACTAACGACAGTCTTGCAGGCCCCATCATGGTCCACGACCATCTCTGGTAGATCGTTCCCAGGCGCCTGTACATGTCCATGCTTTCGTCGTCGTTTGACACACAACAACAAGAGAGCAAGCCCGATGATGGCAGCAACTCCAGCAACCGCGCCCACTCCGATGCCTGCCTTTGCGCCGGTACTGAGTCCACCTGCGCTCGACGAGAATGCAGAGTCTGTCTCTCTGGGAAGATATGATGAGGCTCCAGGAACAGGCGATGTTACAGCCGTAGGATTGATCGGTAGCGCAGTAGGTGTAAATGACACTCCGATCTTCTTCGCCAGCGACGATGCGTATGCTGTCGGGAATTTTGATAGGTCCGTGGCATCCCAGCCAATGTTGATAGCATCCGCCATTGCGAGTCCAGATGGCACAAGAGTCGTGTTTGTAATTGTGGTCCATGTATAGCTACCAGTAGAGACCTCCCCGGCCCGATAGTATGTCGACCACCAGTATGCCTTGGTGAGTGAGCTTTCACTGTAGGTTCTACGTACAGTGTATGGCGCGAATGCTAGGAGAGGTGTGGAGATGGAGCTGTAGCATGTGGCCCAGTCGTTCTTGGGTACTGTCATACCACTATTCGCATGGCAATTAGCGTTGGTGTAAATAACAATGGTTCGTGAATGAATTTACCTCGGACAACAATTTGCGTTCCAGTACGTTGTTGAACTGCCGCCATGCGCCCGACGAACTTCATCTGCAGTGGCGATCGAATAGCCATATGGGCACACTCCAGGACTGTACTAGAGGTGTATGTACGAAGTCAGTGTATGTCTCACATACAGTTCGTATATGGAACTCTCTTACGTATGACATGGACAAAAGTGGCTGGCAAGAGAGATATAACTCATCGATGTTATACGCATTGGTGTTGTAAGGGCGAGTGCTGTACACTGTGACGGTGGATTCTCCTGGCGTCGGTAGAAGCCATCGTCCTCGACAACCTGAACCGGGCGTGAAGAAGGTGATTAATGATGCAATATTGAGGTCACCCGTTCTGTAGGAGCCAGTGCCATATAGTGTAGAAATAGCAAAGTCGGATGGTAAGGACGGTGGTTGTGTTGTCAAGGACATTTCGTGATTGTTTGCGACTGACTTGCGCGCCGGCAGTACAAGATGAGCCACGCTGCACGTATGGCGCGTCAGGCTGACCATCCCCTTTTGATCTCTCCCGTAAATTGTTGTCCAAGCAGGTGCGGTTGAGAGCACGTCCAGGTATCTCGCTAACGCGTCGCTGTGGCACAGTGCACACCAATGACAGCATTGTTCAGCCGAGTTGGTTTTCGAACACTAACTGCTTTTAGCGCTTGAAATCATGGTGCATATGCAGTGCTCGTGGCATCGGTACATCATGCTTGCGATAATTTGGGCGCAGGGGTGACCGGGTCTACGAAGGTGGTCGTATTTCTTGTGTCAATCTTCAGGACACACTGAACGCCAAAGTCGTTGACTAGGACGATCCGAAGCCCTTCGTAGCCGATGGGCGAAAACGCATCGTTGGTAGATAACTTCTCAGCCGTGTGTACGAAGCAATTGAGCTGGCTGCAGCAGTATTTGTGCAGTTGAATCGACATATTTGATATCAGCCCTTGTCTTGAATGATCGGAGCACGACGCGGTCCCTGGGTCAGATCCAGTGCTTGCTTTTTGCCTTCGGCCAATGTGGCTTAGCACAGCCTTGTGAAGCCCCGGCCCAACAAACCTGACAAGTTTGCTAAGACACAAGGTCTTCCGCTCTTCGATACACTTTCATCAAGTTGACCAAAGTCTGCTCAGAATCGACTAGGGTTGTAAGTTCCGCGCGCCTGAACGTCGACCGTGGCCCGGTTACTTAGAATTGACCTCGACACCCGCTGCTTCATCCGTCCTCGCCGATAGCAATTTTCTCAAACGATGCTCTTCGCTGACCATCTCAGGCAAGTCGTTTCCAGGTGTCTCAGCAGCGCGTTTGTGCTTCCCCCGCTGCCTGATGCACAAACATAAGATCGCGACACCGAGAAGAAGGATGAAGCCAACGGCAGCACCTACGCTTTTGCGCCTGTGCTGAGACTGGCTGATGTTGATAGACCAGTCTCCTTGAGTAGATTCGATGCTGAGCCGAGGAATGACGTAGGTGTGAAAGGGATGTTGAACTGCTCAAGTCGTGAGGGCATCATGGTTCCCCAAAACAAATGCCGTGTTGCCCCGAAATCCGGGCCGTTCGAAGTCCATAAATCCGTCACCATCCATCTTCCCGTTGCGTTGAAAAACGAGCGATCGCGACTTTCAAGCAGCACACAGCATCGTGTCGATGCCTATCCCCATTGACTTTCCCTCGTCGTGACCCGCGCCGCACGCGTGATCAGCCTGCATTGCATTTCGGAAGCGCTGCACTGTGGCACAGTAACCACTAACAAATTTCTTTCACCATCCTTTGGGAATAAGATGATTGGGGACTCGGGAGGCACAGTGCGTAGATGATAGTGATCTCCACTACTCCACCCCTGTCTGACCAGGTCCTCGGGTCCGGCTGAGACATGGAGCATTGATCTTGATATTGATGTGTTGAGATGGTCGGCGAATGCGATGACGACTGCGACTGTTGCATTGATTCGCAGTTCCATTGATTCGCAGTTGCTGATTCAGCCCGTTGACGAACACAGACAGATATTGTCATCACCCGTGAAGGCTTATAGACGGGTTCTGAGCCTCTAACCCAAAGCACGATGCAGCTCTGAAGTATTCCGACTTTCTTATTACATCGAGGTGTGCGTGGTGTTTTTTGGCGTGGGTGTTGAGTGAAAAGTCGGACGGCCGCAATGCTGGGATGGGAGTAGACATTGCTGCACTGACTTTCTAATTCTCTTTCGCCCGTAGCCTCTACCCATCCACTCAATACCGCCCAGTATACGGATACGACCCACTCAGCTCAACCGGCTGCCCAGACACAACATGCACCGGCATCGAATCCAGCTCACTCATACGCATGCCATCATCGAAGCTCTCCTGCTCAACTGGCCGCGCTCGATGGTACCACTTGTTCTTCGCAATAGCTGCATTGCCTTCCATTGCAGGCGTGGTCTCGTTTGGATACGAGACCACTGCGCGATTGCGCCGTCGTAGACGGCGGATTATGAGGGCCATGGCGAGGAGTGCGGCTAGTACGGCAGCGCCTGCGCCGACGCCAACGCCGATGCCTATTTTGGTGCCGCTGGAAAGGCCTTTGGAACTTTCGTTTGGATTTGAGCCCGAGTCTGAGCCTGCGTTCGCGTCGCCAGTCTGTGTTGCTGAGTCTGTCTGCGACACACTACGGGTAGCAGCTGCCGATGCGGGTGTGGCGGTCGGAGTGAACGAAACACCAATCTTCTTCGCCAGCGACGTTGCGTATCCAACAGGAAACAGCGACAGGTCTTTTGCTTCCCAGGCGACATACAGGGGATCTGCGATTGCTGTACCTTTAGACAGCGTAGAGATACTCGATATCGTTGACTTGTCGTTGATTACTTGCTCGTAGAAGGACGAGGAGACACCGTTGGTATACGTTGTAGTCACAAGAGCGCGGACAGGAAGAGGTGTAGCGATTGAGCTCACGCACATGGGCGCTGCACTGCCTTGAACGGATTGGATACTGATTGTGAGACCGCTGTTGAGAGTTAGCGGATCACTTGCGAGCGTTTCTCGTTATGCGCACCTCTTGCAGCACTGCGCTTGCCACATTGTCCGTGTCCCAGCCTCATACTTTGTGATGTCCGCGATAGTCTGGCCATCGGTACACACGCCGGGACTGTAGTGAGGGCCTCTCAATCTCTCGGGTAGGCAAGAGTAGTATATCGGGTCGACTGGTGGTTGATATCCATCGCGAGAGTACGTGCTCCAAGCAATCCCTGTTTGTTCAGCTGCGAGCCAGCGATTGGAACATGAAGCTGGAGGCGTGAAGATCGTAGTCAGAGCGGGGACGGTCGCAGTCGCTATGTACTGTGGGAGGCTCCCAACGGTGGTCGTGATGCCGGACATGGTATGCTTGGATGATGTGCAACAGAACCGGAGCGGTCAAGGGATCGCCCAGTCATCATATTAGTTTCCGCCCGTAAGGCTGCCAGAAAGGTGTTCAGCCCCAATGCCAAACACGCGATGTCGAGGAGCGCTTGTACACTTCGAGCATTAGTGCCTATCAGCTCGAGGGCGAAGCCAATAGAATTCTGCATCGCGACCTTGCTCGTAACGACCGACCATCTGACGAAGCAGCGCACTCATAGGTATATGTTTCAAGACCGTCCGCCATCGCACCTGCACCCTGATCTGTTACCCCTCTCATCATACAGGCGATGCAAGATCGTGAAAGGTGCCAGACTCCAAGGTGGTGGGGAACGCCACCAATGTATGGGCGTTCTGGGCTGGTGGTGGCTGAAGCGAAACGCGAGTAATACGGCGACCAGCCGGTGTCGCGCGGATTACGTGAACTCCGAGCTGAGACCTGCAGCGCGCCATCGATATTGTTGCCTGCAATGAAGGAGGCTAATACCGCTGCGAGGACACACGATGCGTATACCACTGGATGCGTTATAAACGATAACATGGAGTCGATAAAAATCTGTTCCGCGCCTGTTCCACCCTACTTGTAGCCTTCAACTGGCAGTGAGCCAAATGCGTGGATTTTTATTTTCGGGTTTCTGGAACGGAGCCTCTCTCCTCATGTTGTGCTTCGGCCTGACTCTCTTCCTGTAGGCCATTCCGTTCAAGTGCGATACCGTGAAACAAGCTCAACAGATCTCTCGATGCTACATCTTCGTCCATCTCAACGATCAATGAGCTGAACGGCAAATTGACCACCTGACGAAAGCGTGATTCGATATGAGCCATGACAGTGCCATAGTCATTGGTGGTCTGATCCGATGACAAGACGAACCCTCTCTTCAGGATTTGGTCCTTCAATGCTTCGAATCCGGTGAGAAGTAAAAGGAACTGCAAGTCGTCTGTCGCTCCGCGACTTGATAGGCTCACGAGATCTGTTATGTGCGACTCCAATCTGGTTTGCATCTCGTGAAGCGACGCATCTGCAGGGCTGCCGTAGTCGCGCAGATCGAAGCAGTACGCAATTGCGAGTGCATGCTGTAGTTCTTGAAACGATGGCCACATGTTATTGCCTCGATGCGATGCTTCCGTCAAGCAGATACCAGCTGTACCGATCTGCATTCGTCGTTCATAGACACGACTGGGATGGATGAACGCTCTCGCTCTGCAGATATCTGCAGGAGAGGGTGGGTCAAATCTTGGGCTCTTTGTTCGCAGTGGTAAGACGTGGTCCATCTGCTGCATAAAGCTTTACTAGGTCAGTGTGGATCCCAGACAGTCATATGTAACTTACTATCTTGCCCCTCTGTTGTTGCAGTATATGTTGAGGCCTCCACCTGGTATAATGTCGACACTGAAAAGCATATCCAGAACGACCGAGGTTCCGTCGGATTCAAAATCACGCCGCAGATGCACCACCTCTCGATGATCGCCTCGAGTGTCGACATCCGGTTGATGCAGCCTTCGTACTGCGCTCCACCAAAGAATCGCACAGGCATCCAATGTTTCGTCAAAGGTAGGCCTAAGCTCCGGTGGCGCATCCGTGTATTTGAGCAGGACCGAGACATGCTCAGTACTCCAGTCAGGCGTGCCCTGCTTGATGATGGCGCACATCAAATCCACACATACCTGGCCCATCTTGGTGCGGTATGGGGTCCAGTACTGTGAGTAAGGATGGCTCTTCATGGGTCCAACTCCATTGATGACACTGTCTTTAGCGATTCCACCGTCCCCTACGAGGTAGATGTTCTCGTACTTCAGAGCTGCCGACACAGGCCCGTGTCGTTTTCTCAAGGCTTGCTGAAAAGTGCCGCGGAAGGCACGCTCGTAAACGTTCGTGGAAAACACGTTACGGTCGAAATCGAACACTCGAGACATTTTCGAAAGATTGTCCGTGATCTTGCTTGTAAAGGATGCAGTATCTCGCTGGACATACAACGAGACTGAGTCTGCTTGGGCGCGTCTGAGGGTTCTTCGTGTTTTGGTGGCTTCCAGATGATGATGTTGCTCAGAAAGCGTATTGCTGCACAATCAGCACGGAACGACCAAGTGTTGGCGAAGAGGTGGATAGTACATGTACTTACCAGTTGCACGCAGTGAGAAGCAGCGTTAACGCACTCGTCTGCCGTTCTATCATCTTCTGTATGTTCTCCGGTCCAGCGCTACCAAAGATGATTTTGAACTTTTGTCGCACCTCAAGTGACTTTCCACTCGATGCATCGAGCTCCAAGAAAAAGCTCTCAATCTTGTTAATGAGCAGCTGGCAGCATTTGATCGAAACGTCGAGATCCATGATCAACTGATGGTGCGCATCGCCCAAGCCTCGCTCCATCCATTCCCGGATCTTGGTGCTTGCCGCTCGCAAAGCAATGAGCTGCGAGGCCATGCTAAGTAGTGTGAGTTCTGCATCTTCCCATTTGGAGACGAGGTCGTTGATAAGCGAGACGACCTTGCCAATAACATCGACCAGGTTGCAGATGGCCCCCAGGCTGCCGATGATGGCGAGCGCTTCTGCCATAGCTGTCGATTATTTACTTCCTTTGCATCGCTGAGGCGATGGTGGTAGATTAGGGCAATCAAATTCCATGGAAGAAGACAAGAGCTCAAAAGGGACAGCAGAACATGACTGTTTGTAAATCAAATCTCGTGTTGAAGAGACAAGTGGTGGGGCGTCAGCAGCAACAGCTTCAGCCACCCCAGAAAGGCTCAGCCTTGCTGCATCTCTGCACATGATCGGCAGTACAGGCTGAACGCACCATCACTGCCGTGTGCTGAAAATGAATGAAAAGACAGGTATAACTGCGCTTGGAGGAAAGAGATGATAAAGAAAAGGCAAAAGTGGCTACTACGTCCCCCCACTCTGAAGAAGGCACAGTAGTCTTGTACTGAGTCTCACCAAAAGCGTGTCATCACCCGCTATGAGCTTATCCATTCGCTGCATGTGAGGTTCATTGCATGCATGTGGGAGAGATGAAGATCAAGCTGCGCTGCGGCAGAACGCTAGAGCTAGAGCGCACAGGCCAACCGGCGTCATGGCACGGAAGCTCCAACCCACCAGACCAGACATCCAAGATCGTCAACCTCACCGCAGTCGAGGAATCCTAGCACCCACGGCAAGCTAATCTCGACGACCACCTTCACGAGCGACCCCTCCTGCTCACTACCGCCACCATGTCTGCCACAATAGACCCCCGCATGATGTCGGTCCAGCCGCGGATACGATACAACACCATTGGCGGTATCAACGGTCCATTGGTCGTCCTGGACAATGTGCGTAGCTCTGGGCTGTGGAGTCAAATGCATTAGAAGCTCATGGATGTTTTGCATAGGTCAAATTCCCCAAGTTCAACGAGATTGTGTCATTGACACTGCCTGATGGCACGGAGCGCTCTGGGCAAGTCCTTGAGGCTCGAGGTGAGCTATCGCAAGCTGAGTGTGAGGCATGCACTAACAGTATGAATAGGAAACCGAGCCATCGTTCAGGTACACAAGCTATTCAACCTCTTATACGCTTCACACACTGATTGCGATCCAGGTTTTCGAAGGCACAACGGGCATTGACGTCAAGAAGGTAAATGCTGATGCTCTGCTTGGAAGAGGCATATCTGACAGCTGCAGACCAAAGTCGAGTTCACCGGCCACAGCTTGAAGCTTGGTGTCTCCGAGGACATGCTGGGACGTATCTTCGACGGCTCAGGAAAGGCCATCGACAAGGGCCCCAAGGTGCTTGCGGAGGACTACCTCGACATCAACGGCAGCCCCATCAACCCATATTCGCGTGTACGTCAGCAGTCTCTCTCTGTGCATTCCGGAAGCTGACAGCACCAGGTGTACCCCGAGGAGATGATCTCGACCGGTATCTCTGCCATCGACACCATGAACTCGATTGCTCGTGGCCAGAAGATCCCCATCTTCTCCTCCTCCGGTCTTCCCCACAACGAAATCGCCGCGCAGATTTGCAGACAGGCTAGTCTTGTCGGAAAGCCAACAAAGGGCGTGCACGATGATCACGATGACAACTTCTCCATCGTGTTCGGTGCCATGGGTGTCAATTTGGAGACAAGCCGCTTCTTCACTCGCGACTTTGAGGAAAACGGCAGTATGGAGCGTGTCACCCTTTTCTTGAACTTGGCCAACGACCCTACGTAAGGCTTCCTACGCCTTAACATTGATCGCAACTGACTCGTCCTAGCATCGAGCGTATCATCACTCCCCGTCTCGCCCTCACCACCGCCGAATACTACGCCTACCAGCTCGAGAAGCACGTCTTAGTCATTCTCACCGATCTTTCGTCCTACTGCGATGCGCTCCGTGAGGTCTCCGCTGCCCGAGAAGAAGTGCCCGGACGTCGTGGATACCCAGGTTACATGTACACGGATTTGTCCACCATCTACGAGCGCGCAGGACGTGTTGAGGGCCGCAACGGCTCCATCACCCAGATTCCCATTCTGACCATGCCCAACGACGGTATGAGCTTATTCCTGAGTGATCGCTTCCAGCATGCTGACCTCCACAGACATCACACATCCCATCCCCGACTTGACAGGCTACATCACGGAAGGCCAGATCTTCATCGACCGTCAGCTTGACAACAAGGGCATCTACCCACCCATCAACGTCCTGCCTTCCCTCTCACGTCTCATGAAGTCCGCTATCGGCGAAGGCCGCACACGCAAAGATCACGGAGACGTCTCCAACCAGCTGTATGCCAAGTATGCCATTGGTCGTGACGCTGCCGCCATGAAGGCCGTCGTCGGTGAGGAGGCCCTCTCCGCAGAAGACAAGCTGTCACTTGAGTTCCTCGACAAGTTCGAGCGCACCTTCATCGCCCAGGCCGCCTACGAGTCTCGCACGATTGAGGAGTCGCTGGACCTTGCGTGGTCGCTGCTGCGCATCTACCCCAGGGAATTGCTCAACCGTATTCCCGCCAAGGTGCTGGATCAGTACTACGCGAGGAGTAGCAAACGCGGGGATGACGAGGACAAGAAGAAGTCTGGCAAGGACACGAGGGATGGCGAGAATGGTGACGGCGATAATTTGATTGATGTGTAGACGATGTGGGTTGAGCTTATTATAGATCGTTTGTGATACGCCTTGTGAGCGGCATACATGTCTTTGAGTATATACGAACTTGTCCTATCGATGTTGTGTGTGCTGTTCGTGACGGATTTCAAGTCGCAATGCTGTGTTGCATGCCCACTGCTCATGATAAGTCGGGGCGCCCACAAAGATCTATTGCGCAGTGTTGAAAGTTGACCTCACGATAGCCCCAGACAGCGACAACATTGCAATCACATGTCTTTGGCAGAGCTCGAGTACTCTGCCATCTCCCAGGTCAAGTTTTCAGACGCCTCTTGACACTATCATCACTTCTTACAGTGCGCTCTTTCCTCTCACGACCTACATTTCTGCCACATCTCACCCAACCCAGACATCCACAACACATCCAAATCACTCATCCAACCGCTTCATAACACCCTAACTCCATCCAACCCTCCCCATCAAGTCCCTCCCATCCCCAAAATCCCACTCCGTAATTTTCTCTTCTTCCTAGGTGAAAGTGACTTCCGTTTGCCAAAACAATCCCAACAACAACACCGTCTCAGTAGCTACCACACACACAAAACAATCACAATTTAACACTATCAATTTTTCACCTTTTCCTTTTCCTTTTCCTTCTGCAGCACCAACACACCAACAACAACGACCACAACAACAAGATGCCGCTAACGTGGGACGACTTTGCGCACAATGAGCATGTGAAGCATGTGAAGAGGGAGGGGACGAGGGTTAAGAGGTAAGAATCTTGCTGGTGCTGGTGTGAGAAGAGGTGTGCGTGAGGGCTCGCTACCCGTTTGGATTTTTGATGGTGATTTTTTTTGGTGGGGGTGCGGTGCTGTGGGAAGTTTGGGATTTGGAGGGAGGAGTGGAGCGGGTTTGGAGAGGAAATGGGTGGGGGGTTTGAGAGGTGAGTACGAAAGGAAAGGAAAACAAGGTGGATTGAGTGGGACTGATGGGATAGATACGTGAGACTGCACTGTCTACCTTGCATTCGTTCCGCATACAACGGCCAGTCCTTCTCAATCGCGCCGGCCGTGCTGAGATCGTTGAGCTCGTTTGCTGCGTCCTCGGACTTCGCCTCAGCTTGCGTGCCGTGGGAGATGCGACGCCCAACGCCATCAGGTTGTTTCTTGGCCTCCCTGTTTCGGCGCAGCCACGTCTTTTTTCGGCGAGCAGGCGCTCCAATTACGACTGCAAGAATATCGGGATACGAGAGCCTGGAAGTCCTCAGCAAGATGCTTGCGACTTGATCTGGCGGCAATCTCAATCGCTGACTACGACGAGCCATACAACATGCACCAGAGCAATCGCTATTCCGACTCTGACCGTCTACAACGCGACGCACAATTCCGCGCTATGACTACCGCAGCGACTCTGTCATCAATCACGCCACGCCAAAACCCCACTCCAGCCGCTTCTCAGTAGGCTACGCAGCCCGGTAGAACCAAGGGAACCACCACCATACGCCGAGCTAGAGGCCCTCAGGATCTTTTTCAGGGATGTGCAGGGACTCTGCAAAGTGCTGAAGCACAACAGGAGCTTACAACAGACTAACACACGACCGCCTATTATGGTTTGACAACAGACAGGACAATGCTAACCGTGACCAGTGAAGGGGATTACGGCGGGTTGTTCTTCTCGGCCGACATCCCACCGGCAGAGCAGGAGGGCCTCGCCCACGAGATCGAGGCGTTCGACCACGCCTCGATCGACCGGCAGTTCTCCTGCGGCCAGTGGGATGGGCGGCCGGTGGGGGCGACGGGCTGCGAAGCGTTCGTGGAGAAGAGGTGGCACCAGGAGCCGCACTTCACGGTGCAGCTCCGGTTCCGCATGCAAGGGGGTTGGTACAGGAAGTACGCTGGCGCCCACGTCTACTTGGATGTCTCGGAAACCATCCTCGTGGATAACGTGGTGTACTTCTGGCAACAGGGGTGGGAGGGACGGTGGGAGAATTTGGAAGTGAGTTTTTGCTTCGACTAATGGTGACTTGTTAGTGTTTTGCTGACGAAGACAAGTTCCGTAAGGAACAGTCGTGGTTCTGGCCAGAGCATGTGCGCAAGCCGCCTTCTGGCCCAGTGCCGACTTACCACGTGAGTATAGCCCGTTTCGTTATACGAGGGCTTTTTCTTCATTCATTTGCTAATCGTCTTCCATGCAGGATCTCCTCCTCTCCCGTCCTAAGCCCGGCGACCTCTTTCGCGACCCTCCTCCACTTCCGCGTCCGACCCTAGCAGTTCCTTCCTCCGGGCTCCCCTTGCTTCGCCCTTGAACGTCTGCTCGGTATGTGTATAAAACTCCCCCAGCTTGCCCCACATCCAACTCCGTATGCCCACAAACGGCTGCTCGCCCGGCCTCGGATTCATCGGGTCCTGCGCGAAGTCGTGGAAGAGCACGCCGTAGACGACGATGAAGGAGATAAGACTCCACGTGACGATCTTGACGCGGTTGTTCCACTCCGGGTTGACGGCCTTGTACTTGACGCGCCGCTTGAACTTGCGCTCGAAGCGGAATTGCTGGCGCTCTGTGAGGGCTTGCAGGTTGGGCGGCCACTTCTTGCGCGCGGGAAAGCGATTGCGTGCGAAGTCGAAGGGCGGGAGATTGTTCGTCGGCCGGTTGAAGAGGCGCGCCCAGAAGCCGACCATGGTGTTGGGCGGTCGATTCGCGTGTGGATGTGCGGATTGGGCGACTTTTTGGTGTGGCTGCAGTTGCGAGTCCTTGACTAACGTTCTTTCTAGAAGCCGACGCACGCGCCATGTCGAACTCTTGGCGACGCACAACTTCGACGCTATGACTCCCCACCAACACCCCACCCCATTTGCTTCTACACTCTCTTTCCTACTCATTATCGTATCGGCATCATGACGGAAGCATCAGTACCAAAAGATGCGCCCAAGGATGCCGTAACTGCAACAATAGACCTGCTCAAGCCGCAAGAGGCTGAGTCAAAAACACTCAAGATTGAAAACACCGACAAGCGCGATACCCTCATCGAGGCCGAGAAGCGATACCAGCAGGCATGGCAAGAGCAGGGAGTCTTCAACCCGGATGCGCCGTCCACTGACGAGGAGCCGTTCGACACCACCACACCTGACCAGCTCCACGAAAAGTACCCCAAATGGTTCGGAAACTTCGCCTACCCATACATGAACGGAACCCTGCACGCCGGCCATGGCTTCACAGCATCAAAAGTCGAGTTCACAGCCGGCTTCCAGCGCATGACAGGCAAGCGGACGCTCTTCCCTCTGGGCTACCACGTGACCGGCATGCCCATCAAGGCATGCGCAGACAAGCTCGTCCGAGAAGTGGAGATGTTCGGCCAGAACTTCGAGCGCTGTCCTGTGGATGATGTCCTCGACGACAGTACATCCGAGCCACCTGCGCCCACACAAGCTGAGACCAAGACCGACATCACCAAGTTCAAGGCGCACAAGGGCAAGGCTGCCGCAAAGACCGTCAAGACTAAGTACCAGTTCCAGATCATGCTGGCGCAAGGCATACCTGTCGAGGAGATCCACAAATTCTCAGACCCGGCCCACTGGATCCAGTACTTCCCTCCTCTGGCCAAGCGAGACCTCACCAACTTTGGCGCACGGATAGACTGGCGGCGGCAGTTCGTTACCACGGATGCGAATCCATACTACGACTCGTTCGTGGCCTGGCAGATGCGCAAGCTGCTCGACCTGAAAAAGATCATCTTTGCCAAGCGATACACCGTGTATAGCCCCAAAGACGGACAAGCATGCATGGACCACGACAGGCAGTCAGGCGAGGGTGTCGGCGTCCAAGAGTACACAGCCCTGAAGATGAAGGTCGTCAAGTGGGCAGATTCGGCGAAGGAGCTCGAGAGCAAAGTACCCCAAGGTGCCAGCGCATACTTCGTCCCCGCCACTCTGCGACCAGAAACCATGTACGGCCAGACGTCGTGCTTCGTCAGCCCGACCATCGAGTATGGACTGTTCAAAGTCACAGATACCGAGTACTTTGTGTGTAGTCAGCGTGGCGCACGCAATATGTCCTACCAGCCCGGCATTTTCCCCAAGTGGGGCGAGCACCCACAGGTCGCCAGCTTCAAGGGCAAGGAAGTCATCGGTACCATCGTCAACGCGCCTCTCTCAATCCACAAAGAAGTGTATATCCTACCTATGGAGACCGTCAAGGACACCAAGGGTACTGCCGTCGTGACTTGCGTGCCCAGCGACTCGCCCGATGATTACATCACGTCATTTGATCTCGCCAAGAAGGCAGAGTACTACGGCATCCAGAAAGAGTGGGTCAAGTTCGACGACATCCTGCCAATTATCGACACACCTACATATGGCAATCTTTGCGCAAAGAAGCTCGTTGAGGACATGAAGATCCAGTCGCCTAAAGATGCAGCCAAGCTCGCGGACGCAAAGGATAAGGCATATAAGGAGGGTTTCTACAAGGGCAAGATGGTCTACGGCGAGTTCACGGGCAAGTCCGTCGAAGAAGCCAAGGGCCTTGTCCGCAAACAGTTGATCGACTCTCGTGACGCTTTCGCGTACGCTGAGCCAGATGGCAAGGTCATCAGCCGAAGTGGCGACGACTGTGTTGCTGCTCTGCTCGACCAGTGGTACATGAACTACGGCACGGCAGCGAACGGTGGAGACGGCGAGTGGGCTGAGAAGGTCCGATCACACATCGAGGGCGACCTCAACCTCTACTATCCCGAAGCCAAGAACCAGTTCCTCCGCGTTGTTGACTGGCTGAGCATTTGGGCCTGTGCACGATCGTACGGTCTCGGAACGAAGGTGCCGTGGGATCCATCCGTCATGGTCGAGAGTCTGTCGGATTCTACAATCTACCAGGCTTACTACTCGTTCGCGCATCTGCTACACAAAGACATGTTCGGCAAAGAAGTCGGTCCTCTCGGCATCAAGCCCGAGCAATTCACTGACGACGCATGGGACTACGTTTTTGGTCGACGAGATCGATCTGACCTGCCGCAGTCTGACATCCCTAAGCAGTCGCTCGAGACGCTGAGGCGGCACTTCGACTACTGGTACCCTCTCGACATGCGCACCTCAGGCAAGGATCTCATCCAGAACCATCTCACCTTCAATCTCTACGTCCACACCGCCATATTTCCCAAGGAGAACTGGCCGCGCAGCTTCCGTGTCAATGGCCATCTCATGCTCAACGGCGAGAAGATGAGCAAGTCGACTGGCAACTTCCTTACCATCGCCGGCGCAGTCGAGAAGTTCGGTGCAGACGCTACCCGCATTGCTCTCGCCGACGCAGGAGACGACATCGGCGACGCCAACTTCGAGGAGACCGTCGCAAACTCCAACATTCTCAAACTCTTCGAGCTGCGCAAGTGGTGTGAAGAGCTCGTGCGCGAAGCCATCTACGTCCCCTCCGCCGCCGCGTACCTCGAGTCGCGCTCCAGCGAGAAGACCAAAAACACAGACGTCATCCAGCGCCAGTCCGGCAGCGAGATGTTCCTCTTCGACAAGATGTTCGACAACGAAATGAACCTACTCGTCCACGAGACCTTCACCCACTACACCGCCACATCCTACAAACTCGCCCTCAAGTCCGGTTTCTACGACTTCACATCCGCGCGCGACTTCTACCGCGAAGCCACACGCGCCGCAGGCATTGGCATGCACGAAGACCTAGTCAAGAAATTCATCAAGCTGCAAGCCCTCCTACTCACGCCCATCGCGCCCCACTGGGCAGAATACATCTGGCTCGAAGTCCTCAAGAACGCTGAAACCGTACAGCTCGCTCAATGGCCTCAGGTCCCCGGGTCCGACGCTAGTCTGACCGCCGCCCGCGAGTTCGTGCGCAACACGCAGTCGAATATCACGTCCGCGGAGGGCGCGGCAGTCAAGAAGATGGCGAAAGGCAAGGCGAGCGCGTTTGATCCGAAGAAGGAGAAGAAAATCACCATCTTTGCGGCGGGGGAGTGGCCGGCGTGGCAGAAGAAGTACGTCACATCACACTCTCACACAGTACACGCTAACAACAGATCTACCAGATACATCGACATCGTCGCCCAATCCTACCCAAACACCGACATCAAGTCCCTCTCCAAAACAATCGACAAGTCCGAATCCAAGAAAGCTATGCCCTTTATCAACGGCCTCAAACGCCGCCTCGATGCAGGCGAGTCCAAGGACGCTGTGCTGGACCGCGAGCTGCAGTTCGATCAGTTGGCTACGTTGCGCGCGATGATACCGGGGCTCAAGCAGACGGTTCAGAAGTGCAGTGCTGTGGAGATTGTGAGTGTGAAAGAGGGTGGGAAGGAGGGCGTTGTGATTAGGGAGGATGGGAGCGAGGGTGAGGTGAGGACGGAATTGAATGTTGTGGCGGCGAATGCGGAGCCGGGGAATCCGAGTTTTGCGTTTGAGAATGTGGAGGGTTTGGCGGTGAGGTGAATGTGTGATGGCGCGGAGGACGACAGGATGATTTCGACGAAAAGTTCTACGATAGATGATGATGTGTCGTTTTCCCGGCGCATATATTAAGCAATGTTGGAAGGCTCACTAGTGAAAGGAAATAACGATAGCTACGAATGCATTCTGTACGATGTTGGTTGACTTGTTTTTGATTGCTACGTGAGGGT
>Ga0265797_10001684_pt1 | contig 38703 bp, 5 predicted proteins | sample P2T30metagenome_FD_192433 | JGI IMG/M metagenome (GOLD analysis project Ga0265797, IMG submission 192433) | Plant litter microbial communities from East Loma Ridge, Irvine, California - P2 T30 | ecosystem: Environmental > Terrestrial > Plant litter > Unclassified | place: USA: California...
AACAATGACCAGCGCAAGAGCGCGCGTCTGCATAACCTTCTCTCGCGCCTTGAGACCCAGAGCGTCCTCGACCAGAAATGGCGCATGCTCTACTTTCTCTACAACCTCTCCGACAACGCTGAAGCACCGCATGAGCCGCCGCCCGCCCAAGATAGCCGCAGCTTCTCGCGCGAACCGACGACGCCTTCCAAGCGCCAGAGCGTGGCAGCCTCGTCCCACGCCATCCAAGACGCCTTTGCAAAGCCCGGCCTCGCCCAGCTGCCTGTCAATGCCGGATCACCCAAAGCACCGATATCTACACGTCCAGCTTCGATAGCTGAGAAGCCTGAGAAGCGAAGACGGCCTGACACCGCCAAGGAGCAGCAGCAAGCCAATGGCGGACATGTGGAAAAGGCAGAGACGGGGCCCTCTGAGCCGACTTTGCTGCGGGAGTTGCCTTTCACGCTGCAGGGCTATTCATCGACGAACCTTGCATTTCCCTCGTCGACCGCCCTCAAGCTTCCCACAACCCTCCCGGTACCCATCGTCAGCCTCTTACACACCCTCGCTGAACCCGCTATACTGTACAAAGGCTTGGCCGAATTCGTCGAGGCGAGCGATGGCGGCCTAATCGAGCAGAGCTTCCGCGCAGCTCTAGCCAAGGAGCTGAGAGCATACCTGGGCCTGGTAGCGACCTTGGAAGGACAAATCAAGAGAGCGCTGGCACAGCTGAACGAGGCCACAACACCGCAGGGCGTTAGCAAAGCCGGCGTCACCCTCAAGCGATGCGTCATCTGGATAAAAGAACCGACCATGGGCTTGCGCTTGATGAGCCTGATGGTCGAAGAATCCAAAAGTAAGAAGGGCGGCGAGCTGATCGCCCTCATACATTCCTTCTCCCTCAACCACGGCGACCCGTACGTCATGAACTTTGCCGAGCGCCTTCTCTCCGATGTCACGCGGCCCTTTTACGACATGCTCCGGCAATGGGTCTACGACGGCGAGCTTGCCGATCCCTTTGGCGAATTCTTCGTCTCAGAACAGAGCGAGGATGATATACTTGAGGCGAATGGGAACGAGGGCAAAGGTGGCGCGACGAGCGTCTGGGAAGATAAATACAGACTGAACGACAAGATGGTCCCCACCATCGTTACCGACGACTTTGCCAAGAAGGTCTTCCTCATCGGCAAGACCCTCAACTTCATTCGCTATGGCTGTGGAGACGCAGCATGGGTCGACACATACTCCAAAGAAGCCTCTAAGGAGCTGCAGTACGGCGACACTGCGAATCTCGAGCGCTCTATCGGTGACGCATACAAGACCACCATGGCTCGTCTCATCGACCTGATGGGCAACAAGTTCAAGCTGTTCGATCATCTGCAGGCCCTCAAGCAGTACATGTTGCTCGGCGCTGGCGACTTCATTGCCGTCTTGATGGAGTCACTTTCCTTTAACCTTGACCGGCCAGCCAATACGCAATACCGTCACACCCTCACTGCCCAACTCGAACATGCCGTTCGCAACTCCAACGCCCAATTTGACACCTCCGATGTACTGCGCCGCCTTGACTCTCGCATGTTGGAACTATCACATGGTGAGATTGGATGGGATGTCTTTACGCTGGAATATAAGATTGATGCGCCTGTCGATGTCATTGTCACGCCATTTGGTTCCAAGCAATATCTCAAAGTTTTCAACTTCCTCTGGCGCGTCAAGCGCGTCGAGTTCGCTCTTGGTTCAACATGGCGCAGATGCATGACTGGTGCGCGTGGTGTTCTCGGCACCGTAGCCGATAAACTCGGCGCGGATTGGAAAAAAGCACGCTGCGCAATGGCTGAGATGGTTCATTTTGTCAACCAGTTGCAACACTATATCCTCTTCGAAGTCATAGAGTCATCATGGATTGATCTACAGAGAGCGCTCAACAAGCCGGAGAGCACGCTGGATGACATGATTGAAGCGCATGCGATATACCTCAACAACATCACACGAAAAGGTCTTCTCGGAAGCTCCAGCATCGACTTCACCGGGCAGCTCCATGAGTTGTTGAAGACGATGCTGGCATACAAGGATGCGGTGGATGGATTGTACTCCTTCTCCGTCGCTGAGTTCACCCGCAGGCAAGAGCATGCGGCCAAGATCGAAACACGTACAGCAGCAGGTCGGTGGGGTCTTTCTGAAAAAGATCGCTCATCTTCAGATCCCTTTGCTCCCTCACACTCTCGCGCGGCTTCTCGCCAGGACGAATCGCCTTTCCCACCCCCGCTCCTCAAGATCGGCATGACTGGTTCGGCCGAAGATGACGTTCTGCCAGCGCTACAAAAGCGTTTGAGTCAGTTGACGGAAGACTTCCGAGCAAGAATCAGCATCCTACTCGGAGACTTGGTACATTCTCCTGACGGTGAATTGAAGATGCTGGCCGTCAACATCAACTTCAACGATGTGTACAAGCCGGAGCGGAGACGTAGGAAGGGCTCGCAGAGGCGAGAGAAGGAAAAGGAAACACCAAGGGTTGCACCTGCTGCGGGATGAGGTGATGCATAAGACGGCGTTCGATGCTCTATTTGATACCCGACTACTTGATACCATCCGTAATACGATCTTTCTGTGGACGACAGTTTCGGCAGTTTGTTGCGCAAAGCGTGATGCAATGTAATATCAACATCACAAGCTGATGAACCCTGGCTGAGCTTACTGAAGCGGATGGGTGGGTCTGCGAGGATGTAGGGACATATCCGATAGCGCGCACGTATCGCTCGGATCTATCACAGGTGGGGTTGCGCCATCATAGCGCTTAGTCAAGCTTCGTGGCGCTCATCGGGCCGTTCCTTCTTGATGCTTATGCTTGAATGCGCCGAGTCTAAAGTTCGATGTACGAAGACGGTAAATGTCTCACAACCGTTCGTACAAGTATATTTATTGTCCTGAGAGTGTGTTACTTGCTCCGGGTGGCAGCCGCCAGCATCCGACCTTCACGGCACGCTCAATAATCACAACGCTCGCTCGGCCGAGGTGATGGGCACAGGGATCTCCATGACTGCGTCATCCATACACAACAACTTCGCGCACAACAACTAACCTTGACCTTTCGTGATGACGCGTAGCATCTTACACAAGATATTAATCACTTGCAGCGACTAGATCGAATCGGCCTCCATCCATATATCTGAACAGACTCTTCATGGATCATTCTAACGAACCGCCCCCCTGCTATATGTTGCGCAACTTTCATGCCTCATGCTCCACCGCGATGGTTCGGACAACGTTCGGCATGGCAACAGGACATCTTCCGGTGAAACATCACCGCATTTTGCGGCCGCACTCTTCGCTGGCATAAGCTTTGGACCTTACCTGCTAGCGCCCGGCGAAGTATATCTAGCTCGTAGTCCCTCAGAAAAGAAGACATCAATCTCATTTTGGAACCTTAGCAACCGATCTTGTTATCACTCAAAGTCATCCGAATCAACATTCACCTATATCACCCATCGATACACGCTATCTCACTCGTCGCTGCCTGTCGGGCCGCGTCCTGGAAACAACGCTAAACACATCGTACCATCCACATTCGGCATCGATATTTAATCTTAGCCATGGCAACAACACATCAAAAGCAGCATTCGGGAGAACAGCAAAATACCGTTGCCGATTACATCGACTCTGCAGCTGAGGCTGTTCCCAACTCAACATGGGCTATAGTCCCGCGTTCAAGCAGCAGCCTGGACGAAGGATGGCACCACGTCACATTCGCCGATCTTGCGCGTGCAGTGAACAACATGTCGCGATGGATTGAGCGAACCTGTGGTGTTGCCGAAAAGGTGGGCCAGACCATTGGCTATATGGGGTGAGTGGGCAATTTTATCTGCTCGTCGGCGATCAATGTTGAATGCTTACGCATTGTGTAGCGCGAACGACCTACGGTATCTTGTGGTACTGGCAGCAAGCCTGAAGACAGGATACATACCGCTATTCACATCGCCCCGGAACTCGCTCGACGGTCAAAAGTCACTCGTGGAAAAGACGGACTGCACTATCTTCTTGACCACAGTCGATATGATGCCGCAGGTCCAGGCAATCAAAGGGGCGGTGCCTGGTCTCACGATCTACGAGGCGCCCACAAGCAAAGAGCTGCTTGATCCAAGTCTTCCCACGGAGCATTACCCTGGCAGACAAAATCGTGACGTGGCCGCTCATAGCTTGATCTTGCACACTTCGGGTTCAACGGGTACGCATTCTGTCATCTCATTCGACTTTGCTATTCACGTCGTTTCGGTTCACTGACATCAACTTTAGGTCTCCCAAAGCCTATTTACGAGACTGTCGGTGGTTTGAATACGTTGTATGAACAAGCGCACCTCAGTCCAGAAGATGGACATGAACAAACCAGCAAGCCGTTCCTAGCAGATCCACGCCCCATGCTTGCTGCCGCTCCCTTTTTCCATGGCATGGGGGTAATCGTAATGCTGCGATCTATCATGTCCCGTGGCACCATCGTACGATTACCAGCGGACAAGCCTTTGAGCGCAGGCTTGGTCATCGACGTGATCGAGGCGGTAAAACCTTTTTGCGGTATCTTCCCACCGTCGGTACTGGAGGATATTGCTGCAACGCCCAAAGGTATCGAGACAATGGGGAAGCTCAAGTACGTCTTCTTTGGCGGTGCGCCTCTCGGTCCAGGGGCTGGTGACAAGCTTTGTCAAGTTACGAACTTGATGACGACCCTTGGCAGTACAGAAGCCATGTTTATAAGCACCCTCCTCCCATCCAAGCCAGAAGAGTGGGGTTACTTTCATTGGGGTGCTGCTGCGGGTGTCGTCATGGAGCCTGCTGGTGACGACTTGCACGAAATGGTCATCAAACCCAAAGACACGAGATACCAGGCAGTTTTCCACACCTTTCCCGAGATCACCGAATGGCGCACCAAGGATCTGTTCAGTCGCCATCCATCGAAGCCTCATCTGTGGAAGTACAGTGGAAGAAGAGACGACATTATCGTTTTGAGCAACGGCGAAAAGTTCAACCCTGTAAGCACGGAGAAGCTGCTCGAGTCGCACCCGTGGGTGAAGGGTGCCCTAGTCGTTGGCTCAGGCAAGTTTCAGGCCGGTCTACTCATCGAACCAGAGTGGTTACGAGCCGGCACGCAAGACCCCTCTGCCTTGATCGATCACATCTGGCCGATGGTAGAGCAAGCAAATCGTGAAGCGCCCGCGCACGCCCGCATCTACCAGACGAAGGTCGCCGTTGCGAAAGACCAGAAGCCTTTCATCCGCGCCGGCAAGGGCTCAACCATACGTCTCCAGACCGTTGCCGCGTTCAAAGACGAGATTGAAGCCCTTTATGCGGATGAAGGGTACTCGAGCGACCCGAACCAGAATGCTGACGGCGATGTTGCATTGGCAAGCAAGATTCGTGCTGTCTTCACACGCAATCTTCCCTCGTTCCATGACGACGTGGCAGACGATGTCGAGATATTCAGCCTGGGTGTCGATTCTCTTGATGTCCTCGCACTCACCAACGCGCTCAACAAGGCCGTTCGTGGTGCCGAAGTGACCTCATCGATGATCTACAGCAATCCTTCAGTCAAGCAGCTGGCTGCGGCGTTATCTCAGACCGTGAGCATCTCGCCCGTGCAGGCAAGCTTGCCGCCGACCCGAGAGGAGAAACTCAGCGCGATGGTCCGGAAGTACACCAAAGCAATGGTCCGACCAAAGAGCATGGCTAGTGCGGTTCCTCGGCCACGGAAGCAGACTGTGATCGTCACCGGCACAACGGGCAGTTTGGGCAGTCATATGTTGGAGCAACTGCTTCGAAACCCAGACGTCGAGAGGGTCTATTGCCTGAACCGTTCGGACAACGCCGAGGCTCGACAGAAGGAGTCTTTCACCCGCTATCACGACCCAAACGCCGACTTCAGCAAGGCTGAGTTCCTCAAGACAGACTTCAGCGCCGACCACTTCGGGCTTTCAGACGCTGTATACGAGCGTCTTCTATCCACCGCTACAACATTCATCCACGCTGCTTGGTCTGTCGACTTCAACCTCTCGCTCGAATCCTACGAGGCCACACACGTAGCAGGCACCTATCGCGCAATAAACTTCGCGTTTGCCTCGCGTCACAAGACACCCATCATCTTCATCTCCTCAATCGCCAGTGTGAGCGACTGGCGTAGCGTCGTGCAAGACGGATCCGCCGTCCCCGAATCCATCGCCACGCTCTTCGACAGCGCAATCACGATACCCCAGGGCTACAGCGAGTCCAAATATGTCGCATCGGAGATCCTAGCCACGGCCTCGCATCGCCTGGGCATCAAGACGGCCATTGTGCGTGCGGGACAGCTTGCGGGACCGAGCACTGAGGCGGGCGGTGCGGCGTGGAATCGCCACGAGTGGCTGCCGACTATCGTCCACACCAGCAAGGTTTTGAAGAAGCTGCCGCGGACGCTGGGTAATATGGACCGAGTGGACTGGGTGGCCATGGACGTTGCAGCTGGCACTGTGATTGACATCGCCAACGCCACCATCTCAGAACCCGAGCCTGTGCAGGTATATCATCTCGTCAATCCGCACACCACTAGTTGGGACAAGCTGTACCCTGTTATTCGAGACTTTTACACCCAGGACAACAAGGATGGCATGGAGATTGTGGAATACAACGACTGGGTCGATGAATTGGCGCGTATCCCGCAGACGAAGGAGAATGCAGAGCGTGTCCCTGGGCTTAAGTTGTTGGACTTTTACCAGAGTCTGAGACCTGAATCGATTGGATTGCCGGCGTTGGAGACGAGGAGGACGGAATCTGTGAGCGCTACGTTGCGTGGGGGTAGAGCTGTGGATGCGGAGGTTATCAGGAAGTGGTTGGAGCAATGGGCATTTTGAGGGAGGAGTAGGTGTCTAAACCTTTCTTTTCGCTCGCTTTAGAAGTAGGTAGTATTGCTAAACTAATTATCCGTGACAAGTAACTGAATTCGCGACAGGGATAATTGTCAGTGTTAAACTATGCCGCATACCTTTCCGCCTATCTTACTTCTAGTCCAAAAAAAGCTCTAATTCACCGTCTCCCAAATCCGTAAACATAGCTCCTAGTCCTAGTCTACAGAACCGCGTTCGAGAAGATCTGTTGTATCAACTACGTTAGAACGTTCTAGCTTCTCTAAACAGCATTAAAATCTAGATAGAACTCTTTAGTACAATAACTAAAGTCTATCTCTTTAACTATTATCTAGCTAATAAGTTATTATAATTACTAATCTATAATTAAGTTATACTAATAAGATAATAAGTAGTAACTACTATAATAAAATAGATATATTATAAAAGAGATATAAACACTATACTATAAGTAACTACTTTCTTTTACTATTACTAATAAAGATACTAGTATAACTATACTAGTATATCTTATAAAAAAGTATATAACTATCCTAATTATTATATAGAAGAAATTAAGTAGCTAATAGTATACTTTAAGATTAGTATAGTATAATAACTAAGAATAGTATTATAATTCTCTATAAAGTAGAGTCTTATATTTAAATAACTTAAAGTAGAAGTATAAAAGCTAATTAGTAAAGTTTTTAAAATCTAATTTACTTTTTAAAATAATAGAATTTTAAAGGTTAGTATTCTAGATCTATAGTAGTAAGTTAAAATAATATATAATATTAAGTTACTACTATAAGTAAAGCCTTATTCTTAGTAAGAAACTTTAAAACTATAGATAACTCTAATTATAGTTATAATTTAATATAATCTATTATATTAATCTATATATACTATAAAATATAATATTTATAATATATTTTATTTTAAACAGCGTAATAGGTATCTTAAATCTAAAAAATTAGACCTTAAATAAGTAACTACTTTCTACTAAATATTTTATAAAGGTATAAAATAAAGGTTAATATATACTTTATATCTAAAGTATACGTAAAAGTATACTAAGCCTTTTTAGCTTAGCTACTAATACTTTAGTAAGTAGCTTATCTTGGAAAAATTACTATATAAGTATTATAATTACTCTATTATTTCTCTTAAAATTAAGATAAAATAGTAATATAACTATAGCTTATTAGTTATAGAATCTTTAAAATAGATTATAAAGTAAATATACTATATATTCTTACTTATAAGTTAGTATATCTTCTTATATATTTACTACTATTTTTTAAATACTTATACTTTATTAGAACCTTTTATAAACTTTTTAAAGCTATTACTATAAGATAAATATTTTTAATAATACTACTATTCTTATTTTATGTAATTCTAAGAACTTTTATTTTTAAGTTCTATACTTTAGTGCGCCTTCTCTATTAAGACCTACTTTTATTAGCTTAGTAGGCTTTAATAGTATTAACTCTATCTCTAATACCTTACTTACTCTTTTAAATTAAGTTTCTAACTTTTATATAAATCTAAGCTCTACTTAGATTTAGTAATTTTATAATAAGAAGAACTTTATTAACTTTAAAAAGATATATTTAAAACTTAAAAAGAGTAAAATATAAGTATACGCTAAGTTTCTTAATACTATTACTATTAATACTACTACTTTAGAAGTATATCTAAAAGTAGTAGTACTAAGTAGTAGAAATACTAAGATAGTATAAAACTAAACTACTACTTTATAAAGTATATAGTAAAGAAGAAATAAAAAAGTAGATTCTATATATAAAAACTTCTAGGCTTATATCTAAAAGAAGAAGAGTATTTTATAGATAAAGAAGATTCTATATCTAGTATATAGTATCTAATATAGATAGAAAGGCTAGATATAATTATTATATAGGTCTAGTATAGTGTTATAAATAGCTATTAAAGATAGTAATTATAGCTCTACTATTACTATTACTATTACTATTATAGAAATAGATAAGCTATATATTATAGATTTAGCGTTGTCAGACTAGTTAACTTATTAGAATAATTAGGTTAGTAGCTTTATTAGTAATTAATTTAGATAGAATTAAAATTTAATCTCTACAAAGTATAATATAAACTAGAGCTTAAGACTACTAGGTATTTAGTATAATAAAATAAAGTATTCTCTACTAGAGAAATAGAAACTAGAATATAGATATAATTAAAGATCTAATAGAAGTAATAACTCTAACTAGTTAGTTACTATAGTATTATTAGCTAAGCTTTTATATAATATATATTCTAGAATAAAGCTTTTGGTAAGATTAATCTATATTTAGTTTCTTAACTATATAGCTTAAAAGTTAAGAAATAGTAAATAGATACGTAGAAAATAAACTAGAAAAGCTAAAGTTTTTGTATACTATTCTAAACTCTCTATTTTAAATCTATTCTTAAAGCTATTATAAAAAAATATCTTACTACTAGACTAAGTTTAATATTAAATTACTTACTACTTATAATATATATTTTAAATCTATATTATTACTTCTCTTATAAAGCTATATATATTTAACTTATACTAGATAAAAGTAGATACACTAATCAGAAGATTAGAAGTAACTATCTAATTAGCTATAAAATATAATTATAGTAAGTATTACTATAATTATAGAAGTTAGTGTTTTAAGTAGAGTCTAGAGAGCTACTATTATAGTCTAATATAAGTCTTATATAGACTTACTACTATAAGTAAGTAGTAAGAAATATTAAGACTTATAATAATTACGCGCGCGCGCGTACTATAGTAGTAGAATAATATAGTACTTATATTAAGTTACTATCTAAAAGTTTAGAGAAAAGTAAAATAATTAAATAAAAGTAATATAATAAGTATATAGTATAAGATATAGCGCTAAAACCTTAAATAGAAGTAAAAGTATAGTATAAAGTATAGGCTCTAAGGTCTATATAGCCTTATATCTTAAAAAAATCTAGTTACTACTTTCTAGTATAGCTAGAAAGTAGAGTAGCTTAAATCTATCTAGATTTACTCTAGATTTTATTTCTTAGTAAAGTCTTTATAATTTAATTATACTAGAAGTAAAATTATTATCTAATACTCTTTAATAATCTTTTTAAATCTATTATAATATTTAACTAATATAGCTTACTTAAATATACTAGGTTTATAATAGTTAAAAGATTAAAACTTTACTAGATTTATATAGTATTATAAACGTCTACTATTAAGAGTATTTAAATTTTAATATTTTTAGATTTTAGTAAATACGTTTTCTTTTTATACTAATATATCTATAGTTTATTAAATATATATTTTTAAAGTAAAATAGAAAAAGAATCTAAGTAGTATATCTAGAAATTACTATATCTACTTTAGATATACTAAATATTAGTATTATCTATAATACTTTTATTACCTATAATAGCTACTAATAGTTATAATAGTAATATTATCTAATCTTAATAGAAACGCTATACTTACTACCTAATACTATATTTATCTAAAATCTTTAAGTATTCTAGCTAGTATATATCACTACTACGTTTTCTAATAGAACTATATTAATACTATTATCTACGCTACGCTATCTAGCTATAATAGGTTTAACTATAGTATTATATATACTATACTAACTAAATTATATTCTGTTTTATTAGTTAAAATTATTATAATTAAATCTAGAGTAGCTAGTATATTAGATAGTAAAAGCTAGACTACTTAGATAGGTAGAGAATCTAAGTAGAAAGTAAGACTATAGCTCTAAATTTAAGAAAGTATTATACTTAGAGAAAAGCTAATTTTATTTCATTCTAGATATATTAGTATCTTATTTTAGATATAGAATTATATAGCTCTTAGGTATATAGCTAGAAATTCTATTCTAACTTTATATTATAGCACTTTATTATAATATACTTAATTATTATTAAAATTTAATTATCTCTCTAGCTCTAATAGTATTTAGTATTATAGTATTATTCTAGAACTAGTTTCTACTATATATTAAAGCTTACTAAAAAACAGATTAATTTATACTATTCTCTTTTAATTTTCTAGTTAATTAAATTAGAACTTCTATATAATTCTAAGCTTATTACTTATATTCTAATTATTCTCTATATTTTTAATCTAAGTCTATACTTTAATAATTTTAGGTATAATACTAAATCTATTAATATACGTAATTATAATATAGCTATTAAAGCTATGAAGATACTTCTTTAGAAATAATTAGATTTTTATACTTAGTTTACGCTTATTAAGTAATACTATAATTAGTAGTAAATTTAGAAGAAAAATACTTTTAGTTTTTTTAAAAAAGATTTGCTAGTAGATCTTCTATATACTTAACTAAGAAGTAAAAAAAAAGTTTTAATAAAGCTACTTATAAGTATAAAAGTCTTTTATATAATTAGAAATAAGAAATTAATAATAGTACTACTTTAATAGCTTACTAAAACTATAGAATTAAGTATAATTTTAAGAAAAGTAAAAAGATAAAGTATTCTAAAACCTAGTACTATAGCTTTATTATAATAGTTATATATATATTACACGCTTATAATACTTTACTACTTACTTATAGTTTTAAATATGCGTGTAGATAAGTATATAGTTAACTTAAAAAGTAGAAATATAATTTAAAGTTTTAGCTAATTACTTTCTTTATTTACTAATAATAATAATAATATATATAGTAGTAGTAATATTATAATAGCCTTACTACGCCTTACATAGTAATTATATAGCCTATAGTAGTAGTAGTAATATTATAATAACTTAGCTATACCTTATATAGTACTTACGTAGTAGCCTAGTATTTCTACTATTATCTAGCTTATCTCTTTGGTAGTATATACGTACGCGCATACTTTATCTAGATTACTTTTTATTTTTTTATTATTCTTATATTATCTATTATATTATTTATTATATTGAATATTATAGTATTTATTAATATATATTATAGACTATTATAAGCTGTTATTTTAGCTTTTAAGCTATTTAAATACTACTAGTAACTTATAGAGTTTTATAATACTAGCTATATTTTACTTTAAGTTACTAGTAGAGCTTACTACTACTAATCTCTTTGTAAAATAGTAATAAACTTTAAGAGTATACTTATTTATACTTTAAGTTTAGCGTTTATATTATATAATTAGATACTTTTCTACTACTTAATAAACTTTAGTTTTTTTTTCTTTAAGTTTTTAAAATAGTTATACTAAGTATAAAGATATACTTATACTAGTAATTTTCTACTTTAAGTATATTACTTTACTACTAAATATAAAAAAGAATACTAAACTTTATAGTAGTAATTATTATAGTTATACTATTTTATATAAGAATTTTTATTTAAAAGTTTAAATATTTTAAAATAGTATATAGCTTTTTTATTATACTTTACTATAATATTATAAAGTAGTATAACTTATTTAGTCTAGTATATAGCTTTTTTCTATATACCTAGTTATAAGTATAAAACACTAGTTTTAAAAACTAATATTATATTAGCTAGTACTACGCTATATATATTAAGAGAGTTAGATATCTTTAGATATTAGCGTTTATTAAAATAGTACTTTTTAATAGATATCTTACTATTTTATAAGCGCTAGTATATATAAGAGAATTTATATAGAAGTTAGATAAGATTTGATATATAAAAAGATATTTTATATACTATTTTACTACTATAGTTTCTATAGTAGCTTTATAAAGCTTAAACTATAGTTATAAGCTATAGTTATAAGCTATAGTTACTAGCTATAGCTACTAGCTATACTTTCTTATTACTATTATTACCTGCGTAAAGCTAACTTACCTATCTTAAGAGCTACAAAAGTGTTTTGTACACTATTTTAACGCTACTAGTTTAGAGAATTTAGCTGTAAGCTTTATAATATAAAAAAAATATAATATATATAAATACTACTTTATTATTAATTAAAGAGATAGAGTAAAGTCTTAATTATAGCTATTATAACTAAAGTAATATAGAATAGAAACATGCTCTAACTAGCAAAAACTAATAGACTCTGAATAAAAAAAAAAAAAAAAAAAAATACTTAAATTCTTTTTTCTTCTATAGAGTTTATTCTTACTTTTAGCTGTTTATTTTAATACTTTTATTTAAGGCTTAGAAGTGTTAAACTTTATAACTTAGTTTTAATTTCTAAGACTTTTAGAAATAATAAACTAGTATATATACTAAAGTTTAGTATTTAGAAAATGTACCTAAATTATAATTTTATACTTTATTACTTAACTATATTATATTTATATTTCTATACTAGTAAGTTTTATAAAGTAGTAAAATAGTTCTTTATACTTAGTGTTTATATTTATAGTACTAATACGTTAATATATAATATTAATTAGTAAGTAGCTATTAAGATTAATAATAAATATAATTATAGGTAGTTAAATATCTATACTACTAATAGTATATAGTAGAATATACTATATTAGTAAACTTTAGTAGCTATAGGTGTAGCTTATTTAACTTTCTAGTTTTTTCTAAAAACTCTAAAATAAAAAAGCGTATAGTATATAGCTATAAGAATAAAACTAGAAAAAGACCTTTTTTCTAATAGTAAAAGGTAGATAAAAGTGATTACTACTAATAGATAACGCTTTATAGCTTTATATACTTTAAATATAAACTATTTTACTTAAATAACTTATTTTTTAAAGTTATAATAATAATAAAAGTAATATTTAATTAGCCTTATATATTAGACAAGAAGCTAAGTAGTTTAGAGCTAGTAATCTAAAATAAGCTTAACTTTATAAAGCTTATAGTAAGTAATATTTTTCTTAGCAAAAAGTAAGTAGCGCTTTACTAGCTATATAAAGTAGTATATATATAGTATAGTATTAAATTATCCTTATAAACGCGTAATAATTAGTAGAATAAATAAATAGTATACTAAAAAATAGTGTAATATAGCTACTAATATAGCTAGGCTTATAGATAATTATATATAGAATATAAATTACTTGTAATTATATAAGTATTATATAAATATCCTAGATTAGTTTAAAGATACTATACTAGCGTAGCTAGACTTACTTAGTTTCTTTTTAGTAATACGTAATTATATAAAGCTAGTACTAGTACTAGTTAATACTCTAACTAGTTAATAGTAATATATAATAAATATAAAGTACTTAGCCTATTTTAATTATCTATAAAGTAACTAGTATATTAGTAGTAGAGATAGCATAAGTATAAGTATTAAGAGTTAAAAATCTAAGCTCATATTAGAGATTGTTTAAGTTTAGTTTTAGAGTCTAATATAGTAACGCGTTATTACGTAATTACGTAATTATATAATTATATAATCTCTTAATATTAAAAAAAGTTCGCTATAGTCTCTATCTTTTAGACCTAAAGTGAATATTTATATTTATATAAATACTAGTATACTAAATCTAGTTTTATATTTAGCTACTCTTGTAGAAAGACTACTACTAGTAATATAATAATACTACTTATACTAATATACTACTTAACTAATAGATTATATTTACTTTAAAGCTACTTAAGTAATATAGAAAAATATATTATAATAATTTATCTTCTAAGTATTGTAATAAGCTTAGTTTTCTAAGCTTTTAAGTTATTTTTTTTTTCTACATTCTAGCTTAGTAACTTTATTTAATTACTTTACTCTACTATATATACTTTCTATATACTATTTATCTTATAAACTTCTTATAAGCTAACGCTGTATATCTATATATATATATATATACATATATATATATACATGTATATATATACTATATACTTACTTAATCTTTTATACCTTTAAAATAATATATAAACTTTTAAATCTTTAGTACTAGCTTTAATAGAAAAAGCTTTATTATTCTTTTTATTCTTTTAACTAATACTAGATATTATTTTATATACTACTATAATTATATTTAGTAACTTAAAGTCTACTATACTTATAATTCTATTTAAATATACTATTAATACTACTTACTATTAGCTATTATAAATATATACTAAAAGATTCTTACTTATTATAACTAGTTTTACAATTAAAAGAACTACTATTCTTTCTACACTTAAAGTTAATAAATACTTATAGAAATTTAAAGAAAAAGTTATAGAAAATATTTATTCTTAGTTAAACTTCTTATAAATATACTATATACTTCTTTACTACTACTCTCTTATAATTAAGCTACTCTCTTATCTTTTACTTCTTAAGCTCTCTTTCTATTTTTAGCTCTTTAGCTACTATACTTTAAAAATATAGATAACTCAGATTAACTTAGAATTTCTACTATATTTTAGCTACCTAAATTAAACTTACTATCTATATACTTTTTCTTTCTTTTGTAGCTACTCTAAATACGCTTATTACTTTTATTATACTACTATACTATAGTAAATATAAGACACTTATAGAATTTATATAAATTTATATTACTATATAGAGTTACTCTATAGTATTCTATTAGCTTAGAATGAATATATATTTTAGACTAAAGTATAGTAGCTTATAGTATTATAGTAAAGTGTTAATATAGAGTAAGATAATAAAATATAGTTAGTAACTCTATATAGTAATCTTATTATAAATAAATTTTCAAATTCTTTATACTTACTATATATAACTATAGAAATTAAAATAACTCTTTTTCTAATAATTACTATAAACATAAATAGTCATAATAAAGTTATAGAAAGTAATAGTAATAGAGACTTTCTTAGTATACTTAATAATAAACTCAGAAGTAGTAATAAGTAAGCTATAAAGCTATAAAAATTTTAGAATATTTTTAGAAGTTAATATAGAAGCTTTCTAAGAGGAAGCTCTTAGTAAAAAACGTAGAAGTTAAAGTATAGTATAATATAGCTATTCTCTTAGCTATAAAAGTATATAAGTATAAGTTTAGAATACTATATAAGAAAACTCTACATTTAAAGTAATATTTAATTCTAGTACTATACTACTATAAAATATAAATAACATTTATATGGATAAACTATAGTTTAGAGAATAGTAGCTTAAAATAGAGTTATATAAAGCTTTATATATAGAGAATACTTTTCTTTATTTTATATCTTTTTTAATACTTCTATATACTTTAAAACTTCTAAAAATCTACTAATATATTTACTAAATATAAAAAACCTTTTATACTAAGCTTCTTTTTTATACTTACTATTAATACTTTAGTTTTTATAGATACTTAAATAATACATTTTAAAAGTATAATAGAATATACTACTTTAGTAGTTTTTACTAGTTATATACGTAGCGTGTTTAACTTTTTAGTCTAATTAAAAAAGCTTTTAATAAAAAACTTATAAAATATAGCTATAAGAATAAAGCTTAGAAAGAACTTTTATTACAATTGTAAGAGGTAGATAGAAGAAGTTACTACTAATAAGAGACGCTTTATAGCTTTATATATTATAGGTATATACTATCTCTTATAAATAAACTATTCTTCTAATATTCTAGTAATTATGTAGCTTATAGTATAATCTTAATAGATATAGAAATCTACGCTAAATAATACTACTAAAAAAGTAAGATTTAAGACGTTTTTAAACTTCTAATAGAAAACTACTTAGATACTAGTTCTCTGACGTAATAATAATTTCTTATTATAGCTATTTATAGCTTTTTAATAATATATATTCTATAGAATAGTAAAGAGTAAAGGTTTATAATTTCTTTTAAAGTAGTACTAATATTTTATTAAATAATTTCTTTTTACTAATATTCTAGCTTTGTATTATTAAATAATAATTCGACTTTTTATTTCTCTTATTCTCTCTAATTAGTACCTAGTCTCTTAGATCTTCTAGCTTCTTAAGCTGCTTATTAATAAACGCATTAGCGCTTTCTATATATGTACTATTAGCTATAAACTATCTTGTATATATATATATACACCTTATACGCTCAGGTTTTTAATAAACTTACTAAATAACTTAATAATATCTTTTTTTTAATATCTTATATAACTACTTTTTATAGTTTACGTCTATATTCTTTTACCTCTTAATAGTCTTAGCGTTAAGATTTATAAGATCTACTATCTATATAGACTAGTATTTCTTTATATATAATTAGTAACTATATATACGTATATACTTATAATACTTACTAGTCTTCTTAGATAGTTTTATAAGAATTCTCTATCTACTTTAGCTTTATATATTTCTTACTTTATTAGAATACATTTAATAATTTTTTTCTTAGACTAAATAAAGTTCTTTTAAAGTACGCTTTTTACTACTATACTCTTATAACTATACTCTTAATTAGCTCTTTTTCTCTTAGCTCTTTAGCTACTCTAGTTTAATATATAACTTAAATTAATCTAAATCTCTACTACGTTCTAGCTACTTAACTTATAATTACTATACTTATACTTTCTATTCTCTTTGCAGCTGCTATAATTACGCTTACTATCTCTTCTTAAATAATAATTTTTAAAATAGTATAGAATAATCTATATATACTTTTTAATATTAGTTCTAGAGTAAAAAAGCTTTTAAAGTAAAGCTAACAAGAAAACTAAGATTTTAAATAGATATATAAATTAGTATATAATATATATATAAGTAATAGAAATTTATTCTAGATAATAAACTTATAGTTTATATTTCTTTCTAAATTTCTACTACCTAGTAACTAGATATAGAAAAATAATATTATTAGTTATTAAGCGTTTAGATAACGTAGTAGTTAGAACTATTTTTATAATAGAACATTTCTATTAATAATAAGTATTAAGTTAACCTTATAGTGTAGTACTCTAATAAAAGCTTATCTTAAGGAATCTCTTTCTAGACTCTTAGCCTTTCTATTCTAGCTAGCTTTCTATAAGATTTTGTAGAGCTATAAAAGAAACTTCTTTAGATACTTTAGTAGAATTTTCTAATTAAAATTAAAAAAAACACTATAAGATTATATTTATTAGGTTTCTTGCTATTATTATAAGAAAAAAGTAAATATACTTTCTTTTGTCTATTATAGTAAAGTATTTCTAAATAGATAAAGAAAAGAGAAATCTATTTTTTATTACAAATAATCTATTTCTGCTTAAGATAGAGCGTAGAAGTAGTTTAGAAATTTCTTAGGCTAAGAGTTAATACTAATAATATTGTTAATTAGAGATTAAATACTTACCTAATTACTTAATATTTTATAATCTAATAATAAACTTAAAAATCTTTAATCTAGGTTTAGATTTATAATTTAAAATATCTATACTTACTCTTCTTCTACTATAAATTTAATACTAACTAGATATTATAAAGAATAAAGAGGTAATAGAAACTATTCTAAAATGTTACAATATAGCTTTATTAAAACAAAGTAGTTAAATACTATAATTAATACTATATATAACTAATAAAGATTATAATAGAATTATAGAATAGACAATTAGTAAAAAGTCTTATTAGAGCTAAAGACAATTAATAATTAGAGGTATTTAAGTATATTATAATTATTTTACCACTAAAGAATATTAGAATAATATCTCTAGCTATATACTTAAGAGCTACGCGGTTACGTGTCTATAATTACGCAATTATAACTACTTTCTAAGTTTAACAAGTATTAATACTATTACTTAGTAAAGAATAAGTATAAAGAATTACTATCTCTATTAAAAATTAGCTACTAATATAGCTATAGAAATATCTACCTCTCTCTACTTAAAGGAAAAGATTTTTAATCTAATTCTCTTAATTTCTAGACTTATAATCTACGTTAACTAATTTTTCTCTATATTCTATATTATTATCTAATCTAAAATTAATTATATTAGATTATACGCTATATTATATAGACTAAGAGTTAATTTATTACTAGATCTTTTCGCAATTATAAAAAGAGAGATAATAAAGATAAGAGTTATAATCTTACGTAATACTTCTAATAGTAGCTAGACTAACATAAATAAAAGTATTATAGAATCTTTTAGTATACTAGATTAAAACTAGCTACTAAAATCTTTAAAACGTAAGTAATTAGATTTACTAGAGATATTTTTTTTCTTATTAAAAGATAATAATAAGTATAATCTTAATAAAGCTAAAGAATAAAGAAATTGTAATTAATTAGTTATTTTAGTCTTTATAGATATATAAGTATAAAAGTCTAATTACTATATTCACATTATATATTATATCTAATAGCTATTTAGAGTTTTATCTACTACTAATACTTATTCTATATTATTATATTTCTTAAATAAAAAATCTAGTAAGTCTTTCTATACTAGTATTAAGCTTCTATACTAACTTCTAATATCTTTATAATACTTATATAAATACTAGTAATCTCTATTCTATGTAGAAATATCTATTAGTTTAGCTATTTTACCTATACTATAGACTAATAATAATTACTATCTATTTCTATACTTCTACTTCTACGTTTCTACTTATTCTATATATATATTAGTAGAGTTCTGTATTTTTCTACTTCTATTCTTACTTAACCTTACTAGTTGTTTTCTTAAAATCTTATAGTTATATACTTTATAAGATATAAAATATATCTATATTTCTTATATAATACTATAATTATTAAAAAGTATAATTTATTAGCTCTTATTTCTATTTTAAAGATACTTAGTTATTAGTTTTATTTTTTTTTAGAGTCTTAAGCTTTTACTTATTATAGTATATAACTATTTTCTTATAATCTTGTATTTTAAGTAATAATTAGTTCTTTACCTTATACTTATAATTAGTAAAAGACTAATTAAAAAAACCTATTTTTTAAGAATATAGTAGATAGTATACTTTAAACTTATACTTTTAGAACCTTAAATTTTTAATACTTGAGCTTTTCTATCTTAAATACTAATTAGAGCTTAACTAAAGTTTTACTAACTAGAGCTAAATACTAACTTAGTAACTAGGCGTACTAAAGCTAACTAATATACTACTATAAAATAATATTTAAAGAAGCTTATACACTATTAGCTATATAAGCCTAGTAAGAAAATACTTATATAAAACTTAGATATAACCTTATATATATTACGTCTACTTAGTAGTAATATAATTTATTATATATATATTAGTTAACTTAGGTAGAATCTTAGATACCTATAGAGAAACTCTAGAAGAAGAAGACTTTATAAGCTAACACTACAGGATAGAATACTTAGTTATTAGTAATTCTATTATTTTAGCTTTTAGTTACTAATAGTACTAAACTCAAGATATCTTTTAAGTATTAAATTTATTTCAACTTTATTATATTTCTAGTTTACTTACTATATATATAGTAACTACTTATTACCTTTTATTATTACGTCTCTCTAATATTAGCGTAGTCTAGAACTAGAAGATATACTTACTTATATGTAATACTTACCTTATATATAAGAAGGCTATAGTTTTTATAATTATATTATTTTGTAGTTATAATTAGAGTTATTTATTTACTTTTTCTATTAGGTAAATTATTTATTCTATATAGATTAACACCTCTTAAAATATAAGCTAAAAATTTCTACTTACAAAGTATATATATATAAGTACTCTTTATAGTAGTTATAAAGTTCTATCTAAAGATAACAAAATACATTAATTAATATTAGATTAGAAAGTAGAAAACCTTAAGAATTTAATATATATAGAGATAGAAACGTTATTTATAATTTTAGTTATTTTTATATCTAAAGATTGTTAGATAAGAAAAGAATTAACAAAGAGAGTTTTCTAAATTCTAACTAGATTCTATTTTTCTAATAGTTACTTGATATATATAAAAAACTTCTATATTTAATAGTAAATAAAATTTCTTAGAATTAATAGAATGTAAAGTATACTAATACTAATAATAATGTTATTTTATTTCTTTACTAGATAGAGAAAACGCTTATTTATAATATACTCTAACCTTTATTATATATACTAAGATATCTACTAAAAGCTTTTTTAAAGAAAGATTATAGTATTTAAGAGCTAATTTAATAGTTTCTTAGTTTTATAGTATTATAGCTTACTTAAAGTAGATTTAAAGTTTACTATTAAAATTTCTTAATATATCTATATACCTAGAACCTTTTTAGTTTTTACTATTACTATTAAAATTTCTTATAACTACTAGAGAAAAAAACATACTTTAGCTTGATAATAAATTATAGCTAGTAAAAAACCTCTAAAGAATATATTTATTATACTAAGATACTAATATAGAGTATAGTATTAAAATATAGTAAGTACTTTTAGATAGTAGTTTTAAGTTAAGTAGACTATCTTGATACTCTATACTTACTATAAATAGCTATAATATTAAGTAATTCTTCGTTTATAGAGATTTAGTAAGAATACTAGTAGTAATAAAAGTACTTTTAGTAAACTTAAAAGTTAACTTTAATATTCTAAGAAGTAATCTATAGAGATATTAAAGTATTTCTATTAAAAAACTAAATGTATAGACTTTCTATAGAATAGCTCTTAGTAAAAATCTTTTAGAAAATGTAATATAGAAGTATAGTATAATATTACTTTAATTTTACTTATAAAGGTAGATAGATTATTATCTAAAAAACTGTAAAGCTACGTAGATAAGCTCTAGGTTTATAGAGATATCTTATTATCGTACTTAATTACTATAAATTACAAAAGAAAATATTAACGTAAGTATAATATAGTAAAAAGAGTAGTATTCTAAGAAAGTTATTTAAAGCTTTATAGATTAAAACTACTTTCTTCTTTCTTTATTCTATATAAGTAAGTCTACTTTTAAAAAAATAGTTTAATCTTTAAGAGCCTCTTAGAGTTTTATAAACTATAAATATCTAAGTAGTACTTTAAAGCTTAAAACTAATACTAAATTTACTTTAAGAAGATTAAATTCTACTTTTTATACTATACTTATTGTTTAGGTAAGTTATTCTATCTCTTTAGTATATAGTTTAGATTATGTTAAATTAGCACTATTAATAAGCCTAGTTTTTTTTAGATCTAGTATTACTAATCCTAATTAAATTTTTATATTACATATAATAAAGTTTAATATACTATTATAACTTAGATAATATTATAGTATTCTTTTAGAAGATTCTTTTCTTAATAAAGTTTAACTTTTAATTTCTACTACTATATACTTAGTCTTATATATATTACTTTAATTCTTAGCTTATTAAAATAAATACACTATCTCTAGTTTATATTAAAAAGATAAAGAAGAACTCTTTACTTAAGAGTAAAAAAATAGTTATTAGATAGTAAGTAATATACTTACTAATATAAGAATAGTAGTCTTACTTAAAATTATAGAAATGTATATATACTATTAAGAAATCTATTTCTAGATTCTACTCTAGAAGTTAAAACAACTTAAGACTATTAAGTAAGAAGTAATACGTAAAGAATATTAGTATAGTAGTAACTTAATTATTTAGCTTAGAGATAGTACTTATAAGTACTTAAGAATAATCTAATATTTATTCTAAAGTGTAGAAAGTAATTATAAAAGCTAAAGACTTATTAGCATATATTAAAAAAAGGTAAAAAAGTAAGAATAAAAAGAAATAGCAGTTATAGTACTTTTATAATGTAGCTAAAGAGAGTATTAGACTTATAAGTAGAAATATTTCTGAAATAGATTATAAGTAAGAACTTAAGGAGTATATTAGTACCTTAAGTTATATTAGAAGCTTTATACTAGAAATAGACTAACTTAGTTATCTTCTAGTATTACCTAATTATATAAAACTAGTGCTAGTAATACTAGTTAATAGTCTAGATAGCTTTTAATAATAGATATATTTATAATTATATTACTATATAGAGTTATAAGATATTGAAAATACTTTACTCTTTATATTTATTTTGGTGTTTTAACTACTAATAATATATTAGATATAAAGCTACTAAATTAACTCTAGACTAGCTTATCTATTAGAAACTTATTCTATATTTTATAGTAATAATAAAAGTAATTAACCTTAATTTACATTTATATAGTTTACTAATTTTATCTTTTCTCTATTTTATATACCTTATCTATACTATACTACTTAAGATTTTAACATTTATCTTTACGTTTTAAAGTAAGACTTATACTAACTCTAAAATAAATAATATCTTTTTTAGCTTATTAGTAAGTCTTTCTAGTTTTCTACTTAACTTACTTTACTAACCTTTTCTCTTTAGACCTAAGAGATAGAGTCTATAGCGTACTATTTTTAAAATTAAGTAATTACGTAATAACGTGTTAATATACTACTAAATAGTAAACTTAATAATCTCTAATATAAGCCTAGATTTATAACTTATAATACTAGTATTTATACTATTTATATTTACTATTACTTACTTATCTATACTTTATTTTCTACTAATAAGCTTTTAGCTTTTACTTTAGCTTTTTATACTTTATTATAATACTTAGATTACGTTAGAGTATTTAGAACTACTATTTCTTAACTTACTTATCTAGTTACTACTATACTTATACTTTTTACTTATATTTTATCTTTCTAATAGTTCTAAGTATTTCTAACTTTTAAAGTAAACTTAAAAAATTAAAACTATTATATTATATCTACTTTTCTACTACTAAAAAGACTAGTACTATTATAGTACAAGTATAAATACTATTTACTATTTTTTAACGCTTAAAATTCTTTTAGTTGAAACTTTATCTTTATTCTAAACTATAGTATAGTATATAAAAGGTATATTTATTTAGAATAGCTAAATTATAAGAAGTATTTCTTTATAAAGATAGTTAAAGAGTACTAGACTTTTTAGATTAAACTTTGTTAAATAAAAAAATATTTAAAGAAGTTACTACTTTATTATCTAAGTTACTACTATATATCTAGACTTTAAGCTATAAGATATAAAAGTAATATTAGAATTAGTAATAAGAACTCTATTAAAGACTAAGTTTATTAGTAGTACTAAGTAACTATAATAAATACTAAGAAGTAAAAGGTTAGTAGTACTTATTTAAATAGTAGATATAGAGAAAAAAGCGTTAAATTTCTTAATAAAATTATACTATTCTTAGTACTAAGCTTAGAAGTCATACTTAGGTACTTAGCTAGGCATCTAGCTAGAGATTTAAAACTCTTGAAAATATAAAGAATTTCTTGAAATTAAAAGTTAAAGTAAGAAAACAAGTAGTATTCTTTATATATAAAGCTTGTTATAATTCTTTCTAGCCTAGTATTCTTTATAATATAGTATACTTAAATATATATTACTTATATCTTTTAGTAGTACTATTATTTAATCTTATTCTAGACCTAATGTTTCTCTACGCTATCTAGACTTCTATCTTTCTAGTTTTATAAGTAAGAGAAAAGCTATATTATACTACGCTTAAGCTTTTAGTTGTTTATAAAAGTTTCTATTAAAAGCTTTTTATTAGAAAACTTCTAGATTAGCTTCTAGGCATATTTTAATATTTCTATAGCTCTATAGCTTACTAATTACTCTATTTAAGTTTAATTTTAAGTATACTAGAGAAATCTTTATTACTATTATTTTTTTAAGTATAGTATTATTACTTAACTTAAATCTAAATATTATAAAGAAAGTCTTACTAATAATTATTACTATATATAGTAAGTATAACATATCTAGAAAATATACCTATATTAAGATTATTATATAGAGTTATAAACTGCGATTTATTATTCTACTCTATATTAGAACTTTACTCTAATACTAAGTTATATATTTATTTACTAAAATGGTTAAGTACTTTTAGACTAAGATTTATATTAATAAGCTTAAGTAACTTAACTTTATAAGTTATTTAAAGAACTTTAGTATGAAGATTATAATATTTAAAATTTACTTTTACTATAGTTTTATTCTTAAAAAGAAAGATAACTAAGCTATATCTAGTTTTAGAAATTACAACTCTAAGATATATAACTATTATAAGATATAGCTTATCTTATAGACATTTATAAATTTCTTCTTCTCTTACTTTTTTATAACTATTACTAACTTTTCAAGATTTTTCTAAGTCTTAAAATACTATAATTAGTATTACTAATCTATTTCTAATAATTCTTCTCTTATATCTACTTAATATTATTTTATTTAAAATTTAGTTTTGCTTTCTTATAATAACGCCTAGAAAGACTAACTTAAGATAGTTAAGCTTAGCTTTATTAATAAGCTAGTTCTAGTTACTACTAGGTATCTTTTTACTAAGACTATTTTAATTATAATATCTATTTACACTTTTTGTATTAAAAATATCTAGCTTAAACTATAATTTATTAGTTCTAAGTTAATTTTAAAAGCTTTTCTTCTAACCCTTATATAGTCTTTAAGTTTTAATATTTTAATTAATATTTTAAGAATAAGACTTTATATTATTACTTTTACTATAATCTTTGAATTTTACGTCTCTAATACTTTTTATACGCCTCTAGATAAATTAAACTATTAACTAAAATTAAGAGTTTCTACAAAATAAAATATCTTACTAATAAGTATAGTAATTACTTTATAAAAGCCTTTGTTCTAGCTTAAACAGAGAACTTTATAGCTTTTAGAAAATGTTATACTTTTAAGAATAAAAATAATTATTTTAGAAAAAAAAGCTTAGATAGTATATTTTAATGCTAAATGTCTTTATATATTTCTGTAAAGTATTTAAAATATTATTTATAAGTCTAGTAGATAAGGTTTTCTTTAGTACTTTATTCTCTAGGTTATTTAGTCTACTAGAATATCTCTACTATAGTCTTATTAGTTTTTTTTTTAGCCTTTTTTTTAATATAATACTCTCTACTTTTAGATAATAAATAAGTTCTTACTTTTAATTTAATTTTTGCTCTTATACTTCTATAATAATACTTTCTTCTTTTTATTATTTTCTTCTTACTGCTAAGAGTAAGTACCTTATTACTTATACTTAGAATAACTTAGATTTACTATTTTTAGTATTATAGCTTCTTAGAGTTTTTCTTCTAGAAATATATTGAAAAAGCCTCATATTCTCTTTTAGTATATATTTTTAAAATTTTCTTACTTATTAAAGTAATTAGTTTACTTATTACTATAGCTAATTTTAATTAAGGTTAATAGAACTCAGTTTACTTTATAGAATATTATAGTAATATTCTATGTATATATTTTTTTTCTGTATATATAATTTTGTAGATTTTAAATATAGTTTTAAGCTTTTTATTTACTACCTTTATTAGCGCTTTAAGCTATCATATTACTACTACTTGAATATATAGTAGATTTATATATTAAGCCTTTAATAGTTAATATAGAAAATATAATATACTTTACCTCTTTAGGCCTAAGAGATAGTGTCTATAGTATACTTTTTTAAAATAAAGTAATAGTATAATTACGTAATTACGTAATAATAAACTACTATATTACTTAATAGTAAACTTAAAAATTTCTAACATAAGCTTAGATTTATAAATAATAATACTTATACTTATACTACTTATACTACTACTAATGTAATATCTACTTTATAGAAAATTATAATAAGCTAACTACTTTATAATAATTATATATTACTAATAGCTATTTAGACTATAAATTAGTACTATTACTAGCTTTATATTATTCTATAATACTAAAAAGCAACTAAGTAAGCTTAGTACTAGTGTAAAGCTTTTTAGATAACTTAAGATATTTATATTATACTTATAAAATACCTAAATAAATACTAGTAACCTATATACTATATATAATTACTTATAAGTCTAGGTATATTAGCTATATTATATAATTACTACTTACTACCTATATTTACTCTTACCTACCTATTTATTTATATACCTACTTAATATTTATTTTTACTAATATATCTCTAGGTCTTACTATAGCTTTTTAAACTTTATAAATAATACTTAGATAATTTTAGAGTATCTATAACTAATTTTTAGCTTTCTAGTTTAGTTACTACTATACTTATACTACTAGCTTTTTCTTTTTTCTTTAAATAATTCTAAGTATCTTTAACTTCTAAAGTAAAGTTTAGAAATAAAGTTCTTTACGCTATATATACTTTTCTACTATTATAGATTCTATACTATTATAGTATAAGTTTATATACTATTTACTATTCTTTAGTACTTTAATTTCTTTTAGGTAAAAACTTTACTCTTTTTCTTTTAAATATAGTATATAAATAAAGTATATATTTAGATTAGCTTAATGATAAAAAGTACGTTTATATATTAATAAGTATATAGAACTAAATTCTCTAAGTTAAACTTTATTAAAAAGTTAATATAATACTTTAGAAAGTTACTACTTTATTATTTAAGTTACTATTACATTTCTACGCTTTAAGCTATAAAGTATTAAAAGTTATATTAGTATTAGTAATACTAAATTTACAAAGAACTAAAACTATTAGTAGTACTATATAACTATTACTTAAGCTAAATATTAAAGAGTTAGAAGTACTTACTTAAGTAGTAAGTATAAAAGAGAAAGTAGAGTTTAATATCTTTAAAGTAATATTAGTATTAGTATTAAGCTTAAAAGTTATATTTAGGTATTTAGCTAAGTATTTAGCTTAGTATTTAGATTTTTTAATATCATAAGAAGTTTTTTAGAATAGAAAGTTATATAAAAGAGACGAAAAAGAGAAGTACTCTTTATATATAAAGCTTTTTATAGCTTATTCTAAACTACTATTCTATATACTATAGTTTACTTATATAAATACTATTTTTTATTTAATAGTAGTATAGTACTATAATTTTATATTACTCTAGACCTAGAATTTATCTACATAGCTATTATGAATTCTACCTATCTACTTCTATAGCTAAGAGAAAGACTATGTTATACTATACTCTAGCTTTTACTCTTTTTACTAAGATCTTTACTAAAAGCTTTTTAAGAAAAAGCTTTTGTCTTAAAATAAAAAATATTTTTCTATTTTTATAGTCTAATTGCTTTATAGCTTATTTATTACTATATCTAAGTCTACTCTTAAGAATATTAGAAAAGTATTTATTACTATTAATTTCTATGTATATATTATTATTATTATTTTTATTACTAAATTTACTTTATTTATAGTAAATATTATATAAAGAGTTTTGATAAATTTTATAGTTAAATATATTAAGTGTAAGATATTTAGAAAATAAGCTTATATTAAGATTACTATCGAGAGTTATTTAATACGTCTTATTACTCTACTTTATATTATTACTTTACTATAATAGTATACTTTAAAAATTATAGATTACGTTATACTAAAAATAGAACTTCTTCTTTAACTTAATAATAGCTACTATTTTAGTCTAGCTTTATACTTAAAAAGCTATAAATAAAAGATTAAGCTTATATTAAAACTATATATTATTCTTTCTATATAGCTCTATAGCTTTGTGTTAATAGAAATTAAAATATTATTTTTAGCTTTACTATACTTTAGCTATCTAAGATTAAGAAAAATTTAAACACGTTTTGAAAATTATTAGTTCTAGTATCTATAGAAGCTTTAAGATCTAGTATACTATAAGCTAGCTTATTAGAGTGTTCTTTCTAGATAGAGAATATATTATACTTATATTATAGAACTTAGAGGCTTACCTTTATAAAAGCTATATTTCTTCTTTTAGTTACTATTTATAATATAAGTTATTGCTTTACTCTATAATCCTAGTTTAAGTTAGTATATTCTCTTTATTAAGTCTTTATATTACTAATAATTAATATTATTAAGCTATTAATCTATATATAGTGTACTATTAAGATTTTATACTTAATCTCTAGATTATTAAATATTATACTTTTAAGTTTACTATTAGACTAGTTTTCTTAGTTAAGACCTATTACGTATAAAAGCTAATAATACATAACTAATCTTTTAAATTATAGATTAAAATTAGTTTCTATACTAATATTCTTACTTAATTAGTTTAAAATAACTATAGAATAGATATAGCTACTACTTATAGATAAATATATTATAAAGTTTATAGGGATCTTTCTCTTAATTCTATTAGATAGCTATAGTAAGTTGATAAGAGCTTTTAAATATATTTCTCTAAAGTTTTGTATAGCTTTATTATATATTTTTCTAGATCTATATCTAAATTTTTAAATTTTTTTATATCTAGTAGTTATTATATAATAATATAAAACTTATTTTTTTCTATTAAAGTAAATTCTTACTAAAGTCTAAAAAACTATTATAATAAATATTCTGCAAAAGATTCTTTAGTACTTATATGTATTTTTTATATTATAGAAGTTTTCTTTTCTTTTCTAAGTACTATAATAAAAAGACTTCTAAGTTAAGATATAAAAGAAACTTGTGTTAGCTTCTTATAATACCTATTAATATAATATAGTTAGTTTATTCTACTATATAGCTATCTTCTATTTATACTTTAAAAAGCCTTTCTTCTTAAACTTTTTAGATACTTTATTCTTTCTTTATTTACTATTTCTAATAAAGACTAAAGTAATTCTATTTAAGTAAAATAGTTTCTCTCTTTTTTTACTAGTTCTAGTAATAACTAAATTTAAAATCTAAATTAGTTAAAGTTTCATATAGTAGATTCTTAGTCTTTAGTAGGTTTCTTTTAGTATTTATAGAGTTTTTTCTTTAGAGAAAAAAGTCTTCTTCTCTTTTACTATATTTCTATCTTTACTACTAATATTAGCTAATTCTATACTATCTAGATAATAATTAAAGTAATTTGTTTATATAAGAGCTACTATTATATATTTATAGACTTAGTAACTATTTATTATTATCTTAACTATCTAATACTAGTAGCTACTAGCTATAGTAGCTTTTACTACTTACTTATATATATTATAAGTACTTATTTAGTTATAAATTATCTATTGTTTTTACTAGCTAACTATATTAGCTTTTGCTTAGTTTAAATAGAGTATTAAGGTACTCTTTTTTAGTTAATTAAAGTTTTATTATAAGAGTAAAATTTGAACTATTAAGTGTTAAAGAATAAAACTACTTCTACTTTTACTTTTTTCTTATTTAGTAAGATATAATTAATAGATCTAAATAGCTTAAGTAGTTAACACTACTTCTAAACTTCTTTCTTATATATTATACTAGCTAGAGTATTTTAATATACTATTAATTACTTCTAGATTATACCTAAAAGTTAAACAATACTAACAGAATATTACTAATTTAATTAATATATTTTAACATAAAAAATGTTATTCTATAAGAAGACTTTAAGTATCTAGAAAACGTAATTACTAAAAAGTCTGTTTACTTTTATAAAGTACTTATACTTAAACGTATATATAACGTAGTTAAGTAATATAGTATATAATTATACTAAAGAGATATTTTCTAGATAACTTTAATAATAGTATATAGCTATATATATATTCTTTTTATCTATTCTAGCTAGTAAGAGTAAGCTCTAGAGTTCTAGATTCTATAGCTTTACGTTTAAGCTTAGAGTTAGTTATAATAGCTAGAAAGTTTACTTATTATTTATAATATAGTATAATATTATAAAATAGAACGTAATAGACTCTATCTTTAAGGTCTTTAGAAGATTATAAAGTCTAAAGCTATTTTTAGATTAATATTAACGTAGTCTAAAAACCTATTACTAAAATAAGCTTCTTTTTATAAATAGTATAATTAGACTTTGTAAAAGTATACTCAGTCGAGAAGAATCTTACTACTTAGTGTATACTATTAGCGTAGTTTTATAATAGTATATCTTTTATTCTAGAATAGAAAGTATTCTACTTTAGTACTTTTTCTTTATAAAAAAAAACTTTACTAGTACTAAGATAATAAAAAATAAAGTCTTAAGCTTCTTAAATATCTCTTATAATTATAGTCTTTAGTAGACATACTTCTCTTTTTCATAAGCTATATTAGAATAATAATAATAAAGTAAAAAGCTGTTTATAAAATTTTATAAAAGGTTAGTATAGCTTTTAAAGCTCTAGATACGTTTTATTATTATAGATAGTATCTAACTTCTAAAAGTTTAAATTTTTTTTATTTCTATACTAATACTTTTACCTACTTTACTAATAAAGACTAAGTAGCTAGTTTTTACTATACTAGTTTTTTTTCTTTTTCTTATTATATAAGAGTTAGTAGTGTTTAGTTTCTAAGAAAAAATTATTTAATTTTTATTCTCTGCTTTCTACCTCTAAAAATTATATTACTATTTTTTTAAAGTATATAGAGCACTACTTATTAAAATTCTTTTTTAATTTATAGTTAATATATTTCTTAAAAATATTAAACGAATAAATAAGTTAGAAAGATATTACTAACTACTTATATAGTCTAAACTATGTAAAAAAGAAAAGAAATCTTTTTTTATAAACTATACAAAACCTAAATTAAGCTTTAATTACATCTATCTTAAGAAACTAGTTAGTTATTAAGATCTAAAAGAGTAATTTATAAATTAAGAAAAGTAAATACTAATTTATTTATACTATTATACTTAGTATAGTATAATTATAATAAAAGTATAGTTTTCTTTATTTTCTTTCTATATAACACTAGAGTAGTAGTGCTAGAACTACTTTCTTTAATAAATGCTTATATTAAAGTTTTAGTTAACTTTCTTTCTAAAATATAGAACTATTCTTTACTTAAGTAGTTTCTACAATCTTTTATTCTATTTTAAAAAAACTATATCTTATAATAAATAGAAAGCTTATAGAGAAGTATTAACTAATCTAGTTATTTTCTTATATATTTCTTATTTTTACATTATAAGTATTAAGTAGTTTAATTCTAGGTTTTTTGTAGAGAGTCTCTTATATATTAGCTAATAAAGCTACTTATACTTAAATAACTTATTTCTTTTTTTAATTTTAATACTTATACTTTAAAGATACTAATAGCAAAAGAATATATATAATTTTAAAGACTTATTTCTCTTTTAGTATAATCTTTAGTATTTCTTTAGAATATAAAAACTAAGATATTAGCTAGCGCTTAGACTACAATATTCTAGTTAATTAAGATATTACTTAGAATAATATTATATTTCTTCTTACTCTTATTCTTATATAACTAGATATATTTCTTATATCTCTTATTACTTATAGATACTTACACTATGTAAGTTTTTTTTCTAATATATCTCTAATTTTCTTAATAAAATATTAAAGAAATTATATATATCTTAGACTAGCTTACTTTATAAACTTAGTAGAAACTACTTAAAATATTAAAAAGCTAGTATATACTATAGTATAAGTAGATTTAGTAGTATTAATTAGTAATTATATAATTATTAGAGTTTTATATAGCTTTTGTTATTAAAATCTACTTATCTTTCTACTTTTCTTTACTTTTAAATCTTTTATCTATAATAATAGATAGAAAGGTCTTTTTTCTAAATAATGAATATATTTTCTTTTATTATTCCTTTAAACTTTTGTCTATAGAGCGCTTACTTCTATAATATAAGTTAAACTAGAAATATTTCTAGTTTGTAATAAGAAGTAATTTATACTATAGTAGGCTCTTAACCTAGACTCTCTAGTCTAAGTTAGAATAACCTACCTAAATACGCCTACTTAACGTAGCTTTTAAGCCTACTAAGGCTATATAGTGCTTTAGGTACTTACTACTTTAAATAGCGCTATTTAGCTAGTACTTTTATAATATACTTATATCTATACCTATACTTACCTACTATATATCTACTTTATATACTACTTTATACGCTACTTTACGTACTATATAATACTTAATTACTTATATATACTATATGTATTTTACTATATTATATATATATACTAATATACTAAATATAGCTTTATATTTAGCTACTTTTATAGAAATACTATTACTAGTAATATTATAATACTATTACTCTTAATATAGATAATTACTCTATAATATAAATACTTATACTAATCTAAAACTTAACTAATATATTATACTACGCGTAATAGCGCTTAAATACTAAAGTATAATACTAGGCTATTCTACGCCTTAATAGCGTTTATCTAGAGTTTTTAATTACTAGTTATTTTATTCTTATTTAGAGCTATACTACTACTCTTTAAATTAAAAATACTTAGTACTTTTTTTCCTAGCTTCTTTAGCTACTTTAGCTACCTACCTATAAAGCTATTATTATATATTACTTTTACTTACTATTAGCTTTTACCTATCGCTTACTATCTTTATACTTATATACTTTACACTTTAATATTTTTAAGAAACTATCTAAATAACTTTAGATTTATATATTTAAGAGATTCTTTACCTTCTCTTTATAATTTACTATTTTTACTTTTTCTTTTACCTCTTAATAGTCTTAATATTTAGATTTATAAAATCTACTACTTATAAGAGCTTATGAATAAGTTTTGTTTTACTAGTTTTTTCTATACTTAATTAGTATCTATATATATATATATATATGTACTTTTATAATATTTACTAGCTTTCTTAGATAGTTTTATAGATATTAGCTATATACTTTAGCTTACTTACTAGTTTCTTACTTTAGATAGAATATTTAAGAATATATTTTCTTACACTAAATAAAGTTCTTTTTAAATATACTTTTTACTACTATATTCTTATAAATATTCTCTTATAACTATACCTCTTTTTTAGCTTTTTTTTTTCTTAGCTTTTTAGCTACTACGCTCTAATATATAACTTAAATAAATTTAGAATATCTACTATATTTTATTTACTTAACTTACACTTACTTTATTTACGCTTTCTATTCTATTTATAGCTATAATAATTACGCTTACTACCTCTTCTTATACTATAGTACTTTTTACTTTTATAGTAGATAAAATAGTGCCTTTCTTTTTATTATATTCAATTCTTATTAGTTACTTACTTAATATATAATCTATATTAAAAGTATCTACTTATTGTTTTTTTAAATACTTAAGTAAGTTTCTAATCTTTAGAATTATTTTTACTAATTAATTACTCTAGTTTTAATATACTAAAGTTTTCTTCTAGCTTTATATAGTACTAGTAGTTTCTAATAATTTTTATATAATTACTTAGTTATAAAATAGTTTAGTTTTCTAAGATTACTATAGGTATTATAGAAAACTATAAGTCTAGTTACTTATTATTAACCTTTTCTATATTAAAGATAAATTTTACAAAAGCTATATTCTTATAGAATATATCTCTAGATACTCTTATAGAGTATTATACGTAATAATACTAGTATAGATTTAGATAAACTCTTAGAAGCTTTACTACTTAAGAGAGTCTTTTTAGTAAGCTTATATTATAATAATTTATCTTCTATTTATTATAATACTTCTAGACATAATATATATTTACTTTATCTAAGTACGCTTTACTACTTTACTTAAATATTCTTAGCTTTTTCTTAAATCTTTTTATAAGTACATTATCTTAGAAAATTAGTTTAAAGAAATTAAAAATATTAGTATATTATTTATTTCTTAAAAGTAAATTATTTTTAAAAGTAGAGTCTCTAGTACTTAATCTATTAAACTACAAAAGATATCTATTAGTTAGCTATCTAGTCTTTTTTTATTTATCTATAGTTAATCTTCTATCTAAAACTTATATCTTTAGTAGTTAATTCTATTGTAATAGAAGAGTTAGAAGTCTAGAGTTTATATAAATTATAATAGACTAGCTTAAAAATTTTATAGTCTAAAAAATTAAATTTTTAGTTATTTAGCTCTTTCTATATCTTTATTATATAAATTAAAAAAGAAGATACTATAGATATATTTAAAGAGAAATAGCTAATAATATACTATATACTATAATTAAGCTATATACTTATATAAAGAAAACAATCTAGTATTTAAAAAACAAATCTTAAGTCTATAAATAGATCTAGAAAGGTAATAAAAACTAGTATCTATTTCGTCTATTAATTTATACATTACTACCTAGCTAAAGCGTAGTCTACTTTTTTATTCTCTATAAGTGTCTATTAAGAACTTAAGTTTCTAGGAAATATTATATTAGCTATTACTATACTTTAGAGAAGTAATAGTGTACTAAGCTGAATTATCTACTAAAGGTGTATTAAGATATATTAACGCTAAGAGAGTCTTTACTAATCTTATTTAAATAAAAACTAAATCTAATTATAAAGAAATTACTCTAATAGTAGATACTTGAAAATAACTTATAAATTTAATCGCTAAAATAAATAATATTCTAGATAGCTATATACTTTAGAATAGGTATTTAAGCTTAGTAAAACTTAAACTAAGTTTCTAAGACTTTTAGCTAAGAGCTTCTTAAAGTATAGTCTATTAGAAAGCTAACTACTTTATATCTATTAAATATTACTAATAGCTATATTAACTATTAACTAGTATTAATACCAGTCTTATATAATTAAATAACTCTAAAGAATAACTTAGTACGTCTACTACTAAGCTAGTACTAGTATTGAGTTTCTAATAGAATCTAAGATATTAAAATAAGATCTATATAGCTACTAGTAATATATTTTCTATATATTATTACTCATAAGTTCAGCTATATTAGGTATATTATATTACTACTATAACTACTTTATAGATTTACTATTTCTTACTTACTAAATCTTTATATATTCTAATAAGTATTAAGCTCTTACTACTACTTTCTATTACTTTATTTAATATACTAATGCAGAAAATATAAGTATAATATAGTTAAGTAATATAGTATATAATGATAATATAAGTCTATTTTCTAAATACTTTATTTTATAGTATATAGTAGTATATATTCTTTTAGAAGTTCTAGAAATTAAAACTAAGCTATAAAGTTTAAAACTCTTAAATCTTATATAAAAGTATAAAGGTAAAAAGCTAAAATTTAGCTTAGATTTTATAAATAAAAAAGGTATATAAGTATTTACGTACTCTATATACCTCTAGAAAGGTATTTAGAAGTTATATATATATTTTATTACTTTCTAAAAGCTCTATAAATAGGTATAAAGTAAAGAAAGCTATTACTATAAAGAAATAGCTATAAATATCTAAAAACCTTAGTATATTTAAAGATATTTCTAAAATAAGGTTATAAAAAAGAAATAAAGCTATAAAGTAGTAAGATAGTAAGGCGTAGTAGTTTATAACTCTAAATTCTATATATAATAACTTTAAATTTATTATTTAATAGCTATTTTAATAAAGAGTCTTATGTATATTATTATACTAGACTCTTTAGTAGTTATAGAAAAGTAAAAACGTTTTTAATCTTTTTCTCTTCTTTTATCTTCTTTATTCTCTATATCTTTTATACTTTATAAATCTTTTCTTGTATTTATTTTTCTAACTATAATATACTATAATAATAATTTTAAATAACTTTATAATTCTTTATATCTTTAGAATATATAAATACTATATACTGTTTATAGTACTAGCTATAGTAGCTAATAAATTTAAAAGTAGTAAGTTTAACTTTATAAAGTATATATTAGTAGACTAGTAGTATAAGATAATTATAGATAAGAATACTATATATACTAAGCTAGTTTATAGATTTAATATTCTTAATACTATATAATACTATTTATTTAATACTATATTTTAAATCTATATAGCTACTTTAAAATTTATTACTATATTAGTAAGTAGTAGTAGTTCTTTAAAGTATATAAACTTTACTAGTTTTTAGTATTTTATTAGCTAAACCTTCTTAAGACTTTATACTATAGCTTACTTATTTAAGTTTAATCTAACTTTATAGATAATATTATATAGATAAATAAATATAAAGCTTGAATACTATAAGTTTTTACTATAGTATAGAATCTTCTTAATATTAAGGCGCTTTAAACTACTTTTATAGCTATACTTATAGCTTTTATATAAACTAGTAGTTAATAATAATAATAATATTTATAAACCTATAATTAGGCTAATAATATAAGAAATATAAATAATTTAGATAATAAAGTAAGAATAGCTTATTAGTAAGCTTATAGTAGAATATATAACTAGTCTAATAAACTATAAGTATATTTAAGATTTTTCTAAAGTATTTAGCTAGCGTATTAAACTATTAAGAATATATAGCTCTTTTATAGTACTATAAATATATTACTACTACTACTTCTAAAATCTTCTTAAGCTTTTAGGTAATTATAACTATAATAGAAGTAGTAGTAGTAGTAGCGCTTACTTTTTAGAAGAACTAAGTATAATATAGTAGTAACTACTACTTCTAGGTATTATCTATAGATTATTAGTAGTAATTAATAAGTTTATATATATTATAAATCTTTATTATTAAGTTATATAAAAAAGAAAAGTAGTATAGGTAAGTAGTAAGAGATATTATAGTCTATTAAGCTTAGTTTTGATAGCTTAAAAGTTTATTTATTTATTATTTATAATATAGTATAATATTATAAGATATAATTTAGTAGACTCTGTCTCTAAGGCCTAGAGTAAAACTACTACTTTCTATACTAAACTTAACTACTTAGTTCTTAGTAGATCTATAGTTATATCTTTTCTAAAAAATATAATTAACTTTATACTTTTATTTATTATATTACTACTTTAATATAAAGTTAATAAAGTCTTATTTCTTTCTTATTAGTAGAAATCTTTAAGTACTTTTTATTTTTAGTATGTATAGTTACTTATACTATATTTCTAAGAAAGTTATTTTAGTAGTTAATAAGTCTAGACTTATTAGTAAATATAATCTACCTACTATAGAAATAGTTACTACTAACTACTTCTTAAGATAGAGATTATGTAATATTAGCCTACTATTAGACTTAAAAGGTATAATTTATAATCTATATAGATAGATATATATATATTCTATAGTATATAATACTTTATTTATATTAGAAAAACCTATTAATTTTTATATCACACTTTAGTTATAGTAATAGTAATTTAAGCTAGATTCTACAAAATAGAAGTATAAGTACTTATTAGCTATTAGAAATAAAGAAATTATAGAAATAAGTATTTAAGTGTAGTAGTGTAAGCTACTAAGAAAAATAAAAACTTTAGATAGTTTAGAAAGTTAGAGCTTTATAATCTTACTATAGTAAGTTAATAGTATAAATTATATTTACTTACTATTATATACAAGTATTTAATTTTAAAACTTACTATAAGTTTACCTATAAACGCTATAGTAGTAAGTATACCTAAAATATTATATTAATCTACTACTATAACACGCGCGTAGTATAAACTATACCTAATATAATTATATACTACTAAGCTTATAAGTAGACTATAAAGTCTATACTAAGAAGTTAGTATTTTAAGCTAGAATTAGAGAATTTAAGTACTATACATAAAGCTATTCTATAATTTTAGTTCTTTATTAACTACTTTTCTCTATACTATAGTTTATCTATATAGATATTCTTTTTTATTTTCTAGTAGTAAAGTTATATAATATAATAGTATCTTAAATCTAAAGTTTTTTTATACAAAGTTATCTTAACTTCTATTTATTAAGTTCTATAGCTAAAAAGAAATACTCTATTATATAATATTCTAGCTTCTACTCTAACTTCTATTCTAACTTTTACTTTTTTTACTTAGATCTTTACTTAGATACAAAGAGTCTTCTATTACTATTTAAATAAAAAATATTAAAACGTTTCTATAACTTTATAGCTTATCTATTATTACTTCTAAGCTTACTAAGAACCCTTTTTTAGTATTGCTAATACTCTTTAAAAGTATATTCTTACTATTAATATTTATTCTAAATACTATAAAAATATTTATATTCATCTTTATAATTATATATAGTATACATAAAGTATTTTAAAAATATATCTATTTTAAGATTACTATTTAGAGTTACTAACTATATATTTTTACTCTACTATAAAAGCTTACTTATTAGCTAAAGA